>SXGQ01017682.1_pt1 | contig 17635 bp, 15 predicted proteins | sample 3178371 | NCBI WGS metagenome assembly SXGQ01 (sample SAMN11356859, study PRJNA531348) | freshwater metagenome | isolation source: freshwater sample F1-20 | place: China: Fuxian Lake, Yuxi | collected 2017-12-25 | reverse complement strand
GGCTGAACCGGAACGCGGGACTCGCGCTGGCGTGGCCGCGTAAGGCTCCCGGCGAGGTGGCTTGGCTCGCCGTTTTCTCGCTGGGCCTCGTGGCAGCGGGAGCCTGCGCCGCGCACCGCGGATGGTTTTCGGCGACGGCCGTCCGCCGCGCGTGGCGGCACCGCTGGTTTCTCGGAACCTCGACGGTTCTAGCCCTCGGCTTCGCCTGGGTGGTGACCCTCGGGACCTTCCGGCTCAATGAGCACGAGATTTTCGGAAATTTCTACGACTACCAGGCCGCCAGCCTCCTGCAGGGCCGGCTCGACGTTCCCGAGGAGGCGATCGGCGGCGAGGCGTTCGAGGCGAAAGGAAAATTGTACGGTTATTTCGGACCGACGCCGGCGCTGCTGCGGCTGCCATTTGTCGCCAGCGGACTCGCCTTCGGGAACCTAAGTCGCGCGGCGATGCTGCTGTATTTCGGGATCACGCTCGCCGCCGCCTACCTGTTGCTGCGCGAAGCGCTGCGACTCACCCGCATCACCGACGCGAATCCCGTTCCTTCGCGCATGGCGACGGTCATTCTCCTCACCGCCACCGGCTGGGGCAGCACGGTGCTCTTCCTCGGGAGCCGCAGCCTGATTTTCCACGAAGCGATTCTGGGCGGCATCGCTTTCGCGCTGATCTCGAGTTTCTGCACCCTGCGCTTCCTCCGTTTGCCGGAGTCGCGCTGGTGGATCGGAGCGCTGGTCGCGGGCATCCTTTCGATCCACACGCGGCCGCCGACCGGGCTTTTCGCGCTGACGCTGCTCGGCTGCGCGGCAGTGGGCGTTGCCGTGAGGAAAGTCCGTTTATCCCGTGCGCGCGGCGCCGCGCATTTTGTCGGTAAGGAACTCCTGCGCCACGCGTCGATCGGCGTCGGCTGCGCCGCCGGCGCGCTTAGCCTCCACGCCCTCGCGTACGCGAAATTCGGGGTGTTCGATCCCGCGCCGCTTCGCATCAGCCGGCCCTACGCCAACCCGGAGCGCATCAACGCGATCGACGGCAAGGGCATGCACGCCGCGAACGTACCCTACGGCTTCTACACCTATCTGGTCCGCCCGAACCTCCGCCTCGAACCCGGTTTCCCGTGGATCTACCTCGGATCAAACACGCCCGGACATTATTTCCCGCAAGCGAAGATCGATCTGCCGGACCATACGCTGGCGATCACCTATGCCATGCCGGGGCTCTTCATGCTGGCCACCCTCGGTTGCCTGGTGACGTTCGCGACCGCCCCCGCGCTGCGGCTGCCGGTCGCCGTGACATGGCTCGCGTCCATGCCGATGAGCACCGCGCTCTTCGCGGCGGTCGCCACCGCCCAGCGTTACACGGGGGATTTTTGTCCGCTGCTGATCACCGCGGCGGCGCTCGGTCTAGCGGGGATAGCCGCGCTGCGACCGGCGGCCCGGGTTGTCGCGCTGATGCTCGCAGGCCTCGCGACGGCCGCCGCGGTGGCCGTGACCTGGGCGCTCACCCTGCATTACCAAGGTGACACCCTTTGGGGCGTTCCCGAAGAGACGCGCGCGAACTATCGCGAACTGCGGCGCGTGGTCGACGAGGCGGTGAATCGTCACTTTCGCTGAAGCGGTACGCGGAAGCCGGCTGGTTTTGCATTCCCTCGAGCGGCGATTCGGCTCTCATTCGCGCTTCGCACGATGCAACACGCCTTTGTCACCGGCGCCGCCGGATTCATCGGATCCAACCTGGTCGACCGCTTGCTGGCCGACGGGGTGCAGGTCACCGGCTGGGACAACCTCTCCACCGGCCAGCCGCGGTTTCTCGAGGGCGCGACGGCGCATCCGCGGTTCCGACTCGTGCGTGGCGACAACCTCGACCTGCCGGCGCTAACCGCGGCGATGAAGGGCGCGGACTTCGTTTTCCATCTCGCGGCCAATGCCGACATCCGGGACGGCTGGAAGCATCCGGCGAAGGATCTGCAGCAAAACACGGTGGCGACCTTCAACGTGCTGGAGGCGATGCGGGCCAACGGAGTTCGCCGCATCGCCTTCTCGTCGACCGGTTCGGTCTACGGCGAGGCGCTGGTCACGCCGGAAACGCCGACGCCCGAGGACGACTCGTTTCCCATCCAGACCTCTCTCTACGGCGCCTCGAAAACCGCCGGGGAGGGCCTGATCTCGGCCTACGCCGAGGGTGCGCAGATCGACGAGGCGTACGTGTTCCGCTTCGTCTCGATCCTCGGTGAGCGGTACACTCACGGCCACGTCTTCGATTTCTATCAACAGCTGATCGCGCACCCGGACCACCTGCGCGTGCTCGGCAACGGCACGCAGCGGAAGAGCTATCTCTACGTGCAGGACTGCATCGACGCGATGCTGCACGTGGCCCGCGCCGCCACGGCCCGCGAAGCGAAGCACCGCACGCAGATCTACAACCTCGGCACGGCGGAGTTCGTGCAGGTGAATGACAGCATCCGCTTCATCTGCGCCGCGCTCGGAATCAACCCGCGCCTGGACTACACCGGGGGCGACCGCGGCTGGGTGGGCGACAATCCGTTCATCTTCCTCGATACCCGGAAAATCCAGGCCACCGGCTGGCGTCCGAAACTCACCATCGAGCAAGGCATCATCCGCACGCTCCGCTGGCTCGAGGCCAATCGCTGGGTGTACGAGGCCCGCGGGTAAGGATCCTCCACGCCCAGCACCGGCCCGCCGCATGAACCTCGTCGTCACCGGATCCAGCAGCGGCATCGGCCGGGCGCTCGTCGAGCGCCTCCTCGCCGGAGGGCATCGCGTCTGGGGCATCGCGCGCTCGGATCAGTCGGACTTCGCGGGGCGCCACGCGGGCTTTACGGGCATTCGCGCCGACGTGGCCGACTGGAAACGGATGGAGATCGCCGCTCGTGAAGTGGCTGCCGCCACGCCCTCCATCGACGGACTGGTGGCGTGTGCCGGGGTGCAAGGCGAGATCAGCCGCGCGCTTGATGCAGACCCCGCCGCTTGGAGCGCAACGGTGCGTGCCAATCTCGACGGCACCTTTTTTGCGATCCGCGCCTTTGCCCCGTTGCTTCGGGCCGCCCCGCGGCGGGCGAAGGTCGTTTGCTTCTCAGGCGGCGGCGCCACCAAGCCCCGCGCGCGCTTCTCAGCGTACGGCGCGGCGAAGACCGCGGTCGTGCGCCTCGTTGAGACGATCGCGGAGGAGGAACGGGGACGACCGATCGACATCAACGCGCTCGCCCCGGGAGCAATCAACACCCGGCTGACCGACGAGGTCCTCAAGCTCGGGCCAGCGGTCGTCGGCGAGGCGGAGTACGCCGCCGCCCAGCGCCAGAAAGCAGACGGCGGTTCGTCATTGGCTGGCGCCCTCGACTGCGTCGAATGGCTGCTGTCGCCGGAGAGTGACGGCATCAGCGGCCGTCTCCTTTCGGCCCCGTGGGACCCGTGGAAGAAGCTCGCCTCCCGCCGCGACGAGCTCGCCTCCACCGACATCTACACCCTTCGACGCATCGTCCCCGAGGACCGGGGTGTGAAAGGGTGATCAGCCTGCGAAAGCCCCCCGTGGGGTCGCATCACTGCTCGGGCGGTGAACGCCCGGAAAACCATCGTCATCAGGAAACCGCCAAATAGCCGAGAGCCTTACCCGCAACCTTCCATTCAATGATCCCCGACCTCCCAGCGAAAATCGTTTCCCCTCGCAGTGGCACGCGTGCCCTCCTTTGCGCCCTAGCCGCGGCGACGCTCCAGGCCGGCGATGCCGCCAACCGCCTCCAACTCGAAAAGGTTGAGGTCAACGAGCGCCGCGTCGACGGCCTCATCAACAAGGGCATCCTGCCCACCGACATCGACGCGCCGCTGCACTACAACGTGATCACGCGGCAGGAGATCGAGCGCATGGGCTCGACGAACCTCGAGGAGGTATTCCGCAACCTGCCTGAAATCACGACTTACAGCACTCCTAACCAAGAAGCGTCGGTGGTTCAGATCGTAGGCTCAAGCAGCCTTTCCTCCAACCTGCGCATGCGCGGTTTCGACGCTCAGCAGACCACCGTCCTCATTAATGGACGCCGGATCGCCCGCTCCTCGTTCCCGAATCTCGTGGGCGCCTCCAGCGGCGACCTCACGCGGATCCCGTTGGCGGCGATCGAACGCATCGAGACTTTGCCGTCCTCTGGATCCGCCATGTACGGCGGCGGAGCGATCGGCGGAGTCATCAACGTGATCCTGAGGAAAGACTACCGCGGCCGGGAGCTGACGCTGTCCGCGGGAACCGCCACCGGCGGGGGATCGACCGAGTGGAGCGGGAGCTATTTGCACGGATTCTCTCTCTTCGGCGGGCGCACCAACGGCACCCTCACCTTCAGTTTCCGCGACCGCGGGCCGCTTTCCTTCGCCCAACGCACGGCCATGCTCGACCGCGCGCTGCAGCGCATGACGACCGAGACCGCCATCGGTACCTTCACCCAGATGCCGGGAGTCATCCGGGTATCGGGCACCAGCGGGGACCTTGGAATCCCCGGCGCTCCCGGCGTCCGCTTCGCCACCGTGCCCTCCGGATTGAACGACGCCCAGGCCGGAGCGCTCACGCCCGCGTCCTTCATCGCCACCGCCGGCAAGTTCACCCCGTCCTACGAGAGGTTCGAGGACAACTACATCTACACCCCCTCTCGGATGTGGTCGCTCGGAGCAAACGCGGAACACCAACTGGTGCGCGACCGCGTCACCCTCTACGGGGAGTTCAACTTCACGTCCAACCGGCAGGACATCCACAACCCGAAGTTCTTCGGCACCGGGACGAGTTACACGATGGCGGCCACGCATCCCTTCAACCCATTCCGCACCGGCGTGACGCCGGGGTTTGCCGGTCGTTCCGTGATCCTGAACGTGCTGCCGACGGATCTCAGGGAAAGCCGCACCGACATGAAGCGGGACTCCTACCGCCTCGTCGCCGGTCTCAAGGGGAAGTTCTCCCCGAAATGGGAGTGGACGTTCGACGGAACCAGCGAGGTCACGGTGATCGCCGGCGACTCCCAGGTGGGCGCCGACAACATCATCCTCGCCTCGGTCTACGGCACGACCACCAGCCCCGCGACTTTCCCGCAACGCTGGGCGCTCTACAACCTGCTGACCGACCGCCGCGCCAATCCCGCGCCGGCAAGCGTGAACACGGACTACTTCAACGCGGTCGGGCGCCAGCGCTACTGGCAGTACGCCTCAAACCTCATCGCCCGCACCAACGGTGATCTCCATGAATGGCGCGCGGGAGTCATCCGGGCCTCCCTCGCCGCGGAGGCCTACTGGTGGCAGTACGAGGGCAAGCGGCCCTACGAGATCGCGCCTGCTCTCATCACCCTGATGGGCGGCCGGGAGAACTTGTCGCGCGAGATCGCCTACACGCAGCAGGGACGCCGCACAGATTCGGTTTTCGGTGAGTTGACCGTTCCGATCATCGGCAAGGGATGGCGCCCCCTGCCGGTCGAATCCATCGATTTGAACTTCAGCGGGCGCCACGAGCGCGCCAATGACTCGAAATCGGCCAACACCGGCGCGGCCGCCTTCAAAGTGGCCTTTTCGCGCGACATCGCGCTCCGCGCCTCGCGGACGGAAGGGTTCTTCCCTCCCGAGCAAAGCAACCTGCATCTCAGCGACTACACCTTCGCGACGACCATCACGAACACCTTCACGTTTGTGGATCCGCGCCGCGGCAATCTGCCGCAAACCGCGGTACCGCTGACCAACCGCGCCGGCCCCAATCCGGACCTGCGCCCGGAGACCTCCGTCTCCGATAACATCGGGCTCATCCTCACGCCACGCTTCGCCCGCGGGCTACGCGTCGGGGTGGACTACTGGCGCACGCGCAAAATCGACGCGATCCGAGCACCGACCCTGCAGCAGTTGCTCGACAACGAGGGGAGCTTCCCGGAACGCGTGAATCGCGGCGCCCGGCTACCCAACGATCCTGCCGGTTGGGCGGGAGTGGTCACCGGGGTAGACACCCGATTCATCAACATCTCGGAGATCGAGACCGATGGCATTGACTCCAACCTATCGTGGGTGACCCCGGCCGCCTCGCTTGGCGAGCTCGCCCTCCGGGCGAACGCGACATTCACCAACAAGTTTCTCACCTCCATCACGCCGATCACGGCGCCGGTGAACACCGTCGAAACCACGGAAGGCGGCTTGAAGTGGCGCGGACGTGCTTCCGTTTTCTGGAGCCGTCGTGAATGGACCGCCGGGGTGACCGCGCGCTACATCCACTCCTACAAGACAGGCACGACCATCGCCTCCACGCAGTTCCCCACGGGAACCGGCGTCGACGGCGAACGCATCACCAGCGAATTGGTGTGGGACCTGCAGCTCGGCTACCGCATCCCCTACCGCACGGACGCCCAACGCTGGCGCAATTGGATCACCGGCACCCAGTGGACGCTCAACGTGCAGAACATCACCAACCGGATCCCGCCCTGGAATTCCTCCGGACTCTACAGCCGCTATTCCGACCCGCGGATGCGCTACGTGTCACTCTCCGTGAAGAAATCGCTCTGAGCTCCGCTCCGGCCAACCGCCGGTCTTCGAACCCGATCCCGCCGCTCATGAAAAAACCCCTTCGCGTTTCGCACTTCCGCCTTTTGCTGGCGCTCATCGCCGGACCGGCCGCTCTCGCCGCGGAACCGGTCACCGGCACGCTCGTGATCGACAACGGCTGCCTCGATTTTGACGGCGAGCTTTCCGGACGCGTGATGCCGCGCAGCGGGCCGACCCTTCCGCTGTCCCCGCAACGCCCGGCGGCGATCAGAAAGGAGCCGGTCTACCGGGGAGCACCGCTCTACGGCCGGATCCGTCTTGGCAACGGTCCCCGCGCCGAGACGCACTTTGTGGTCGACCGCCTGCCGGAGGACCGGCGCACCGAGACGCGTGTGTTCTTCGACCGAGACCACGACGGGGACCTGACCAACGAGGGTGACGGCGGCATCAGTAATCACGGCAAGAGCATCCCGGGAGCCAGGGTGGGCCCGAACTTTTTCCGCCTGCCCGTCTCCTGGGGCGAAAACGGCCGCGAAACCTCCAGCGGCGAGTTTTGCGTGATGTTCCTCATCGGCGCCGACAAAGCGGGCGGCGCCGAATCGGTGCTCACTCGAGCCGCCGCGGCCCGCGTCGGCCATGTCACAATCGCCGGAACGGCGGTCCGGGTCGCCTTGATCGAAACCGGCTGCGACGCCCTTTACGACGTCACCGCCGCGGTGCCGGCCACAAAAGAGAATTTCGCGCAGCGGGGAACCAAACACATGACCCTCCTGGTCGACGCGGACAGCAACGGCGAGTTCGGTGCGCTAGAGGTCTTCGACGCGTGTTTACCCTTCCGCATCGGCAAGATCACCTACGAGTTACGCGCATCCCTCGATGGTGCACGGGTCGAATTCATCCCGACCGACCGTCCGCCCCAGGTTGTGACCCCGCCTGCCCGCCCGACCGCGTCCAAGGACGGCAGCCTTCTTCCCCGGGGAACACCGGCCCCGGATTTCACCGTGGATCGATTCGGGGGAGGCCAGCTACGACTCTCGGAGTTGCGCGGTAAAACGGTGGTGCTGGATTTCTGGGCCACCTGGTGCATCCCCTGCATCCGGGCGATGCCTCACGTGCAAAAAACCGTGGCCCGTGCCGGCGCTGATGTGGTTTGGCTCGGCTTGTGCGTCTCGGACGACCGAAAGAAGTTCGATCTTTGGGTACCGGCGAACGATTCGAAATATTCCTTCGTCAAAGTTTTTGATCCGGCGGCCATGGATCGCTCCAAGAGCATCGCCAGCCAGCTTTATAAGGTCACCGGCATACCAACCATCTACGTCATCGGGCCCGATGGAGAAATCGTGGCGGGCCTCTCCGGCTACCTGGGCGATGATGACGACCGCCTCTCCAAGGCCCTCGCCGCGGTGAAGCGGTGAAGAAGCCCCGCCTCGAGCGTGGAAAACAAAACCGGCCCCACTCGGGGCCGGTTTTACCTCTGAAATTGGTGCTCAGGGGGGGACTCGAACCCCCATGCGGTTAAGCACAGGCTTCTGAGACCTGCGTGTCTACCAGTTCCACCACCTGAGCGAAATGTGATCCGCCGACGCATCCGGCATCAAAGCCGGGGTGGACGGAGCCCGCGGAACTACGCGGGCCGAAATTTTCATCGCAAGAACAAAGAACCGCCCCGGCTCAGTTACCGGGTAACTTCACCTGCACGCCGGCGGGAGCGGCCGCGGCATCCTTCTTCGCATCGGCCGCGGGCGCGGCCGGAGCCGCGGCGGGCGGCAGGCTAGCGCGGAGCGACATCGCGCGCTGCGTCCAAGGGCTGGACACATCGAGCTTCATGAGCTCGTCGACCCGCTTCTGAACTTCGTCGGCCTGACCGGCCTCGGCGGCGATACTGCACAGGTGATAAATGGCCTCGGCGCGCACGGCCTTGAACTCCTTCTCATCGGCGGCGACCTGACCCAGAACCTTGGCGCCATCAGCGGACTTGCCCGCGAGCACATGGGAGAGGGCGAGGCCGAGACGGGCGCGAGCCGCGAGCGGGCCGGTTTTGAGGATGCCGGAGGCCTTTTCATAGGACCCGGCGGCGTCGGAGGCCTTACCCGCCTTGTAGGCGTCATCGGCCATGCGCAAGTGAGCCACCCCGGCGAGCGAATGCGAAGCATGGGCGGCGGCGAAGGCCTTGAGCTGTTCCGGCGTGGTCGCGGCGGCGTAAGCCTTGCGGACGCCCTCCTCCCGCTGCTCCTCGAAATACTCCATGGCGCCCTTGCCGACGATTCCGAGCACGACCAGGGCGCAGACCGCGTAGAAGGCCTTCCGGTAGGAAGCCCATAAACCCCGCATCCTATCCTCGAGCGTGAGTACCGGCGAGGCTTCGGCCGGGACGAGGTTACGATCATCCCCGGTGGGGGCCGGTTGGGGGGGAGTAGCGGGCGAGCTCATACGGGCGGATTTCGATGAATGAACCGCTGAAGAGAGCAAATGCCCCTCGACGTGTAAATGCCGGAAAAAGACTCCGGAACCAGCGCCGAAAACCCCGGAATCCCGCGGGCAGGCAACACCGGTTTGACCCATCCGACCGGCCACCGATGCTCGCCTTGTGACCCCGCCCCTGCCCCGCCGCGCATTTGTGCGCCGCCTCGCTGCGGCCGTACCCGCCGCGTCCCTGCTCGGCCCTGCCCTGATCACCGGCCGCGCCGCCACTCCCGCCGGGCTCGTGCCCGGCGAGGACCGCATCAACCGCGACCGTCAGGCTGCGCTCAATGTGCTCAAGCCTTCCGCCCGTGACCTCGAGCACGGCCTGCGCCTGCACGCGGAGTCGCTGGTGTTCGAGTCCTACGGCTTCGCACCGCGCGCCGCGCTCGACGGAGCGGCTTTCCAGTCTGCCGCGGCGAGGGGCGCGACGGACCCCGAGCTGGTCGATCTGCGCGAGGAGATGGCGATGACCCGCTGGGCGACCGACGATGCCGAGCGAAGGGAGTTCCTCACCGCGATGCGGGCCGCGGGCGTGACGTGCATCTTCCAGAACACCGGGGAGGAAGGCAGCGATCCCATGCGCCTGATGAAGCGCCTCGCCCGCTTCACCTACGCCACCGACGTCGGCCGCGCCACGTGCGCACGTGCCGTTTCGCCCGAGGACATCACCGCGGCCAAACGTGATGGCGGGCATTGCCTCTACTTCACGACCAACGGCGTGCCGCTACGCCAGCAATGGGAAAGCACGAGCGACGAACTGCGCCTCATACGGATTTTCCGGCAGCTCGGCGTGCGCATGATGCACCTCACCTACAACCGGCGGAACCCGATCGGCGACGGTGCGGGCGAACCCAATGACGGCGGCCTGAGCGATTTCGGCTACGCGGTCGTCGCCGAGATGAACCGCCTCGGGATGATCGTCGACGTCTCGCACTCCGGCTGGCGCACCAGCCTCGAGGCGGCCAAGGCCTCGCGCCGCCCGATGGTCGCCAGCCACACCTCGTGTGGAGGCGTCTACCGGCACTTCCGCGGCAAGCCCGACGAGGTGATCCGCGCGATCTGCGCCACCGGCGGGCTGGTCGGCATCTGCTGTATCCCGCGTTTCCTCGGCCGTGACGGGGACATTCGCGCCTTTCTCGACCACATCGACCACGCGGTGCGCACGTTCGGCGCCGAACACGTGGCGATCGGGCCCGACATCTCCTATACGTCGCGCCACGATCCCGCCGAACGCGCCAAGGTCACCGCCCGCCGCGACGGACGCTCGCCTCTCTCCGCCGCGGGGCCCCGTTGGGAACACCTTTGGCCGGTGGACGACTTCAAGCCGAAGCCGCAGGCGGAGCAGACCCTCGCTTGGACCAATTGGCCGCTTTTCACGGTCGGCCTCGTCCAGCGCGGTCACAGCGATGAGACCATCCGGAAAATCCTCGGTGAAAACATGCTTAGGGTGACCCGAGCCAACTGGCAGACCGCCGCCGGCTGATCACACATCCGCGGTCCGATCCGAGCCACGCCCTTCCGCCTCACGGCCGAAGGCGTTTCCGACGGCTCCGCGGTTTCAACCGCGGCTACATCGCAGGCGTTTCGGCATTGAGGAGATCGTTTCCTAACCGGCCTCTCGACCGAGCCGAGGTTGGTCACTTCTCAAGAAGCCTTCCGTGATTCGAGACCCGTTCCTTATCGCGAAACGCGATCCGGGTGGCCGCGGCTGAAGCCGCGGATGAGCCGCGGAAACAAAACGCCGCCCCGGCGCGGGGCCGGCGGCGGCGGAGAGCAGGAAATTAACCTGCGAATCAGCTCTTCGACTTCTTCGCCTTTTCGGCCGAAGCGTCGGCGCTCTTAGGGGCGGCCTTGGCACCCTTCGGGGCCTCGGCTGACTTACCCTTGCCGTCGTCCTTCACGTCGACGGCCGTCGCGCCCATCCGGTAGTAGACGGTCACGCGACTGCCGACGGCGAGTTTGCCGGTGACCTTGGTCGTGGCCGAGCGGCCGATTTCCCATTTCTCACCGCTTTTATCGACGGTGATGACATCATCGGTCAGGGCCACGATCGGACCGGTAACCTGATACTCCTTGGGTTGCGCCGCAGACGCGCCCAAGGCGAAGCTGAACACCAGGGGGAGGAGGTAACGGAGTTTCATAACGCCCGTCAACGTGAAGGAACGCGGGCCGTGGTTTCAATTCCCTTGTGCCGCGGGTCGGCCTCCGGAGAAGCACCAGTCACTTCAACTCGCGGATCTTGAGGTTCCGGTACCAGCAATCGTCGTTGTGGTAAGTGAGCAGGATATGGCCGTCGATCTTGTCGCCGAAGCCAGCCTCATTCTTGAACTTGCTCCTGGCGATGCCGGCCTTCACGGCGTCGCTGCCAAGTTCATAGGCGAGCACCATCCGCCCGTTGAGCCAGTGTTCGACCTTTTTGCCGCGCACGATGATCCGGGAGGAATTCCATTCGCCGGGCTTGCGCATCGGCTTGTCGGCCGCGGGCGGCAGCACCTCGTAGAACGAGGCGGTCTGGCGGTGCGGACCGATCTTACCGTCGGGATGACCGGCGTCGTCGAGCATCTGGTACTCGGGCCCGGGCGACTTGGGGCGGTCCTCGGTGACGAAGTATTTCACCCCGTTGTTTCCACCGGGAAGAATGCGCCATTCCCATGAGAACTCGTAGTCGCGGAACTTGCGCTCGCTGATCGGCTGGTCGCCCTTCGCTTTGGGCAGGCAATGCAGCATGCCGTCGCGCACCTCCCATCCGGCGATGGCCTCGCCGGTCTTCTTGCGGTAGGCGCGCCAGCCATTCCACGACTTACCGTCAAAAAGCAGCTGCCATCCGGCGGCCTTCTCGGCGTCGGTGAGCGTGTTTTCGGCCGCGCCGGCGCGAGGCGCGGCGAGGAAGGCGGAAATCGACAGCGTGAGGGCTAAGAGGCGGAGGGTGCGTTGGGTTTTCATAGGAACGAGGATGAGGGTTGCAGGGTAAGATGACGCGGGGCCGCTGAGGTCACTTGCCGTAGATCACGAACCATTTGTCGTCGTACAACCGGTGTTCGGCGACCAGCCGCAGTCCGGCCTCGGCCATCAGGCGTCGCGTCTGCTCCTTGGTGATCTGCAGGGCCGGGTCGTTGCGGTGCGGACCGCGTTCGGGGAAGAAATCGATCACCGCGACGCGCCCGCCGGGCTGGAGATAGCCGGCGAGATTCCGGAGGTACGTCGCGCGATCCTCGATGTGGTGCAGCACGTCGTAGATGAACGCGAGGTCGAGGTCCCGCGCCGGCAACGCCGGATCGGTGAACTTGCCCAGCACGCCCCGCACCTGAGTCACCTTGGCGTCGCGCGCCTTGCCGGCGATGTGGTCGACCAACCCCTGGTCGATGTCGACGGCGTAGACTTTTCCGGAGGAAGTGACGGCGCCGGCCAGCGGTAACGTGAACACCCCGGAACCCGCGCCGATGTCGGCCACCATCGCTCCGGGCCGCAGGGCGAGAGCCGCCACCACATCGTCGACGCGCAATTTCGAGACGCGCGCCTGCGCGTCGAGCATGCGAACCCAGTCCGCCGCGGACCGGGCCCCCAACTGCGCACGCGCGTCGGGGCAAAGACTCAGGACGGCGATCAAGGTCAGCAGCAACGCGACGGCGGGGCGGACGGGCGTGTTCATGATCACGGTGATGTCGGGGCGGCCGCGCGGGCTCAAGCCCCCTCGCGGCTTGCTTCGCCGCAGCGCGACGCTTGCCTCCGGCGATCGATGAAGGAACTCCTGCGCGACTCCCGCGTGCGGCGGCTGCTGGTCGCGAACACCCTCGGGTCAATCGGGTCCGGCATCACCATCTTTTCCGTCCCATGGCTGCTGGTCCACCTGCCCGGCGGCAACGAGGCGTTCCGCTGGGCGACGATCGGCACGACTCTCGTGCTCGTGCTGACCACGCCCTACTACGGCGCCTGGGTGGACGGGCATTCGCGCAAGACCGCGCTGCTCGCGAGCGAGCTCTGGGGTTTGACGGCAACGCTCGCGATGGCGGCGATCGGCCTCGCGTCCGGAGGCTTCGGCGCGCCGGCGCTCATGGCGGTCTATTTCGCCGGGATGCTTTACTACACACTGCACTTCCCCGCGAAGTTCGCGCTGGTGCAGCAAATGTTCGCGCCGGCGCAGTACCGGGCACTCACCGGTCTGCTGGAGGTGCAGGGCCAAACCGCATTGATGATCGCGGGCGGGCTCGGCGGACTGTTCGTGGAGCGCGTGCCACTCTGGGGCATCCTGCTCTTCGATGCGTCCACCTACCTCGTGAGTTTTCTGTTGTTGCGCACCTTACCCTACCGCGCGACGCACCTGGAATCATCCGATGGACCCGCGTCACCGTCCAAGTCGGCGTGGTCGCGGATCCGCGAAGGCTGGACCTGGCTGCGCGACCGCCCGCGGCTGGCGGTCTTCTTCACGTGCACCCTGATCCCGTTCGTCGTGGTGATGTCGGCCAACTACCTCTTCCCGATCTACGTGGCGCAGACGCTCCGGGCCGGCGCGGAGTACTTCGCCGGAGGCGAGATCACCTTCGCGCTCGGCGCCATCGCCGCGGGATTTTTTCTGCCGCGCCTCGGCGGGGAGGACAGCGCGGCCGCCTCCCTGCCGGCAACAATGCTCGTGTTCCTCGCGGGCCTGCTCGTGGTCATCTTCGTCCCCAGCCCCGGTGCGTACCTCGCCGCCGGTGTGCTGCTCGGGTTCGGCAACGCGGGGTGCCGAGTCGCCCGCAGCGCCCTGCTCCTGCGCCTCGTGCCCAACGCCGTGATGGGACGCGTCGGCGGCTTTTACCAGGTGCTCGACCGCCTCCTGCGCACAACCCTCGTGCTCTCGCTTTCCCTGGTCGACACCCGCGGCGCGCCGGCCGGCTTCGGCCTGCTCACGGTCGTTTTCCTCGCAGCCTTCGCAGGACTCCTCGCGACCCGCTCGGCCGCGAGTCGCGCCACCGGGTGAAACAGACGCGGGGTTGCCAAGCCCGCCGCCAACCGGCGGGATGGCGGCTCCGATGCTCCGCGCCCTGATCTTCGACTTCGACGGCCTCATCCTCGACACCGAGACGCCCCTCATCGACGCCTACGCGGCCGTGCACGCCGCGCACGGCGTGCCGTTCGAGCGGAAGCTCTTCCTGCAAGGCGTGGGCCACGCCGACTACTCGTTTGATCCGTGGCACGGCTTCAGCCCGCACGCCGACCGGGCCGCGCTGGAGAACGAGCGTCGCGCCGCGAAGGAGCAGATCATCCTCGCCCTGCCGGTGCTCCCCGGGGTGCGCGAGCTCCTCGACGCGGCCCGCGTCGCCGGCCTGCGGGTGGGCCTGGCCTCCAACTCGCCGCACAGCTGGGTGGACGGCCATCTCCGGCGCCTGGGCTTGTTCGAACGTTTCGAATTCATCGGTTGCCGCGAGGATGTGGCGTCGCCCAAACCCGAACCCGACCTCTACCGGCTCCTGCTGAATCGGTTCGGCCTGCGCGGACGCGAGGCGGTGGCGTTCGAGGACTCCAACACCGGCTCACGCGCCGCCCGGCGCGCCGGAGTGTGGTGCGTCGCCGCGCCCAACGAATCCACCGCGCACCACGATTTTTCCCACGTCGATTGGCTCGTGCCGTCGCTGGCGCAGGTGGACCTGTCCGCGCTGCGCGCCCGCTTCGAATCCGCGTAACCACGTCGCCGGCCGCCCGTCCTTTTCCCCACCCCGTCACCCATGCACCCCGCCTGCCTCGCCATCCTGCTCCTGCTTTGCGTGCCCGCGTTCGCCGCCAATCCGCCAGCGCGGCCCAACGTGCTGTTCATCGCGGTCGACGACCTCCGCGACTGGATCGGCTACTTCGGCCACAATCCGCAGGCAAAGACGCCGAACTACGACCGCCTCGCCCGGATGGGCACGTCGTTCACCCGCGCCTACTGCGCCTCGCCGGTCTGTAACCCGTCGCGCACCGCGCTGATGTCGGGCCTGCGCCCGTCCACTTCCGCCGTCTACGAGAACAACGTCGATTTCCGGCCGATCATTCCTCCCGCGAAAATGCTCACCACCGCCTTCCGCGAGGCCGGCTATCACGTCCATGGCGCCGGCAAGATCTACCACGAGGCCTACCGGCGGCGGGAGGAATGGGACGACTACCTGGAGAAGGAACGCGGCGACCCGCGGCCGGCCGCCGCCCGCAGCGAGGGCGTGGGCGGCATCAAGTTCGCCCCGCTGGACTGCCGCGATGACGAGCTTTCGGACTGGGGCATCGCCGACTACGGCATCGCCTCGCTCCAGCGGAAACACGACAAGCCCTTCTTCCTCGCGGTGGGCTTCCACAAGCCGCACATGCCGTGGAACGTCCCGCGCAAGTGGTTCGATCTCTTCCCGCTCGAGAGCATCAAGCTCCCGCCCTACCTAGAGAACGACCTCGACGACCTGCCGCCGGCCGCCGTGCGGATGGCTCATCCCGAGACCGACCACGTGCCGATGCAGAAGTCGGGCCGCTGGAAGGAAGCCATCCAGGCCTACCTCGCGACGATCGCTTACTGCGACATGAACCTCGGCCGGCTGCTCGATGCGCTCGAGAAGTCCGCCTACCGCGACAACACCATCATCTGCCTGTGGGGCGACCACGGCTGGCACTTGGGCGAGAAACACCACTGGCGGAAGTTCGCGCTATGGGAGGAAGCCACCAAGGCGCCGTTCATGTGGGTCGTCCCGGGCGTCACGAAGCCGAACACGATCTGCGAGCGCACCGTGGATTTCATGAGCATCTTCCCGACGCTCACCGACCTCTGCGGCATCCCGACGCCCGCGCATAACGAGGGTGTGAGCATCCGCCGGCTCCTCGCCGACCCCAAGGCGTCGTGGGACCTCCCGGCGCTCACGACCTACCGCTTCAACAACCACACCGTGCGCTCCGAGGGCTGGCGCTACATCCGCTACGCCAACGGCGACGAGGAGCTCTACGACGAAACCCGGGATCCCAACGAATGGACCAACCTGGCGGCGAAACCGGAGTTCGCCGCCCGCAAGGCCGAGCTCGCTAAATCCCTCCCTAGGACCAACGCCCCTGACTTGTCGGACCGCGCCCCCAAGGACCAGCGGCAGGAGAAGAAGCGGAAGAAGGCGGACTGATGCCATCAGCACCTCCCGCGACGAGGATCCCACATCCGCCGCCGGTGAGGTCCGCGAAGGCGCCATCCTGGAGGAAGGCTTTGACACCGCATCAAACGTGATACATTGTTGTATCACAATGGCAGCCACCGCAACAATCCGCGATCTCCGCAACCGCTTCCCGAAAATCAGGAAAATCCTGGAGGCGGAGGGCGAGGTCGTGCTCACCGAAAGCGGCCGTTCCCGCTACCGCCTGATCCCGTATGTCGCGCCGACGAAAACCACCCCGCCCCCGGTGGACTATTGGGCGCGGCTCACGTCGCTCCAGCCCACACCGATGACAGCGGCCCGAGCTGGAAAGTTACACGAGGAGAACCGTGGCGACCGCTGATCGGATCTACGCCGATCCGAGCGCGCTGCTGAAACTTTACCGGCATGAGCCCGAGTCGCGCGCCGTAGCCGCCTGGCGCGGTACCATCAAGGGTCCGCTGCCGGTCACCCACCACGGCAGAGCCGAGCTTACCAATGGGATCGCGCTGGCGGCCCACCGCGGACTGATCAACGAGCGCGCCTGTGAAGCGGCGCTTGCAGCCTTGGATGACGACTTCGAGCAAGGCCGCTACTTGCTGGCCGAAATACCTTGGAGGGCGGTTCTGCGGCGCGCGGCCGATCTTAGCCGGGAGCATAGCCGCAACCTCGGAACGCGCACGCTGGATGTCCTCCATGTCGCCAGCGCGCTCGAACTTGGAAGCCAAATCTTTGTCACCTTTGACCCTCGCCAGCAGAGTCTGGCGAGGGCGACTGGACTTAAGATTCTAGCGCCGACCCTTTGAGGTCCATCGATGGGGTCAGGGCGTTCGTTGTTCAAAAAGCTCCACGGGATCGCCCTCCGAACGTGAACTGCCGGAAGGAATCCTGCCGGCCGTCAGCCTTCCAGTTCCGTCCAGCGCGCGTAGGCCTTCGCCAGCTCAGCCTCGATCTCGGCCAGACGCGCGGTGGCGAGAGAGACTTCCACGCCGGCGGTGCGGAAGAACGCGGGATCGGCCAGACGGGTGTTGAGGGTCGTCTGCTCGGCCTCGAGCACCTCGATGCGGGCGGGCAGCGCCGCGAGTTCGGTCCGCTCCTTGTTCGAGAGCTTGCGCGCCTTGCGCTCGGGCACGCCGGGCCCCGGGGTCGCCACGGCGGACGCACCGCGCGAAACCGCGGCCGCCTTCGCCGCGGCTTGCTCACGGGCCGCGCGCTCGCGCTGCCAGTCGTCGTAACCGCCGATGTACTCGGAAACCGCGCCGTCGCCCTCGAACACCAGCAGGCTCGTGGCCACCTCGTTCAGGAACGCGCGGTCGTGGCTCACCAGCAGCACCGCCTAATCGAGGGGACAATTCGTGCGGTGAGCGAAAAAACTCGCAATAAAGTTCACGATTCGATTCGTCGCGTTGCCGAGGGCATCGCCGCCGCGTATGAAATGCAAGCCACCGTTGAAATCAGAATCGGCTACCCAGTGACCGTGAATGACGGACCAAGCAGCGACTTTGCACTTGAAGTTGCCGAGTCGCTTCTGGGTGAAGGCAAAGCAGTGCGCATGCCTGCGCCGAT
>SXGQ01088418.1_pt1 | contig 17637 bp, 16 predicted proteins | sample 3178371 | NCBI WGS metagenome assembly SXGQ01 (sample SAMN11356859, study PRJNA531348) | freshwater metagenome | isolation source: freshwater sample F1-20 | place: China: Fuxian Lake, Yuxi | collected 2017-12-25 | reverse complement strand
GGATGGGGATAGGAGGATAAGCCGTTACCCGCCACCTCCTGCCGGAAATGACGCAACTGATCCTCGGTCAATCGGCCTTCGAGAAACGCGCGAGCGTAGATGCCGGGGGAAGCGTGACCCTGAATGAAGATCATGTCGCCGGGATGGTTGGCGGTTGGCGCGCGCCAGAAGTGGTTGAAACCGACCTCGTATAGCGTCGCTGCCGACGCGTACGTCGAGATGTGCCCGCCGTACTCGGACGAAATACGGTTGGCCTGAACCACCATCGCCATGGCGTTCCAGCGAATGTAGGCCTCGATCCGCCGCTCCATCTCGCGATCGCCGGGATACTCCGGCTGCTGCCCGGTCGGGATGGTGTTGAGGTACGCCGTGTTCGGCTTGAACGGCAGGTACGCACCCGAGCGACGCGTATGGTCGATCAGTTGTTCGAGCAGATAGTGCGCGCGCTCCGGTCCGTAGGCCTTGAGCACCGAATCGATCGATTCCAGCCACTCGCGAGTCTCGGCCGGGTCGACATCCTGGATGGGGGCCAGCGGCGTGGGGGTCATTCGCTCATCCTGCTTGTGAAAATGGCTATGTTAACTTTTCCGGAGCGCCGAGTGTAGGCAGGTCGCTGTGTTAGCATCCGGCGCCTCCATGAGCGATACCCTCACCCTGCGCCGACCCGACGACTGGCACGTGCACTTGCGCGATGGCGCCGCCCTAGCGGCGGTCTTACCGCACACCGCGCGGCAATTCGCCCGTGCGATCGTCATGCCCAATCTGAAACCACCGGTCACCACGACAGCATTAGCACTCGCCTACCGAGATCGTATCCGGGCGGCACGCCCCGAGGGCTCTGATTTTGAGCCGTTGATGACGCTCTACCTGACAGACAACACCGCCGCTACCGAACTGGAGATCGCGAGTCGAACCGAGTCGATCGTAGGGTGCAAATTGTATCCCTCAGGCGCGACAACGAATTCCGATTCGGGGGTGACGGACGTGCGTCGGCTGGATGAGGCTCTAGCCGCCATGGCGCAGTTCGGACTCGTCCTGCAGGTGCACGGTGAAGTCACGGCCGACTCGGTGGATGTGTTCGAGCGCGAACGTCGTTTCATCGATGAGATCTTGGCACCGCTCGTCGAGCGATATCCGACGCTAAAGGTGGTCTTCGAACACATCACGACGGCCGCCGCCGTCGATTTCGTCAGTCGTGCGCGAGCCGGCGTCGGCGCTACGATCACTCCACAACACCTGCTCTACAACCGCAACGAAATGTTCCGCGGCGGCATCCGCCCGCACTTCTACTGTCTGCCGATCCTCAAGACCGAGTCCGATCGCGAGGCACTCATCGCTGCCGCGACCGGCGACAACCCGCGCTTTTTCTTGGGCACCGACAGTGCACCACATGCGCGTCACACCAAAGAAAATGCCTGCGGCTGCGCAGGAATGTATTCCGCTCATGCAGCGCTCGAACTCTACGCGGAGATTTTTGATTCTCGGGGCGCGCTGAGTCGCTTCGAGGCGTTCGCGTCCGAGCGGGGACCGGATTTCTACGGACTGCCGCGCAATGAGACTCGAATCGAAATGCGTCGCGTGGAGTGGCAGGTGCCAGCCGAATATAACTTTGGTAGCGATGTCGTCGTACCGATGCGCGCCGGAGAAAAGTTGCGCTGGATCATGGTGCGCGCATGAGCCTGCTCGCGCGACGTTTCCGGGGGTTTCTACCGGTCGTCGTCGATGTCGAAACCGGTGGTCTCAACTGCGCCACCGACGCGCTGCTCGAGATCGCTGCCGTGCTAATTGACGTCGCAGCCGACGGCACGTTGCTGCGCGGTGCAACCCACAGCTATCACGTGAAACCCTTCGCGGGCGCCAACATCGAGGCCGCCTCGCTCGCCGTCACGGGCATAGACCCGTTTCATCCGCTGCGCCCCGCCCTCGATGAAAAAGAGGCCTTGACCCGCATCTTCAAGGAAGTGCGCGATGCGGTAAAACTGCATGGCTGCAAGCGCGCCATCTTGGTCGGACACAACGCCTCGTTTGATCTCGGCTTTCTGAACGCCGCCGTTGCGAGAGCGGATATCAAGCGCAATCCCTTCCACCCGTTCTCGAGTTTCGACACAGTCACCTTGGCGGGCGCCGCGCTCGGACAAACGGTGCTGGCCAAAGCCACGCTCGCCTGCGGACTCGATTGGGATTCCTCCGCGGCCCACGCCGCGGCGTACGATGCCGAGCGCACGGCCGATCTGTTTTGCCGGGTGTGTAATTTCTGCCAGCCGAGTTATCTCGCCGCCGAGAAACGCGCGCGTGAACTCGGTTGGCACGATGACAACAGCGGCAACGGAGGACCGAACTCGCCGGTTGCGGACGAGTCGAGCCCCTAAGATCGACTGTGTGGCGATTAAGCCGTTGCGCCGGCTTCCGAGAGCGCCTTCTGCAACTCACCGCTGTGGTACATCTCGAGAGCGATATCGCAACCGCCGAGCAATTCCCCTTTGACGTACAACTGTGGATAGGTCGGCCAGTTCGAATATCGCTTCAGAGCCTCGCGCAGCTCCGGGTCTTCGAAAATATTGACGTGCTGAAACTTCGCACCGCAGGCGCGTAATGCACCGACGGTCTGCGCAGAGAAGCCGCACTGCGGAAAATCGGGTGTGCCTTTCATGAAGAGCACCACCGGAGCAGCCGCGAGCTGCGCTTTGATTCGTTCGGTCACATCCATCGTTGTCATTCCCCCTTGCGAGATCGGACAGGCAGCCCGCGCGCCTCCCGACGAAGTTCCAACTCCCGCAGCAGCGACCATTGCTCCTGCGGACTCAATTTGATCCAACCGGCGATTTCGTCGCGCGTGCGCAAACAGCCCGCACAGTGGCCCGAAGGATCGAGTGCACAAATGCTGATGCAGGGCGACAACGGTCGCTTGGAAATCGAATTCTCGGTCATCATGGTCGTCGACCCGTCCTTAGGTCCGCTGACGCGAGCTCACCACCCGCGTATCGCGTTGAATTATGGGGTGTCGTCGCCTATTCTTCAAAGCCGTTTTTGTCTGCCTGTCTGCAATCTGCCGGAGAACTCGAATCATGAAAAACCCTCTCGATAGCGTCGGCGCCACAGTCTCCTTGGGTGTGGTGTTTGCGATCATCGTCATGGCGCTGCCGCAAACCCCCGACGTCGGCGGCTTCAACCACTTAGGTCTCGGTCGCTGGGCGCACATCGTGACCGGCATCTTCTGGATCGGGCTGCTGTACTACTTCAACGTAGCGCAGATCCCGGCTCTCGCGGCGGCCAATGCCGACACGGGTGGTCCGGGCGGTGCCGGCATCATCAAGTACGTCGCACCCCGCGCGCTGCTGTGGTTCCGCTGGATGGCGCTCGCCACCTGGATCACCGGTGGCTGGCTGCTCGGTGGAAACCTCCTGAATGCCTTTACGCTGCAAGAGGGTCATGTCGTGATCGGTATCGGCGCGTGGCTCGGTACGATCATGCTGTTCAACGTTTGGGTTTTGATTTGGCCGAACCAAAAGAAAGTGATCGGCGTAGTCGAGGCGACCGCGGAAGAAAAGGCGAAGGCTCGGCGCGTTGCGTCGCTGACCTCGCGCGTCAACTTCTTGTTGTCATTCCCGATGCTGCTGTGCATGGGCGGCCACTCGCACGGCCTGCCGTTCTAAGCAACGGTCACGGTTGATAGCGAATCGCCTTTGACGGGTCGCCGCGCGCGATGCACTCGCGTTGCGGCAACCCCTCGACGAACCACCAGAGATCGTCGCTGCTCTCCCCAGCAAGGCGTCTGGTGTTCGCCTCGAAACACGGCGCAAGCAGGTACTCGGGCACCAACAAGATGCGCCCCCTCGTATCGTCGGCAAGCCAGCGCGCGGCATCCTCTACCTCCGCCGTGCCCTCTCGCTTACGCGCGTGCCCAAAGTTGGTCACTTCGCGATCGAGGTACAACAGGAATTGCTCTTTGTAGCCGACCAGCCCGAGCTCTCGCCCCGGCGGCAACTTCGCGAGCATGCCCTGCGTGAAACCCGAAGCAGATCGCTCGGCATTAATCTGCGGCGCGATGAACAGACCCCAATGCATCGTCAAACACGCGAGCACCAACGGCCAAGCGAGTAATGGTCTGCGCCACGTCGCAAAGATCCACAGCAGCGCGGCGACGATGGCGTAGCTGACGACGGGCCATACACGACCCAATTCGATCTCGGCCCAGACACGCTCGACGCGGTCGATACCGAGCAGTCGACCGCCGACGAGCAGCCATGCGGGCACGACGAGCACGGCCGCCAGTACGCACGATGCACGTCGCACGCCCACGCGCCGATAAAGCTCGGGCAAATACGCCGACGCGGCCAAGGCCAACGCCGGGAGTGCGGGCAGGATGTAGACGCCCCGCTTGCCCGGGCTCAGGCTGAAAAAGACGATGAGCGAAATCGCCCAAGCGAGCGGCAGCAACGTCGCAGCGCGTCGCTCCGCAAAATCCGCACGCCAGCGCGGCACGAGCCACCAGAGCAGCAAACTCAAGGGTAACCACAGGACCGGTACGACCTCGAGCAGGAAGTAGTACCAAGGCCGCAGGTGATGCCAAGCAGCGGTGTAACGGGTCACGGTCTGTTGGAACAACAACTCGTCGCGGTACGCCACCAACTCAGCGGATCCGGAATTCGCCACGTGCCAAAGCATCGGCGCGAGCCAAGCAGCCAAGACCAGCGCGAATGCGGCCAACGCCGCTAGACCAAAACGCCAATCCGCCGGCGATCGCGTCGGCGACGAACCCTGGGCGAAGATCGCAGGCTTGCGGAGCAACCACCACGCCAGTGGCCAAATGAGCAGTGTCAGGAAGCCGACCGCTTTGTCCATGACGCCCAGACCCGCCGCGATACCGCCGAGCACGACGAGGCTGAAGCTCGGCGCAATCAGCCAATGCCGCAGGAAAGCCCACAAGGCCAGTGTGCAGAAAAAAATCAGCGTAGCGTCGATCTGCGCGCCGCGCGTCGTGATCGTGAAGTGCAAGCTGCAAGCGAGAGTGACTGCCGCGAACAAGCCTGCCTCGCGCCCGTGCAAGCGCTTGGCAAGATCGTAGACGAGAACCAACGTGCCGAACGATGCGAACATCGACGGCAACAGAAACGACCAGCGCAAAGAACCGATGATCGAGTAAGCCGCTGCGATCATCCAAAAATGCAACGGTGGTTTGTCTTGGTATAGATCGCCGCCCACACGGGGGAACAGCCAGTCGCCCGTTGCCACCATGTCGCGCGCAACCGAGGCAAAGCGCGGTTCGTCCGCCGGCCACGGATCGCGCAGACCGTATCCGGCCAGAATCAGCAGCACGAACCACAGCGCGATCCAGAGGAGATCCTGCGTCGTGGAGCGAGAAAGGATCACGCGTCAGCCTGTTGCTTGCCCGCGCGGATCAAATAAAGATTCCGCAGATAGACCACCAGACCCAAGCCCTGCCCCGCGATAAACACCGGGTCTTGCCGGTGGATCGCATAAGCGAGCAAGGTCACGCCACCGGCGAGACTGAAATACCAGAACGCCGTGGGAATGACGCTGCGCTTGACGCGCTCGCTCGCCAACCACTGCACGAAGAATCGGGCCGAGAACAACGCTTGTCCTAGAAACCCGATCACGATCCAAAGTGTCGTATCGCTCGCCTGCATATCATTCCTCTCGGATCTGAAGACCACTCTGATGGCGCCTTCGCAGCCACATCACACCAAAGATATCGACGATGCCGACCCATAAGCGATCGAACAAACCGTATTTGGACACACCGCGCTCGCGCGGCCGGTGGCGAACCGGCACCGACTTCACCCGACAACCCGCCCGTAAAAACAGTGCCGGGAGAAAACGATGCATGTGGTCAAAGCGCGGTAAATCCATGAACGCGTCGCGCTGCATCACTTTGATGCCACAGCCCGTGTCGGGCGTGCCATCACCGAGCAGGGTGCCACGAACACCATTGGCAACGCGCGACTGAACATGCCGCAACCAGGTATCGCGCCGGGACGTTCGATTTCCCATGACGAGCTCGGCCGTATGTCGCTCGGCGTACAACGCCGGGATATCCGCCGGATCGTTCTGACCATCGCCATCGAGCGTGGCGATCCACGGCGCCCGCGCTGCGCGAACACCCGAACACACAGCGGCGCTCTGTCCACTGCGAAACGAGTGTTTCAACAAGCGAATTTCACCAAGGCCCTCGCGTCTCGCCTGCAGTACGGCAGCCGCCGTCCCATCTGTACTGCCATCATCAACGAAAAGAATTTCGAAAGGCGTTGCCTTCAGCGCCACCGCGATCTCCCGTGCCAATGGGATGACGTTACCCTCTTCGTTGCAAACAGGGATGACGACAGAAATCTCGGGCGTTGCGGAATCGCTCATGGTTTTACTCGTTCAAAGTCAGACGCAAGGTCAAACGGACGCACTCGGCGCCTGCAAACGCCAACGCTTGTGCGACCAGGGCCAATCTGCCGGCGCTTCACGAATCTGACGCTCGACGCGGCGCGCATACCTCTCGGTGAACTCACCTTCACTGAAGTTTTCGTCTGCGTGTGACAACGACTCGAAGCGCACACGATAGCGACCACGACCAGTACGCTCGATCGCACAAAAAAAACTGGGGTAGCCGAGTCGCCGTACGAGAACTTCAGCACCCATAAAGAAGGCCGACTCGCGATTCAGAAAACGCGTCCAGTAGCGACGATCACTCTCGACGGGCTCCTGATCAGCCACTAGCGCGATCAGCCTCGGTACCCGACGACGTGCCAACACATCTCGAGTGAGCTTTTCGGCTGGAATCAAACGCGCACCAAAACGACTGCGCAGCGCAAGCATCTCTCGGTCAGCCCACGGATTTTTCAGAGGTTTGTAGGCCACATCGAAGGGGTGGCCCAATCGACGCGAAATGACGAGCAGGATCCACTCCCAATTGCATTGATGCGCCGCGAGCAATAGTGCCGGTGTGCCACCTTCGAGTGTGGCTTGCACCGCCTCGAGACCGACAAGCTCCATCCGCCGATCGAGCTCGGCGCCATCGAGAGTTGCGGACTTGATGATCTCGATCATCACATCCCCATAGCCGCGGTAGTAATCGCCCTTGATGTGTTCGCGCGCTGCCGGATCGAGCTCGGGAAATGCCAACGCCAAGTTTTCGTCGATGACCCGCGGTCGGTAAGGGAACACCTTGAGCGCCATGAAGGCAAAACCGCGGGAGAGCGCATGCAAAGCCCGCATCGGCAGGCGCGAAATGGCGCGAACCCACCAAGCTGGGATCGGAGCGGATGCGGACTCGGAGGCCATTTCGGTCGCGAGTTTACCGTACAATTCGCGCGAGCATGAGCACGCTTTTCCTAGTCCGGCACGGCCAGGCCAGCTTCGGCAGCGAGAACTACGATCGACTCTCCCCGCTTGGCGTTCAACAAACGCACCACCTGCGCGATCACTTCGTCGAAAACGCGGTCGAACTACACGGAATTTTTAGCGGCCGACTGCAGCGCCAACGCACGACGGCCGACATCCTAGCCGGCCCATCGCAGCGAACGGTCGCCGTCTCGGCTGCCTTCGACGAGTACGATGCGCACCGCCTGATGCAACATTACGCAGATATGACGGGCGAGCCTTTGCAGTCGCTGCAGGGCACATCGCAACGGCTCGAGCCACGCATCTTTCAACAACACCTCGAGAAGGTGAGTCGTGCTTGGGTTGCAGAGCAAATCGCAGCACCCGAGCTCGAGTCGTGGAAGAGCTTTCGTGCTCGCGTCGGTCGCGGCATCGATGACATCACGACCCAGACGCCACGGAGTCAGAATGTCGCCGTCGCCACCTCGGCGGGCGTGATCGGTGCGGCGATCGCGCATGTCTTAGGACTCGAAGATTTCGCGGCGCTGCAACTGTCCTACGTGGTCCTGAACTCTGCTGTCACGCGGATCGAATTCGATGGCAGACGCCGCACCCTCTCCTCTTTCAACAGCACGTCACACCTTGAGCGCGCGGGTCGCCGCGAACTACTAACCTATCTCTAGGCCCTGCCGGTCGAGCCGGCGGTGTGGTACAGCCCACCGGTGCGTGTCGCGAAAAATCGTGCGAGTGGAATTTCTTCCTGTTTCAGAAAACCCTGTGTCGGTAACAAGCCCTCACGCACCATCTCGATGATCGCCACGACCGAGGCCGAGGTCGTCCAGGCGATCGCGGTGCGCGAGCGTCCCTGAATCTCGATCGGCCGATATGCGCGAACAAACTCGCGCCGCTGCAATCGCCCGTCCGCCCAGCCCTCAGCTGCGGCGTGCAAGTAAACGACATCCGCATCGACAGGCGGCTTGGCATTGGCAAGGATTTGACCCGCGAGATCACGTCGCTCGCGCATCAAAAGTTCGTGGAAGAAAAAATTCATCAGCTGCACATGACCCGGATAGCGCATAGTTTTGTAGTCGAGATTGGCGACTCGACCCTCGAAGGTCTCGCACATCGTCCCGAGACCGCCCGAAGTCGTAAACGCCTCAAGCTGCATGCCGTCGATGTAGAGCGTTTCGATCCACTCCATGGCACTGACGGTCTTACGCACGCCCTCTTCGATGACTTCGCAATCGTTGAGATATTCATTGACCACGCCTTCGGGTGACCAATTGAAGGCATAACCGAGCAAACCCGTCGGATTTTGCGGTAATGCACCGACTCGCAAGCGGATTGAGCGTACACGCTCGAACTGATTGGCGAGATCCGCGCCAACGATCCCGATGAATCCCGGTGCCAGCCCACATTGCGGCGCCATCAGGGCGCGCGAAGATGCTGCCAGAGTTCGAATGTGCTGCGTCGTCGGCACATCCTCGGTGAGATCGAAGTAGTGGATACCGAGCTCATGTGCACAGCTCGCCACGCCTCGATTGAGCGCGTAAGGCAAGCACGACAACACGGCATGCTGCTCCGACAAGGCGCGTCGCAAGGCAGCGCCATCAGCTACGTCGACGATCTCGGCCTGCAACGTGGGCGTCTTGACGGGTCGCCCGTCAATCGGTGTGACGACAAACCCGGACCCCTGCAACAACTCGGCGGCCAGATGACCGACCTTACCGAGACCCAAAACAGCGACTTTTTCGATGCTCATCCGCCCGCTCTCAAATATCGAAGGTCACGCCCTGCGCGAGCGGCAGATCACGTGAGTAGTTGATCGTCGCGGTTTGCCGACGCATATATCCTTTCCACGAGTCCGAGCCGCTTTCGCGACCGCCGCCCGTCTCCTTTTCGCCGCCAAAAGCGCCACCGATCTCCGCACCTGAAGGACCAATGTTGACATTGGCAATTCCACAATCAGAGCCCGAAGCGGCCACGAACTGTTCCGCCTCACGCAGATCGAGCGTGAAGATGCACGAGGACAAACCCTGCGGCACTGCGTTTTGCATCGCGATCGCATCCTCGAATTGCTCGTACGTCACCACGTACAGAATCGGCGCGAACGTCTCCTCGTGCATGACCGCGGTTTGCGCGGGCATCGCGACGATCGCGGGATTCACATAGGTGCCACCCGCAGGCACGCCATCGATCACCGTGCCACCGCCCCAGACGTCGCCACCCTCGGCACGCGCACGCTCGAGTGCCGCGTTCATACGCGCAAGAGCCGCCGTATCGATGAGCGGACCGAGCAAGGTTGTTTTGTCTCGCGGATCACCGATGCGAAGAGACGAGATCGCTTGCTTCAAACGTGCAATCAAAGAATCACGAACCGAGCGATGCACGATCAAACGTCGCAGCGTCGTGCAGCGCTGCCCCGACGTACCGATGGCCGAGAAGACGATCGCCCGGACCGCCAGATCAAGATCGGCGGACGGTGTGACGATCATGGCACTATTGCCGCCCAGCTCGAGAATGCTGCGACCAAATCGCGCCGCGACGATCGGTCCTACGATCCGCCCCATGCGCGTGGAGCCCGTCGCAGAGACGATCGCGACCCCTTTCGAGCGCGCGAGCGCCTCACCCTGCTCAGCACCGCCCATCACGAGCTGCACGAGCCCCGCGGGCGCATCAGCACCGAAGCGCTCCAGTGCACGCGCGAGGATGCCCATCGTGGCAAGTGCGGTCAGCGGCGTTTTATCCGACGGTTTCCAGATCACCGGATCGCCGCACACCAGTGCGAGTGCCGCGTTCCAACACCAGACGGCGACCGGAAAGTTGAACGCCGAAATCACGGCGCAAGGTCCCATCGGATGCCAAGTTTCCATCATGCGATGACCGGGGCGTTCTGAAGCGATCGTCAGGCCGTGCAACTGACGCGAGAGACCGACGGCAAAATCGCAAATGTCGATCATCTCCTGCACTTCGCCCTGACCCTCGGAAACGATCTTGCCCGCCTCGAGCGTCACCAAGGCCGACAAGGCCTCTTTGTCGCGCCGTAGTTCTTCCCCAAAAAGTCGTATTAGCTCGCCGCGACGCGGTGCAGGCAGGTTACGCCAAAGACGAAAAGCCGCTTGCGCGCGTTCAATCGCCGCCTCGACATCGGACAATTCGGTGATCGGTACTTCGCCGATTTTTTTGCCATCGATCGGCGAATGACTGGTGAGTGTGCTGACCGGATTCATGCAGAGCTGCCCCGAAATTCTTGGTTCTGATGAAGCCATTATGAAGGATCGGCTAGCCTCCGAGCCATAAACGCCGGTAAGCCCCGTCGACATCGTACTGGCGTGCTTGCCGATCCGGGTCGAAACGCCGGCCGACGCGCGGATCAGTCCCGCGGCCGCTGACATAGAGCCAATTACCCTGATTGCTGTAGATGTCGAAGTCGACGAGTTGATGCTCGAACCATGCCGCACCCGCGCGCCAATCACCCGGCTGATCGTGCACCAGATAGCTGGCGACGTTTTGGCGCAACCGATTGGACAGGTAACCCGTCAGTGCGAGTTCACGCATACCGGCGTCGATAAAACGCTCGCCTGTCGCTCCCTTGCACCATTGCAGGAACGCCGATCGATCGTGCCTCGGTACACCCTGCGAACTCAAACCACCAGCGCGGTAGAGATGCTGACCGTGCTGCAAGTGCAGCAGCCGAAAATAATCGCGCCACAACAGCTCAAACCAAATCCAATAGGTGCTTTCATTGGCGCCATGCGAGGCTTCATGCGCGCGGAGCGCCTCAAAGACGCGACGGGGCGAGACTGCGCCACTCGCGAGCCACGGCGAAAACTTGGTGGAATAGTCCAAACCAACCAGCCCATTACGAGTGATCTTGTAAGTTTGCGGCTTGTCGCTCCCGAAGTAGTCTTGCAAGAACGCGAGCGCCGCTGATTCACCACCGCGACACCGATCGCTCGAGTAGGGAAACGCCGAGCGCGAATCGACGGTAACAACACCCACACCCAATGCCGCCTCGATATCGAACTCACTCAGCGCCGCATCCGGCGGCGGTGGCAGCCTCGCGGGCGCGGCAATCGTGGGGCGCGGCGATATCTGTGCCTTCTCGACTGACTCCCGAAATCGCGTAAAGACTCTCGGTAGTTGCTCGACCTTGAAAGGCAGGTCATTCGGCTCAAGCAACGACGACTGCCAATGCGTACGAACATCGAGACCCGCCGCCCGCAAGGCCGTCACATCGGCCTCTTCTTCCGGGGCCGCGATCTGCTCGCAATGAATTTGCTGGATCCCCAAGCGCCGCGCATGGTCGATGAGCAGCTCGATGCCGCCACCTGACAGTACCGCGACGTGCTGCGGATGATCCCCACTTTGATAACCAGCCAATCGTGACCGCAGATCCTTCAAGGTGTCGGCGAGCACGCGACGTCGATGCAGACCCATACGCCGATCGGCAAACGGAAGCCAAGAGCTCGGTCTATCGTGTCGCGCATCGTGCAGATAAACGAGTGCCAGTTCACTCGCCTCGCTTGCGGCGGCCATCAGACCGGGCTGATCGTGCAAACGCAGATCGTGACGAAACCAGTAGAGCGCGCGGGTCATGGACTCGCCGGCGCGCGTCGACACCGCTCGGAGCAATATTTCACGGTGTCCCAATTCTTCGCCCACGACTTACGCCAGACCATTTCTCGGTTGCAATGCGCACAGAGTTTGCGTGGCAACGCGGCTTTGTTGCCGCGGAAGCTTTCTTTGGTCAACGATCTCGTCAACGTCGGTCTGCCGCTGCCAAGACGCGCTGCGCTTTGATCCAATGCGGTCGATCGATGAGCTTGCCCTCGATACGCAGCGCCCCAACACCCGGTGCGGCATCGAAGGCTGCAATGATCTTACGGGCGTCATTGATCTCGGCTTCGGTCGGTGTAAAAGCATCATGGATCGCTGCAACCTGCGCAGGATGGATCGCAAGCTTGCCGACATATCCCGCGCGGCGCGATTCACGCGCTCGAGTGCGCATGGCATCGAGGTCGCGGATCTCCGTATCGACGGTATCGATGCCAAGCACCCCGGCAGCGGCAGCGGCCGTGAGACACAACGAACTCGCCCACACATACGGCGCTTCATACCGACCGCTCGCATCGCGGTTGCCGAGCGCACCCAAATCCAAAGCCAGATCCTCGGCACCCCAAGTCACGCCGAGCACACGAGGAGGCAACGACGCAAAGGTCGGCATGGCCAACAAGGCGCCCGCTGTCTCGGTGATCATCGGAATCACTCGAACCGCGCCGACCGGCAATCCGGATACCACTTCGAGGGCCTCGAGCCAATGATCGAGCCGACGCACATCCTCACCGTGGCGCGCCTTCGGCAACATGATTCCATCAGGGCGTGCCGCAACCACAGCGGACAGATCGGCTAAGGCGACGCTCCGGCCTGACTCGGTCGCATCGACCGGATTGATCCGAACCCACAGTGGCACGGACCGATTTGAGCGACGCAGGTAGTCGGTGATGTGGCCACGCGCCTCCGCACGACGTTCAGCCGCAACGGCATCCTCGAGATCGAAGATCACCGCATCAGCGCCACTTTTTTCGGCCTTTTCGAAGCGCTCGGGACGATCGCCCGGCACGAACAACATCGATCGCATACGAGGTATTCACTCCAAAACGGAATCAAAACACCTCAAGTTTGCCATGGCCCCACCTAGGGCGCGGCAAGAACTTGCCTCATCATGCCGTGGTTTACCGAAAGATCATTTCGAAATCGAGTTTTTGTCGCGCTTGAAAACTTGAAATGTGAACCGGTTGGCAGTTTTGTCCCCAGCTATCCACCCCAACGGAGGCGACGGCGATGCCTATCGTCATCAATACGAATCTGAATTCGATTACGGCCCAGCGCAGTCTCGAGACGGTCAACCGTCAGCTCACCCAATCCATCCAGCGGCTCTCCTCGGGTCTGCGTATCAACAGCGCCCGGGATGATGCCTCTGGGCTCGTGATTGCGACGCGACTCACCTCGCAAATCCGCGGCCTCAACGCCGCGGTGCGCAACCTGAGCGACGGAATCTCTCTCGTGCAAACGGCCGAGGGTGGTATCAGCTCGATCACCAACAACCTGCAACGCATCCGCGAACTCGCCGTGCAGTCGGCCAACATCACGCTCACCGATACCGAGCGCGCCGCACTGCAATCCGAGGTTGCACTCGCTCGCGAGGAGATCAGCCGCGTCGCGCAGCAAACGACCTTCAACGGTCGCATATTGCTCAACGGCAGCTTGGGCCCTGGCAACTTCGTCGCGGGCGCTAACATCACCGATGTGCTGTCGTTCTCTGGCATCGAAGATCTGCGTGCCACTGCCCTAGGGTTCAATCAAACGACGGGCGCTCCGCCAACGCCGGTGGGCGAGGGTCCGGGTGGTGTACCCGGCTTCACGCGCACCAATCTGCCGTTGCTACCCACGGGCACGAGCGTTGCGCAAAGCATCACGGTGCTCGGTACCAACTACACCTTGGGCAGCTTTGTGCCAGGCGCGAAGGATCTGACCACGGCCATCAACGGGCTCGGGGTCGCGGGGCTCACCGCCTCGGTTGGCCCGAATAGCATTAACGGCACCACCAACAGTAGTTATCTCAACACCTTCGATCCCGAGGGTACCCTCACCCTCAACGGGGTCGAGATTGCTCTTGTGGGCTCACGCAGCAACAACCTGAGTCAAAACGTCACTGCGGCGGTAGCCGCGATCAATGCACGTTCGATCGACACGGGTGTTATCGCGACTAACGGCGTGTCACAAGGCAACGGTCTTGTCCTGACGGCCGCCGACGGTCGCAACCTGACGGTGTCTTTTGCAGCGACCGATATCAACGAAACTCGCGCGCCGATCGGTCCAGCTCCCGGCGGCGTGCCGGGCTTCATCGCGACCAACATCGATGTCGAAAGCGCAGCCACGGCAGGCGCACAGAACGTCAACGTGCTCGGTACCAACTACGCACTCGGCACATTCACGCGGGATGCGCGAACCCTGGCCGAAGCGATCAATAACGCCGAAATACCGGGCCTCTCGGCGAATGCCGAAGCCAACGTCTACGAAGGCGCCCAGAGCAGTTCGTATTTCAATTTCTTTGACCCCGAGGGCGTACTCACACTCAACCAAGTGGCGATCACGCTCACCGGTTTGAAATCAAATAGTCTCTCGCAAAACGTCGATCTCGCCGTGGCCGCCATCAATGCCGTCTCCGGTCAGACCGGTGTCACAGCTTCAAATGGCACGGCCAACGGCGCCGGCATCATTCTGACGGCCGCCGACGGGCGTAATATCACCGTCGACTTTCAAGCGACCGACATCAACGCTGAGCAGACGGTCAGTGGCGCAGGTCCCAACGGATTACCCGGCTTCATCGCCAACGACATCGCCGTGGCAGGCTCGGCAACGGCGGTGGCTCAATCGGTCGAGGTGTTGGGCTCGAGCTATGCGCTCGGCACTTTCGCACCGAGCGCCAACAATCTCGCAAGCGCCATCAATGCCGCGGGAATCGCGGGGCTCACTGCAACCGCTAACGCCAACGTCGTGGAAGGCGAACAAGACTCGAGCTACTACCAGTACTACGCTCCGCAAGGGACGTTGACGATCAACGGTGTGGACGTCGGGCTCTCGGCTAATAAAACGAGCAGCATGACTTCCAACATCGCGACCACCATCAACGCGATCAACCAAGTTTCGGCGCAAACCGGTGTTGTCGCGCAGAACGGTTTCTCGAGTGGCAAGGGCGTCGTGCTCACCGCAGCCGATGGCCGAACGATCACCGTCACCTTCCAGGCGACCGATGTCGGTAACGCGTCGGCACCCGATTACTCAACAACCGCCGGCAATTTCGGTGTCGCGATCACCGGTGCAGCGGGCCAAACCGGCACAATCGACCTCGCCTATCTCGCGCCGGCCGGCGTGCTCTCAGGTGATGTCACTTTCAGCTCGAACACCGGCCTCACGCAAACCAACTTTGGTGTTGTCGGACAACTCGGCCCCGATACCGACCCCGCGCCGGATTTGGCCACCGTAGCGGGTAACTTCGGCTTGTCGAAGACGAGCGCTGCCGGTGTCGCTGGCTCCATCTCGATCGCCTATGCGGCGCCCTCGGGCGTGATCAGTGGCTCCGTTCAATTCAACTCGGCGACCGGCCTCGGACAGACGGCCTTCAGCGTACAAGGCGAACTGGGCCCGGACTCGGACCCCGCGCCCGACTACTTGAGTGTCGCCGGCAACTTTGGCATTACTACGACCGGTCCGAACGGCGTGTCGCCCGGCATCAATATCAGCTACGTCTCACCCAGTGGCATCTTGAGTGGCACCGTGGAACTGAGCGAATCAACCAATGTGAGCGATCGAATACTTCAGGTGGTTGGGTCGCTGCAAAGCCCGGATTTCCGCTCTGTCGCCAACATCGATATCTCGACGATTGCCGGCTCGAATCTCGCAATCCAGACCATCGATGGCGCGCTGCAATCCGTCAATTCGACCCGCGCGCGATTGGGTGGTGTCTTGAACCGGCTCGACAGTGCCATCGACAACCTTCGCGTCGCCGAAGAAAATCAGATCGCCGCTCGCTCACGCATCCTCGACGCCGACATCGCCGCCGAAACCGCCGCCCTCGCTCGAGCCCAAGTTCTGCAGGAATCAGGTATCGCACTGCTCGTACAAGCGAATGCCATTCCGATGAACGTGGTCAACCTACTCCGCAGTAGCTATCTCTAGAAACCGCCGCTTCTAGTATCCTCATCCTCGCCCCGCGATCGGGGCTGAGGTGGGGAGCGTCGATGTCGGAGTGTTCGTTCGATGTGTTGATTATTGGCGCCGGTCTGACCGGTGTCGGCTCGGCGGCCGATTTGCGACGCCGGTTCCCGCAGAAGCGCATCGCCGTTCTCGAAGCCCGTGAGCGCATGGGCGGCACGTGGGATCTCTTTCGTTATCCTGGCATCCGCTCGGACTCGGACATGTACACCCTCGGCTATCGCGCACGCCCTTGGCGCGAGCCGCGTTCGATCGTCGATGGCCCTTCCATTCGACGGTACATCGAAGAGACCGCCGCAGAGACCGGCGTAGACCGACTCGTTCGCTTTGGCGAGCGTGTCGTCTCGGCCGCTTGGTCATCGCCGAGGGCCCGATGGACCGTGCAGATCGCGCATCGGGACGGCACCCGCTCCACCCTCGAGACACGATTCCTGCATTTTTGTAGCGGCTACTACAGCTACGCAGAAGGTCATCGCCCGCAGTGGGAGGGCGAAGCGGATTTTCAGGGCGATATCGTTCACCCGCAATTCTGGCCAGAGAACTACGACTACCGCGGAAAGAAAATAATTGTGATCGGTAGTGGTGCCACTGCCGTGACACTCGTCCCCTCAATGGCCGATCAGGCCGCACACGTGACCCTACTGCAACGATCACCCACGTACATCGCCACGCAGCCCGCCGAGGATCCACTCGCGAAGTGGCTCACACCTTGGCTGCCAAAGCGCCTCGCCTATTGGATCGTGCGTTGGAAATGCATCCTCGCGGGAATGTTCTTCTACTCGCTCGCCAAATCGCGACCGAAGCCCTTCAAGAGGAGCGTTATCAATCTGGCGCGCAAAGAATTACCCGCCGATTTCGATATCGCCAAACATCTCACGCCCGGCTATAACCCTTGGGATCAGCGCCTCTGCGCGGTCCCTGATGGAGACCTTTTCAAGGCAATCTCAGCGGGCAAGGTCTCGATGGTGACGGATCACATTCGACGCTTTGTACCCAACGGTATCGAACTGCAATCGGGTGAAGTGCTCGAAGCCGATCTCGTCATCACCGCCACAGGGCTCAAGATCGAAGCCTTAGGTGGCGCTGAACTGCGCGTCGATGAGAAACCGGTCAGGCTCGAGGAGATGATGGTGTATCGCGGCGCTCTTTTTAGCGGAGTGCCAAATCTCGTCTACACCTTCGGCTATACCAACGCGTCGTGGACTTTGCGGGCTGATCTGATCTCGCACTATCTCGGCCGCCTGCTGCGCCATATGGACAAACACGGCTACGACAGCGTCGTTGCCGAACGCGACCCTACGGTCAGCGAGCAACCCTTCCTCGATTTCACGTCGGGCTATGTATTGCGCGCCCTGCCCTCGCTGCCAAAACAAGGCGATCGCTTTCCGTGGCGCATCCATCAAAACTATTTGCGTGATGTACATGTCACGCGCTTCTCACCGCTCGTCGATCCCCACCTGCATTTCGCAAAGGTATCCTCATGAGTCCGCGTGTTTCTGTCGAAGGGTTAACCGCAGTCATCACCGGCGC
>SXGQ01186962.1_pt1 | contig 17638 bp, 38 predicted proteins | sample 3178371 | NCBI WGS metagenome assembly SXGQ01 (sample SAMN11356859, study PRJNA531348) | freshwater metagenome | isolation source: freshwater sample F1-20 | place: China: Fuxian Lake, Yuxi | collected 2017-12-25 | reverse complement strand
GCCAACGTAAACTATCACCAGTCAATATTAATATTGAAGCTACATCACCTAATATTCTACAAAGAGCAAATGAAACTCCTGCTGGACGTGCATTATCAGACTTAAGATATGGTATAGCACAAGAAGCTGCTGCAGCTAAAGGTATGAAATATGCAAATATTCCTCCATCTAAAATGCAAGGTGTATGGGTAGATCCAAAAACAGGAGCAGAAGAATTTAATAGAGTATACAGCCAAAACTTAGGCCCTATTAATAGAATGAATATTGAGAAGTCTGGGCCATTGTCAGAGTACGCTAAGTCTATGGGAGGTGACTTAGGACAAATTGGTATAGGAGCTGCACGTTTTACTAGAATACCTATGAACTTAAACAAAGACGCAGCTACCGGTCTTCTTTATGAAAACGTAACATCAAAACAAATTATTGAAGCAGGTAAAAAATTAAACCCTAAAGAAATTGTAGTATCAGCAACACCTAATGGTGGTATGCTGGTATTTGATCCTAGGGTGGCATTTGATCCTAGTAATGCAATAAAAGTTAAACAATTAGCTAAAGAATTAAAAGGCGTAGCTAAGAGTCCTAAATACGGACTCCTAGACTCTGCTTATTATGAAACGGAAGCTATTCCGCAGGGATCTTATATGAACCCTGTTGACGAGCTACTTCGTCTAAGAGGCTATTAAGTTTTTTAGGATCAAACTCGTAGTCCTCATAAAAGTTATTTAAAGCATAAGATATAAAAGCTCCCCTAGCGGCAGCTACTGCAGGATAATGAGCCTTAATATAAGGCTCACTTCCTTGCAATACATTCACATGTAATTCATCTAATGCTTCACAATAACACCACTCAATAAACTTGCATGCCACTTCAATATACTTTGGCACTTTGTGAGTTTTGTAATATTCTATCTGATCATCACTTAACCCTAACCAGTCTACCAAGTCTTCATCATCAAGATCAAGTCGGTGCTTCCATTTATTAAAGTTGAAGTTCATCCTCCTCCTCCTCTTCATTGTCATACTTCCAGTCTGCAATTAAATGTTCTGCAATTTCATAAAAGTTAGCTTGTCTTATAAATGCGCCAGCATAGTCTTTAGCTAAACCATCTGGCACATCAATAAATACTACTTCTTCTACATAGTCTTCTAATTGTTTAGATAAGTCGTATGGATCTTTAGAGTAGTCAGATATATCAAAATAGTCAAATATCTCTAAATTAATTCTCCAAGTCTCGTAATTAGACCATCCATTATATTTGTTATCTGTAGTCATTATGCAGCCTCCTTTACAGATACTTTAGGCTCATCAAATATAAACTTTGGTGCGCCTGTAATAGATGACTCAACTCTTAATGGTGAGATCACGCCAACACAGTCAACACAGTCAAGGTCAACTAATGCTGGTTTAGTACCATTTTGACTTAATGATGCTTTTTTATTCTTAACGCCAGAGATATATTCTGCGGCCTTATTAAAGTCATTAAGATATGTAAAGTCGTAATTACCAGGTTCATTAGATACTGACTCAGGAAATACTCTTCTAAAGTCAGGATACTTACCTTCTACTGGACGTGCTTCTAACCTAACTACATCATTCACAACGTGTATTTTCTTAACCACATTGTTTTCAACTTCTAATGATATGCTAGCTGCACCTAGGGTTGACTTAACTTTAAGTAAAGCATCAATAGTCTCAATAGGAATAACTACTCCTAATGTATCTCTACCGTGCTGTACTTCGTTATGATAGACTGCTGTACTTAATAGTCGGTGACCATCAGTTGCAACAAAGATAGTGTTATATTTATTGAATTCAACGTAAATACCATTAAGGTAATATCTTACGTCTTTTTTAGCCGCAAAAAGTTTAAGTGCTTTTAAATGGCCAAGTTGTACTAATACTTCGTAGTTAAATGTTGTCATGCTTTTCTCCTTTAGCAAAATTTCTTGATCGCCTGCAAGTAGATAAATAAATTAGCGATATGTGTATGCTATATATTTGCTAGCATGATGTCAACACTTTTTTGTAAATATTTTTAATTATTTTATAAGTCATTGTTTTAATTGAGTTTCCACCATGTATTTATATAGCTTTTTAATGCTTCTGGGCCTCTATCTATGTAAATAAGTTTGTTTTGTGCTACTTGATAAAAGTTATTTACTTCAGTTCTTTGATCATCACTATGGCCATGTATGAGTAAAACTGTAAAGTTTTTTTGTGCTGCTAGCCCTTTTAATACTATTTTTTGGCCAAATAACATTGGTTCATTATGATGTTTCCATTCACATACTAAAAACTTTTTACCATCTTTACATACAACCATATCTAGGTTTGTCGGCAATATATTCTTACCTGGGATCATTCCAGATAAAAAGCCAAAGTCTATAAACTTGGCATTACTATTGCGCATCCCTAGCGTCATACGCAGATGATCATATCTTGAGATACAGTACAAACAGTTACAGTACCATCTGGGCCAATGATCGTTTGACTAAAAGACTTTTCAGTCCAGAATATAGCTAGCGCAACCATTACAATAACAAATATCCAATATATTTTACTCATCATCAAACCTCTGTAATTGAGCTTCAATTTCTGGTGGGTTCACAGCTTCTTCATCTCTTAAAACTGAAATAAGTTTATTTTTAAACCATTCAGACTTAGCTAAGTCTTCTTCTACATTACCCTTAAATGGATAGCGTAAGTCATACTTCATCTTACTACCTTTTAAGTATCCAACAAATTCTTCTCTAGTTAAACGACTTTCAATAATATCTATGGTTTCTAGGCCTCCGATATTATAGTGTCTAGGGTGGTTTACATTATCTGACATACTGCCTCCTATAAATAAAATAACATTGATGACTTCTTACGTGCCTTCATCAAAGACTGTTTATTAGTCAATGGCAATGGCAATTTAACAAGGCCTTGAGCTTCTAATATCTTGGCCCTATATTTGGTAATGTGGCATTCTCTGTATATTTGTTTTCTTATAGCTCCAGGATGCGCTTCCATATATGCTTTTATCTGTTCGGCTTTTTTTCTATCGTCTAGTAATGTATACATCATAGTCTCGTTTGCTCAAAACATTCTAAATGGCTTTTAGCAAATATATTAGGCTTAATTTCCTCGTATAATTCACCTTGAATACATTTTAAATTCATGTGATATTTTTTCATGGTGCTGTTATATGTCATAACTGACCATGTAATTAAAGCACCAATAATAGCGCCTACAATTAAATAACCACTACCTTCAAATTTAGAGTCCATTATTTGCCTCTACTAGTCTTTTTGAGTTGTACTTATTCATTGCTTTGTATTCTTCAAATTCATCACCTCTAAACAATGGTGTTATTTTGATATGATGGGTTGAATTTTTTAAGTCATTCAAATATGAAAGTTCTTTAGGATGAAATGACCACAAATGTGACTTTAATAGATCACCTGTTTTTACATTAAACTCTTCATATAGCCATGCTACTGGTTCTTTTTTCATAATGACCTCAATAAAATATGTGGTTACCTATTGCTACTTTAACTGGTTTATCATTGGCCCAAACAGGCTTTACATTTCTGCTATGAAAATATGTAGCGCCTTTGGTTGGGTCTTTCACTTTCTTATGCAGCACATTATACGCCATAGATATATAAGGTTGCAACTGAATTGTGGAAGCTAATTGAACATTTCCAATAAAAGAAAATTGTTTTGGTTTGTATAGTTCGCTACATACGTTTTTAGTATTTTGCGCTCTATTAAGTAATACGTACATCACAGCCGTTTGACCAGAGGTTGGCTCTCCTCTACTTTCGTGGTAGGCCGCCAAGGCCAGGCACAATGCTGCCGTTTCTATTCCCATTATGAGTCTCCTTTTAAAGCATAATACTCATCATGTCCAAACTTTTGAATGAGCATGTTTTCAATATGGTGTCTATCATATCCGGATAATATAAGACATATATCAGCTACAGGGTTTTTTTCCTTCATAAGCCAATTGTAAGACACCTTCCTACTATGCGTATGAGTACCGCATATCTCTATCATGGCCTGGATCATTACGGCCATTAATAATTTTCCTTCTGGTGTTAGTATAAGTTCTGATCTTAATGACTCCTTTACCTCTATCATTTGCTTACTTTCTTTTAATGTTTTTACTGATAGCAAAAACTCACTTTATAGCCGATAATGAAATGGCAATATTGCATTAATTAACCGAGGATAATATCATGTGGACAACTCCAGCAGCTACAGAAATGCGTTTTGGCTTTGAAGTCACAATGTACGTAATGAATAAGTAGTGTGTATAGTGTGTATGGGGATGCTCCTAAAAAGGAACATCCTCTTCACCTTCTAATGCAGGGCCACTTGCAACATAATCACCTTTCGGTGTAATTTTACCTGTGTAAACAGGTCTTTTAGATCCTTCTTCTACTTCATTCTTAAACAATGCTAATGTATATTCTTTTCCTTCTACATTGAGCATTAATGAAATATACTTATTCCCTGTTTTACTTTCACGCAGCCAGCCTGCAGCTCTGTTACTATTATCATATTCAGCCATACTTTACTCCTTATTAAAAATTGGTTTTTTAGTCCAGCGTTTAGGTTCTATGTCATCTTCAACATATTTTATAAACTCTAGCGCTAATGGCGTATACCATTCAAGCCATGCTTTACTTCTATCTACTACTTGTATCTTTGTTTCAAAAGGTGTCCATATATAAAAATACGCATGAGGTGCTTTACATACTTCCATTTGCATTTGCATTTGAAAGTAATAACGTTCAGGGATCTCTTTATATATCTCTTGAGTGTAGGGACACTTTATCTCAATGACATTTCCTTGGTAGTACCCATCCGGACTTGCGCCAAATGGTAATTTGTCATGTAGCACAAACTTGTTACCAGGCTCTACAATATCATCAAACTCTTTTTCTAATGCAGACAAAGCAATAGACTCATGAATATTTCCATATTCAGTCATGTCATTGCCTTCAAACGGTGGCTCACGTAAAGTCATTTGACGCCATAACTTTTGTCTCTCATATACAGCAGACCAGGCAATACTAGCCGTAATAACGTTATGACGTCTACTATCACTTAAATGACTCATGCAGACTTTTTCAGTTCGTTAGCAAACTCACGTACTTTTTCTTGTAACTCAGGGCCAAATGTAAAGAATGCCTTTTTAAGTTCACCAGTTCTAGCCGCCTCTGTTAGTGTATCTTTAGCAGCTTTAACTTGATCTTCAGTTACTTCTTGAACAACTGGGTTATTTTGTTGGTGGATAGCATTTAATACCTCATTAGCGCTAGCAAACTCTTGGCCTCCAAGTCCTAATGCACTCAATGCTCTTCCAATTGCAGATGTCTCACAATTTTCGACATAAGATGTACCATTAATTTGAGATGCTTTTCTAAACTCTTGAGCAATACCAGTAGCAATAACACGGTTCAATTCATTTAAAACACTTGCTTTAATAACGCATTGTTCTTGATCTAATTGTATAACGTCAGTTACTAAAGCATAGTCTTTAAATTGCTCTCTAAATTCTTGTACACGCAATGCTACTGTTTTATATTCTTTACCACGTATATTGACTACTCCTTGTTTACTCATCCTTACTCTCCTGTAATTGTTTAATTTGTAATTCTCTAATGTAATGTTCTTTTTGATCTGCTTTGTCATTTGACTCACGTAGATCTTCATTCATTAATTGTAACTGCTCAATAATTCTATTTAATTCATCCATAAGAAACCTCCGTAAATTAAGATGAGTAGCAACACTACCACAACAAACCTATTTGATGCAACATCTTCATCTAAAAATGTTTCACCACGTTTATAGTCAACACCATAACGTTCTCTATAAGTCCTAGGAGTTTTAAAGTCCCATTGGTTATACCAAGTATGGTGTTTATCTCTATCCCATCCCCAGTTATCCATCATGCTTCTCCTGTTGTTCTAGTTGATATTGCTCTTCTAATTCTTTTTGACGCCAAAATTCTTGTTGATCCAAGTATTCATCATAGTCTAACCATCTTTCGTCCATTATTCACCTCCTTCGATATTTGCAATATCATTTTCAAAGTCAGCAAATATTTCATCTATGGTTAAGGTTCTATGAGGGCCAGTTCTATTAAAAAAGTTTTCAAATACGTTTGGGTTATTGTTAGCCCATTCGCCACATTTAGGTACTGGTTTTAAGTTAGGTAATTTTTTGTTTGTATCCATTATTCTCTCCTAGTTAATAAAGACTACAAAACGAATATTGATCTCTTTAAAAATAGATGTCAAGTAATTTAGCAAAATATTTTTCTTGCTCTATTTTTTTGCTAGCAGTATACTACCGCTCTATGGATGATACAGTTGAATTTTGTAGGAAAGGACGTGTATTATACCATATTTCAACGTGTTACGCTTAAGGAGAGTGTATGAAAATAAGAAACTGGAGTAAATATCAACATTACCACGATAGATGTCCGCCTTGGATAAAAGTCCATAGATCGTTATTAGATGACTTTGAATGGCATAATTTAGATCCATTATCCGCAAAAATGCTTATTAATTTATGGCTATTAGCTGCAGAGGATATTGATGGAAATTTACCGTCAGTAGACACTATGGCTTTTAGACTTAGAATTGAAAAGACTTTATTAGTCAAGTGTTTATCTTCACTCACACCATGGTTAGAAGAGCTAGATAGCAACGTGCTAGCAAACATGGAGCAAAGTGGGGGTACAGAGACAGAGACAGATCCTGTGGAGCAAGTTTCTATAGAAGAAACTTTCGATAGGTTTTGGAAGTTATATCCGTCTATAAGAAAAGTAGCTAAACAAAAATGTTTTGAGAGATGGAAGGCTAAAAAGTATTATAAGATAGCTGATCAAATTATAGGTCATGTAGAAACAATGAAACAAAGTAAGCAATGGAAGGATGGTTTCTCGCCAGCGCCCATAACTTACATTCAGCAAATGCGTTGGTTAGATGACGTAGAAGTTGAACGTAAACCATGGGAAGGTGGAATATGAACCTCAATGATGCAATTAATAAACTTACAGTTAGTCAACAAGAAGTAAATAACTTTTACAACGGAGAAACTTATGGTAACGAATTTAAAATTAAGAGTGCAAATATTTTTATTGATGATCTCATTAAATACTACTCTACTGAAATATATGCTGGCAAGACGCTACCGTGGACTAAAACGCATGATAAATTCCATGTTCGGCCAGGGGAGGTAACATTAGTCACCGGCCCTAGCGGCCATGGGAAAAGTATGTGGCTTTCACAAGTTATATTGCATCTTATGAAAAGCTCAATATGTTTGGTGAGCAGTTTAGAAATGAGGCCAGTACTCACTATGGCACGCATGTTGGCCCAGGCGTTAGGATCACAAGAGCCTACAGATGAATATGTTACTCGCTTCTGTGAGCGAGCAGCTAGTAAACTGTATATCTACGATCAGACTGGAGTCACTACATCTGAGGACATGATAGCCACATTATTTTGGGGAAAGCATGTTTTAGGGGTAGAGGTATTTGTTATCGACTCACTAATGAAGATGGCTGATATAGCAGAAGATAATTACAATGCTCAAAAACTTTTTGCGGATCGTTTAGCTGTGGTATGTAGAGATCTTAACATACATATTTTTTTAGTAGCACATACTAGAAAACTATCAGATGAAGAACAAATACCAGACGCTACGGACATCATGGGCAGCTCGCATCTGCGCAACCTCAGCGATAACATCTTATGTTGCTGGCGCAACCGTTATAAAGAGCGCTTAAAAGATGAAGGCAAGACTGCTGACGCTGACTTAAAAATTATTCCGGATGCAAAGATATTCGTGCAAAAACAACGTAACTTTCAGTTTGAAGGGTCGTTCAACTTCTGGTATGATCCAAAAGGTTTACGTTATAAGGAGAGTCCATGAAAACAGCCAATGAGTTTTTAAAAGAAATACAAGAATTATTTGGGCCTGTAGAATACAGAGCTACGTCTAACGAAGGAAAAGTATTTAAAAGTAAAGGATGGGATAACAAATATGGCAAAGAGAATGACAGTAAACGAAGTGAATTTCCAAGAGTTCGTGGATATGGTCAAAAGTGAAATTAAAACTAATGGCCATGTTGATGTAAAGTTTTCTGACGGTGGTAAAAAGTTAAGAAGTAACTCACAGAATGATAAGTACTGGGCTATGTTAAAAGAGTTAGGTGACTATCTTGGATACTATGACTATGAACTTCATGAGTTATTAACGTTTCAGAACCTCGCTGAAACTAAAGTAGTAGCTGGCCGTCCTATTACACATGTAAGATCAACTACGGATCTTGATACTAACGAATTTTCTGACTACCTTGAACAAGTAAGAAGGTTCGGTATTGAGTACGGCTTTAGGTTTCCAAGTGATATATCGCAATAGTAAACTACTCAAACTTTTAAGAGAGATCCCATGTCAGTCATGCGGTGCTAGTGACGGTACTGTAGTCGCTGCACACCGTAACGAGGGAAAGGGCATGGGTCTCAAAAATTCGGATGCGCTCACATGTAGTCTATGTTATCATTGTCACTACGAATTAGATGCTGGTAATAAACTTACTAAAGATCAAAAGCGTGATATGTGGAATAGAGCTTATGTAAATACCATGCAGTACTTATGGGAACATGACATTATAGGAATTAAATAATGGGAAAAGGAAGCGCACCAAGGCCGTTTACAGATAGACCTACGTTTGAAGATAATTGGGATAAAATATTCGGTAAAAAGAAAAGTAATGATACATCACCACACTTAGTAGAATATGAATTAAATAAGTCTACAGGTGAATTAGAACGTTTATACGAAAGTACATCTAAACCTAACGAAGGACAATTTGATGGCAGGAAAGTCACCGACACAATTAACACTAGCGAAACTTCAGAAGGAAAATTATCCATTAGTTCAGATAGTGGAGAAATGGAATAGCTGGGGGCGAGTTCGTGTAGACCTTTTTGGCTGCATTGACGTCCTTGCAATATCTGAAGATGGTAATACTGTAGCCATTCAAACCACAAGTTTAAGTAATGTCAGCGCAAGGATCAAAAAAATAAAAGACAGTACTGCAATTGCTCACATTAGAAAAGCTAACTGGACCGTGTTGGTCCACGGATGGTATAAGAAAAATAATAGATGGCATGTCAAAGAAGTTGATGTATCATGAAAGTAACAGCAATACAAACAAAAGCATATCGCATGAAAGATATGTTGTTAGATGTAATAGCTGAAGATGAAATTATTACATGTAAAGAAATAGCAAACCGTGTAGGTTTAAAATTCAATGATATTAAATTTGTAGTTATTAAACTTGTAGAGTGGGAATTATTATGTGAGATAAGAGGAGGTAAAAACCTTTTCTATCATAAACCAAAGAAACATTATCTTCAGGAGCTATATCATCCAATGCCAAAGTTTAAAATACTAAGTGTTTATAGACACACAGCAGATCATGACAAACATAATGTACGTAACCCATATAGAGGCATTGAGTCATTTAATGCTAGCATTTTAGGAATACCTCATGATCCATATTGATAGACTTATGCAAATACTAGATGACTGGGCCTTGTACATGAAGTCGGATAATCACCGCCTAGGTTATCCATCTAAGTCAGTTGGACTCTCTTCAGGGGGAGAGTCAACGGTGGACTCGTTTGATGAGATGATAGAAATACAAGACCTTTCTAACGTCCATGTAGTCGACTCGGTCATTCATAGTCTTCCTGGTGAGCAACAAGATGCCATATATCACCGCTATTTACATTCTAAAAAGCCTTTGGCTTATGAATACAAGCTAGAATTGGCTATGGATAACCTTTTAACCATTGTATCAAAAAGAATTAATGCCTAGCATCTTGACAAAACGCATTTCCGTGGTAAAATATCACGCAATGGGATAACTACGCCCATTAACTCCGTAACTCTCCATAAACCCTATCCTCACCGATAGGGTTTTTTATTTTATGCGTCCCAAAATTTGCAGTACATGCGGCCAGCCGTATGATGACACCGGTTATGAACAATGTCCTGAGTGTCAGTATGATCACACGTTTATAAGGATACCTCATGAAGAAGCCAACAACCAAGGCCGGCAAAGCCAAAAAAGTGTCAAAGGTAATGAAGGAGTGGAAGGCAGGAACTCTTCACTCAGGAAAAAAAGGTCCAGTAGTTAAGTCAAAAAAACAAGCCGTAGCTATCGCACTTAGCGAAGCTGGTATGTCTAAAAAGAAAGGTAAATAATTATGCCAATGGTAAAAACAAAAAGTGGAGTAAAAGCGTTTCCTTACACACCAAAAGGTAAAATGGAAGCTAAAGAGTACGCAAAGAAAACAGGTAGCAAAATGGCAGCTAAGCCTATGAAAAAAGGTGCTAAACGTGGCAAATAAACCAGGACTTTACGCTAACATTGCAGCTAAGAGAGCTAGAATTAAAGCTGGCTCAGGCGAAAAGATGCGTAAACCAGGTACAAAAGGCGCACCTACTGCCAAAGCGTTTAAACAGTCAGCAAAGACAGCTAAAAAGAAATGATCAAAAAAGGTAAAGAAACGTTTTCAGGTTATAATAAACCTAAGAGAACTCCTAGTCATCCTACTAAGTCACATGCAGTATTGGCTAAAGAAGGTGATCAGGAAAAACTCATACGCTTTGGTCAAAAAGGCGTAAGTGGTGACAAAACAGATACAGCAAGAGCAAAGTCATTCAAAGCAAGACATGCTAAAAACATTGCAAAAGGAAAAATGTCCGCAGCTTATTGGGCTAACAAAGTTAAGTGGTAAAACTAGATATATACGTAGGATATGACGGCAACGTAGAACCAATTGCTTATCATAACTTTTGCCAGTCAATTATAGAAAAGTCATCTATACCGGTAAGTTTTACACCATTAGCATTAAACACTTTAAAAGACTACGAAGAAAAGCATACGGATGGTAGTAACGCATTTATCTATTCACGCTTTCTAGTGCCATATCTAAATAACTTTAAAGGTATCGCATTATTCGTAGATGGGGACATGACGTGCCGCACAGATATTGCACAGATACTAGCTAACTTTGATAATGACGAAGCCTTAAAAGTTGTTAAACATAATTATAAAACAAAACATCCTATTAAGTATCTAGGAAATAGTAATGCCGACTACCCTAAGAAGAATTGGTCAAGCGTTATGTTATGGAATTGTGGGCATTGGCTCAATAAACAATTAACACCTAAGTTCGTACAAGAACAAACAGGTAAATACCTACACAGGTTTGAATGGCTCAAGTATCCTGAAGAACAAGTAGGTAAGTTAGACGAAACATGGAACTGGCTAGAAACAGAATACGAATACAACCCAGATGCTAAATTAGTGCATCACACATTAGGTACACCATGCTTTAAAGACTATCAGAATACAGACTATAGTCAAGAATGGTGGGAAACATATCAACGGATGATCTATCCACTTAAAGGTAAAAATAGAGAAAGTGAGTTATAACATGGCAGATCTAGCTAAACAATTAAGACAATTACAAGACGCCCAAAGACTAAGAGAATTGGCTAACCAATTTGGTTTAGGACAAGCTCCAAACCAAGAGCTTAACGCATTAAGACAAGGATTGCCACAAGTAGCAGGAACAACTATGTTGCCTCCAGTATTACCACAATTAGCAGGCCAGGCTATGTCACCTCCAGCTCAGATGCCAACTATCCCACAAGGCATGACACCTGCTGAAATGGAAATGTTAAGAAGAGCTACACCTGGATACCAAGCGCCAGCTCCATCATTTAAAGATATATTATTTAACCCAGGCCAAGTTATGCAACAAAACTATGTAGACCCAGCTGTCATAGAACAAATGTACTATAGAGGGCTATTAAGCCGATAATTAAGAGGGCAACCAACCTATAAGGAGTTGCAAAACAATGGATATTGAAGAACGAAAAAAACTAGCAGCAGAACGTAGCTCAGAAGCTAACAAAGGTAATACACATTCTAGTAAAAACAATAGGTTATGGGCGGAAACACTTAGACGTGCTGTCATTCAGTCAGACGCTGAAAGACTACGTATGATCGCAGAGGCTTTATTAGATAAAGCAGCCTCAGGTGATGTATCCGCTATTAAAGAATTAGGCGATAGACTAGACGGTAAGGCAGTAGCAACTACAGAGTTGACTGGTGTGGATGGCTCTAATTTACCAATTAGCATTGCTATAGACTTTGTAAAGCCAAAAGATGAAGGTTAATGCAACCTTTCCTGATAAATTACAGTTTCTCTTTGATCCGTATAGGTACAAAGTAAGCTACGGTGGTCGTGGATCTGGCAAGTCATGGTCTTATGCTAGAGCATTACTTATACAGGCTGCCAATAAGCCATTGCGTGTATTATGCGCTAGGGAAATACAACGTAGTATACGTCAGTCAGTACATCAATTATTAACTGACCAAATACAAGCGTTAGGCCTAGGTCAATTTTATGAAGTACTAGACTCAGAAATACGTGGTGTTAATGGAAGTTTATTTGTATTTACAGGATTAGCTAATAATACTGTTGAGTCAATAAAAAGCTATGAGGGCGTAGATAGGGTGTGGTGTGAAGAAGCGCAAACCATATCCAAAAAGTCATGGGATATACTTATTCCTACAATACGTAAACCAGACTCAGAGATCTGGGTTTCATTCAACCCAAATATAGATACAGACGATACATACCAAAGGTTTGTAGTCGATCCTCCAGAGAACGCTAAGATTGTCAAATGTAATTATGCCGACAACCCTTGGTTTCCTGAAGTACTAGAGATAGAACGTCAGCATAGTGAAAAGAATAACCCTGACTACGCTAACATTTGGTTAGGTGAATGTAAGGCAGCCGTAGATGGTGCTATATATTCTAATGAGATAAGAGAGGCCCAAGAGGCTGGACGTATTACTAACGTACCTTATGATCCAATGCTTAAGGTTCATGTAGTAATGGACCTAGGATGGAATGACTCAATGTCAGTTATCCTATGCCAAAAAGGTGTATCAGATCTACGCATCATTGGTTATATAGAAGATGACCATAGAACTTTAGATAGCTATTCATCTCAGTTAAAAGATATGTCATACAATTGGGGAACTATGTACTTGCCTCATGACGGACAGTCTAAAGACTTTAAGCATGGTATCTCAGCAGAAGATATTATGCGTAAGTTTGGATGGGATGTAAGAATTGTACCTCGTATGGATATAGAAGCCGGCATCAAGGTAGCACGGATGAACTTCCATAGAGTTTATTTTGATAAGTCAGCTAATAGACTTGTTGACTGTTTAAAACATTATCGCAGATCTATTAACTCTGCAACTAACGAACCTGGTGCGCCATTGCATGATGAGTATTCTCATGGAGCAGACGCATTCAGATATTTATGTACTTCTGCAGATAGCATGAAGAATGAGTCATGGACTAAAGAGAAGATACAGTATACAAATAGAGGAATTGTTTAATGAAGATACAAGACATGGAGATCATTGCGCAGATAGAGGCAGAAGAAAATATTGCCTATGGTGTAAATGATAGCGCATTATCTAATGATAGAGCAGAAGCAATTGACTATTACTTAGGTCAACCTTTCGGTAACGAAGAAGAAGGTCGTAGCCAAGTTGTATCTTATGATGTACAAGACACAATAGAGTCAGCTCTGCCTCAGCTTTTAAAAGTATTTATCTCTGGTGACCAAGTTGTTAGGTTTGAACCTAAAGGTCCAGAAGATCAAGATGCTGCTGATCAAGAAACTGACTACGTCAACCATGTTGTAATGGAAAAGAATGAAGGCTTCAAGATATTCTACGTATGGTTTAAAGACGCATTACTTTCTAAAAACGGATATGTAAAAGTATACTCAGAAGACGAAGAAGAGGAAGAAGAGTACGAATACGAAGGGCTAACAGATGCCCAACTTCAAATGTTGGCTTCAGATGAAAAGACTGAAGTATTAGAACATGAGGCTTATCCTGATCCTAGTGTAGACATGAATATGCTCATGGACCAAGCATTAGCCATGGGCCAAGATCCAGCTACGATCATTCAACCTATGTTACATGATGTTAAGCTTAAGGTTACAGAAAAGAAAACTGAAATTAATATTGAGAACGTAGCACCTGAAAATATGATGGTGTCTGTAGAGGTCAATGGCCCTAACCTACAAGATGCACGTTTCGTTCAGCACAGAGAGGTGATGCAGTTAGCTGACATTGCTGAAACATTTGACAAGCCACTAGAATACATTAAGTCTATCATGTCAGACCTTCGTGATACTTTTGAAGAAGAGTCTAATGCACGTGATATTTATGATGAAGAATATGACAGAGCTATTGAGTCTAACGAAGCTCTAGTTAAAGACACATACATTAAGTTAGAAGGTAAGAGACACAGAGTAGTCGTATTAGGTAATACTATCCTATACAAAGAACCATGCGAGTATGTTCCATTTGCATGTATCACACCAATGATCATGCCACATAGACATATTGGTCGTTCTTATGCTGACTTGACTATGGACATTCAGCTTATCAAGTCTACACTTATTCGTGGTCAGTTAGATAACATGTATTTAGCTAACAATGGTCGTTATGCTATCTCTGATAGAGTAAACCTAGACGATATGTTGACAAGCCGTCCAGGTGGTATTGTTCGTGTAGAAGGTGACCCAGGCTCAGGTATTATGCCTTTATCACATCCTCCACTACCAGCATCATCATTCGGTATGGTTGAATACATGGACTCTATGAAAGAAAAGAGAACAGGTATCACAGCATATAACCAAGGCTTAGACTCTAACAGTCTTAACAAGACAGCTACAGGCGTACAACAAATTATGTCTGCTGCTCAACAACGTGTTGAATTAGTAGCACGTACATTTGCAGAGACAGGTGTTAAAGAACTATTTAAGTTAGTACATAGACTAGTAAGAATTACACTTACCAAACCTGATATTGTACGTATCCGTAATAAATGGGTAGAAGTAGATCCAAGAGAATGGGAAGATCGTAAAGACTTATCTATTTCTGTGGGCCTAGGCGCAGGTAATAAAGATCAACAGTTAGCTCATCTAGCTACTATTCTACAAGCACAAAAAGAAGCATTAGCTATTGGTATTACTTCACCTGAAAAGATCTATAATGCTCTAGCAAAACTTACACAGAACGCAGGCTTTAAAAACCCTGAAGAGTTCTGGATCAACCCAGCTAATACACCTGAGCAAGAAGGTCAGCAGTCTAAACCTTCAGAGGCTGAGATCATGGTCCAAGGCCAATTAGCTATAGAACAACAAAAAGCGCAAGCGCAACTACAGCAAGAACAACTACGTTCACAAAATGATGTTATAATTGAACGTGAGAAGATCGCAGCTCAAGCTGAGTTAGAACGCTTTAAAGCACAATTAAAAGCAGAAACTGACTTAGCTATTGCACAAATTAAAGCACAGTCAGGATTAAATTATGGCGGATAAGTCGTTAGAAGAAGTAAAGCGTGGTGAACAAGCAGCACAAATATTAGACAACCCTATCTATAAAGAAGCAATAGATAAGGTGCGTGAGAATATTGTAGCTAGCATGACCAATAGTCCATTAGGTGATGAGAAAACTCATAACCGTTTAGTTATTGCTTTACAGTTATTAAACCAAATTAACAAGCAGCTTACAGATGTAATGCAAACAGGTAAGCTTGCAGCTATTCAAACAGATAGACCTAAGTTTAAGATATTTGGGTAGTTTCATTCGTAAGTGGTTTTCCAGTATTTTGAATGAAAACCATTTTTACAGGCAAAAAGAATTTGGGTAAGGACAAGCCCACTTAAAGCTCACTTCGGTGGGCTTTTTTATTGTCTAATTTTAAGGAAAATATTATGAGTGACCAAGTCGCAGAACAGTCACCACAAAGCCGTTTAGAGGCTATGCTAGGTGATGATATTGTATCTGATGTGCAAGCTAATTTAGATGCACCTGAAGAGAAAGAACAACCACCACTAGAGGCTGAAGCAGAAGCTGAACCTACTGAAGAAGTAGAGTCAGAAGAAGCGACAGATGATGCACCGGATGATCAAGCCGAGGAAGAAGAACAGTCGCAAGATGAAGTTCCTGCTATCCTAAAGCTAAAAGTCAATGGTGAAGAAGTCGAAAAGCCACTAGACGAAGTCGTAGCATTAGCACAACAAGGGCTTGACTACACACAAAAAACACAACAAGTAGCAGAACAACGTAAAGAGCTAGAAGCCTATGCCGAGCAGATAAAAATGCAAGAGCAAGCCTTTCAAGAACAAATGCAACTTAATAACGTGTTAATTGATGATGTAGCGAAGATCACAGCATTAGACCAACAATTAAACCAATATAGCAATATTAATTGGCAAGAATTGTCTGATAATGACTTTGTGGAAGCGCAAAAACATTTCTTTACATATAACCAGCTACAACAACAACGTAGCGCACTCGTTTCACAGTTTGAAGCCAAAAAGCAACAAATAGCAAGTCAGCAAGCGCAATTGATGGCAGACAGAGTGGCAAAAGGAAAAGCAGTCTTAGCTAAAGAGATACCAGGTTGGAGTCAAGAGACTACCCAACAACTAGTATCTGTAGGCAAAGAGTATGGTTTTTCAGATGCTGAACTTAACTCAATTGTTGACCCACGTCACGTAAAGGTACTGCATGACGCTATGCAATGGCGCAAACTTCAACAGAATTCTACTGTAAAGAAAAAAGTATCAAGCGCTAAACCTGTAGTGAGACCAGGTGCTAAAGATACAAAAGCGGAAGCTACATCTAATGTCCGTCAACTACGTGAGCAATTACGTAAGACAGGCAAGTCAGATGCAGCAGCAAAACTTATCGAAAACATGCTTTAATTTACAAAGGAAAAAGATATCATGGCAACAGCAGCAACCAATAGTTATACCGGTAAAGGTATAGCGGAGTCATTCGAAGATATTATCTTTGATATTTCTCCAGAAGATACACCATTACTTTCACTCGCAAAGCGCATGAGCGCCGGCCAAACTTATCATCAATGGCAAACTGACGCACTTGCAGCAGCAGGTACTAATACATCTGTTGAAGGTGATGACGCTTCATTCGCAACATTACCTGCTACAACAGTATTAGGTAACTACACACAAATTTCACGTAAGACAGTTCAAATTTCAAACACATACGACGTAGTACGTAAGTATGGTCGTAAGTCTGAAGTTGCTTACCAACTTATGAAAGCTGGTAAAGAACTTAAACGTGACATGGAATATGCAATTGTTCGTAACCAAGCTTCTTCAGCAGGTGGCCCAGCAACAGCTCGTTCAACTGCAGGCGTTGAGTCTTGGATTACTAACCGAGTATTAGCAACAGGCTCTACAGCAGGTACAACACCTGGCTTCAGCAATGGCACAGTAGCATCACCAACAGATGGTACTTCTGTAACATTCATTGAAGCAGACTTAAAATCAGCATTACAATTAGCATGGACAGACGGTGGTGAGCCATCACTTATCCTTATGTCAGCTACAAACAAAGCTCGTTTCTCAGGCTTTGCTGGTATTGCTACTAAGTTCAACAACGTTCAAGGTACAACACAAGCTACAATTACTGG
>SXGQ01891643.1_pt1 | contig 17641 bp, 13 predicted proteins | sample 3178371 | NCBI WGS metagenome assembly SXGQ01 (sample SAMN11356859, study PRJNA531348) | freshwater metagenome | isolation source: freshwater sample F1-20 | place: China: Fuxian Lake, Yuxi | collected 2017-12-25 | reverse complement strand
CGAGAGCAGGACCAACGTCGGGCCGTTGGGTGAAGCAGCCGATGAACGCGGTTTGTCATGGCGAGGAGCGCAGCGACGTGGCCATCCATCTGGAATTTTAGCTGGATTGCCGCGCCCGCCAAGCCGGGCTCGCAATGACAAACCTGATGAGTTCATTAGCAGAAGCGTAGCGACGAAGCAATCCAGGTGGATTGCCATGGCGCGCTTCGCGCACCTGCTATGACAAGCGTTTAGAAGTTAAGGGACGTCGGTATAAGACGGCAGTTTCCGGGGTGGTACGGACGTCTTGCCCGTGGGTTTGACGTGGGTTTGACGTGGGTTTGACGTGGGTTTGACGATGAAAATCAACCGCTACTGGTATGAGCCACGCCCATCGGGCAGTGCCCGCGGCTGCCGGCGCGGGCGGCAGAGCCGGCGTCTCGCGCCGCAAGTCATGCAAAATTAAATCTCGCACTTGCTATGGTTCAAAAATGAACCATAGAGGATGCATGCCCGCCTCAACTGCTGAACCTGCTGAGTTACTTGTCCTGAAACGCACCCTCGCCCGCGCCTTGCGGACCAAGATGCAGGCCGAGCGAATCTCAGTGACGAGTTTTGCCAAACGGATCGGCACGCATCGCACCGCTGTCCGCCGCATCCTCGACGAGAACAACACCTCGATCACCCTGCTCACCATGTTTAAAACCACGCGAGCGCTCGGCCTCCAACTCGATCTCAGCACCAAGCCCCTGTCGCCCGCCGCATTGGGTCGACTGGGTGAAAAACTCGTTCAGGCGCCCGACGCAGCCACCGCGAAAACCGTCACCGAAGCCCTCGTCGCCGGTTTTTACGGCCGCCCCCAGCATGCCACCCCTGCAGCGCGTTGATTAACCGGAACGCCTCCTCCGCCACCTGCTCACTCGCATCCGCGAAAGAGCGATCAGCGTCACCGATCTGACCCAATTGGCCGCTTGGTTAGACTCAAATCCGATCGTCCCCGCCGATCGTTGGTTTAAACGCTTTCCTGGAATGATCGTGTGCGGTGAGGGCCAACTGATTGATATAAGACCTTCCTCAAACCCACCCAGATTCCGGTCGGCGAAGAGCAATCAGCCTAGCTCGACCCGCAGGCCGGCGCATTTACACCCGCGAATACGACAGCAAGGTCGAGCGGGCCAATTGCCGCGCCGCGCCCAGTGAGCGCAGCTCATCGCGGTTTTCCATTTTCTGGCGCTCGATATTTGCGATGCGCTCGCCGTAGGCCGCCACCACCGCATCAATCCGCGCCGCGATTTCCGAACCCGCCGCCCGCACCGTCGCGGCTACGCCGAGCAACCGTGAGATGGCCGCGGCTTCCGCCTCAAGGCGATCAATCGATTCCGTCCACTCCGCGCGGGACTCCGTCTCCGCTTGGGTGCGCGACAACGCCTCCAGCTCCGCCAACGCTTCGTGGAATACGGCTGCGCTCACGGGGAATACCTCAGGTCGGGCTCTGGCCCTGCGCCTGCGCGACGAGCATCTGCGCCCAACCATCACGAAGCGTGCCGACGAGTTTTTCCACCTCGGCTAGAGGCGCGTCATCAAAAGCGATCTGCGCCTTGAGCAGGCGACGGGAATAATAATCGTAGAGCCGCTCGAGATTCTCGGCGTACTCGCCGCCTTTGTCCTTATCGAGGGTCGAGCGGAGTTCGTCGATGATCGCGAGCGAGCGACCGACGCCGTCTTGCACCATCTTCAACCGCTCGGGGTCGCTTTCTGGTAGCGCGCAGCCCGCCCGGGCGATCGAAACAAATTTCAACACGCCGTCGTACATCATGACGACCAGCTGCCCCGGACTGGAGGTCATCACCGCCGCAGTTCTGTAGGGATTTATTCCGTTTCTAAAGGCGACCATGGTAAAATTTTTAGATTAAAGTAAAAATCAGTTACTCGGCTTGGCTATCCGCGATGAGCTTGGAGACAGCCTCTACGATCGCGCGCGGGGGATAGTTGGGCGAGGAGAGGAGCTGCTTGGCGCGCTCCACTTGCTCAGGGCGTACCGAAGGCTGAGCGGCGACTTGGGCGGTAAATGCAGCCTGCTGGCTGATGGCCGACGAAGGTACGTTCGCGGCGGGCGGAGGCGGGGGCGGCGGTGTGGAGGCCCGCGCCACTCCGGCGCCGCTGCCTTGGAGCGGGGTCGTGGGAGATCCTGAGATGCCTGAGATCATGGTTATGCCTTTTGTTGAAATAAAATTGCTGCCTTCAATAGAGGGTAACGGCACAAATTCACCGTACTTAAGGAGAAAAATTCACTTATTGTCGGGGCGGGAGGGTTTTCACCAGCACTCGCGCGACGTAAGTCACTATTTTGATAGGGCTTATACGGATGCCAGCGAGCGCAGAACTAGACGATAAAAGATGATCCTGGCGCCCCAAACCCTCGCGAAACATCTGCGCGGTGCCCGCTTCGTCGGCCTGGATCGTCTCTTCAAAGGCCCAAATCGCGCGGTTAGGCGTCAGTTCCATGATGCGGCCGCGCAGGCCGATCGTCTGCGAGCCATACGGACTAAAATGCGTCACCTCGAGGAAGGCCACGGCCTCGGCTCCGGTGTGCTCGACGATGCGTGCGAGTAGATCGGGCGGCAGCGGATACGTGGTGGAAAAGCTCCTCCGCCCCGTCCAGCGGAGCAGCTCTGCGCGCGTGACCGCGACAAATTCCGCGCGGTGCGAAGCCTGTAGGGCCGAAAGCCATACGGGATCGTGAGCGGAGAAATAATCCGCTGGTACATCCGCCAGCAAGGTCGCCACGGGCAAGACCGCCACGCGCTTCACGCCGGCCGGCCAGGCCTTGGCGGCAAGAATATTTTCCGGCTGATAAGCCGGCGGCGTTCGCCAGCGCTGCACCTCAAATCCGCTGTAAGGGATCGCGGGCCACTGCGCCGCGGAAACCGCGACGGTTAGGGATGCACCAAAAATAAAATAAAGAACCAATCTCGTGGCCGAGTACTTAATAGAATCGAAGCTGAACAGCCTCAAAGCTCCACGTGGGGTTTGAGCGATACTCAAAAGAAGTAGGGTTGCACCAGCCATTGAAGTAAAGGCGCTCAAACCGAACGCATTTTCTCTCCGCTTAAAACCGGTAGTTGCGCATGAAAGTGAAAAAACGGACATGATTTTAATAAAATGAAATGTTTTACCTTGGAGAGAACGGCACACGCGGGCGCCGGCTAAATGAAAATCGTGCCGTCGACGCCTGAGGGGGCCACTCGCCGGAAACATCACAAAAGCACTCAGGAGTGAGATCATACGTTTGTCCCTCGGTAGTTTGCGACCATCTGCCGATAGCATCCTTCTAGCTTGCGCGTGAAGCCCTCGGCATCACCGAGCACCGATGTTTTCATCCGCACACCGAGGCTGGTGCGCAGCTGCCGCAGCCGCTCCCGATCCGCAGCCAGTTTGACCGCGATGGCGATGTAGTCCTCGCGTTGCTCCGCGACCAGATCGGCTAAGCCCACGGCATTGAGCAAGCTCACCCCTACCCGCGCGACATGCGAACTTCCCGCCAAACTCACGACCGGCACACCGGCGGCCAACGCTTCACAGGTCGTCGTCGTGCCGTGGTACGGGTAAGAATCCAGAGCGATATCCACCTCGTTATAGACCGCGAGATGATCCTTGATCTGCGGCTTATGCGGCATGAAAAGCAACCGCTCTTTGGCGATACCGGCGCTCGTGAACCGCGTCTCCCAATCGAGCAGAATTTCTGGATCTAAAAAAGATCTGGCTTTAAGCCTCAAACGAGATTCCGGAACAAAGTTCAAAATCTCTACCCATAAATCGCACAGCGGCGGGTTGAATTTCGCGATGTTGTTAAAGGACCCGAAGGTGATAAAGCCGTTGCGCTCGCTTGGAGGCAGGGCCGCAAAGGTCTGCGCTTCTTGCAGCACGGGATCGTAACACCAACCGCAATCCGGAATCCGCATCAGCTTCTCGCAGTGCTGAGCATCGGTGAGGCCCACGGGGTCCGCCCAAGCATCCGTGAGTCGATAATCGATGGTCTTTAGACCGGTCGTGCTCGGATAACCCAAATACGTCGCCTGAATCGGAGCCGGCTTCAATGCACAGACTTCAAGACGGTTTCCTTTCGTATGGCCGGAAAGTTCAACCAAAATATCGAGTTGGTCCTCGTGGATGATTAGAGCGGTCTCAGCGATTGTCTTGTGCGCAACATCGCGCCAAGCGAAGACTTGGCTCTTTATCTTCGCACTAATTTGGTCGCTCGTCGTGGATACCGAGTAAACGAAAATTTCGAACTGCATCGGGTTATGGTGCTTAAAAACGGCACCGATGAATGCGGTCACCGAGTGTTGTCGTAGATCGGCCGACATATACCCGACCCTGAGCTTCGAGCGAGAAGTATACGTTTTAGGCCGGTGCTTGAAACGCACTGGGAATTCCTTCGCAATTTTCGCCCCCCACGTTAAATGACGTTCAAGATTTTTTTCGGGCGTCGAAGTGGCAGAGTATAATTGCGTGCACAAATACACTTCACTTAATGGATCTTCGCACCCTACGTAGATAAACTTTCTGCTTGAAAATCCGTCTAAAGCTATTGCTTTTTCAAGCAAAACTAAACCATCTTCAGCTCTTCCAGCATCCTTAAGCAATTTCGCCTTATTAACTAAAGCAGGAACATAAAATGGATCGGTTGCCAGGGCTATATCCAAAACCTCCAAAGCGGGAGATAAAATACCCATCTCAGAACACAAGCTCGCTAAATTATTTATATAACGCGCGATTTTGGGCTCTAGCTTAACCGCCTCCACAATCGCCATCAACGCATTTACCTTATCACCAAGGTGAAGGAACACTTCAGACTTCAAAGCGAGGAGCCTTCCTGAAATCCATCCTCGTTCTAGCGCAGAATTTATAGATTCGAGACTGGCGTGGAAATCTTTCTTCTTTATACGATAAAACGCCAACTCCTCGTAAAAACACCCCTCGGCAGAATCTGCCGCTATCGCTTTGTTCACCCATTCCAGCGCCCGATCCTGATCGGCCATCGCAAACCAAGAACGCGCGCCCTCATAGTACAACCACGCCTCCCCTGGGCTCAGGCGTTTAGCTGAGGTAAAGGTTTCTACGGCTGCTTTGTGCTGTCCATTAGAGGCATAGCATTTGCCCAATAAAAACAAGGCCTCGAGGTTCTTGGGCTCAAGGGTCGCCGCGCGCTTCAGGTGTTTGAGCGCATCTTTCGAGCGGCCCCGCTGCTGCAGCCCTTGCCCGTAGGCCATTTGAGCCGAGAAGGACGAGGGCGCGATTGCCACCGCGCGCTCCCACAGCGGCCAGGCAACCTCCCCTGCCCCAGCCGACGTGTGAGCCTCAGCTAAGGCAATGAGAGCGGGCGCCGAGTTGGGTTGAAGCGTTACCGCCGCTTGCGCCCGCTCGACCGCGAGCTCGAATTGAGCTGCCCGGGTGTAGGCTCGGCTCAAATCGCACAAAATCATGATATCGTTAGGTGATAACGAAAGAGCCGTGCTTAAGAAATCGATCGCCGTTTCCGCATCAATGGCCGGCAACCGACCCAAAAAGTGCCAGGCCCAAGCGGTTTCCGGCGCCTGCGCGAGCACACCCTTGCATGATTCTTCAACCTCACCAAAACATCCTCCCGCGAAGGCGCGCCGCACCGTAGCGGCAGACTGAGCGTCAATGAGGAGAGCTTCCATGAACGCCGTTAAGCAATCCGCAAGCCAACCACTGCTGTCTTTACGTTAACACCTATTAATGCGTTTTTTAAAAAACAGTAAAATTGAATGATTGAAACAAAGAAAACTCTGCCGCCGTTTCAAACGCCAAATCGGATGCAGAAAATTATGTCGCCTAAAGTCTGAAGATTATAGGCACTACGGAATCGGCGAGTCGGCATTCGGTGAATGCCGAAAGCTCCACCTACGGATTGGCGGAAGTTGATTGGAATGCGAGTGGCGCTGGCTAAATTTTAGCCGTGGCGATATCGCGCTGCTCTTCCCTCGCCGCCTCATCGGGATTCCAAGCATCCAGACCCTCCCGCACGATTTTTTCCAACAACCGCGCGAGTTGACCGCCATAACGCTCGGGGTCCAAATATCGGGGTTTCGCGGAAACCGCCGCCAGAATTTCCCCACGGATCGCATTTCGTCTTTTGGGGACATTCGCAAGCTCGATTGCCTTGATGATGTATTGCTCAGCATTTTCGGCGATAAGTTCTTCCAAGCCGATATCGCGCAGAAGCGCCGCACCCTGCCGGGACCGTAGCGAGTTATCCTCGCAGACCAGCGTGGGCACACCGGTCTCAAGCGGATCCGTTAGGGAGATGCTTCCCGAGTATGGAAAGGTATCCAGATATACATCGCCAATTGCCATCATTGCGACCACGTCCGAGCGCGTGGGAAGCTTGTGGGTCGACACGATCAGGCGGTCCAAACCAATTCCCCATTTTGCGAGTGTCTTGTAAAACGACTCTTGGAATCTCACCTCCGGGTATTTGTTGGTCCAATTGGGATTGAAGGGGTGGAGCAGCAAACGCGAACCTGGAACACGCTGCAGAATTTCTGCCCAGACCTCCTGCATTTCCGGAAGGATTTTGAAACAATTCGCCCCGCTCACAAAAAGCACCGCATCCTCCGGCACGCCGAAATCCGATTTTGAAAAACCGCGCACCGCAGACTTGCGGTCATGCGCGTAATCCATGCAACCCGGTGGGCCGGAAACTTGCAGCAGGCGCTCTGCGAACTGCTCTTGCGCCCCGGGAACACACGCCAGCGTACCGGAAAGGAAGGCATCGATATTTTTGTTTCCCGTGGTTACCGGCGAGCAATACGAGACCATTTGCAATCTCGCGAGCCGGTGGAGCGAAAGAAGGAACTGCCCGTTTGTAACAGCGCAGGTATTCGAACCGATCAACAGCACATCCAGATCGAGCCGCCGAATGGCCTCTACTTGTTTCACCACCTCGCAGGGCAGGACCGTGATGCCATCCACCATCCGTCGGCAGGCGGCCTCCAATTCCGGATTCAGCGCTGGTGAGAGCGTCAGAAGTTGGACGTAAAAATTTGTGCGATCTAGCCGCAATGAGGGAAGCGTGACATAGGTCTCAGAGCGGGGAGACAAGGCGGCGTCGAGGATTCCGACACGAATTTTCGATTCGCCCACGAAGCGTTTGGGGAATTTGTAATCCAATCCCGCTCCCATAGAACGCAGGGCCAGCGCGCACAGTTCAGACCTAGTCTCCATGATGTCCTTCAAGGAATCCGCATTGAAATAAAGGGGGATAACATTCGATTTGCTAAGGAACTTCGGAAGGAATTTTCGAGGAAAGCGCGCGTTGGGTTGCTTGGTGAGCATTGCCCGAAGCTCTGCATACTGCCCGCGCATGTGGGCGAGATACTCCTCCGCCTCACCCTTTCGGAAAAAAATCTCCGGCACATAGAAGAGGAACTCGAAATAGCGCTCCTCCATCCACTCCGGCACGGAGTTCAACAACGGCCAGTTGGAAATTTCATGGGCCCTGAAAAAAAGCACCGCCACAAAAAGAAACCGCAAATCGACCGTATTTCCCCCAATGTTCTGAAAATACGAACGCGCCGCCTCTGCGATCTGGTCCTCCTGCGGCAGTCGTTCTGAATCAAGCAGACCAGCCCCTATGATCAGGCCGAAAACCACACCGTAGTCCCTCGCAAACAATTCCTGCAATCCCCCCTCTTCGGCACTCAGCAAATGCTCCGCCAACCCCAACCGCAGATTCCGCAAAGCCTCACCAGCCTCCATTTCCAACGGATTTTTTTGAAAGGCCTCGGCGAGAGATTTTATGTTCGCCACTTCTTCCGAGGAAAAAAAGTCTCCTATCCCCGAATCCTGAGGCTTAGAAACGACGGCAGCTTGCTCCTCAAATGACGTTGATTCCGGAGATGCCGTCTTACCTGACTTTCGAGCAAAATTTTCATAAAGCTCAAGATACCTCTTCGCTTGAAGTTCCAGACCGAAATTCGCCTCGATAGTTTTGCGCGCAGCAGCGCCCATCGCCGCCAGATTCCCGGGCTGTTGCAGCGCCTCAAGGATTCTCTTTGCAAGCGCTTTGGCATCCCCGGCCGCGAACATCCAACCATCCTTCCCCTCTGTAATCATATCGGGCACACCGCCGACCTTGCTAGCAATCGCCGGAGTGCCGCACGCCATGCTTTCAAGAATGGTATTCGGAAGATTGTCCTCCAGTGTCGGACAAAGAAAAACATCCGCCGCCGAGTAAACCGCCGCCATTTTTTCATCCCCGGAAATCCGCCCTAGATTTTTAAACCCCGGCAAATTCCGCAAGGCCTCCCCATTCAACCCAAAACTTAAAAAACGCACTTTTCCCAACTGAATTGCCGCCGCGAATTTCGAATTCTTGGCGCAAATTTGTATCGCTTGGACCAGGGTCTGCACGCCCTTTCTAGGCTCCAGAATATTATCCGCGCCGAAAAGAAACGACATCGGCCCGCTTTTTAGACCGAGCGTTTCCAGCGCCGCAGCCTTGTCGATTTTCCGGAAAATATCTGTCTCCAGCCCATAAGGGATAACCTCAACGCGGCTCTTGCCGAAAAACCGGCTCGACCGCGCACACTCGCCCAACCACCGGCTCGGCGTTACCACCGTAATAGCCGAGGCGTCCACCGCAGCCGCGCGATTGTTGAGATTGAACTCCGCGAGATGATTGAAGTCCGGCTTGAGTTGCGGGCACTCGGCACAATCGGTTTGAAAACGCCGACATCCATCTGAAAAATGACACCCCCCCGTAAATGGCCGTTGATCGTGCAGCGTCCACACGATCGGCTTCCCGAGCGCCTGCAACGCAGCCACCGACTCCGGCGACAGCATTCCCGAGACCCAGTGCAAATGAAGGATGTCCGCGCCCTGCACCACGGGATGTTGCGCCACATCGTATCCCGGCACCGGCAGCGAGAAAAAAGTGCAATGCTGCTTCGCGAGATTCGCATTCACCATTTGCTGCCACTTACCCCACTCCTGCAGCGCCCTCTGCGAGTCCGGTCTATTTTCCAAAGGCAAAACCTCCGTGTGCGGATCGGTGGAATTTTTACGCAGGCAAAGCACCGTGCTCTCCAGTCCGATCGCGCGAAGGCCCTTGTGAAGCCGCCACATCGATCGCGCCGCACCTCCGTAAATATCGAAAGTATTGAGTATCGCGATACGCATGGGTGATCAGGGTTTGAACGCCTCCATGAAAAGCGAATCCGGCTTTCGGGTCGAGCCATCCGGCATGCGATCCAAAAAATATGTGCCGAATTCCGGAATCGACGATTCCCACGCCTTCTTCACCTCGACCCGCTCTAATCCCGACTCCGCCAGAAGCTTTCCCAGCGAACGGCGGTCATACATCCATTTATGAATCTCCCCGGTCTGGCGGAAACGCGCCGCCTCCATTGGATCGATTGGTCGGGGCAACGGCGGCACCGGTCGATTGCGCAAAGCCGGATTCGCCCGCATCGGCCGGATTACCTCCAGCACTTGGTGCCCTAACCGCGAGATCACGAAATCCTCAGCCGGCATTGGATTCAATCGAAAATACCTGCCCATCTCGCCGCCACTCGTCTCGCGCACCATCTGGTCGAGCAGTTCCAGCAACATCCACTCGTACCGGCTTGAGGCTGTTCCGTCCCCCGACTCCGCCTTGTCCAGGTTTTCGAGATAAAGCCTCGCGATCGTCTCCAAATCCGGCACCACCACCCTCAAAATCCCTCCCGTTTTTAAAACCCGATAACATTCCTCCACAAACGCCTTCCCCTGCTCCTTCGTGAGATGCTCCAGCACATGCGAATGATAAACTACCTCGAAACTCGCATCCGCGAAAGGCAACCGCTTATTCAGGTCATGATTGATCACACCCGGATGCCGCGGCATGATATCAACATTCGTCCACGCTAGATTAACCTGGGAACCGCAGCCCAGATTCAAACGCGGTTTCAGAGCGCTGTCAGCCTTGGCATTTTCATTAACCGCAGTTGCCAATCCCGCTGCCTTAACCGGGAAATCCCATTTCGCAGGAAGCAAAGGCGCAGAGAGCGCCGCAGGCGATTCAGCGCTTTTTTGAAACCAGATACCTATTCCATCGATCGAGTTGAGTTGGAAACGAAGATTTCGATTTTTTTCAAATTCATGAACGGCCTGCTTGCAACCCTGCCAATATCCGTAGTCGTCAACTTGAATAAATCCCCCGGCAACAACCGCATCATAGAGATTCTCAAAAATATCCTTAGTGGATTCATACCAATCGCCATCTGCGTGAAGCAGCGAAATTTGACCGAGCAATGGCTTGTTTACTCCAAGAGTTTCAGAAAAAAGGCCCTTGAGCGGTTGAATGACATCCTGTGCACCAAGTGCTTTGGCGGCAGCCATCAGAGACTCCAAAGGAGCGGCACATGACCCTGCCCCCCAGCCTAAAGACTCAGCACTCTGGCCATGCGCGGTATCCTTCTTGCCCGCCTCCGGCAACCCTTCGAAGGTATCACAAGAAAAACAAACTCGGGGGCAGCGACTATGTTTTTTAATGACATAAGCCAGCATGGCCGACGATCCCCCGCCGGCTACCCCGCATTCCACAAAATTGCCCGGCAAATCGAGGGTGCAAATTTTTTTGGCTAGGGAGAATAAAGAATACAAACGCTCCTCGCTCAACATCGTGTAAGGGCGAATGACACTCAAAACCTCTCGAAAATCCGAATCCTCGGTTTTCGATTTGATTCCAACCTCGGAATCTAATTTCGCCACCAACTCGGCACAGCTCTTATCATCTGGAAAATATCTCAACCCCTCCTTGGCGGCCTCGAAGGCCTCCGATTTTCTTCCCATCCCTAAAAACATCCGAGACCTGCAATAATCCAAATCCCTGATGGGTGTCTTGTGGCTTTTGAGAAGATTTACCAACCTCAAAGCCCCAAAGAAGTCATTTTTTAAAAGCAGGGACTTCAGGTTTTCAATATCGTTATCAAAAGATTTTCCGACAGGATTCTTAGTAGGCCGAGAAATTGTTATAACTTGCGGGGCGTTCTTGTTGGCTTGCGAGATGGCGTTACGTGACGGGCTACCGCTTTGAGCAGCAATGTTGGACACCGCGGATTTTCTAAGAAACCCGTTTGTGTTCCAAGTCACATTGTTTCCAAAAAAATCACAATATCTAGCATCAACAAGATATTCATTCTCATGGTTAGCTAGAAATTCCTTCAACGCACGATGTGGACCGGAATTGCACTTCGGGTCTTCGCCAAGATCACTAATAATCCCATCTTCAACCACGATGTATTCGTCTGGCAAAATATAGGAATGGAAAAACTTCAATACAGCCAGCGACGTAGGATACATATGGTCCGCATCCTCAATGACGAGCCAAGGTCGAGGCAGATTCTCCAAAAACTCCGGCGTAAGCGTGCGCTCCAGCATCCGACCATTGCCCTCCATGAAAGTGATGTTTGGTCTTTGAAAAGAAGTCACAGGAACCACATCGATCGAATAAATGTGGCCGTCGATTCCATAATTATTGAGCAAATCGGACATCCACAGTGCCCCGCCGCCCGATTTGGAACCAATTTCAAAAATAGTCCGCGGTTTTTGCTCCCAAAAAAACATCGTGTAAAGCGCGACATCGAATGGATTTTTCAAAAAAGGAACATCCCTGTATCGGTAATTGTGGAGCGACTTCTGAAGGCGATCTAGAACCACCTTCGGAAACTCGCATCTCCAATCGCGATCGCGCCAATATTTCTGTTCAATCACCGGCAACTTCAGCGCTTCCAACAACGAATCCCGCTTTTGTATCAATCCTTGATTGGACGGAAGGATTTTGGCGAGCATCGAATAAACTTCCAGAGCCGATTCATGCTGCCCCACCGTACTTAACAAATCAGCCCAAACTAAATGTAATTGAAGATTCTTCGGGTCCGCCACTTTGGCTTCACGAACAAGACGCAACGCCCCAATAATATCGCCGGATTGGAGTAAGGAATTCAGGTTACTAATTTGCATTTTAACTAAATTTAATTTTTTACAGTTGGCGCGCTCAAGGATGAACGTGAATGTACAACCTGAAGCGAGGTTCTGTGTATAGTGAGGCGGAGGAAGTCTGGAGTAAGAACGAGGCGAGTGCCTCTACCGCTCCACCCCCGGCAGGGAACCGGCTCGGCGGTTCCCTGCCGGGGGTGGAGCGGTCGGTGTCAGCGTCGGGATGAAACTCATCTTCTTCGGGCGGTTTGAAACTCATGGTTTCTTTGGCGGGTTTTCTTCAGCCGCTTCACTATAAAATATTCTTCTTCATCGGGTGGATTTTCTTCCCCAGTGAACCGGATTGAGGGGTAAATGGGGAAGGGGTTGTCGCTGGGAGAGCGACGTCCGGCTCGTTGCCCGCGCCTCTAAAATCTGGCGGTCGGCCTTATTGCACATAAAGCGGGCTGCTATTCATAACGACCCTGCTGTTTGGTGAATATCACTTATCATTGCAATTAGCACTAGATTATTTCTTTTGGCCAAAGGCATTGGTCAGCTGCGTCTGCATTTGGGTCATTTTGGATTGCGCTGTCTCCATCGCCATAAAGCCCGCTTCGAGCTGCGAACGCCTCTGCGCGAGGTAGCGATCGAGGCTGGCGATCTGGCTATCGAGTGTCGCGTTAGCCTTGGCGTAGGACTCGAGCTTCGTGCTCAACTGCCCGGACGTTCCACTGGGGCCAATATAGGTTTTCAGCTTATCCACAAAGGCTGTAGCCAAGCCCGTCGAGCCCGCGGTGGTATTGTTAAAAAATTTGGCAACATCGGAGGCATGATCAGCCAATGCCGTGTCGAGCTTAGAGGAATTCGTGACCGAAATGCGCGAGTTACTGCTCGAGAAATCGAGTCCTAGCGCCGAGAGGTTCGTAATCGCCCCGTATGCGGGGGACCCGAACGCGGTCGAGCGGAGCTGCTTGAGCCAGGTTTGGATTTCCCGATTATCAGCCAAGGGGCCGGCCGTGGTCTTCCCCGCAGTTGTCGTGTAGGAGGTCGACTCTTCGATGAAATCCGCCACGGAGTTAAACGACGAAACGAAGGCGTCGATCTTACTCCGCATATCCGAGGAGTCGGCCGATACGGTGAGGGTTTCCGCACTGATCATAACCGCGTCAGCCTTAAGGGACAGGCCGGCGATGCCGTGGTCATCTGAGTTTAAAGTGTTGTCGGCGCTTTGGAAGGCGAGGCCATTGATCGTAAAAACGGCATCGGTGGCCGTCGTAGGCGTCGCATTAAGGCCTAAAATGCCCTTCAGCGCCCCAGCCGACTCATCCGTGACGACGATGTCGTTGCCCGCACCCGTGACTTGATTGGTGAGCACGATCTGCGTGCCGGCCTTGTTGGCGATCGCCGTAACTCCAGCGGCAGAGTTATTAATCGCCGCCACAATCGCGGCGACATTCATGTCAGCCGTGATGGTGATAGGCGTGGCTTCACCATCAGCCGTACTCTTAATATTGAGTGTGCCCGCGTAGGTTGCACCTGGCTGAGCCGCTACCCCACCTGTCAGCCGGCTCGCCGTGGCCAACTGCGTCACCTCCACCTCGTAGGTCCCCACCGGCGTCGCCGAGGAGACCGTCGCCTGCACCACCGCACTGGAGTTCTCGTTCACCACCTTGCGTCCTGCGCCGAGTGAGGAGGATGCCAAGGCAGTCATCGCCGTCTGCAGGGAAGCCATCTTGGTCCCGAGCGAGCTTAGTTGGGATTTCTTATTGTCGTTCTTGGTCTGCTCGGCCTCGTACCGCCGGGCCGGAGCACGCTCCATCTCCATCACCGAATCGGTGAAGGTTTTCCAGTCGAAGCCTGAAGCCAAACCTGAGAGTTGTATACCTGCCATGGGAGGGTAAAAACGATAAACGGTTTAGATGACTAACGGCACAGAACCACCGGGACTAAATGGCGATTGAGCGAAGATGGCGCTCGCGCCGCGACCACCGCTGGACGCGTGGTCGAGATAGTAAGAGCAATCTTTGGATGGAGCAGTAGCATCAATCTTACTCACCAGCAATCGAAGGGCCATCCGAGCACCGAATCTTTTATATCTCTAGCTGAAAGGGAATTAAAGATAATTAAAATCACCCCAAAGATCACGAACCGATTCTGAGAAAATTTTGCCTCACGTTGAGCCTACTCATTTCCAAGCATGCAGACGCAAAAAGGCCACCGGCGTGGGCACCGGTGGCACATTGGAATGACCTAGCCTGAGTTGGGTGGGAACCGTCCGCCCGTCTAAAGACGGACGGTCCGCCACCCGGGCTCAGTCGTTAGTCATTATACTTACTCTCATCAACGCAGCAGCGTGAGGGCTGACTGCGTAGAACCGTTGGCCTGGGCAATCATCGCGGTGCCGGCTTGGACGAGGGTATTCCAGCGAGCAAGCTGGGTGGACTCCTCGGCCACATCGACATCCACGATGCGACTGGTGGCGGCCTCAAAGTTAACTTTGGCCGCACTATTTAGCTCGGCATAAAATCCGAGGACGCTTTGATCTGCACCGTTATCAGCACGCATATCGGCAATCGTCTGGATATCTGCTTTGATAGCATCAAGGTCTGTCAGATCGGTTGCCGAGATGGATAGTGCGGTATTAGAATTAAGCGTGAATTGGGTACCGTCTTCAGAGATATCGACACTCGTCACACCCGAAAACACTGAGTTAGTGTTAAACTCCAAACCTGCAATAACTGAGATCTCGGCGACGAGAGCATCCCCCTCTTTAGCATACAAGGCGGTATCATTAGACGAAGCACCTTCATTGGTAGAGAGCTGAGCAAGTTCGCTCATACGCTCCAACATCTTTCCAACCGTTTTCAGGGCGGAATCCTGCTGTTGAAGGTAGGACAATCCGTTGCTGATGTTGCTAGCAACCGCACCAGAACGCTTAGCTGCCGCGCTAAGGCGAGCAGCTACGGCGACGCCGCCGGCATCATCAGAGGCGTTCACAATTTTGCTACCGCTTGACAACCGGTTAAGGCTGCGTTGCAGCATAGCATTCGAGGCCGACAAATTGCTAGAAGCAATTGATGCAGCCGTATTGGTATTGATTAGTACTGACATATTATTTCATCCTTGTTTTAAATCGATGTCCGCCATCGCAACGGATAGTCATTTCAGCAACTATCACACTGTATACAGTTTACCTGTAAACTATTACCAACGCGAAATACATATATATAATTAATTACATGGATCATGTAATTACCATGAGTATCCTCAGCAAAGATAGCATCAGCTTGAAAAAATGCACCAGAAGACCCTTTGAAGCTACGCGCACCATGAAAACAAATTAGCGAAGAAGCGTAAGCACATTCTGCGTCGCAGCATTAGCTTGGGCAACCATCGCAGTGCCCGCCTGGACGAGGGTGTTCCAGCGAGCAAGCTGGGTGGACTCCTCGGCTACATCGACATCCATGATTCTACTGACAGCGGCTTCATAGTTAACTTTGGACGCACTATTTAGCTCGGCATAAAATCCGAGAACGCTTTGATCTGCACCGTTATCAGCACGCATATCGGCAATCGCCTGGATGTCTGCTTTGATTGCATCAGCGTTTGTCAGATCGGTTGCCGAGATGGATAGTGCGGTATTAGAATTAAGCGTGAATTGGGTACCGTCTTCAGAGATATCGACACTCGTCACACCCGAAAACAATGAGTTTCCATTGAAATTATAGTTAACTATGGAGTTGATCTCGCCAACGAGAGCATCCCCCTCTTTAGCATACAAGGCGGTATCATCAGACGAAGCACCTTCATTGGTAGAGAGCTGAGCAAGTTCGCTCATACGCTCCAACATCTTTCCAACCGTTTTCAGGGCGGAATCCTGCTGTTGAAGGTAGGACAATCCATTGCCGATATTGGTGGAGACTGCTCCGGCGCGTTTGGCTGCCGCACTCAGACGCCCAGCAACGGCTACGCCACCGGCATCGTCGGAGGCGTTCACAATTTTGCTTCCGCTCGAGAGCCGGTTGAGGCTCCGTTGCAGCATAGCATTCGAGGCAGACAGATTGTTAGACGCAATCGTGGCCGCCGAGTTGGTATTAATGACTACTGACATGTTGGGTTCTTCCTTGTATTGACTAGCATGCAACGTCCGTCGTTGCCACGAATAGCCGAAATCGATGGCTATCAATTCGAATGCGGAACGATCCGCAAAGGGTGGAACCAAACGCGAAAGAAACACTTAACCTGGCACGATACACACCGAATTCTCAGCCTGCGCGGATACGCACAGGCTGGGAGCGGCGGAGATCGCGGCTTTTTCGAAGTGCCGAGATCTATGGTGAGAAACAAATTAACGATTTGACATAAGCGGATACTACTACGGGGGTGGGCTTTTGAGCCGTTGGCTAGAGACTCGACCTGAGGGGCTGGGCCCGTGGGGGCGGATCCGCTGGAGTGAGTCCAAGGCGGGTGGCAGCGTGGGCAGGTCGATTCGGGTAAACCGCTTGGCGGATAGGCCGGGCGGTCGGCCATTATGAGGCAGCACCGGGAGGGTGCCGCACCGGCTAGAATGGCCGGGGATCGTGGATGTGCGCAGCCCTGACTGCGCCTAGCCGGGTGTCGGCTAGGCCTCAGTCAGGGACGGGGCGAGTCGCCGATGAGCAACTCATCACTCTGCGGGCCGAGCTTACTGGCCGATCAGCTTCAGGACGAGGCTGTTGGCTTGGTTAGCCTGGGCGAGCATCGCGGTGCCGGCTTGGGTGAGGGTGGTCCACTTAGCGAGCTGAGTGGATTCTTCAGCCACATCGACATCGACAATACGACCGGTCGCGGCTTCGAGGTTGGCCTTATTAAGGACCAAGAGCTCGGCAGCGAAGTTCAAGCCGCTTTGCTCAGCGCCGTTGTAGGCGCGGAAACCAGCGATTTCATTTTGAGCTCCTTCGATGACCGTGTTTACATCATCACCAGATCCACCCACATTAAGATCGCCTAAAGAAGTTGCTGTAATCAACAACCCGAAATTATTTCCACCAAGGTCTTTTGCAGAAATTTCAAGGGTTTGATCACCGGCAGCGCTGGTAATAATATCAGTGGAAGCGGTTCCAAAAATATTTACGCCATTGAATTTCTCTTCGCTCAGCGATGTAAGCTGATCTTGCAGGGTTGCAAATTCAATATCGTAGAGGGCTTTATCGTCATCGTTTTTCGTGGCATCGTTCCAGAGACTCTGGAGTTCCGCCATCCGCTCGAGGATTTTTCCGCCCACCTTCAGTGCGCCGTCCTGATTCTGCAGGAGCGAAACCGCATTGTTGATGTTGGTCGCTGCCGAGCCCGAACGCTTGGCAGTGGCCGAGAGGCGCATGGCTACAGCGGTACCACCGGCATCGTCGGCGGGACTCACAATACGTGAGCCACTCGACAAGCGGTTTAAGCTCCGCTGGAGCATGCTATTTGAAAGAGCGAGGTTGTTCGAAGCGGCGGTAGCCGCGTAGTTACTATTGATTGAGACGGGCATGTTAATACTTCCTTGTACTTGATACACTGTCCGTAGTGCGACGTGTCCGAGGGAAGCTTCGGGACCGAACTATCAGCGATGTGAACCGCCGATGCAGATAGATACGTCGCACCGAAGAATAACTTTAGAATTATTTAATGATTTCAGGTGCGAAATCACTTT
>SXGQ01451829.1_pt1 | contig 17641 bp, 19 predicted proteins | sample 3178371 | NCBI WGS metagenome assembly SXGQ01 (sample SAMN11356859, study PRJNA531348) | freshwater metagenome | isolation source: freshwater sample F1-20 | place: China: Fuxian Lake, Yuxi | collected 2017-12-25 | reverse complement strand
GAGACGTTGCGAATGGCTTGGCGTTTGCCGTCGCAGGTTGGGCAGCGGGCGGGTTCGGTGGTGAGTCGTCGGCACGATAGGCAAGGTCGTCGGATCGGCATGGTGGAGCTGCTGGGATTCGAACCCAGGTGTCCCCGCAGGTGGGTCTTGCCGGTCAGCCCCGTGTTGAATTGGACGACTGCCGCTCCTCGTTGGTCATGCCGCCGTCGCCGGTGGTCGTGGATGTCCCCATCTCGGTGGCGGCCATGCCCAAGGCCTGCTTGACGTTAGCCGACAAAGAGCCAAAACTCATGCCTGCGATGGTGATCGGTATCGCCAGCTCGATCGGCTTCTTGGCGAACCGGCTGCCAAGAATGGTCTTGGTGTCGCAACGCTCCCGGTAGCCTTCCAGTGGATAACGCGACAGCGACGCCGCCAGAAAAAGCAGGTCGTCGAAATGCGGCAGCCTACGCTTAGCGCCAAGGCCACGTATCTCGTAGAGGCCGTGCGCCGCAGCATGCTGGATGTACTCTATGGTGCTACGGCCGTAACCCCAACTCTCCTGCCCCTGCGGGTGTTGTACAAAACGAACGGGGTGATCCATCAATACTCCTGGTTGGCGTCTGCGTTCCAGTGGTACAGGCTGCGCATCGACGCCACCCGACGGAACTCCTGGGGGTCATGGAACAACCCGGCTTGCTTGAGCAGATCGGCAACGGCCGCATAGTCCGACGCAGACATTGGCTCTTCGTGAGCGTCGGCGCCGAGCGACTTGATATGCCCGCGCACATAGATGACAGCCTCGTACAGTGAGTCGCCCAGCGCGTCACCGGCATCGCCGCACACGACCAGCCGCCCTTCCTGCGCCATGAAAGCCGAGAAGTCGCCTACGTTTCCAGCAACAACGATATCGATGCCCTTCATCGATATGCCGCAGCGCAAAGACGCGTCGCCATCGATCACCAGCAAGCCTCCCTGCCCCGAGGCGCCAGCCGCCACAGAGGCGAAACCCTTCACGTGAACGCGCCCGGACATCATGTTCTCGGCAACCGCCGGACCGGCGTTGCCGTGTACGGTCACGCGCGCCTGCTGGTTCATGCCGGCAGCGTAGTACCCAGCATGGCCATGGATGTCGATGTCGATCGGTGCGTTCACGCCCACGGCAATGCTGTGGGCGCCGTCCGGATTGTTCACCGCGACCGACAGCGGACCATCTGGCAGTTCAGAGTGCAGATACAAGTTGAGCGCGCGCAGAGGCTGCCGCGCGAGATCGAAATTCACGCTCGCCATATGTATATTTGCTCCGGCTTGGGCTCGAAGATATTGGCGTTCTTTACCCCCGGAAGCTTCGCCAGCGACCGGAATTCGGAAGAAATCGCGACATAGTCATCGGTTTCGGCGACGATGGCAGGCTTGCAGGAAAAAGCGTCCCGCACCAGCGCCAGCTCGTCTTTCGTACCCATCAGGAACGTATAGAAGCCGTCGAGCTCATCAAAGCCTTTTTCAAGCGCCGCCTCCAAGCCATCGCCTTCGCGCATGCGCCACTCCAGGAAACGGCAGGCCGCCTCGGTGTCGTTGTCGGTCTCGAACTTGATGCCCAGTGGCTCGAGTTTTCGCCGTACGCTGTACGGATTGGACAGCGAGCCGTTGTGCACCAGACAAAAATCCTCGCCAGCAGTAAAGGGGTGAGCACGCGCTGGTGTAACGGCGGTCTCGGTAGCCATCCGCGTATGGCCCACCAGGTGCGAGCCGGTGAGTGCCGGGAAGTCGTACCGCGCAGCCACCTCGGCCGGGGAACCGGTGTCCTTGTAGAGGTCGATTGACTGCCCGACCGACAGCACGTGGTAGCCAGGGTAGTGGGTCTGCAGCCAGGAACGCACTGCTTCAGGCGCAGCCGCAGTCTCCAGCACCGCGTGGTTGGCACGCACCTGCACGGTGCAGCCAGCCCCCAGTTCACGCGTGGCCGCCGCCTCGAACTGCGTCCATGGCGTACTGGCAGTACCGCTGTAGACGCTGAACTTGCGCCGACCATCTGGCACTGCCGGTGTGAACACCGCCATACCAGCAGACTCCGGACCGCGCTCTGTCATGCCAATCAGGATAGGCATCATCAGAGCACCCAACTGCTCACGCAATTCAGGGTTCTTAACCAGTAGTCCCACTATTCCACACATGCTGTTTCGTCCGATCAGAAAAACTCGAGGTAGCGGTTGGTTTCCCAGGCTGAGACATGGCGCGAGTACTCGACCCACTCCATGCGCTTGAGACGAATAAATTCGTTTGACAGGTTCTCTCCCACAGCGTCGCGCAGCACTGCATCGGCGGCAAAAGCGTCGAGGGCTTCGTTCAAGTTCTGCGGCAGTATGGGGATGCCCTGCGCGGCCACTTGCTCTGGGGACAGATCGTACAAATTGGTATTGTTTGCCGGACCTGGATCGAGTTTCTTCTTGATGCCATCCAGCCCGGCGGCAATGATGCCGGCAGTCACCAAGTACGGGTTGCAGGACCCGTCTGGCAGGCGCAGTTCCAGTCGGCCATACGGAACCCGCACCATGGCCGTGCGGTTGTTGTCCCCGTAAGTCACGTAGGCCGGCGCCCATGTTGCACCGGACAGTGAGCGCCCGACCACCAGCCGTTTGTAGGAGTTCACCGACGGCGCTGCCAAAGCGGCCAGGCCGCGAGCATGGGCCAGGATCCCGGCAAGAAAGTGGTAGCCGGTTTTCGACAGCCCCATGCCCTGTTTGTCCTTATCGTCATAGAACAAATTTTTCGTCTTGGCGTCACCCACCGAGATATGAAAATGGGAACCAGTGCCCGCGCGGTTGGAAAACGGCTTGGGCATGAAGGTGCAGACCATGCCCATGGCGTGGGCGATCTCGGTCGCCGCCATCTTGAACAGTGTGTAGTTGTCGGCCGACCTCAAACAGTCGCCGTAGGTAAAGTTCACTTCGAACTGCCCGTTGGCGTCTTCATGGTCGATCTGATACACATCCAGCCCGGCCATCTGCAGGGCGCTCACCAGCTTGCCAAGGTAGTCGCTGCGCCGCGCCAGGCCTTTGTAGTCATAACACGGCTTGTCCAGCGTATCGGTGCTGTCAAACGGCGCAAGCGAACCATCCGCCTTGCGGTCCAGCAGCATAAATTCGGGCTCGATGCCCGTGAACATGGTCAGGCCCATGTCACCGAGTTTCTTCACCTGGGCGCGCAGGGCGACCCGAGGGCAATATTCGTATGGTTTGCCCATGACATGGCCGTCGCAGGCAATACGCGCGTAGCCGGGCATCCAGGGCAATAGCGTCAGCGTGGAAAGGTCACCCACGGCCGTGTACTCGGGGCCGTTCGGACCCATGCCCAAGCCCCAGATGGCGAAACCGGCAAACCCCGCGCCCGTAGTTAGCAACGCCTCGAAATGCCCGACCGGCACGCACTTGGCTTTGGCCGAGCCGTGGATATCCACAAACTGCGCCAGCACGAACTGGATGTTGTTCTTCTTGAGAAATTTCCTTGCGTCTGCGACGTTCATGAATGCCTCATGCGATATGGAATCGGTCCGACCGCGGTCGGTTAAAATGTTTCATGTGGAGAATAGATATTGCACATAGGATATCATGCTTTTAGCTGTGCGTCGCTTAACCCTTTTCGAGGCCGAACCCGGCTGACGGTGCGGGTCGTCAGTAGGCCGGGCCGATCGCCAAGCAGGAGTGCAACGATGAACGATGAGACAACACGGATTCTGACTCTGGCGGGCGCCTACCCACTGCTGGGCATCGACGCAGTGCGAGCACGCCAGATTGCCGCGGAATGTGCCAGCCTTCTTGCGGCGTGCAATGCCGCAACTCAGCGCTTCCACGAATCTGGAACAGCGTCATTCGCTAAGCTCTTCCTAGCCCCCGCCGCCGTTGATCCGTTCCCATGATGGTGCCAGACCAGCGCCATCTCTGCGTTATGGCGACTGCGCTGCGCAACGGCGAACTCAGTGCGGTTCAAGCCAGCACCCAGTGCCTGGAACGCATCGCGCGCCACGACAGTGCCCTGCATTCCTTCATTGCGGTCGAACACGAGGCCGCGTTGCGTACGGCGCAGCTGTTGGATGCCGCCGCCCAGTCAGGCCAATCACCGGGGCTTCTGCATGGTGTGCCATTGGCTGTCAAGGATCTTTTCCAGCGATCAGGAAAACACACCACTGCAGGCTCGACCGTGTACCGGCAACCTGCCAGCACCGACGCGGCGGTCATCACCCGGCTACGTCAGGCTGGCGCAGTGCTGCTGGGCACCCTGAACATGGACGAGTTCGCTGCTGGGGGCACCGGAATGAACCCCCATTTCGGGCGCAGCTGCAACCCGTGGGACCTGGAGCGGATCACCGGCGGCTCATCGTCTGGCAGCGCTGTTGCGGTAGCAGCCGGTCTAGTGCCTGTCACACTGGGCTCCGATACCGGTGGCTCCGCGCGTGTGCCAGCAGCCTACTGCGGGGTCACCGCGATCAAGCCGAGCTTTGGACTGGTGAGCTTGGACGGCGTGTTCCCCCGCGCACCGCCCTTCGACAGCATCTCACCCATGGGACACAGTGTGGAGGACTGCCAGACCCTGCTTTCAGTCATCGCCGGCGGGCGTGTCGGCGGACAACCTGTCTTGCCTGACATAGACAATGCATTGGCGCAGGCCAGCAGCTTGCGTATCGGTATCGCCATCGAACAGTTCACTGATGCGATGGATACCGCCGTCATGGACAACCTGGAAAACGCTGTCCACGCCCTGGGTCGTGCAGCTTCAGGGCGACGCAAGGTCCAGTTGCCCGATCTGGATCTCATGACCGGACTGCACCAGGTCGTGGTGAAGTCCGAAGGTGCGCGCATCCACCGGGAGGTTCTGCGTACGCGGGCCGACGACATCTCGCTGGCGGCCAGGGGCGCCATCGAAACTGGCTTGTTCCTAGACCCCTCCCTGGCCTCCCGAGCCCTCGGCGTGCGAACTGCCATTTTGGAACATGTCCTGGCCACGGCGTTTGCCGATGCCGACGTATTGCTTCTGCCCGTAACGATGTCGGTGGCTCCGCGCGCACAGGACATGTCGCAAGCCTCTGCCAGCGACATCCTCGCTTTCTTTGCGCAAAGCGGCCGCGCCTGCCGCTTCGTCAACTACCTCGGCCTTCCTGCCCTGTCGCTGCCCTGCGGATTTGTCGATGGACTACCGGTGGGCCTGCAACTGGTAGGCCGACCAAACCGCGAATTAGAACTGTTCGCTTTGGGGCGCGCCTACCAACAAATGACCGACTTCCACCTGCGCTGGCCTGCGGCTTAGGGCTGCTGTCTGGGCACCACCGACAGCAACAGACTGACCTCAACGATCACAAGTCGAGTACCAGCCGCGCTGATTTGGCACGCGACACACAAACCATGACATGTTCGCGCTGCTCAACATCCGACAGCACAAAATCGCGGTGATCCGGCTCGCCGGACAGGTAACGCGTGGTGCAGGTGCCACACACGCCGGCTTCGCAGGAACTGTCAATTAGCATGCCCTCGCTCAACAGCACGGACAGGATGGAGCACTCGGGCGGAACACGATAAACAGCGCCAGTAGAAGCAATCTCGACCTCGAAGCCAGCCTGGCCGCCAACCACAGCGACTCCGACCGGGGCTGCGAAATGCTCGAAGTGAATTTGCCCCGCGGGCCAATGGTCGCTCGCCGCCTTGACAGCGGCCATCAGACCGGCAGGACCGCAGCAATACACGTGGGTTCCCGGGACTACCGTGGCGAGCAGCGCCGCCACATCGAGACCGCTGCCCGCTACCCCGCCATCATGGTGCAAGCGCACTCGGGAGGCCATCCCATCCTCGTTGATAAGGTTACGGAAAGCGGTTTGTGCAGCTGAACGGGTGCAGTAATGAAAGACAAAGTCCGACCCTAACGCCCGAAGGCGGTGGGCCATGGCCATCAGTGGCGTGACGCCGATTCCTCCGGCGATCAGCAGGTGGCGTGTCGCCTCCCCATCGAGCGGAAAATTGTTGCGTGGCATGGAAACCTGCAACAGGTCGCCTACGGCCACCCGCTCGTGCAATTGTCTGGAGCCACCACGCCCATCAGTCTCGCGCAAGACGCCCAGCAGATAGCGTTGGCGCTCGGCAGGCGCATTACACAGGGAGTACTGGCGCACCTGGCCATCGGGTAGGGTAAGGTCCACATGGCCACCGGCGGTGAAAACCGGCAGGTCAAGGCCCTCTGGGTCGACCAGCTCGAAGGTCTTGATGGACGGAGTTTCGTCGTTGATGGCGTTGACACGTAGCAGCATGGCACACAATAGTTTGTAAAGTTGGCAGGGTTGCCGGTCGTCTACAGGAAGCTGCTGCTGCCCAGACTAGAGCCACCACACACATACAGGTTCTGACCAGTCACGAATTCACTCTCTGCCTGCATGAAAAAGCCGACCGCATTGGCAACGTCGGCTGGAAGACCGATACGCCCGCGTGGTATGCGATCGACCTTGCTTTGGCGTAGGGCGCTGCCGCTGGGGTTGTTGGCGGCAAAGAACTCGGTGTCGACCGGTCCCGGAGAAACGGTGTTCACCGTGATGCCATGGCCGGCCAGCTCCAGTGCCCAGGTGCGGGTGAAACTCATCAACACCGCCTTGGCCGCGGCGTAGGCGGTGCGCCTGGTCATCCCCAGCACCACCTCACTGGCGATATTGACGATGCGGCCAAAGCGCTGCGCCTGCATACCAGGCGACAGCGCCTGGGCACAAAGCATGGAGCTCGTGGCATTGACCTCGAAGGTCTGGTCGTACGCTGCCAGCTCTAACGCATCCAGCAACTGCGGAGTCACGAAACCCACGTTGTTCACCAGCCCATTAAATCGGTACTGTGCCGTCAATCTGCGCAGCATCTCTGCCAGGGCCTGCCGGTCGGACAGATCCACCAGGTGGAGCGCTCCGGGGAATCTGTCATCCGTGGCGTGCCGCGCCAGGCCCACCACGGTGTGGCCACGCTCGGCCAACAATCTGGCGCTTGCCAAGCCGATTCCCTTGCTCGCACCGGTAATGAGTGTGACCCGCTCCATGCTTCCTCTGTTTCTGTTCCGGCGCCCATAAATGACGCTAAAAAAACTGAATCATATCTGGTTGCCAAGTGCTTGTAAGTAAACTATGATTCTCTTCAAGTAACTTGCAAACCTGCAATGTAAACAATGGCATGTCAACAGCATCAGTGAATTGCCTTGAATGAGGAGTACCCAGTGATGGGCAGTCAGAGCGAACACATCATCATGCCGCCGCGAGGGCGATACGCCGGGCACGACAAGCATCTGCGTCCGGAGGCGGACCCGACGTTCATGCAGGTTGGCCCCGGAAAACCATGCGGGGAATACCTGCGCCGCTTCTGGCAGCCGGTATGCATGACCGAAGAGCTGGGCAAAGGTGTTCCGGTGCGTCTGCGCATCCTCGGCGAGGACTTGGTGGCCTTTCGCGACCTGTCGGGCGACTACGGCTTGCTGCATCTGCACTGCAGCCATCGCAACACCTCACTGGAGTTCGGTTTCATCGCCGAACACGGCATCCGCTGCTGCTACCACGGCTGGCACTATGCGGTGGACGGCACCATTCTGGACACGCCCGGCGAGCCGGCCGGCTCCAAGATCAAGGAGCGCACCTGCCACGGCGCCTACCCCGTCATCGAATGGCACGGCCTGCTGTTCGCTTATATGGGGCCGGCCAACGATGTGCCGCCGTTCCCTCTGTATGACACGATCAACAACCCGCCTGGCACCGAATTGGTGCCCTACAAAATCGTCTACCCTTGCAATTGGCTGCAGGTCACTGAAAACACCATGGATCCGGTGCATACCGTGTTCCTGCACTCCAGGCTGAACCGGTTCCAGTTCGAGGCGGCCTGGCAGGTCATGCCGATGCTGGAGTTCCACGAAACACCGGCCCGCGTCTACGCTACGCTGACCTACCGCTGGAAAAATATGATATGGGTGCGCACTCAAGAAACCAGCTACCCCAACTTCAGCCAGGTCGGTGCATTTTGGGAGGACGCAGAAGATGAGAAATTCTTCAAGCGCGCCAGCATCACCAAGTGGACGGTTGCAATTGACGACACCCATTGCATGATCATCGCCTACCGTAGTTTCGGCCCAGCAATCGACCCCAAGGGCAAGGGCAAGCGCGAACTGGTTGGGCTGCAGTCCGTGGATTTCGACGGCCAGACCGAGCTGCGCTCCTACGATGTGATGCAGCGCGACCCGAGTGACTATGAAGCGCAGGTATCGATTGGCCCGATGGCCACGCACAAGGCGGAGAATCTTGGCACCACCGATCAGGGCGTGGCGATACTGCGGCGCAACATCCGACGCGGTATCCAAAGCGTCCAGGAGGGCACCAGCTTGCCACGACTTGAGTTCCGCGACGGTGAAGTCGGCACCTACGTGCAAGACACCGTAATGCCTTTTCGCGAACGCCCCCAGGCAGATGATGAGCAACTCATGAAAGCCCTCACTCACGCCGTGATGGAGGTGGTGCGCCTGGGCGATTCGATGGGTGGGGCCAAACGACGCGACTATATCGATGGCGGACTGCGCGCCCTCAAGCAGGACCCGCGGTTCGCAGCGGGTTAGGCGGGAACCTCGGACAAGCCATGTACACGCGTTGGGAATACCTGCTGATTCCTTCTTTTGTGGTGAGCTTTGTCTTGCTGGCGGCATCACAACTGACTTTTTTGCGTGGCAGCCTGTCGTCCGACATGGGCTTGGGCAACCTGTCCAAGACTCTAGGGTGGGGCAACTACCAGACACTGTTCACCGACGAGTTCTACCTCCGCTCGCTATGGCTGACAGTGAAGGTTTCGGCTATTGCCACGGTTTGTACATTGCTGATGAGTTTTCCGGTGGCCTATGTGATCGCCCGCATGCGCTCGCGCTGGGCCATGATCATGCTGGCTGGGGTCGTCGTCTCGTCGTTCGTCACTATTGTGATCAAGGTCTACGGGCTGATCGTTATTTTTTCTGCAGACGGGGGCTTCAACAAGCTCATGATGGCCATCGGGCTGCTTGACCGCCCTTACACCATCATTGGCAACCCCACCGGTGTGGTGGTTGGTCTGATGCAGTTCACGATGGGTTTTGCCGTACTGCTGCTCTACAGTGTGGTGCGCACCATCCCGACCTCCCTTGAAGAAGCCGCTACCGTGCATGGCGCCAGTAGGCCGAGGGTGTTCTGGCGTGTCATCCTGCCGCTCAGTCTGCCGGGTGTCATCGTTGGTGCATTGATGATGTTTAACATGTGCATGGGTGCATTCACGTCGGCTTCTCTGCTCGGCGGCGGACGGGTGTTCACTTTGCCTGTGTTGATTCAGCGAGCAGTGATCGTGGAGACCAAGTACGGCATGGGTGCGACTCTGGCAGCTGTGTTGCTGGTGTCAGTCATATTGATCAATGTCATTTCCGTCTTTCTGGTGCGACGACTGCGGGCGGCCAAGCTGGTGATTGCATGAATTTAAACCCTCACAAGCCGACACCGGCGCGCATTCCCGCTTGGCGACTGCCCTCGATGGGCACCATCGCCAAGGTTTTCTGGGTTAGCTGGGCCTATTTTTTCCTGCTGGCGCCCATGGTGGTAGTGATAGGGTCGTCTTTCGATGGCACAACGGCCTATTCTGGGGTGGTATTCCCTCCGCAGGAACTGACATGGAAGTGGTACCAGAAGATTCCGTCCACCCACTACAAGTCACTCGGCCTGTCGCTGGGCTTGGCGCTGGCGGTGGCGCTGGGCGCTTGCCTGCTGGGCATTCCTGCAGCGCTGGCCATCGTGCGCGGCAAGTTGCCCGGCAAGTCGGTTTTTCTGGCTTTTTTCCGTGCGCCGATGCAAATCCCGGCGGTTGTCACTGGTGTCGCATTCCTGCGCCTGTACTACGTTGCCGGTGACGCGACCGGCCTGTACCTCAACGCCACGTTCGCCGGCCTTTACCTGGGCCACTTGTTCGTGGCTACACCCTACGTGATTGGTACGGTGGTGTCGGTTTTGCAGCGCTTCAACATACGCCTTGAAGAGGCGGCGTTAAGCATGGGCGCAAGCCGCTGGAGCACGTTTCGGCGCATCACTCTTCCCACCATCATGCCGGGCGTACACGCAGGCGCGCTTTATGCCTTCATGGTGTCGTTTTCCGATGTGCCCATTGCAATGTTTCTGACCGCGTCTGGTTTTGTGACCTATCCTGTCGAATTGTTTTTTGGCATCGAAACAGATTTCAACCCATCGGTGTTGGCTTCTGCGTCGCTGGTGATCGTGTTTTCGCTGGTGGCATTGTTGCTGGTACAAAAGGTGATCGGGCTGGACTCGGTCGTACATTCCGGTAGATCGCGGTAACAGGTAGGGTTCTGACGGGGCTGGCGTTTCCAGCTGGTTTTTGGATCGATATCGAAAGGGTTTGATATGAGCGGTTTTTTAAAACAATTTGGTCTGGCGGTGGGAGGCATCACATTGGCACTGTCAGCCACCTGGTCAACCACTGTGCAGGCGCAGGCCAAACCATTTGATGGCGTCACGCTACGCGTAGCGACCTTTGGTGGGCCATGGCGCGATGACCTGGTGAAGTTTGTCGCGCCCAAGATCGAGGCCCAGGGCGCCAAGGTCGAGTTCGTTATTGGCAGCCCACAGGACAACCTGGCCAAAATCATCGCGGCGCGCGGCCGCGAGGCGCCGTTCGATGTTGTCGAGATACTGGACGCCCAATTTGACCAGGTGGTCGAGGGCGGGTTGCTGGTGCCAATCGACTACAGCGCTGTACCCAATTCAAGTCAGATCGAGAGCTGGCAACGCAATGCGAATGCAGTAGGCAACTGGACTACGCAGGAGGTGATCTGCTACGACAAGGGTAAGTTTGCCGAGCTCGGTTTGCCGGTGCCGACGAGTTACAAGGACCTTGCCAATCCAAAGCTGGCAGGGCGTGTGATGCTGGCGGACATCACTGGCGGCGGTGGGCTGGCCAACTTTGCCGGTATGGCTTTTGCATCCGGCGGCGACACCAACAACGTCAAGCCGGCGCTTGACACGATTGCCACCATCAAGGGCGCCAAGTTCTGGAAGGCTGGCGGCGACGTGGTTTCGGGCTTCAAGAGCGGCGACATCTATGCCGCGGTGGCGCACACCGGCTGGTGCCTGCGCGCGATCAAATTCGCCGGTGCGAATGTGGCGGCCGCACACCCGAGGATCAACGACAAGCAAAAAGGCGTGATCAAGGTGGGTTGGCTCGGTGTTGTCAAGGGCAGCAAGAACGCAGCTGCCGCCATGGCATTTGTCAACGCCTATCTGGATGAGGAGTTCCAGGTTGCTTTTGCCAAGAACAGCGGCGTGTGGCCGGTGAACAAGCGTGCTATCCAGCGTCTGCGTTCGGAAGACCCGGTGTTTGTGGCGCTCAACAACATCGAGGCCGCCGACGTTGCCAATATGCTGCGGGTGGATTACAAGGGCGTTAATGTCGGCAACTGGTACGACCAGTGGAACCGGGCAGTAAGCAAATAGGCAGGCCGGTCAAGAACTGAGCAGCATCGAAGGAGAACTATGTCCCGCGTCGTCCTCGACAAAGTAACCAAGAAGTACGCCGAGACCTTCGCCGTGCGCACGGTGGATCTTGACATTCGGGAAGGTGAATTCCTGACCCTGCTCGGGCCATCGGGTTGCGGTAAAACGACAACTCTGAGGATGATCGCGGGTTTTGTGCTGCCGACCAGTGGCACGGTTTTTCTGGGTGACGAAGACGTCACCCGGCTACCGCCCAACAAGCGCGAGAGTGGCATGGTCTTCCAGGACTACGCGCTGTTCCCGCTCATGACGATTGGCGAGAACATCGGCTTCGGCCTGTCCGAACGCCGTATCGACAAGGCGACCATCAGTAAACGGGTCACAGAGCTGTTAGACATGGTGCAGTTGTCCACGGTCGAGCACCGTTACCCGCCAGAGCTATCTGGTGGACAACAGCAGCGCATTGCGGTCGCCCGGGCCGTTGCCTACTCACCCCGGGTGTTGCTGATGGATGAGCCATTGGGGGCGCTGGACCTGAAATTGCGTGAGGCCATGCAGGGCGAGATCCGCCAAATCCAGCAGCGGCTGGGCACTACCACGGTCTATGTCACCCATGACCAGACGGAAGCCATGCACATGTCGGACCGCATTGTCGTGATGAATGACGGCCTGATCGAGCAGATAGGCAGTGCCGAGGATATCTACGACCGCCCACAAACACGCTTTGTGGCGGACTTCATCGGACAGATCAACCTACTGAACGCCGATGTCGTAGGCCGGGAAGGTGATTTCTGTGTAGTCGAAATCGATGGAGAGCGAATACGGGTTCAACAGGCACCAGTGGACGCTCGCGGTAAAGTGACTGTCGGCCTGCGTCCGCAGCACCTGAAGATCATGCCGCCAGGCAGCGCGTCCTACGGTGTGAACCGTTTGCGTGGCCACATACGTAATCGCATTTTCTCGGGCAATCTTGCCCACGTCGACGTCGAGATCTCAGGCGGCCAGACAGTCACGGTAGAAACCAGCCCTCAGGAGGCGGTCGGCGAACCGCAAAGTACAGCCGAAGTTCACTGGTCGCCCAGGCACGGTTGTGTCTTGACGCGTTAAGGTTCCCAAAAATGAGGACCCATGGTGACTAGCCGAATACCCGTCAATCCAGGGCAGGTCGAGTGGTCCGGAGACAACCCAGGCATTTATCTCAAGCGGCTTGCAGACGGCCCATTCACCACTTTGGCGCTGTTCTTTCGCGTGGTGCTTTCGCCGCATGGGCGCGGCACCGTGATGTTGGTACTGGGCGACCCCGACGTGCCCGCTGGTTGGCCAAACGCGCGCAATCTGTGCATCAGCGACAACCAGTCCCTGTGCCGGTACCTGATCGACGGGTTTGTGGCCAACATGCCATCCTTTCGTGGCCAGGTTGGCTTGCCACATGCGCGCTATCTGCCTCTGACTGCGGCCCGCACCTTGGGCAGTACCGATGCGCGGTATGCCGAAGTTGTCGAATGCGATACGCTGGTTGCTGAAATGGCGTGGGAGCAGATGGGCACACCGTTCGCGGTTGAAGTGACAAAAGAGCAGTCCTCCACCGGCACCCATGAAATGGTCAGTATTTTTCTAGAAGCGCGGGCGGCACAGGTGACCCTGGCAGGGCTGCGGTTGGAGGGGCAGGTCGCCGACCGCCAGCTGTTTGGCCGCACCATCAGCACCGCCTTTCTGGCCTTTTCGGAAACCTGGATCCAACCCGCCTGAAGAGTCGGAAGTCCTTCACCAGCCCACCCCTATTCGCCATGCCCATCGGCATACCAATCAATCCCGGCCGGCTCGACTGGACCGGCGATAACCCTGGAATCATGCTCAAGGAGCGCGAAGACGGCCCGTGGAGCGCGCTGGCCTTGTTCTTTCGTGTTGCGTGGTCTGCCCATGGCCGCGGTACGGCGCTGATGCTGTATGAGCAGCCGGACTCGGCGACCAGTCTTCCCGACGTGTACAACGTGGTAATCACAGACAATGAGCCCATGGCGCGCTACCTGATGAGCGATTTCGTTGGCCGCTTCGGCGTCTTTGGCAAAGTCGCCGCTTTCCAGGCCATGCGTTATCTGCCCCTGACCTATGCGACGACCACCGGCGACCCCTGCGGAAACCGGGTCACCGAGACGGTCTGCAGCGACACTCTGGCAATTGAGCTGGTCTGGGAAGACCTGGGCAAACCAACGGCGCTGGAACTACCGCCAGAGCAGTCCGGCACCGGGGCCCACACCATGTTCAGTCTACTGGTGGAGTCTCGCGAAGCGGCGATCATGGTGAATGGGCGCAAGTTACGAGGCAAGCCGGTTCCCCGGGAACAGGCTGGCATACAGACCACCACCGCTTTCCTGTACTACGCCGAGTCTTGGTTGCGCGCCTGAGCCCCTGCTAAAAAACCGTCTTGGCTCCCACGGCCGACAAGCCAGCGCGGGCAACTTCCAAGTCCTCATCGCCGGAGCCTGAGCTGACCCCTATGCCGCCCACATGGTGGCCGTCGATGACGATGGGCAATCCACCGGCCAGGTTGGTGTAATGCCCGTCCGTCGCCAACCCGACACCGATCTCGTACTCGGCGGGCAAGGCGCCCGAAGGATGACGTCGCTCTGCTGACACCTGGGCCTTGCGGAGAGCCGGGCCACCGGCAAGACCGGCAGCGCCGTCGGTGCGCCCATAGGCCAGAAGCTGGCCCCCGGCGTCCATGATGGCGATGCACTGGGGAACCTGCATCTTCTGGGCCTGGGCAACGGCGGCAGCCAATATTTGCGCCGCAGCAGCATAGGACAATTTCATCGTGGGTATCAGCAACTCACTCATCGAACGACTCCTTGGACATGCGGCGCGTCAACGCCGCGGTAGATACTTCTTGTCCACCTTGCAGATGTAGGTGTACTTGGGGTTGACCATCTGTGTGCAGCGAGCCTCGGCGATCTGCCCCAGCAGCATGTAGGCCTCGCTGGCCTTGAAACCGTAGGACGCCTCCATCCAGTACACCATCTCCTCGAAGGCGATACGCAAGGCATCTTCCAGCGGCCGCGCGCAGCCGAGGGTGCAAATATGGGTGGCCGTCTCGATACGCGGCCAATTGAGCTTTTCAGCCGCCGGGCAGACGAACACCTGGCAACGCAGATGACCGCGGATCTCAATGGCGCCCATGCCATTGACCTCACCATCGCCCTGCAAGGCGTGCACGTCGCCAAAGTACAAATAGGCGCCCTCGTGCCAGACACGGAAACTCACCAAGCTACCATTGCAAACCTCCTGTACGTCCAGGTTGCCACCATGGGTGCCGTTGTCGATGGTGATCACGCCACCCGCGACCGGTGCCACACCAATCACGCCGATCATGGGCTTGGCATCGAGCTTGAGGGACTCGCTCCAGTGCACGATGCCGTCCTCGACTCGCACAGTGTGGTTCTGTATGCCGAATTCACGCCGACGTACCCAGTCCGGAAAGATACCGATCCCCGGCCACAGTGCGGTGTACCCCAGACCGTGCACGCCAACATGGATCACGCGCACCACGATCATGTCACCAGGCTTGGCTCCCTTAACCTTGATCGGACCGGTGGCTGGGTTCACAAATGGCAGTGTCACGTCGTGTTCACAAAGTTTCTCGTCCAGTGAATGGATCAGGTGACCACCAATATTCAGCTCGGTCTCGATCTCAAATATCTCCCCATGTTCAACCTCGGCGGTAAAGCTGTCAACTGCGGCGAAAGCGTACTTCAAGTCGCTTTTGCGGATCAGCTGTCCCCTGTCGATGGGGGCCACGTCTGAAAGGTTCATGGAGCGCTCCTTAGGGTCACAACGAAGAGGCTGGGCACTGCGCTCAGCGCGCAAGCAAATCCCGCAACGCGGTATCGAGAAATAGCATGTCGGGCGAATGCAGGCCTGGGGCGCCCGCGATATGGCCCCAGTCGGACGGGATCGGGCGAAGCTCTGCATCACGCATGTGCTGCAGTTGCCACTCGTTGTCCAGCACCGGAAAGTACAGGTCGGTTGCACTGGGCAACAGAATGGTCTTGGCCGTGATCGCCTGCAGCGCGGCGCGGTAATCGCCCCGATAGATCGGGTTGTCGCTGATGTCAGACCGCTGCCAGGTGTGGAGCATGCCCAGCAAATCATTGGCATCGAACTGCAGGAAGTTAGCTTCCCAGAACGCGGTGATGTGGTCGTCCGGCGATGAGTGACCGAGTTCACGGTACAGGGCGTTGCGGTAAAACGCTTGCGAAGGCCCCCAACCGGCCCAGACCCGCGCCAAGGCCCGGATTCCGCGCTGGGGCGGATGGTGGTACCAGCCGCCGTTGAACTCCGAATCGGCCAGCAATGCCGCCTTGACCCCCTCGAGAAACACCCAGTTGTGCGGCGCCGTCCGGGCAGACGCGCACCAGGGGGCCAACCTCTGGACCATGTCTGGAAAAATCGCCGCCCAGTGACTGGCTTGTTGCCCACCCATTGAAAAACCGGTGGCCAGGGCCAGTCGGCGCACCCCTAGGTGCTGCGTCAGGAGGCGGCGCTGGCAATGCACATTGTCCCAATGCGTGATGGCGGGAAATTTGGGTCCATTGCTAGGCGATGGCGTGTTGGACGGCGATGAAGACAGTCCATTGCAGAACATGTTCACGACGACGATGTAGTAGTGCTCAGGGTTTAGCGCATGGCCGGGACCAATCATGGCCTCGTAGTCCGCGTGGCGCCCACCGTAAAAGGTCGGCACCAAAATCGCATTGTCCGCCTGGCTGTTGAGCCGCCCGTAGGTCTTGTACGCGAGCCGGGCATTACGCAGGGTTGACCCGCACTGCAAGCTGACATCGCCCAAGCCATACATCTCGACATCGGTCACCTAGCATCCCTCACCTTTGACGAAGCCCCGAACATGTCCACGCAAACAACGGCGGGAAGCGCATCGCCGGACTGGCGCGTACGGCGCAGGCGCACCGTACAAATGTGCATGATGGTAACATAATGTTCAGTACGTGATACCCGCCGCACTTGCTTGTACGCTCGTTGCGCTACACCTTGTTGCAATGCGAGCTGATTTCCCGGAGCCAATGGCCATGCCGCAACCGCCCTACACCGACACGCCCGATCCGGCTGGAAAGCGCCGGCCTGCCCACGTGCCTGGCAGCGACACGCCGATGCTGCGCACCTACCGCCAGTTGATCGGCGGCACCTGGTCTGACGCTGCCGGTGGTGAGTGGCTGGAGTCGATCAACCCGGCCAACGGTGAGGCCTGGGCGCTGATTCCCCGCGGCCGCGCAATCGACGCTGAGCGCGCCGTGGCCACGGCGCGCTCAGCCTTCGAGTCGGCCACCTGGCGAGCCATGACGGCCAGCGCCCGTGGCGAGTTGTTGCGCCGGGTCGCCACCCACCTGGAGAGCCATATTGATAAACTGGCGGTGATTGAGGCGCGCGACAATGGTAAGCGGCTGGTCGATGTGCTGCCGCAGCTACGTACGCTGCCGAAGTATTTCCACTACTACGCCGGGCTTGCCGATAAGATCGAAGGCGCAGTTATACCGAACGACGTACCCGGCGTCTTCAACTACACGCGACACGAACCGCTGGGGGTGGTGGTGGCGATCACACCCTGGAACTCGCCTTTGATGCTGGCGGTGTGGAAGCTGGCGCCGGCACTGGCTGCCGGCAACACCGTGGTGCTCAAGCCGTCCGAACATGCGTCGGCATCAACGCTGGAGCTTGCGGCGATGCTGGAGGCTGCAGGCTTGCCTCCCGGTGTGGTCAACGTGGTCACCGGGCTGGGTGCTGAGATCGGAGCGCCCTTGGTGGAACACCCCGATGTGGCCAAGATCACGTTCACTGGTTCGGACGCCAGCGGCAAGCGCATCGCTGCCACTGCGGCGGCAGACTTCAAACGGGTAACGCTGGAACTCGGCGGCAAGTCGCCCCAGTTGGTATTTGAGGACGCCGACTTCGACAACGCCGTCAACGGCGTGTTGTCTGGCATTTTCCTGGCCCTTGGTCAGTCCTGCATCGCTGGCTCGCGACAAGGAACTGATTCGTTGCGGCATCATGACGCTTTCGCAGGTGATTGCCTTACACGGCGGTGATTTCGAGGATCAGATGCGTCAACGGCAGCATGAACTTGCTGTGGCTGATGAGCTT
>SXGQ01899645.1_pt1 | contig 17645 bp, 17 predicted proteins | sample 3178371 | NCBI WGS metagenome assembly SXGQ01 (sample SAMN11356859, study PRJNA531348) | freshwater metagenome | isolation source: freshwater sample F1-20 | place: China: Fuxian Lake, Yuxi | collected 2017-12-25 | reverse complement strand
TTCTGGGACCCGGTAGAAAACGCCTCCTTCAGGCCCTGGCTGGTCGGCACTGCCTTGATCCACTCGCTGGCAGTCACTGAGAAACGCGGCGGCTTCAAGATGTGGACCGCTTTGCTGGCCATATTGGCCTTCTCTTTGTCTTTGCTGGGGACTTTCATTGTGCGCTCGGGGGTTTTGAGCTCGGTCCATGCTTTTGCATCAGACCCGGCGCGCGGCGTGTTCATTTTGGGCTTTTTGTCAGTGGTGGTTGGCGGCTCGCTGGCTTTGTTTGCCTGGCGTGCGCCCCGGGTGGGCCTGGGGGGCGGTTTTGCGCCAGTGTCGCGTGAATCGATGTTGCTGGCCAACAATGTGCTGCTGGTGGTGGCGGCTGCCGCGGTGCTTTTGGGTACGCTTTATCCCCTGGTCATTGATGCGCTGGGCATGGGCAAGCTGTCGGTTGGGCCGCCGTATTTTTCGGCTGTTTTTGTGCCGCTTATTGCGCCCGCCCTGTTTTTGATGGGGGTCGGTCCGTTGACGCGTTGGCGCGAGGCCAGTGCCATCGATTTAGCCCGGCGCCTGCGCTGGGCGGCGGCGGTCAGCCTGCTCAGTGCCCTGATCGCGCCATTTTTTCTGGGCCATTGGACGCCCATGATCGGGCTCGGTTTGCTGCTCGGGGCGTGGGTTGCGAGCACTGCTTTGCAGAATCTGTTCAGCCGGCTGCGTGAGCATCCGGCACCTGGCTGGGCTGCCCGCTTGGCGGCGCAACCGGGCAGCTACTACGGCATGCTGCTGGCCCATTTTGGCGTCTCGGTGTTCATTGTCGGCGTCACTGTGGTGAGCGGCTTTTCCAGCGAGAGTGATGTGCGCATGGAGCCCGGCGATGTTGCGCAGGTGGGCGGCTACAGCTTTGAGCTCAAGGCTGTCAACCCGGTCACCGGGCCCAATTACACCGCCCTGCGCGCCACGGTGGCGGTGTCTATCGACGGCCAGGATCTGGGCCGGCTCGAGCCGGAGCGCCGTCTGTACAAGGTCAGCCGCATGGCCATGACCGAAGTGGCCATTGACCGCGGACTGCGGCGTGACCTGTATGTGGCCCTCGGCGAGCCGGTCGGACCGACGGCGTGGAGCGTACGGCTGCACCACAAACCCCTGGTCAACTGGATCTGGGGCGGCTGTGTGCTGATGGCCCTGGGTGGTTTGCTGGCGGTGATGGACAGGCGCTACCGCACCAGGCGAGTGGCTGCCACCCAGCCCGCTGCGGCCCGAGCCGGCGAGGCTGCTGCGCCGGGCGAGTTACCGCTGCTGGTTGGCCGGGGCCAGGTGCCGTGAAAAGGTATTTGTTGCCACTGCTGGCTTTTCTGGTGTTGGTGGGCTTTTTGGCAGTCGGTTTGCGGCTCAACCCGCGCGAGGTGCCCTCGCCACTGGTGAACCGCCCGACCCCAGAGTTCCGCCTGCCCACGCTGGCCGACCCGGCCCAGCAGATGGCGCCCAAAGACCTGCTCGGCAAGGTCTGGCTGCTCAATGTCTGGGCCTCCTGGTGTGTGGCTTGCCGGCTTGAACACCCGGTTCTGGTGGACTTCGCCCGTGCCGGCCTGGTGCCGGTGTATGGCCTCAATTACAAGGACAAGCGCCCGGATGCACTGGCTTGGCTGGAAAAATTTGGCAACCCCTACCAGCAGTCCTTGCAAGACAGCGACGGCCTGGCCGGCATAGAACTGGGCGTCTATGGCGTGCCAGAAACCTTTGTGATTGACCGCGCCGGCGTGATTCGCTTCAAGCATATCGGGCCGCTGACCCCGGAGGTGTTGCGTGACACCATCGTGCCCCTGGTCGGAAAACTTGGTGCCTAAGACCGGCTGCCTTGGCTTGCGGGGTGGCGCCTTGCTGCTCTGTTTGCTGCTCGGCTTGGCGCTGGGCTTGCCCTTGTCAGCTGGGGCCGGCGAGGCCAAGCCGATGGCCAGTGACCCGGCGCTGGAAGCCCGGGTGATGGTGATTGCCGAAGAGTTGCGCTGCCTGGTGTGTCAAAACGAGACCATCGCCGCTTCGCATGCCGACCTCGCAGTCGACCTTCGGGGGCAGATTCGACAGAAGCTTTCGCAGGGGCAGAGCAGCCAGCAGATCCTCGATTTCATGGTGGCGCGCTATGGCGATTTCGTACTCTACCGCCCGCCCCTCAAAGCCACTACAGTGTTATTGTGGGTGGGGCCCTTTGCCCTGCTCCTGCTGGCGGCGGGGGTTTTGATGGTCAATATCCGCCGGCATCGCCAGCAGGTTGCAGCGCGCCAGCTTGACCCGGCACAACGCCGGCGCGCGCGCCAGCTGCTAGACCAGACAGGTGGTCCGCCATGACCCTGCTCGGGCTGCTGGGTCTGGCCCTGCTGTTGCTGGCGCTGGCCATGCTGCTGCCGGCACTGTTGCGCAGCCCCCGGCCGGCCCCGACCCAAGCCGGCTCGGTTGCGCCTGAGCCCAACCTGGCCTTGCTGCGAGAGCAAAAGGCCCAGCTTGACGAACAGCTCGGCAGTGGCGCGATCGGGCCGGCCCAGTATGCGCTGGCCAGCAGTGAGCTCGAGCAGCGGGTGCTTGACGAGGCAGCTCCGGCAACCGCCCCGCCGAGCCGCACTGGGGGGGGCCGCCGCAGCGCCCTGCTGTTGGGCCTGGCGCTGCCGCTGCTGGCGCTGGCCTTGTACGGCTGGTTGGGTCAGCCGCAGGCGGTTATGGCGCCAGAACTGCAGGCAGGCGTGGCGGCTGAGCCCACCCAGGCCCAGGTTGAGGCCATGGTGGCGCAACTTGCCAAGCGGCTCGACGAGCAGCCAAGCGGGCAGCCGCCCGACCCCCAGGCCTGGGAGATGCTGGCCCGCGCCTATGCCTCGTTGCAGCGTTTTGAGGAGTCCAGCCGGGCCTATATTCGGGCCGGTGAACTCGCGCCGCGCAATGCCCAATTGCTGGCTGACCATGCCGATGTGCTGGCCATGGTGCAGGGCCAGAATGCTGCCGGTGAGCCCACCCGCCTGATCGAGCGGGCGCTGGCGATTGACCCGAAAAATCTCAAAGCCCTGGTGCTGGCCGGGACCGCCGCGTTGCAGCGGCAAGACCCGGGCGCAGCGGTGGTTTTCTGGTCCCGCGCGCAGGCCTTGGCGCCGCCTGACAGCGAGTTCGCGTCCGGGCTGGCGAGTAGCCTGGATATGGCGCGTGCGCAGTTGCTGGCCGCGGGTCCCCAGGGCTCTCGGCCTGCCGCGAGCGCGCCGGCAGCCCCGGCCTTGGCCATTAGCGGCACGGTCAGCTTGGCGCCGGCGCTGGCGGCGCAACTGGCAGCCAGCGACACCGTGTTTGTGTTTGCCCGTGCGGTGCAGGGCTCGCGCATGCCCCTGGCCATCCTCAAATTCAAAGCCAGTGAGTTGCCCCGCGCATTCACGCTCGACGACAGCAGCGCCATGTCCCAAGAGTTCAAGCTCTCGAGCGTCGGGCAGGTGATACTGGTGGCGCGGGTGTCTCGCTCGGGTAACGCCATGCCGCAAGCGGGCGACCTCATCGGCGAACTCGGGCCGGTCAAACCCGGTGCCCCGGGCTTGCGCCTGGTCATCAACAGCGTTCAGCCCTGAGGCTCAAGCAGCTCGGCCAAGGCCAGCGCGAAAACCAGGTCGGGGCGCTCCTCATGGGCAAGATGCCCCAGCCCCGGGAGGCTGTGCAAGCGGCGCTGCATGGCGACGGGCAGACTGGCCATGACCCGCCCAGCCTGGGCCGGCGAGACGGTCCGGTCAGCGCTGCCCACTACCAGACTCATCGGTGTGCGCAGCCGGTGTAGGTCAGCGGCCAGACCCTGCAGATCCCAGTTGGCCATCATGCCCAGGGCGCCGGCCGCATGCCCGGCGTTGCGCACCAGGCGGCCATACAGGGCCAGACCGGTGGCATCGAGTTGTGAGCCGGTGCCCTGGATCAGGCGCTGCAGCACCGCTGGGTCCCGTGCCTGCCAGGAAAACAAGCGTGGCACCCAGGGCGTGGCAGCCATCAACTTGGCCACCGGCGAAAAAAACTGCCCGGCCAGGCCGCCCAAGGGCAGCAGGGCGGCATTGATGCCAATCACCGAGCGGGGCGCAATGCGGCCGTCCAGACACATCCGCAGCGCAATCGCAGCGCCAGCCGAGTGGCCAATCACCAGTGTCGGGGCGCGTTGCAGCAGCAGCAGCAAGGCGCCCAGAGCCTGCGCCATGCCATTGAGCGAGAGCCATTGACCGGTCGGAGCGCCCGGCGGCAGCGCGCTAAAACCATGGCCGGGCAGGTCCATGCTGAGAACTTCGGCGTGTTGCGCCAGCAAAGGCGCCAAGCCGCGCCAGGTGTGGGTGGCTGAACCGGTGCCGTGAATCAGCAGCACCACAGGCGGGTTGGCAGCACCTGGCAGGTCATGGCAGGCAAAGCGCTGCAGGTGCCAGCGCAGGCCGCCCGCCACCTTGAACTCGCTGACCTGACGGTGCGGCCAGTCGCTGCCGTCGCGCTCCCACAGCAGGGGCTCAGTGCCCATGCTGACTGGTCCCGGTGGCCGCCTTTACGGCCTGCGACAGCTGCCGAGCCCCGGCGTAGGGCAGTGGCAGGTAGTGGGCGCCCATGGCCTCGGCCAGGGCCTGGGCTATGGCCTTGGCCTGAGGCGAGGTGTCGAGCAGCAGAGCAGTCAGGCCGGAGCTCTTGATTTGCCGGGCCGCCTCGATGGCGTCGGCATTGGCCTGAACCCGCCCCGGCGCGCCACTGCGCGCGATATTGCCCCGGCCATCAGTCAGCAGCACGATGACCGGCGTGTCGCCGCGCCGCTGCACCTGCTGTGCCAAAGCCAGTGCCGCGTCCAGACCGCTGGCCAGCGGCGTGCCGCCCCCCCCGGGCAGGCCGGCCAGACTGCGTTTGGCCCGTGCCAGTGAGCGTGTCGGTGGCAGCAGCAACTCGGCCTGCTTGTCGCGAAAAGCAATCACCGCGACCTGGTCGCGACGCACATAACAGTCGGCCAACAACAACTCGACTGCACCCTTGGCCTCGGCCAATCGGTTCAGTGCCGATGAGCCGGATGCATCGACCACAAAAATCGTGGTGGTCTGGCTGTTTTGTTTGAACTTAGTCACATGAAAATCGTCTCGCCGCACCTCAATGCGCGGGCCGCCCACCAGCGCGGGCCGGGCAGCACTGGGTTCGGCCCGGGCGCGAGCGCGCAGCGTCTGCCAAGGCGCAGCCGCGCGCAGGGTTTCAAGCACATTGAGCCGGGCACCCTGGCGCGGCTCGCCCCGGCGCGCGCCGATAGGGCGCCCGCGGTTCTGGTTTTTACGCACTGCGCCCGCACGCCCTGCGGTCTGCGTCCGAGCCCGGCTGGCGTGGCCGACCTGAAGTGCGGCCAGCAGACCGGCAGGAACCGCAGCCTGGGTGGCCGCAAGCACAGTGTCGGCCAAGGTCTGGTAGCCCTCGGAGCCGGCCTCTGGCTCGGGCGAGGCGTCTTGGGGTGGCTCCGGTTCGGGCACGTCGTCGGGAGTCTGGGCGCTGTCGTCGGCATCCTCTGGCTGGGTTTCGGGCGGGGGCGGCAAACGGGTGGCGCGGGGTGCCAGAACCAGCCTGGCCGCCAGAGTTGCATGGTCGGCGCTGGCACTAGCCTCGCCGACCAGGGCGGCGGCAGCGCGGGCAACTCGCAGTGCCAACAGCGGCGCGCGCAAAGAGGCCACGCCCAGCGCTTGCGCAGCGGCGCACAGGGCCTGGACAAACTGCGCATCAATCCCGGTGTTGGGCAGGCGCGAGCGGGCGGCCTCGATGTCCGCGCGGCTCCAGTAGATGCTGGAATCCGGGATGCCTGACTGCAAGTGCAGATGAAAAGCCAGCCGGTCAAGCAGGGCTGCGGGCAATTGCTCGTCGTCTTGCTGGCCTTCGTCCAGGGCCACCATGCCCAGCCGGGCCGGCTGGCGCAGGGCTAGGCCATCGCGCTCGAGCAGCACCTCGCCGCAGTCCAGCACAGCGGCCAGACGCGCCGCCGTGGCAGGGCTGAGACGCTCGGCCATAGCCAGCATGACGACGCCACCGTCAGCCTGCGCCAACACGCCGCGCTGCGAGACTAGCCGGCCGGCTTGCAGCGTGGCGGCCAAGTCCAAACCCCCGAGTAAAGCGCTGTCGCTGATGTGCAGCGGTACGCGCCGCAGGGGCACGCCTGCCGGCAGCAGCGCTTTGACCAGCGCCAGCCACTGATCGCGCCCCAGGTCGGCGCTGGCACGCAGGGCCACACCGCCCAGGCCGGCTGGGTCGACTGCAAACAGCGCAGCCACCAGCGCGGCGTCCTCGCTCGGCTCGGCCGGCGCTGCCTGGGCTGGGTTCATGCGCTGCCCATGAGCTCCGTGAGGGCGCGTTGCACGCGCACGGTTGAGCCCGCATCGTCCAGCGGGTTACGGCGCAAGCGGTGCCGCAAGGATGGCGCTGCCGCCTGCCGCAAATGGGGGTCAGCAACGCAGGTGTCGCCCTGCAGGGCTGCCAGCGCTCGGGCGGTTCGCATCAAGGTCAAATCGCCACGCAGGCCGTCAGTACCCAGGGCCATGCAGAGCTGCGAGGCACGCTCTCGCGCAGCTTGCGGCACCTCGACCTTGCTCAGCCGGGAGCGGCCCAACAAAATACGTTTGCGGGTGCGGTTTTCTTCGCGTTGCCATTGCAAGACAAAGCCGGCGGGGTCCTGCTCGTAGGCATCACGCCGGCGCACCACCTCCACCCTGGCGGCGAGATCTTCTGGGGTTCGGACTTCGACTGACAAACCAAAACGGTCGAGCAACTGTGGCCGCAACTCGCCCTCCTCCGGGTTGCCACTGCCTACGAGCACAAAGTGGGCCGGGTGACGCACGCTGAGACCCTCGCGCTCGACCACGTTTTCGCCTGAGGCGGCCACATCAATCAGCAGGTCGACCAGGTGATCTTCGAGGGTTCACCTCATCAATATACAGAAAGCCACGGTTGGCGCGAGCCAGCAGGCCGGGCTCGAAAGCCTTGACGCCCTGCGTCAGGGCGCGCTCCAGATCCAGCGCGCCGACCACCCGATCTTCGGTGGCCCCCAGCGGCAAATCAACCACAGGCACTGGTACGAGGTGGCTGCGCAGCGGCCTGTCCGACCCACTGCGCAAACCCGCGCAGCTGTCGCAGCCGCTGCCGGCCTTGGCCGGATCACAGGCATAGCGGCAGCCCACCACGGCCCGCATTTTGGGTAGAAGCGCGGCCAGCGCCCGAACTGCAGTCGACTTGCCGGTGCCGCGATCACCAAAGACCAGCACGCCGCCAATGCTCGAGTCAACGGCGCAAACCAGCATCGCAAGCTTCATCTCGTCTTGGCCCACGATGGCTGAAAAAGGGAATGTCATCGATGTTGTCCTGTCGGGGAAAGGGCGGCACACCAGCGCCATCCGGGGCGGCGCCTTTGCCTGGGCGACATTATGCTTTCTTGAACTGCCGCTAGCGGGGGTGCTACGCGGGCGCTTTGTCCAGGCGTCGGGGCTTGGCGCGGGCGAAGTTCCACCAGGGCAAGACCTGCCGCATCGACAGCACCTGGCCGCTTTGCTGGGGCGCATAACCGGCAACCTGGCTGAGCTCGGCGTGCCAGGCGCTGGAGCGCAACACATCCAACAGGGCCAGTGTGCCGGGCTGCGCCAAGGCCGACTTCAGGCACACGAGGTGGTAGCGCTCCTGCGCCAGAGGCACAAAATCCAGCCCGGCGCTATGTGCCGCCACAGCAATGCCCAGCGCCGCTTGAGCCAGCCCGGCCGCCACTGCATGGGCCACCGCCGCATGGGAAGGCTCGGTGCGCGCATAGCCGTTGATCTTGGCCGCAGCCACCCCGGCCTTGGCCAGCAATTCGTCAAGCACCAAGCGTGTGCCGCTGCCCAGGGCCCGGTTGACGAAGCCGGCCTGGGTGCGCGCCAGGTCGGCCAGGCTGTACAGCCCCAGCGGGTTGCCAGGCGCGACCATCAGGCCTTGGGTGCGTGCGGCAAAGCCGATGATCTTGTGCTGCCCAGGCTGCAGCAGAGCCTGGTAGATGCGCTGAGACAGTGAGTTGACGCTGGTGTCTTGGAGGGTGTGAAACCCGGCCATCACGCAGCGGCCCTCGTTGAGCGCCCGGATCGCGTCAACGCTGCCAGCAAAGCGGATGTCAAGGTGGAGTTGCCCCGGCTGCAGCCGAAGTGCGTGCTCGCGCAGGCTGCTGAGGGCCTCGTCATGGCTGGCATACAGCGTGACAACATGGGCCGAGTCATCAAAGGCCACCGCAAAGCTGCGTTCGAGTTCGGCGCGCAAGCCCTCGATGTGTGGCGCCAAGCGGGACTGGGCTTGGCGCTCTGCCCACATCAGCTTGGCACCGAACTCGCTCAGCTGGGCAGCCTGCCCCTTCTCCCACACCACCAACTCCTTGCCAAGTTCGTTTTCCCAGCGTTTTAGTTGGCCCCAGACATGGCGGTAAGACAGCCCCAGTGCCCGCGCACCGCCCGAGATTGAACCCTGAGTAGCCACTGCTTGCAGCAGGTCAATCAGTGGATTGCGCACCATGGCCGGGCTGCTTTGACGCGACAAAGAGTAGTGGAGCTGCAGCCTATGCACGGTGTTTCATATCGCCAAACAAAGAGTCAAGGACTACGATAACCCAACTCATGGCCGCATTTACCGACAGCGCCGCAGCAGCGCTGCAACTTATCGCCAGCAATGACCCTGCCCTATGGGCTATTGTTGGACGCTCGCTGGCGGTCAGCGGCAGTGCCTGCCTGATCGCCGTGGTGCTGGGCCTGCCGTTTGGCGCATGGCTCGGTGTGGCCCGGTTCCCGGGCCGACCGGCCCTGCTCACGCTGCTGAACACTTTTTTGGCGCTGCCCTCAGTGGTGCTTGGGCTGGTGGTCTATCTTTTGTTGTCGCGCTCCGGGCCCCTGGGTTTTCTGGGTTGGCTGTATTCGTTTCAGGCCATGGTGCTGGCGCAAGCCCTGCTGGTGTTGCCGGTGGTCAGTGCCCTGACCCGTCAGGTGGTGGCGGATGCCGAGTCTCAGCATGGCGAGCAACTGCGCTCGCTGGGTGCCCGGGCGCTGCTGCGCAGCCTGTTGTTGGCCTGGGACGAGCGCTACGCCCTGCTGACCGTGGTGATTGCGGCATTTGGGCGAGCCGTCTCCGAGGTTGGGGCGGTGATGATTGTGGGCGGCAACATGGACGGGTTCACCCGGGTGATGACCACGGCCATTGCCCTGGAGACCTCCAAGGGCGACCTGCCCCTGGCCCTCGGCTTGGGCCTGATACTGTTGCTGGTGGTGCTGCTGCTCAATTTGAGTATTGGCCTGCTCAAGCGCTGGCGGGAAAGTTCAGAAGGCCTCGCCGGGGCCCGACAACAAGCCTTGGGTTGACACCTTGAAAGCCCTGCTCCAACTTGCCCAAGTGTCGGTTTTCTTTGGTCACCGCTTGGCTGGTGTGCGAGCCCTGCACCAGGTCAGCCTGGCGCTGTTGCCGGGGGAGCGGGTGGCCCTGGTGGGCGCCAACGGCTGCGGGAAAAGTACGCTGCTGCGGGTCTTGCACAGCCTGGTACCACCAAGCGAGGGGGCTTTGCTGGGCAGCCCTGAGTTACGCCAGGCCATGCTGTTTCAGCGCGCGCACCTGTTGCGCCTGCCGGTACAGGCCAATGTTGCCCTGGGGCTCTGGTTGGCTGGGCACAGCTTGAAACAGGCCCGCAGCCTGGCCTTGCAAGCGCTGCAGCGCCTGGGCCTGGCCGATCTGGCCGGCCGGCCGGCCCGCCAGCTCTCCGGTGGGCAGCAGCAACGCGTGGCCCTGGCGCGCGCCTGGGCGCTGTCGCCCCAGTTGCTTTTGCTCGATGAGCCCACCGCCAGCCTGGATCCGCATGCCAAGCGGGAACTCGAGGCCATGATTGCCGGCCTGGCAGCTCAGTCGCCGGAGGTCACCCTGGTGTTTGCCAGCCATAACCTCGGCCAGGTCAAGCGCCTTGCCACACGGGTGATTTACCTCGAGCGGGGCTGTGTCTTGGCAGACCTGCCCGTGGCAGATTTTTTTTCTGGCCACCTGCTTGCCGAGAAATACCCCGAAGCTTTGTTGTTCGCCAAAGGGGGGTTGGTATGAGTTTGGGTTCCACCCGAGCCCGGCGCGTGTTTACCCGCTGTCTGGCAGTTTTTTTCTGCGTAGCGCCGCTGCTGGCACAGGCTCAGAGCATCGTCATGGCCTCCACCACGTCGACCGAGCAGTCCGGTCTGTTTGGCCACTTGCTGCCTGAATTCAAAAAAATCAGTGGCTTGGATGTGAAGGTGGTGGCAGTGGGCACTGGTCAGGCGCTGGACATGGGGCGCCGCGGTGATGCCGATGTGTTGTTTGTGCATGACCAGGAAGCTGAAGAAAAAATAGTGGCTGAAGGCTTTGCGGTCAAACGCTATGCCGTGATGTACAACGACTTCGTGTTGATCGGCCCGGCCGCTGACCCGGCGCGGGTGCATGGCAGTGACATCGTGCTGGCCCTGCAAAAAATTTCGAGTGTTAAGAGCGGCTTTGTTTCCCGGGGAGACAAAAGTGGCACCCATGCAGCGGAGCTGCGCTTCTGGAAAATGGCTGGCCTGGCACCCGCGCCGGGCAGCGGCTACCGGGCCTGCGGTTGTGGCATGGGCCCGGCCCTCAACATTGCCGCTGGCAGTGGCGCCTACCTGCTGGCCGACCGCGGCACCTGGCTAAGTTTCAAGAACCGCGGTGATCTGGCTGTGCTGGTGCAGGGCGACAGCCGCCTGTTCAACCAGTACGGTGTGTTGCTGGTCAACCCGGCCAAACACCCCCATGTGAAGGCCGCGGACGGACAAAAATTTGTTGATTGGGTGCTCTCAGCAGCCGGCCAGGCGGCGCTGGCGAGCTTTAAGCTTGGGGGCGAGCAGTTGTTCTTCCCGAATGCGACGCGGTAAGCGCAGACCGAGGCCCCAGATCGGCTGACAGGAAGTAAATTTTCTTTACAAATCAGTGTTTGGGCCCGGTAGACAATTTGGTCGTATGAAACAGCCCCTTGGTTTCCAAGAGCGGCCGAGTTGATGCAACTGATTGAATAAAAGTACATGACGCCTTTGGCACCGTGGGTAAAGATCAATACCCGGGCCCTGCTGATGCAGACTGCCGCAATCCCGCTGCTGGCATTGGCCAGTCTGTACGGCCTGGCGGCGCTTGGCGTGGCAGCGCTGGAAAAGGGTTCAATCGAAACCGGTGCAGGCCCGGTGGTGGCGCTGGTGTCCATGTTGGGGGCCGTATCTCTGTCGGCGATGGCCGGCTGGGCCTACCTGCTGCGCCTGCTGCTACGCCTGGAAATCGCTGAGACAGCCCTCAACAGCGGCAGGGATGGCTACTGGATTCTGGACCGCAATGGCCGCTTTATCGAGGTTAACCAAAACTATTGCCGCATGGTGGGCTACACCCAGGCTGAAATCTTGGCCAAGAACATCGCTGACTTCGAGGCGGTGGCAACTGCCGAGCAGGTTCGAGCCCAGATCAAACGCATTTTGGCCAGCGGCACTGAAAGTCTTGAAACCAGACACCAGCACCGGGATGGCGACTGGATTGACCTGGAGGTCACCGCCACCCGCGTCGCGGAGCGCTACCTGGTGGTCTTTTTGCGAAATGTCTCGGGCCGCAAGCTGACCGAAGCCCGGGCCCATCACCTGGCTTTTTTTGACGACCTGACCGCCCTGCCAAACCGCCGGCTGATGCAAGACCGCATCGAGCAAGCCCTGCTGAGCAGTTTGCGTACCGGCAAACAGGGGCCTTGGTTTTTCTTGACCTGGACAATTTCAAGTTGATCAACGACAGCCTGGGCCATGCAGGGGGTGATGATTTGCTGGTGCAGTCGGCGCAGGCACTGCGGGCCTGCGTCCGGCTTGGCGACACCGTGGCAAGGCAGGGCGGCGACGAGTTGGTGCTGGTGCTCGAGCGGCTGAGCCAGGACCCTGGCCTTGCCGCGCAGCAGGCCGGGGCCATCGCAGAGAAATGTCGTTTGGCCCTGGCCAAGGCTTTTCTTGTAGCGGGCACCGAGGTTTTTGTGACCGCCAGCTTTGGCGTGGCTTTGTTTTGCGGCGAGAGTGTAGCGGTTGACACCCTGCTGCAGCGAGCCGACTCGGCCATGTACCAAGCTAAGTCACTGGGCCGAAACCGGGTGGTCTTTTTCTCAGCCGATGTTGAGCAGCGCATGGCAGGTCGGGCCCTGTTTGAAGCCGAACTCGGCCGGGCACTGAATGCAGGCCAATTGCGTTTGCACCTTCTGCCGCTGGTTGATCTGTCCGGCCAATTGCTGGGTGCGGAGATGCTGCTGCGCCAGCAGGAACCAAACCCCTGTTGCAAACCCGCGTGAATGCTTGCTGAAGTTGTGGGATGGGCAATTTGTGCCCCCTAATGTGCCCCCAAGGCATGGAAATCCCACATGAAACTCACCCACACGAAGCTGCGCAGCTTAGACACGCCCGGAAAGTACTTCGACGGCGCTGGCCTGTACCTCGAACTCACACAGGCCGGTGGCAAGTACTGGCGCATGAAGTACCGCGTTGGCGGCAAGGAGAAGCGCCTTGCCTTCGGCGTGTACCCGGCAGTGACGCTGGCCGAGGCGCGCGACAAGGCTGGCGAAGCGCGCAAGGTGATGCGGGCGGGTGTCGACCCGGGTGCCCTGCGCAAGTCGGAGAAGGCGAAGGCCGCGCATGATGCCGCCAATACGCTCGAGGCGATGGCACGTGCCTGGTTATCACACCAGTCGGGTCGCTGGGAGCCGATCACCCTGTATCGCATCACGGCCTCCCTGGAAACCTACATCTTCAAGCTGCTGGGCGATCGTCCGGTGGCATCGGTCAAGCCTGGTGAAATCATGGCGGCGGTGAAACGGATCGAGGCAGCGGGTGCAGGTGACCAGGCCGGCCGGGTGTTGCAGCGCGTCAAGGCCATCTATCGGTGGGCAGTGACGCACGAAGTCATCGACGCCAATCCCATGGTCGATCTGGTGCCGTCCGAGATCTTGCGGCCCCGTGACGTGACCCACAGGCCCGCCATGTCGGACGCCGAATTGCCCGAATTCCTGGTCAAGCTGGATGGCTACCAAGGCGATACGCATACGGTGCGGGCCTTGCGGCTGTTGATGCTCACTGCGACCCGTCCTGGAGAAGTGCGCGGCGCCATGTGGTCGGAGTTCAATCTCGATGCTGCTTTGTGGATCATCCCTGCCGAGCGCATGAAGATGAAGATGGAACACCGGGTCCCGTTGTCGCGCCAGGCCGTCGACGTGGTGCAAAGCATGCGGGCATTGAGTGGTGATCGCGTGCTCGTCTTTCCGAGCCCGTTCTATCCGGTGAAGTCGCTCAGCGAGAATACCTTCAACTCGGCGTTGGCCCGCCTGGGCTACAAGGGCAGCGCGACGGCCCACGGTTTCCGGGCCTTGTTTTCGACAGTGGCCAACGAGCGCGGCTGGGATCCTGACGTGATCGAGCGCCAGTTGGCCCACATCGAAGGCAACCGTGTCCGTGCCGCATACCACCGCTCCCAGTATCTGGAAGAGCGCGCCAAACTGATGCAGTGGTGGGCGGACTATCTCGATGGTCGCCGGGGGCAAACGGCCGTGGCCCGCCGGATTTGACGTACGGATGTCGAGGCACGTGGCTGCTGCGAGGGCGGCGATTGTTGAAATCGCACAAATAGTTCCGACACTTTCCCGCTGAATTCCGTAACTGGTGGATGGGACCTTGATTTTCTGCAGCGATGCGGAGTCGGGCCCAAGGATGTTGATTCAACCCCAGGAGAAACGGAACATGCACCAGAAGATCCAGCAAGAGCCGACGATCTTGCGTCGGCGGCACGTCGAGCAGCGCACCGGGCTATCGCGCAGCACGCTTTACCAATACATGAAGGACGGAGCCTTCCCCAAGCCCGTGCAGCTCGGCCTGCGGGCCGTGGGATGGCTCGAATCGGACGTCAGTCAGTGGATAGCGGCCCGGGTAAAGGTTCATCGGCCGTGACGGCCGCTACACACTCGGACGTCCTCGCCCAGTTCCGCGCCGCGCTCATCGCGCGCGACATCGTGCCGCCCGACACGATCGTTGCGGATGGCCGTCTCCACCGCTGCAACGCCGCCGGCGCACGCGGCAGAGGGGATGCAGCCTACTTGCTGCATCTGGACGGTATGCCGGCCGGCGGGATGGAGAACTGGCGGGATGGCCTCGGTTGGCAGTCCTGGCGCTTCGACCTCGGCCGCCCCTTGACTGCCGTAGAGCGCGATGCCTTGCGCGTCCGATCGCGAGCTGCGGACAGCCAGCGCCAGGCAGAGAAAGCGAGGCGGCATGCCTGGGCACGTGAGCGGGCCGAACGCATCTGGTCCAAGGCATTTCCTGCGCCGGCGGACCACCCGTACCTGACTAGCAAGCAGGTCGCGGGGCATGGCGTGCGGGCATACCGTGGTACGTTGGTCGTACCTGTGCATGACGTCACGGGCGGGTTGCATGGCCTGCAATTCATCGCAGCGGCCGGCGCCAAGCGCTTCCTCAAGGACATCGCGGTGCAGGGCCATTACTTTCAGATCGGTGACACCGGAGACTCTGGCGCGAGCATCGAGCGGATATGCGTCGTGGAGGGATTCGCGACCGGCGCGAGTGTGCATGCGGCGACCGGTTATCCGGTCGCCGTCGCCTTCCATGCCGGCAACATGGCCGCGGTGGCACGGGCCATTCGAGGTAAGCATCCGCAGGCTGACATCGTGGTCTGTGCCGATGACGATAGCGACACGCCAGGAAACCCGGGTCGCACTCTGGGTCGCCAGGCGGCGTTGGCCGTGGGCGGGCGGCTGGCATTCCCGGACTTCGGTCCGGAGCGACAGGAGGGTGCCTCAGACTTCAACGACCTGCATCGTGCTCGCGGCCTGTCCGCAGTGCTGACAGACGTGCGCTCGGTATCTGTCCCCGTTCCCGAGGGAAGCAAGGCAGAGGAGCCAGCAGGTGAGGTGGAAGGAGAATGGCCCGATCCCGAACCCTTGACCGAGCCACTCGACCCGTTGCCCTACCCCGTGGACGCGTTGCCGCTTCGGTTGCGCAATGCAGTCCTCGAAGCGCAGGCATTCGTGCAGGCGCCGATGGCCCTGGTTGCGTGCTCGGCTCTTGCGGTGTTGTCTGTGGCCGCACAAGGCCTGGTCAACGTGCGTCGTGACCACCACTTGGTGGACCCGGTATCGCTGTACCTGCTTGCTGTGGCCGACTCCGGCGAACGCAAGACGACCTGTGACGGCATCTTCTGTCCGGCCTTGCGACAGTGGGAGAGTGCGCAATTGGCCAAGATCGCGTCCGAACTCGCCTCCCGCGAGGCCGCAATGGCCGCCTTCGAAGCGAAGAAGGCCGGGGTGCTGGATGCGATCAAGACCCGCAGGCGCCGGTCTCAGGACACCACCCAGGAGGAGTCTGATCTCGACGCCCTGGCCCGCGAGGCACCCCAGCCGGTGGTCGTACCGCGACTGCTCTACACCGATGCGACGCCGGAGGCGCTCGCGCATGCCCTGGCCACTGGCTGGCCAAGTGCGGGTGTGCTGTCGGCCGAGGGCGGCACGGTGTTGGGTGGTCACGGCATGGGTCAGGAAACGATCCTGCGGTACCTGGGTCTGCTCAACGTGATGTGGGAGGAGGGTGATTTCCTTGTCGACCGCCGCAGCAAGCCCTCGTTCCACCTGCGGCAAAGGCGGCTGACCTTCGGGTTGATGGTCCAGCCTGACGCCATGCGCGGCTTCATGGACCGCGCCGGCAGCCTGCCGAGGGGCACCGGATTCATGGCGCGGTTCCTGATCGCCTGGCCGGCCACCACGCAGGGCATGCGCAGGTTTCGGGCTGCACCGGCCGCAATGCCCGCCGTTGAGGACTATCAGCGGTGCATCACTGCATTGCTGGACACCCCGCTTTCAACAGACGCGCATGGAGGTCTCCTGCCGGCTGTGCTGGACTTCTCTGCGGAGGCGCGCGACGCATGGGTACGTGTGCACGACCGGATCGAACTGGGACTGGCTGCCGGAGGCGGCTTCGAGGCAGTGCGTGATGTTGCCGCGAAGGCTGCCGAGAATGTGGCGCGACTGGCCGCGCTCTTCCACGTGCTGGAGCATGGGCCTGTCGGTGCGATCGGTATCGACCATGTTCTGGGGGCCGAAGAGGTCGTCTGCTGGCACCTGCATGAAGCCCGCCGATTGCTGGCAGCGCTCGACACGCCGCCCGCGCTGGCAGTGGCGATCCGGTTGGACAACTGGCTGCGCAACGAAGCTCGCGTGTCGGGCGAGTCGTGGATTCCGACGACCCGGATCTACCAGTACGGTCCCGCGTGCGTGCGCGACAGCCGCGAACTGAAGGCTGCGCTGGCGACGCTGAAGGAACGCGGCAGAGCGCGCCTGGAGACGCGAGGACGGCGGCGGTATGTGGCCGTGAACCCGGCGTTGCTGGGCGGTTGAGGTGGCGCCGTCGGCGTTGCGCTTTCGCAAAGCCAAGGGGCTGCTATTGTTGCTATTCACGCTATTGCTCTGTTTGGCGCGGGTAGCCGCGATTCCACCAATAGCATGAATAGCAGCAATAGCAGGTCGATGAAACCTGTGATCGGGTGACCATGTACCGCACGCCGCGCTCCCACACCCATGGCCACTCCGCCATTCGGTGTCGAAGAAGTTCTTGAATGTGCATTGATAACTCTCCCAAGTTGGGAGATACTGGCGCCAATGAGGGTCATCGCCAAGAGCAGCCTGCAGAAGTTTTGGGAGCGCCCTGGTTGTGGTGATGCGCGGGGGCCTCTTCACAGTTGGTACGACGAGGCGCTCAAGGCAACTTGGCGATCACCACAAGATGTCAAGGATCAGTACGCAAGCGCCAGCATTTGCGGGAACAACAGGGTGGTTTTCAATATGGGTGGCAATAAGTACCGATTGGTTGTCGAGATGCAATACCGCGCGGGCATCGTCTGGGTGAAGTTCGTGGGGACCCATGCACAGTACGACCGCATCGACGTGGAGACCGTCAATGAATATTAGGCCGATCCGCAATGACGAAGACCTTCAAGTGGCTTTCCGCCGCTTGGAGGCGGTCTACCAGGCAGACGAACAGACTCCAGAGGCGGACGAGCGCGATGTGCTGGTGACCTTGGTCGAAGCCTACGAGAACAGGCAGTATGACTTCGGGCCCGCTGACCCGGTGGAAGCCATCAAGTTCCGCATGGAGCAACAGGGCCTGACCGCTCGTGACCTCGAGCCATTCATCGGTCCCAGCGGCCGGGTCTCCGAAGTGCTGAATCGCAAGCGCCGCTTGAGCTTGCGCATGATCAAGAGCCTGCATCAAGGATTGAAGATTCCTTACGAAAGCCTGCTCGCCGAGGTCGATTGACTGTTGCACGATGCCGAATGCCCGTGGCGCCGCATACCGCAATTTTTAAGCCGTGGAGACGCTCGCGACCATGTCCGCTCCTCCTCTTTCCCTCCTGTCGTTGATTGCCTGTGAACGGCGGAGTAAAAGGGAGCCAGTTAGCGGCGGCGTAACCGGGTATCAGTCCCAAGCCTATCCTGCGATCCAAGATTGGATCTGGGGAGGCACAGAGGATGTACACAGACATGGACCTATACGCCAAAGTCAGGCGCGCAGTCATGGTGGATGCCATGAGCGAGCGCGCCGCAGCAAGGAATTTCGGCA
>SXGQ01380277.1_pt1 | contig 17647 bp, 25 predicted proteins | sample 3178371 | NCBI WGS metagenome assembly SXGQ01 (sample SAMN11356859, study PRJNA531348) | freshwater metagenome | isolation source: freshwater sample F1-20 | place: China: Fuxian Lake, Yuxi | collected 2017-12-25 | reverse complement strand
TCCCAGGTGGCGCAAGCTCTGCGCGAATCGATGGCGCAGGGTTTCAGCCTGTTGGACTCGATTGCCGGGGTTATTCGCGTGTTTGATGTGCCGGTTGACCAGGCGTATCGAGCTGGCGATATTGTGGCCAACGAGATGGAAGCCGCCAGGCGCGCAGCTGCAGCCGCTGCCGCCGCTAAAGCCGCAGCCGATGCCGCCAGGCCAACCTACACCGATGCCCAGGTGGCGCAAGCCTTAAGGGAATCGATAGCACAAGGTTTTGATTTGGCGCAGTCTATGGATGCGGCCATGCGTCTATATGGCATTTCGCGTGAGCAAATAGTGCGAGCTGGCAATATCGTCGCCAACGAGATTGAAGCCGCCAGGCAAGCCGCAGCCGATGCCGCCAGGCGCACAGCTGCTGCCAAGGCCGCCGCCGATGCCGCTGCAGCTCAGGCCGCACGCGATGCTGCAGCAAAAGCTGCAGCCGATGCTGCTGCAGAAGCCGCACGCAAAGCTGCAGCCGATGCCGCTGCGAAAGCCGCAGCCGATGCTGCAGCAAAAGCCGCATTGACTGTGAAGCCAACAGGCACCAGGGCATTCACCGATGCAGAAATCGCGCAAGCGATGCGCGAGTCATTGAAGCAAGGTTTTACCCTTAAAGATGCGGTAACCGGAGCCGTGACGAAGTTCGCTGTTCCGCGCGACCAGGCCATTCGCGTGGCCGAGCAAATTGCAGCAGAAACACAACCCACCACCACCACGCCGGCCCAGGCCGGTATCGGCCCGCTGCTGCTGGCCGTGGCGGCAGCCTATCTTTTAGGAGCTTGAGCCATGAGGCATGTCTTTGCACCGACTTGCAACCAGCTTGATGGGGTGATGCAACCCATGAACCCGCTGGATACGGGAAACGAGGGATACAGCACATTTATGCACCATTTTGCGCTGGGTGAATCAATTGATGAAACTCCCATGCCAATACTGTCCCCGATGATTCGCAACGATGTGGCCACACCCACCGTAGACATTATGACCACCAACCAGTTCGCAATGCCGGCATTGAACGGTGGCCTCGGCGCGGTTCAAGATGCTATTAGCGTGTTGTCAATCGTAGATTTGCTGTCAAGGTGAAATGATGAGCCCCGAAGAATTTGTAACCGATTCGATGGGTAACCCGATTCCGGGTGCCTATGTGGCTGAAGCCAGCAACGCAGCGCAAGCGCAAGACGTTGGCTATTTCACGCGGAAAATTAACGAATTCCAATCGCTGGTTTTCGACCTGGATACCACCGAGGCCAATCTGCGGAGCTTCATTCAGGACTACAACATCAACGACCCGGTGCTGCTTGAGCAACTCGATTCCTTCGACTTAAAAAAAGATGTTTTCCGCACAACTGCTGAAGCTCTAAACCTGGCGGTGGCCGGCATCAATGCGTTTGGCGGCAACCTTCCGAGCGTTCGTCTTCCCGGCGGCCTTGCTGGTGTGCCAGTGGTGGCCCTGGCAGGAGCTGCTGCAGCGGTGGCTGCAGCTGCTGCGTTGATCGTTTGGGGACGCGAGTGGATAATTGGGGTTAACGACCGAGCTAAAACGCGCGAGGTGCTAGCGCAGATTCCCGAAGACCAGCGCGGGCGGGCTGCGGCCGACTTGCTGAAAATCGAGGCCACCGCAAGAAATGCTGAGACTTCGCCGCTGGGCAACCTAGCCAACATCGTGAAATACCTGGCAATCGCAGCCGGCATGTATTTCGCGTTTCAAGCCTTTTCAAAAGCCCGGTGAAAACCGTCTACAGCGATCCAAAATTATGGGAACGTGCCAAAGCCGAAGCCCGCAAGCGCATGGGCGGGCATTCCGCGCGAGCGATGCAGCTCGCCGGCCGGCTGTACCGTGCAGCTGGTGGACGCTACATCGGAAAACGCACGCCGGCGCAGAAAAGCCTGGAGCGATGGACCGATCAAGACTGGACGACGAAAAGCGGGAAACCCAGCCGAAAGACCGGCGAACGATACTTGCCCCGACGGGTAATCGAAAAGCTCACGCCGGCCGAATATGGCGCGACTACCAGGGCCAAGCGTGCGGGCACCGCAGCCGGCCAGCAATTTGTCAAACAACCCAAGCGAATCGCCGCTAAGGTCGCCGCGCTGAAGGAGAATCCGACCGTGAGAAAACCGACCCCTGCCCAACTTGCCGCACGTGCCCGTTTTGCCGAGATGGCGCGAAGTGGGGCTTTCAAGCGCAAGGCCAAAGCCGCGAAGAAGGCTGCACCCAAGAAGACCACGCGCAAAACCACCAGCGCCGCCACCTACAGCGTGGTGAGCCGCGACGGTGTAATTGAAGCCAAGGGGCTGACGCTGGCCGCTGCGCGCAAATTCATTGCCGACAAAGCCAAGCGCACCAAGCGATTCGCTGGCTACTGGTCGGCTGTCAAGATCAACCCCGCCACGGGCGAAAAAAAATCACGCACCAAGCTCAACCCGATGGCCGCGCCCGTGCAAGTGTCAAGCGACAGCATGTTTAAGTACTCAGTAGAAGCAAAGCGTTCACTTGGAAGTGCCGGGGCAGTTTTTGAAACGGTTGCCGCATTTCACACCAAGGCACAAGCGCAGGATTATGCAAAGGCAGTGCTTGGTTCCCACCCTTCCGCTACTCTGCGGATTAAAACCTACAGCCGCCAAAAGTAATGCCCCTCAAGCGCCCAGTATCGGTCAAGCAAGCCAAGCGCAGCCCCAAGGCCGCCGCCAGGCGGGAATCGTTTTGTGCGCGCATGGGCGGTGCCAGAAAAAAGCTCACCGGCAAGGCCAAGGCCGCCGACCCGTCAAGCAAGATCAACCGCGCTTTGGCCGACTGGGACTGCGACCTTCCGCAGCTCCTCAAACGAAAGCATGTGAGCAAGGGCATAAGAATGAACCCGGTGCCGGCCAGCTCGCGTGCTGGGGCATCGCGCCAAGTGCGCGACGAAATGGCCCAGGCCGCTGACCTGTACGAGCGTTTTTCTGGGCATGAGCCCGAGGCCATTGGCAAAGTACGGGTGCCGCCGATCCCCAAGGTGGGGGTAGCGGTTGGCACGGTTGACGGAATCCTTTACAGTACCGTCAGGGATGGCAAGCTAGAAAAGTACATCCACAAGTTCCGAGCGAAGGACAAACCTTTATTCGTTGTGTCGCCCGATGGCAAACAACTGTTTTTAATCGATGGCCGGTATACATTCACAGAGCGTGGCATTGTTGATGCATCCGACCCAACCTAACCCCGCGCAACGGTTTGCCCCGTGCCGGTTTGCAAAGGCGGGGCAACCCGCAACCCTTCAACTACTGAGGTAAATGAAATGGCAGAAATGCTTCTTATCAATCCGCGCACGCGGGCGCGCAAGGCCCGCCGCACCAAGACAAAGCGCAACCCCTTGCGCGCGATGCGCCGCCGCAATCGAATTGCAAGCGCTGTACCCATCGCGGCCAAGCGCAACCCGGTGCGCGCGATGCGCAACCGCGTGATGCGCCGCCGCCGCAACATCATTGGAACCGGCGCAGCCCGTGGGTACGTCACGGCAATCCGCGATGCCCTCATGGGCGGCGTGGGCGCTGTTGCGTTCGATATTGTTCACGGCCAAATCAAGCGTTTCCTGCCCGCAGCTCTCCAGGTGACGCCTGGCAAGATCGGTGCTGGCGATGCTGTGCGCGCCATCATCACCGTCTTCGCTGGCGAAGCGCTGAACGGTGTAACGCGAGGCTTCTCGCGCAAGGCCGCGATGGCCAGCCTGACCGTGCAAGCGCACGACTTAATCAAAGGATTTGTGCCGGCAACCATCCCGCTTGGATTTGCGTCACCAGCCATGATCGCCCAGGGCACCAACCGCGTTGGCCCGATTCGCGGTGGCATGAACGCCTACATCCCGCCTGGCCAAACCCCGCTGCTTTCGGCATACACCAGAGGCACCCAGCTGCTTTCAGGTGCCCGAAATCGTGAAGGTTCCATGTACCGTTAACCGGTGCATGATTTTCAACATTTTTAATTTAGGAAATTTCAAAAATGGAACGACTCCCGACCGCCGCCGACTTCAATGCACGGCGCGTAACCAACCCTTCGCAAAGCGAAATCGTACGCCAACGGTTCTATGACTACCAGCTGTACGCAACTGCCGGTACGAGCCAATTGACGTTTTTTAGCTCACCCGTTGGCCAAGGTCTGACGACCGCGCTGGGTGGCACTGCTGGCACCGCCAAGACCCTTTGGGATACGAACCTCGAATTGCCGAACACCCTTAACTAAGACGGTAGGGGCCTCACCGGGTAACTGGTGAGTAAACTCTAGGTGAATTGCTGGAAAAGCTGACCGGGAAAGCCGAAGCCAATCAGCAGCCAAGCCCGGAAACGGGAAGGTTCAACGACTAGAACGAAAGTTCGTAGGCCCAAGCGGGTCGAAGCGCCTAGCCCCTCGAAAGAGGGTGAAGATATAGTCTGATCTGCTATGAAAGTAGCAGCAGCCCAAGGGAAACCAAGGGCGGTGCAGGAAGTAGCGAAACCTGTACGAACATGGATGACCGTCCGGCAAAGCTTTCATGATTGAAAGCATCGAGGTATTGTTCTTCCCTGGGTCGGTGTCAACATCGAACACCTACACGGTGGCTTCGCCGGCATTGTTCAACGCGACCGCAGCTGCTGCGGTGTCGGCGCAACTTGCTGATGTAAATGTTTTTTATCAGTCGGGCATGTTGGAATTAAACATTCTCAGCAAGAATTACTTGCGTGAAACTCCGATGATTGCTTTCCCGCCAAAGGCCAATTTCAACCTGGACGCGGCGTATGCGAGCAACTCAGCGACCACTGCAGAGGTTGGTGCTGTGAACATGCGCGCATCTGGCCGCCCGTACTACCTGGAGCCGACCATTGCGCTGCAGCCAGCGGTCAACTTTGAGGTAGTAATTCGCTATCCGGCAGCCGTTGCCACTCCGTCCGGTTTTAACGCTCGTGTTGGCGTGATTTTGGACGGCTACTTTATGCGCGCCAGCCAGTAACGGCCGCAAAGGTTTCACCCTTCGCCGGGTGACCCAAGGGTTTCCGGGGGCTCCCTTCAAAAAGCCCCCGACAAATTTTCAGAGGTGCGCCGTGCAATCAAATCAAGGCATGAATATCGCAGACATTGAAGCCTTTGCTTCAAAGTTTTATCAAGGGCGGCCCTTGCTGCTGGTGCCCTATGGCTACAATTTAACCTTTTCCAGTCTAGCCGCTGCAGCCAGCTCAACGGCCACGGTCAACATTGCGGCAAATGCCGACTTCATCATGACCGGACTGCATCACCGCGCAAATGTTGCCGCAGCAGCTCAAACGGTTAGCAACAAAACCGCGCCGCTGGTCCGCATCTTGGTGACCGACTCAGGTTCAAACGAACAATTTACCAACTCGGCCGTGGACTTGGAAAATTATTCAACGAACGGCAACATCATCAACAAATTCGACTATCCGCGAATCGTGTCCGGCCGTTCGACTTTGACGGTGCAGCTGACAAGCTACGAGGCGAGCCAAACCCTCAACGTTGATATTTTCTTTGAGGGTGTGCTGGTGCGTGCTTACGCGCAATGAGTTGCAGCTATGAACAACATCAACCGCAGCGATTTCCTGCCGTGGAGTAATCCAAACTATTTACCTGGTGCGCCGCACAACCTCCCGGCCAGGCCGGACCCGGCTGTCGCAGGCACTGCCGGTGCTGCTGGCCTGGTGGTGCCAGGCGATGTGGTCAACATCCGAGAAAATTATCGCTACGCGAGCTTAATAGGTGTCTCGCTGACGGTCGGCACAACAAGCGTCAAATTCTTGGACCAGCCAATCGGAAAAAGAAATATGCTTGGTTTCAGAAACGCAAGCACATCAAGCCAAGACCTTTTCATCGAGTTCAATGCAAATGCAACAACAAATTCATGGCTAAAGCTCACAGCCGGCACCATTGTGCTTTTCGATACGGTGGTGCCGCAAGATGACCTATATGTAATCTCAAGCGCATCCGGTGGCACGCTGGCGTATGTGTTTTCCACTTTTTCAGGTTAAGCCCGATGCGGGTGCAGCCTGGTGCAATTGTCGCGGGCCTGGTGCTCGCGTTTTTGCTTTTGCGGCCTGGTCGAGCTGCTGCAGCCGGGTTCGACCCGGCCACCAATGACATACAAGCCGCGCCGCGCGAGGCCGACTTAAACCCCGACTACAACCCAACCGCAAGCCCTGGCGACATCATGACGACAATCCCTCCAATTGCTGAAACTGGGTTCCCTGCTGCTGTCTCGGCCATGCTTTACATGATTCGCGCCAACGAGCATGTTTACCCGCGCGACGTGGAAAATGATGCGGCCTACAACATTTTTTATGGTGGTGCCAGGTTCTCAGACCTGAGCGATCATCCGGTCAACACCGGCGAGATGAAGCCGGTGAAGCTGTCCGACGCAATGTGCCGCGCTGCCGGCTATGGGCCTGGTTGCGTTTCGACTGCAGCCGGCGCATACCAAATCATTCGACCCACCTGGAACCGAATCCGCGACAAGCTGCAGCTGCCCGACTTTTCCAAGCAATCCCAAGATCGCGCAGCAATCGAGCTGCTGGAGGAATCGGGTGCGATGGAGCTGCTGGGCCTGGATGATGTGCTGGGTGCAATTCGCAAGGCCAGCAAGGTTTGGGCGAGCTTGCCAGGATCAACCGCGCAGCAAAATCCTAAATCGTTGGCCTATGCACTAGAGCGTTACAACGATGGCCTCCAGCTCGCGTGACTTCGATTGGCGCGGCCTGGTCAAAGCGGTTGCGCCGACCATTGCAACGGCCCTGGGCGGCCCGTTAGCGGGCCTGGGCGTGCGTGCCCTATCGGAATCCCTACTAGGCCGGCCTGATGGTTCAGAAATCGATGTTGCACGCGCGCTAGAGATGGCAGACGGTTCGCAGCTGGTGAAGCTGCGCGAGATTGATGCCCAGTTCCAGGCGCAAATGAAAGCCCTGGATGTAGACCTGGAGCGCATTGCTGCAGCTGATCGAGATTCGGCCAGGCAGCGTGAGATTGGTTCGCGCGACTCATGGACACCGCGCGTGATCGGCGCAATGGCCCTGGGGGGTTTCCTATGGGCGGTGTATTGGGTACTCTCAGGCAATGTGCAGGGCATGAACGATCCGACCACGGTGGCCCTGGTGGGCACGCTAGTGGGGTATGTATCAGCAAAGGCCGACCAGGTGGTGAGCTACTATTTCGGCAGCTCTGCAGGGTCAGCACGCAAAACCGAAGCAATGAGCGATGCGCTAGAGCGAGGAATCAAAAAGTGAGCTTCATCATTCAACCATCTACTTCAGTAGCGCAACCGAGCTGGACAATTGTCAGCGGCAGCGGCAGCGTTTCAGCTGGAACATTGAACCTGGTGGACACTTCCGCTGGAGCTATCACGCTGACGCTGCCAGCTGCACCTGGCAATGGCAATGCGATGTATTTCCAAGATGCTAAAGGTACCTGGGATTCAAACCCGCTGACCATTAACCGCAATGGAAATACGATTCAAGGATTGGCCGAAAACCTTATCGCAGCAAATGAAAATGGTGGTTTCGGTTTGACTTACAACGGCACAGAGTGGAGGACATTCTAAAATGTCAAATGTTCAGAATCTTTTTTCGCAGCCTAGTTTTCCAGCACCGCTGCCAGGACAATCGTTTTTCGGCGCTGGAAATATACAAATATATTCCAGCAGCGGAACATTTATTGTCCCACCAGGCGTAACTCGAATTCGGGTGCGCGTTTGGGGTGCAGGTGGAAGTGGTGGATGCACTTGCGAAACTGCACTAGGCAGAGTTACATCCGGTGGTGGTGGTGGTGGTCACGGTATGAAAGTGATCGACACAACACCTGGCACAAGCTATACGGTAACCGTGGGTGCTGGTGGCGCGCAAGTTACTGGCGCGGCAAGAAATAACGGCAATGCTGGTGGAACATCGTCATTCGATACAGCTGTAACTTGCACGGGCGGTGGCGGCGGTGCTGCAACTGGTGGAGCCGCACCAATTACGGTTTCAGGTGGAACGGGTGGAACATCAACCGGGGGAGATGTTAATTATTCCGGTGGTGCTGGTGGATCGGCAACGGTTCTTACAACTGCTGTCAGTTTCTCTAGATCAGTTTCGAGTGGCGGAGGCGCATCAGGTAGCATTTTTGGCAATGGTTTTCGTGGCGGCAACATTTCTTTAGACACTGCCGCAGCTGCAAGCTGTTCCCATGCAAGTGGCGGCGGCGGTGTAGGTGGCCGTGGTGGCGATATTACTTCGACAACGAATAGTGCTGGACAAGGTGGTGGCGGCGGCGGCACATATTCAAATGCTGCTGATATGACGACTTCAAATTACGGTAATGCTGGCGGTGGTTTTACTCTACCATTTACAAATTTTGAAAACAATCAATCGACTGCAGCAAGAGTAGGATCAGCTGCTTATTTGAATACATTTTCATCAGTGCCAGCAGATTTATTTAATGTGTTTGGCACAAATGCATCACAGCCTCAACTATATGGCGCACTTGGCACCGGATATAATAATGCTCAAAAAGTCGGAAGTTATCCCGTGGGATCGGTGAGAAGGTTTCCAGGCGATATTTTGATTTCTAACGCAATAAATGCACAAGATGCTGAATATGCGAGCATTCCAATAGATGGCACTGGTGGTTTTGGTTCTGTTGGTACTGGCACAAATATAACTTCAACTGAAAATAAATACGCAGGGGCGTTTGGCGGCGGTGGTGGAACTTCAGATACAAATAATTCTGCTCTAAAAGGTTTCCATGGTTCAATCGGTGGCGGCGGTGGTGGTACTTCTGGTAGAAATACTCCCGATGCGAGCACAGTAAGCGGCCGTGGTGGCAATGGTATGGTTGTGGTGGAGTGGTAAACATGAAAAAAGCATGGATTGAAAACAACCGAGTGCGCGACATTGCGCCTGGCGAGCCAACCGAGATTTATCACCCCGATGTGGCCGTGCTATATGACACCGACATACCCGATGACATAGTGCCAGGTGCTGAATTGATCGATGGGGTTTGGACAAATCCTGCCCCGCCGGTTTTCACACCACCAGCACGCCGCTGGGATGTTTCCAGCGTGCGGCCACAGTTGAGCCTGGCCGAGCGTGTCAAATGGGACAACGACAAAACCGACACCATCAAGACCGCAAAAATTGAGCTTGCGCCTGGCCTGTTGGAGCCCGAGGCCACCGAGGTGCTCCAGCTGCTGGTGGATGCCGGCGACATTAGCGCAGCCTCAATGCAAAAAATCCTGGCCTGACAACCGTGGAAAAATCTCAGGCAGTTCGCGCCCTCGATGTGCTGGTGATCGGGCCATTCATGCTGTTGGTAGCCCAAAAACTGCCAGGCCAATACAAGGCCGCCATGACATTTTTGGGCCTGATGACCATTGCCTACAACGGCGCGAATTTCCTGAGTAATGTCAAGGGTGACAAAACGCAACGGCCATGACAGTAGACGCTCGCACGCTGGAGCATCTACGCAGCTCTGTATGGCCGACACTTGAGCAAAGTTTCGGATTGCCCAGGGGCATCCTAGATGCGGTGGCCACCTGGGAAACGCGCGGCGCATTCCAGGCCAATGCGTTCAACCCCAACAGCGGCGCGCGTGGCATTTTCCAATTGACACCGATTGCTTTGCGCCAGGTGCAACAGGACATTGGCCTAGTGGCCGACCCATTCAACCCTTACGCTGCGTCCGCAGCCGCAGCCGCGCTGCTGGCCAGGTACTCCAGGCTGTTCCAAGGCCAGCCGACTTTGATGCTAGCGGCCTACAACGCTGGTGAGGGTACGATTCGGCAATTCTTGCGCGACGTTCGCAACCGTGGGCGCGGTTTCCTACCGCTGGAAACACGGCAATACATTGCCAATGTGGTTCCAATGCTGAGATGATCCGACCATGACCATCGACCTGACACAACTGCTTGCAAGCTGCATCGCCGCCGGCATCGGTGCGTTTGGTGCCTACGTTGCAATTCGCACCGACCTTGCGGACCTACGCGCACGCATGACCAACGTGGAAAGCGCAGCAGACAAGGCGCATTCCCGCATTGACAAAGTTCTCCACCGGGAATAAGAAAAACCCCCCAAGGTTTCCCCTGGGGGGTTTAAGGCAACTGCTCCACACATGCCCAACAAGACACACGTAGAACGCGCCAAGTATCTTAGGAATTGGCTACTGGGTCAACCGGGCCAATAGGTAAGGCAGCCCAGTACCGGGGTACCTTTTCAAATGGCAAGGCATCCATGCCAACCCAGCCATGCTCGGCCACATACGCGCCCATATAGGTGCCGCGACCATCCCCCCAGCTCACCAGCACATCAACATCCACCGGTGGCAGCTGTTCCGCTACAACCCACCAGCGCAACAATTCTTGTCGGTCAAACCAGGCCGCAGCCTGTTCAGCCTGGCCAATTTTTTCCCGCAAGAGCTGTGCAAGTGTTCCCATGTTTGCGTCGTCCGAGATGATGGCCTGGTGGAGCTGCTCGACCTGATCGAGCAACGATTCAAAACGTGTATCGGTAGTTTCCATGACGCCGCGCGGTGCGCCCGCAAGTGGGCACCCCATTGTGCATCGATGTGCCTTTATGGCAACATTGCACCCGCAACTGTTCTCACATCAATCAACATGAACACACATGTATGAACGAAACTGCACAGCAAGCCATAGCACGCTGCTTTGAGCTGCTTCATACCCAACCCGACCCATTCCGCAATTTGTGGACACAAGCCGAGCCGAACGAGCGCAGAATTTTTTGCATCGTGGCCGGCGTGCCAGTTCACAACATTGACCGCGATTGGTTGGACCTGAGCGACGAGCACCGCGCTCAAATCAACATGCGCGTGCAGGGCATGAAAGACTGGCTTAACCGCAAGCTGGGCAAATGAACCCCATCGATGCGGCACAAATGTCCTGGCAAGCCGAGCGAATTGCTCTGCTGCCGACACCCTGGCAAAAGCGCGTCAAGCGCGTGCATGATGAGCGACTGACCGCAGCTGCAGCCCGCTACTATATAGACCACGGCGACACATTGCGCCAGGCCAATATGTGGCTACTCAAGGCCACCGAGCGCATCGCGGGCATCAAGGTGCCCATCACTCTGAGCGATGAACAGCTGCGCGAGATGGCCGCTAACCGCGCGCAACGATGTGCCCGCCTGGCCGAAATCGTGCCGGGGTTCTATTACACCGACAAGGCCGCGCTGCGCCGGCGCATGAATGCCTATGTGCACAGGTACGGTGTGGCCGCACCAGCTGCGCGCGTGTCCGATGGTGCCGCGATTGCACGCATGACATGCGAACAATGGTGGCGGCGTGCATTGCGCCGCAGCCAGGCCCGCGCGCTGGAGCGCGAGGCCATTGCGCTGGGCTATGTCCACAAGGCGCAGGAAATCTATGCCAGCTCTATCACTGTGGAGCGCAGGACACAGCAGCGCAAGCGCAATGCTTCCCTGCTCGCAGAAACTGCAGCCGTGAACCTGGATACCGGCGAGCTTTATACCCTGGCCGAGCTGGCCGCCAAATCGGTGGCCAACCCGACCATTCGGCGCGGCGAGCTGATGGTAAGAATCAATGGTTTCGAGCGCATGGCCAAGACGCTGAACCATGTTGCCGAATTCATCACGCTGACCGCACCAAGCCAGTACCACCCCAAGACCAGCAGCGGTGGCCAGGTGGTTGACAACCCCAAATATCGTGACCACACACCGCGCGACACAAATGCCTATCTCAATGCCCTGTGGCAGCGCATTCGTGCCAAGCTGCAGCGGCAAGGCGTGCGCGTGTATGGGTTTCGCATGGTTGAAGCTCACCACGACGGTACACCGCATTGGCACCTACTGCTGTTTGTTGACCAGGCCAAGCTGCAGCTGCTGCGCGACACTTTCACCGAGCATGCGCTGCGCGTTGATGCCGATGAGCCTGGTGCAAAAACCAACCGCATCAAGTTCGTGAGCATTGATCCAGCTCGCGGTTCAGCTGCCGGCTATGTGGCCAAATACATTGCCAAGAACATCGACCAAGGTGGCTACCAGGTGCAGGGCGACATTCAAGGCCAAAACTGGCAAGGCGTGACTGCATCACACCGCATCGAGGCGTGGGCCTCGACCTGGGGCATTAGGCAATTCCAGCAAATCGGTGGCCCCCCGGTGGGCGTGTGGCGCGAGCTGCGCCGCACGGTGCGCGATCCATCGATGAGCCCGGAGCTGGCCACAGCCGTGGCCGCAGCCGACCAAGGCGATTGGGCGGGCTACCTGGCCGCAATGGGTGGCCCCACCGTGAAGCGCAGGAACCTACCCATTCGGGTGGCATACACTCGACCAGGTGAACGCTGGGATTTCAAGAACCAATGCCCCTACCCTGCCAACCGTGGCAAGTATGGCGAGGATGCCGCGCCGGCCGTTATCGGCGTGCGCGAGGTGGTGCGCGAGCGTTTGCATGAATCCCGCCGATTCCGCTGGCAAGTGCAGCCAGGCGCAGCCCCCAAGGGTGGCTATGTGCGGCACAACTATGTTGACCCGCTGAATCCGGGCGAAGCCCCTTGGACTATTGTCAATAACTGTACGGTGGACAGGTATGGTTCACTTGTGGGTAACTTTTCCGATGGTCACAAGCCTGTGGATAAGTACCTCATTCGCGGCCCCAACCGCGAAAAAAGAAGGGTCGAGCCACCAACGCGCGACCTTTTCGACGATGAAACCGATTTTGAGGCACCAAAAAGGGCCGAAGATCGGTGGAACTACAGGCCGATCAGCCGATCAGCCTGGCACAACTCACCCGGCGCAATTCAATGAAAGGCTTAAACATGGGTTTCTACCTACCTGAGCGCGGTTCCATTCGCGTTTACCCGACACCAATTGATGCAAGAAATGCTCGATTCAAACGAGGACTTGCGTATACGCTGGTGTTCGTAATTTTTGCTGGCCTCGGCGTGTTGCTGGCCTGGAGGTTTTGACATGACACCAACGACCAGGCGATACCCGCGAACACTGCAGGAGGCTTTTCCGCGCTCCTATCCCGGTTGGTATTCGCGGTTCAAGCCACGGCATCACCGAAGTTCACCAGCTGTTTGGTTTGCCGCTGGTACGGCACTAGGGTTGCTGCTGGCGTGGAGGTTCTAACGTGACGTGTGCAAACTGCATGTACAGCGCGATCAGCCTGGTAGGCGATTCCAAACAAGCCGGCAAAATGTTATGTCGCGCGCAGCCGCCCGTGCCGGCGGCGATCCCAATGCAATCCGCGCAGGGCATCAGCGTTCAGGTGGTGACTCTGTGGCCGGTGGTTGAAAAGACGGACATTTGTGGTGCGTTTGAGGACTCTGCTCAACTGAAAATGAACAGTTGACCAACACCCAACAAAGGTGACAATCAAGGCCGCACCGACCTGGTGTGGCCTTTTCTAATTGGAGTGCGAGCATGGCAACCCGGCGAAAAACCGCCGCCCAAGAATGGGCGGCGAATGAATTGATGGCATTGGAAGCTGCCCAGGCAGCTGCAGCTGCAGAAGCTGAACCCGAAGAACCAATTGAAGAAACCCCCACTGAGCGAATCTCGACGCTGTTGAGCCTGGCCAATGGCGAAGACAAGGCGTATATCGCCTGCTACCGACTCAACAAGGGCACGCTGGAGTATTGCAAAAGATACCAGCCCACCGAATTTGAGGATTCAAGTTTCGACTTGATCCGCGATGATTTTGGTGCGGGTGAGTACGAGCTGCGCCTGTATGGCAACGACCCGCGCACCAACCGCTGGACATTGCGAAAGCGCACCCGCATTCAAATGGCAGAGGTGCCCAAGAAGCCCGACCAGGCCGCGCTGCCCAACGGTTTGAGCCAGGTGCTGTCAACCATTGCCCAAGGCCAGCAGCAGATGCTCGACGCGCTGGTGACGATGAAGCAACAGCCGCAAAAAGACCCGATGGACGAGATGACAAAAATGCTCTCGATGATGAGCATGATGCGCGAGGCGATGGGGCTCAACCAAGCGCAGCCGGCCCCCAGCGGAAAATCAAGCATTTCTGAAATAGTCGAAGCAATTAAAGAGCTGCGCGGAGCTGCTGCCGAGGTCATGCCAGAAAAAGAAGAACCCGGCCTTATGGCAATGCTGCCAAAGGTGATCGAGCTGGTTGCAGCCGGCCAGCAAGCTCAACAAAGCCAACAAATGACGACGATGGAACCCGCATACCAAACAGAGGTCGGCGGCGTTTTGTCACCGGTGACCATGCCAGCGGCGTTTCAAACCGCCCAGGCAAATCCCGAACAACCGAACCAGGACGATGACGACATGAACCCGATGACCGCATGGAAGCTGCGCGGATACCTAAAAAACCTGGTGGGCTATGCCAAGCGCGATGCGCCAATTGAAGAAGCCGCTGTGTATGTTTACGAAAAAATACCGGACGAGCTAATCGACATCATGGAGCTGCCGAGCTGGTTTATGGTGCTGTCGGCCGTGGCAAGCGAAGTGCGCCCGCACGAGGTTTATTTGACGAGCGTGCGAGACCGAGCGATGGCGCTGATGAACGAAGACGAAAAGAGCGATTGATCTTGACAATCTGACGCGGTTATGATTCGCGAATGATGCTCGCACCGTTGCCGCCGTTAAATGGCCGCGTAATAAACATTCCGGACGGGGTGGCCGCCACTGAGTTCACCTTGCGCGTGATGCGCGAGATGGTCAACCGCTGTAAAGTGAATCCGGAAATTCGCCAGGCCGCCACCACGGTGGCCTTTTTACAGCCAGAAAAAGACTATCACGCCGAGGCAGAGGCGGTGTTCAATGAGGTGCGCGACGGCATTCGGTATATGCGCGATGTGAATGGAGTTGAGACTTTACAAGAACCCAACATCACGCTGGCGTCCAAACTCGGAGATTGTGATGACCAAACTGTCTTACTTGCGGCAATGCTTGAATCAATCGGCATCCCGACTCGGTTCGTGGTGGCAGGCTATTCGGGCGAAAATTTCGAGCATGTTTACCTCCAAGCGTGGTTAGACAGATGGGTAGATATGGACCCAACCGAGCCGCACCCTATGGGATTTGCGCCACCTGACCCGACGGTCATCGCGGTCGAGGCCGTCTAGGTGTCCACCGCTGCCCTGCTGCGCGACCCTCGCGCGGTCAAGCTGTCAAACCAGCTCCGGGGTCAAGCTGCCGCATTAGCGGTTCGCAACATCACAACCATCCCGCCGGCCTACATTGATGAGGTCGCCGAGCAGATGATCGAGGCAGGGTTTACCGACCTGACAAAAATCGACGTGGTGCGCGAGATGGCCACCGGATTAGTCAGTAAACAAGACCCATTTGCGCCAGATCAGCAGATTCAAGAACCGATCGAATACACCCGGAGCGCCTGGTTTTCCAACGGGCTTTTTATCTATAGGATGGAAGACCCCCAAATCGGGTTCGACACACAGCTGCCGGTGGCCAACACAGCAGACGGTCAATTTACAGCATGGATGGAATGGGTTGACCCGCCGGGCGCGCCAATTGTAATCTTGCGCCGCAGGAGGCGTGTGGGCCTCGATTTTGTGCGCGGCGTAACATTTGTGGGTGGATTTTTAGCGGTGGCCGCTGGTCTGCCAGCAGTCATCGGCAAAGCCGCGCTGGGTGCCGAGCTTGCCGCAGCCTATCCAGCTCTCGCAAATGCAGTGGGCACGGTCGCAACGCGCACGGTGCTGACCGGAGGAGATGTCGAAAGCGCAGTGCGATCCGGTGCCGCCGGATTTGTGGGGGCCGAATTTGGTGATTTTGCCGGGCAAGCTGTAGACTCCCAAGCAATCGGGGCCGCAGCCGGGGCCGCAACCGCTGCCGCACTGCAAGGGGGTGATGCGCGAGCTGCTGCCCTGCAAGCGTTAGCAAAAGGGGCAAAAGTGAGCGACCTGTTTTCTGATGAACCAATCGAGATAGAGCCGGGTTTCAACATCACGCAAACCGATTTTGGTGAGCTTGACATCCTGCTGCCTGGGGACATTTCGCTGGACGACTTAGGCCTGGATTTGAACCTGGACGAGATTCTGTTCAATCTGGAAAACCCCGAAGCCCTGACCGTTCCGCTGGATGCGGTTCTGCCGGATGCTGCTGGCAATTTGTTCACGGTTGACGGAAGTTTTATTGAGCTGCAGCCCGAGCAGTATTTGGCCAGCCTGTACCCGGACGAGAGCGGCAACATTCGCACGCCCGACAACCGCATTTTGATGCCGGCAAGTGAAGTGCTGAAATATCTTGAATTTGAGGGTGGGACGGTCCAGCTAGCCGCCGATCTGCAGGCACGCATTGAGCCGTTGCAGGGCACCACGTCTTTGCCAGAAGCCGCACCCGCGTTGCGACCAAGTGCGATTCCCCCGCCGGCCGGTCAAACAAAAACGCCGGTTTTCAATTTTGCAAAACAAGCCGACGAGCTTCTCAAAGTTGCGGTGTCAATTGGACGGTCTGTCAAAGCAATTGCTACCGGAGATTTTCGACCGACTTACCCCACCGGCGCATTCGGAACCGCCCGGCCGCCTGTGGGGGTTCCGGTGCGTCGGCCTGATGGCAGCACAGTTGTCAACAACGGCAACGGCACACAAACGGTCAGATACGCCGACGGTCGCGTGCAGACGATGCCAGCGACCTACACCAGCGGCGGTCTAGGCGCTAACTACGGCGCAAGCCTAATCCCTGGCGTGCCCAACACTGCACTTTTTATAGGCGGCGGCCTACTGCTTGCCGCAGTTCTGTTTGCAAGGAGATAAAAAATGGCATTGATTAGACGCGAAGACCCGATTTCTGGCGAGATTGCCTTCGTTGATGACGACACGGGAAAAGAAATTACGGTTGAGCGTTCTCAAGGTTTTATCAAAGAGCTTATCGAGCTAGGCAGGCAAGGGCTTACTGCGTATCAAACTTATCAGCTCAACCAAATCAATGTAGAGCGTGCCCGCATGGGACTGCCGCCAATTGACACCAGCGCATATACAGGCGTGGGTGTTCGCGTGGGCCTGGCCCCGCAAACGCAGCAGCTGCTGGTTTATGGTGGCCTGGCCCTGCTGGCGGTTATGGTGTTCAACACTTTGGCCAAGCGGAGGTAAGCCGTGTTTGTCTATGGTCAACCCGAAGTTTTAAGCCCGCCGGCCAGCCCTGGCCTGGGCGCAGCAACCTACACCGATTCCCAGGTGGCGCAAGCTCTGCGCGAATCGATGGCGCAGGGTTTCAGCCTGTTGGACTCGATTGCCGGGGTTATTCGCGTGTTTGATGTGCCGGTTGACCAGGCGTATCGAGCTGGCGACATTGTGGCCGCTGAAACGCAAGGCAAGCCCGCAACTGGTGCTGCATCATTGGTTGTCACCGAAATGCAGCAAACCACGGCGCCAACCTACAACGATGCCCAGGTGGCGCAAGCTCTGCGCGAATCGATGGCGCAGGGTTTCAGCCTGTTGGACTCGATTGCCGGGGTTATTCGCGTGTTTAATGTGCCGGTTGACCAGGCGTATCGAGCTGGGGACATTGTGGCCAACGAGATAGAAGCCGCCAAGCGCGCAGCTGCTGCCGTTGCCGAACGACAAGCCGCACAAGCCGCTGCCGCCGCTAAAGCCGCCGCCGATGCCGCCAGGCCAACCTACACCGATGCCCAGGTGGCGCAAGCTCTGCGCGAATCGATGGCGCAGGGTTTCAG
>SXGQ01292141.1_pt1 | contig 17647 bp, 11 predicted proteins | sample 3178371 | NCBI WGS metagenome assembly SXGQ01 (sample SAMN11356859, study PRJNA531348) | freshwater metagenome | isolation source: freshwater sample F1-20 | place: China: Fuxian Lake, Yuxi | collected 2017-12-25 | reverse complement strand
GTCGCTCAAGCGCAGCGCGCAGGTCGTCTGATCCAGGAAGAAGGCTTAGATTTTGATGTCGCCTATACGAGCGTACTTAAGCGCGCTATCCGCACGCTCTACCTGAGCTTGGACGAAATGGACCGCCTGTGGCTGCCCGTCATCAAGCACTGGCGACTCAATGAGCGCCACTACGGCGCCTTGCAAGGGCTCAACAAGGCCGAGATGGCCAAAAAATATGGCGACGAGCAAGTATTGATGTGGCGCAGAAGCTATGACACCCCGCCACCAGCCCTGAGCCAAGATGACGAGCGTTGTGAGCGGGGTGACCTGCGCTACTCCAAGCTCAAGCCTACTGACGTACCACTGACAGAATGCCTCAAAGACACCGTGGCGCGCGTGATGCCCTTGTGGCAAGACTCGCTCGCGCCAGCCATCAAGGCAGGCAAGCGGGTGGTCATCGCGGCCCACGGCAATTCGATCCGCGCACTGGTCAAGTACCTAGACAACATCTCGGAAGACGCCATCGTCGGGGTCAACATTCCTAACGGCACGCCCTTGGTCTACGAGCTTGACGCCGAACTCAAACCGATTCGCCACTACTATTTGGGCGACGACGCGTGAGACCCTTTCACCACACCGCATTGCCCAAAGCGTTATATTGAGGAATTACTGATGATCAACTACAAAGAATTCATGGGCAAAAAACTCAAAATCGCTGGATGGATCGCCATAGGCGGCTTGGCAGGCGTACTGACGACCGTGTCTATACAAACCGTCGCGCGCTCCAATATGGCGCCCCTGCCCCTCGAAGAGTTGCAGCAACTTGCCGCCGTATTTAGTATGGTCAAGAGCGACTATGTGGAACCAGTGGATGAAAAGAAGCTCATCAGCGACGCCATCACAGGCATGGTCGCGAGCTTGGATCCGCACTCGCAGTACTACGACAAAAAAACTTTCAAAGAGTTTCGTGAAGGCACAACCGGTCGCTTTGTCGGTGTCGGTATTGAAATCACCCAAGAAGAAGGCCTCGTCAAAATCGTCTCGCCCATTGAAGGCTCGCCGGCTTTTCGCGCTGGCATGAAGTCTGGCGACTTGATCACCAAGATTGACGACACGGCTGTCAAAGGCCTGTCTTTGAATGAAGCCGTCAAGCGCATGCGCGGAGAGCCAGGCACCAAGGTCATGCTCACGATCTACCGCAAAGACGAGAACCGCACCTTCCCCGTCAGCATCGTCCGTGAAGAAATCAAAACCCAAAGCGTCAAGGGCAAGGTGATGGAGCCAGGTTTTGGCTGGATCCGTTTGAGCCAGTTCCAAGAACGCTCGGTCGATGATTTCACCAAAAAACTCGAAGAGCTCTACAAGCAAGAACCCAAGATGCGCGGTCTGGTTCTTGACCTTCGCAATGACCCAGGTGGCTTGTTAGACGCCGCCGTCGCGGTCTCGGCTATTTTCTTGCCAGACAACGTGGTGGTGGTCTCCACTAACGGGCAGTTGGCAGAGAGCAAATTTGCTTACAAGGCCTCGCCAGAGTACTACCGTCGCTCGGGCGGAAACGACCCTGTTGTTCGTCTGCACCAGGCCACCAAAGGTGTTTACAAAACCGTTCCACTTGTGGTGTTAGTCAACGAAGGCTCTGCGTCAGCGAGTGAAATTGTTGCGGGCGCCTTGCAAGACCACAAACGCGCGACCATCATGGGCAGCCAAACCTTTGGCAAAGGCTCAGTACAAACCGTGCGCCAGTTGGGCACCGACACTGCACTCAAGATCACCACCGCGCGCTACTACACGCCCAATGGCCGTTCTATCCAAGCCAAGGGCATCGTGCCCGATGTTTTATTGGACGACACGGCCGAAGGCAGCCCTTACGCCATTTTGCGTATGCGTGAAGCCGACTTAGACAAGCACTTAGAGAGCGGTCAGGGCAACGCCAACAAGGACAAAGAGCAAGAGAAAGCGCGCGAGAAAGCGCGCGAAGAGGCGATGAAGCGCTTAGAAGAAGAGTCCAAAAAGCCCAACAGCGAGCGCCGTCCACCTGAGTTTGGTAGCGACAAAGACTTCCAACTCGAGCAAGCTATCAAGCGCCTCAAAGGCCAACCCGTCTTGGCCAGCAAAACCCAAACCGAGCGCACGGCTGAAAAGAAAGACCAGTGATCCGCTTGTGAACGACGACCAACTGCTGCGCTACTCGCGCCATATCCTTCTAGACGATATCGGCATTGAGGGCCAGCAGCGTTTATTAGACAGCCAGGTGTTGGTGGTAGGTGCTGGCGGCCTAGGTTCTCCCGTAGCGATGTATCTAGCCGCCAGTGGCGTCGGGCACATCACCCTGGCAGACCCAGACAAGGTAGACCTCACCAACCTGCAACGACAAATCGCACACACCACCGAGCGCGTGGGGCAAACCAAAGTGGGCTCTGCCGCGAAAGCGTTGCACGCCATCAACCCAGAAGTGCATCTCACCCTATTGGAGAAGCAACTTCAGATTGACGACCTAGACCAACTGCTGCCAGACATCCACGCTGTGGTCGACTGCTGCGACAACTTCGCTACCCGACAAGCCGTCAACGCCGCATGCGTCAAGCACCGCGTGCCGCTGGTCTCAGGCGCTGCGCTGCGTATGGACGGACAAATCGCAGTGTTTGATCCGCGCGATCAACTCTCCCCCTGCTACGCCTGCATATTTCCGCCGACGCCTGCGCCACCAGAGACCCTATGCTCGACCATGGGCGTGTTGGCGCCACTAGTGGGTGTGATTGGCACCATGCAGGCGATGGAGGCAGTGAAGCTGCTGTCAGGCATGGGGTCGCGGTTAGTCGGCAAGCTGCTGATGCTCGATGGACGGGACATGGCTTGGCGCGAGATGCACATAACTAGACATGCTAGTTGTACTGTTTGCTCGACTGGCCATGCTTTAGCAGTTAGCTGATAGTCGATAACCGACAAGCGATCACCGATAGCCAATAGCCAATAGCCAATAGCCAATAGCCAATTATTTTTTCTAGTTTTAGCGTGCATTTGGCATTTTTGATTTGCTAATCAATTGACTGTAATTGAAGTTTTATCTTCAACAAAAAAATCACGGGCAAGCACCAAACCGTTTCCTGAAAATTCTTGGCTGCATCGCATTCGAATTCCCAAAAAGTCCTGCTTGCATACTTTGCGCGAAAAATTGTTGTGCCTCGTAATAACCGCGATGTGAATTAAAAGCGTAAGACCAAGCATGCCCATGCAAGACCATCCAAGCGCCCACGTCATGCCCTTGTAAAAAGATGTGCGCTAAAAGGCGACCATAGCTGTCTGAGTGTGAGCCATGCACCTACACATCGCGCCCCATAGTGATTGACTGCAGGGCACGAAGCGATTGCTCACCCCATAGTTGGCAAATTTCAGGAGCATCAATACCCAGAATGCGAACCTTGACTACCTTATGGCGTGAGAGCGGTTGCACCCAGAGAGTGTCGCCATCACTAACGTGGGTTACAACACCTTGCCAAGCAAAACAAGTAGATGCTTGCAACCAAAAATAAGCAAATATGAAACGGTAAATAAACAGGGATAGGCATCGCATACAAGAAATTAGCATGCCGTAAAAATAATAATATGACTCCAACTAACAAACTAGATGCGTCACATTAAATACGCCTCCAGAAGATGCGAGTAAGGGGGTGCATAGACCGCGACATAAAGAGCGAAGCTCGGAGCGGTCTGTGCACCCCCTTGCTCGCATCTTCCGCCAACCCAACCCAACCACTCAGAAAGTGGGTCAAGCAGAAACAATCCACCCCTCTAAAGGGTCAAACAAAGGCAATCCATAACAATCATGCCCACCCATGTGCTGCTCACAAGCCCAAGCCGCCTGCACCATACACAAGACAGCATCCAAACAATCCCCCGAAGCATCCGCCACCAAACTATCGTGCTGCGCATGCGTCAGCTTGAGTTGCAAACCCAAACGCGTCTGCCCCACCTCTAAAGCTTGGAGCATTTGCTTGCGCGCAATCAATCGCTCTGGCGTTTGCTTTGCTTTGTCATCGCTTTTGTAACTCTGGTTACCAATCAATTCGCGGGCCAACAAACCAGGATAAGCCTCTAAGCCAATACGTTGAAAACCAGAGGTGACCGGCGGCACATACATTCCAGGCAAAGTCACGCCAGCCGCAATCAGGCGAGGAACCCCCGCATGCAGCATGAAAGCCACTGGTGGGTTCACCCACTTCATAGAAGGGCTCGAACCTGCAGGCCCATCGGTTTGGCGATGGGCAAATTTTTGACCCACAGGTCGTGCATCGCAGAAAGCTTTGAATTGCTCGCGTATCTCTTCACGCGACAAAAATGCATAGTGCTGCATACAAGCCGGCCACTCTGTCGGCCAGTTGAGCGTCTCCACCAACTCTCGCGGCAAACCAAAAGGCAAATCAAAACCGCCGATCCAGTTGATTGGCTGCGCAAGCCATTGGGACCAAGCGTCTAAGGTTTCAAATCGCAAGAGTTCTTGCAACTGAACCCTGCCCTGTTTTACAGAGCCGAGGGCAATAACAATGGGTTTACGTTTAGAAGGGCTGCTACTGAAATCACAACCCACCAGCATGGCTGTGTTCGCCGCGAATTAAGCGCGGCCGATGATCGAGGCTGTAGCCATCAATTCTTCAAGCAGTGCAAATGACACGACGCCTGAGACCGAGTAAGGGTCAAGATCGGCAGTCTCTGAGTACTTCAACACGATAGAGGGGTTGAGTTTGTCTAAACGCACTTGGCCCATGGTCCAACCGCCAAAGCGGCGCTCGGAGATCTCTTCGTAGTCCAGCATCACCACATCTGTGTGGCGTGGGTCTTTCACAATGACGCTGTAGAGCGCATTGACTTGGTTACGTCCGCCTTCTATGGCTTGCAAGTAAATACCGCCACCATAGCAAAGCACACCAGTAATTCCGTTTTGGTGGTTGTGCTCGCGCGCACTACTCAAAATAGATTCAGTCGCCTCATTCGACTCAGGATTGACTGAACGACTCACGTATAACAAACGAACCAGCATGGCATCAATCCTTTTTTGGAATCAGAGACAAAAACTCACGACGCAAGTTAGGGTCTTTTAAGAAAGCGCCGCGCATGACTGAGTTAATCATCTTACTGTCCATGTCCTTGACACCACGCCAAGACATGCAAAAGTGGCTGGCCTCCATCACGATGGCGAGGCCATCGGGCTGGGTCTTTTCTTGAATCAGGTCAGCAAGTTGCACCACTGCCTCTTCTTGAATTTGTGGACGCCCCATAACCCACTCGGCTAGCCGAGCGTATTTAGAAAGGCCAATGACGTTGGTACGTTCGTTGGGCAGAATGCCGATCCAAATCTTGCCAATCACCGGGCAGAAGTGGTGGCTACAAGCACTGCGAACGGTAATGGGGCCCACGATCATCAACTCGTTCAAATGCTCGGCATTGGGAAACTCGGTAATCGCAGGAGCTTTGACGTAGCGCCCTTTGAAGACCTCGTTGAGGTACATCTTGGCAACTCTGCGGGCAGTGTCCCCCGTGTTGTGATCGTGTTCGGTGTCAATGACCAGGCTCTCGAGCACGCCTTTCATCTTTACTTCGACCTCGTCTAACAAAGCCTCGAGTTCGCCTGGCTGTATGAAGTCAGCAATGTTGTCATTGGAGTGGAAACGCTTGCGCGCAGCGGCAATTCGCTCGCGGATCTTGACAGAAACCGGCGTGCCTTGAAAGTTGTCTTTGGCATTCATGGCACGCATCCTAGCAGTGAAGCAACAGCCTTATGTGTTGTGGCGGCTCTGCACATGCGCGACATCTAGGTTTTTCGCTAACCAGATTTGGTCAGATTAATTTGTAAGTGCAACTCAAAAATTTATTGAGTGACTATCAACCCAATTATTTATTAAAAAATTTACAAACAACTTTTATTTGTACTAAAGGTTGCTTTATGTCTCTGCTTTTAAAACATGCTGCCCGCTTCTTCGGGTTAGGTTTTGGTGGGTTTGCCAGTTTGTTAGCGGCAATGTTTGTTTCAGCCTGCGGCGGAGGCGGTGGAGATGGCTTGTCAATGGGCGGGAGTCCCAGCACGCTGATAGCAACGCAAATCGCAGAAGTTCAGCCCGATAACGACTCCGATACAAGTTCGGTTTTTGTACAACTGAGTAACTCCAATACGCCAACAACTGGTGCGCAAGTTGCTTCTGACACATCACGCGAACAATTACAAAACCAATTTCTTGCCGATCTAGAAGCGGCAACCAAGCCCAAGGTGCTTTTAGGCATTAGCACTTCAGCTCCCTGCAATATCACAGGTTTTGCGCAACAGCTAGAGAACGCACACAAATTCAATACGGACGCAGTGGTTAGGCTTGACCTCACTGCTTGTCAATTGAACTTACTGAAATCGTTACCGGTTGTCAAAGGGGTGTTTCCAGATATACCGCTTGAACATCATGCTGTTACTGCGCCCTCTTCCACTGGGTTCAACAGCCTAAATAATGCAATGGATTTTTCTTTCAACAGCACCTCGTCTAGACAAGTCAATACAACCACTATCGGTTCTGGAAGTCCCAAAACGGCTGATGGAAACGGCGTCGTCATTGCACTCCTTGATACTGGTGTTGAGGACCGACATCCTGCGTTGGGAAACACAAAAGTACTACCGGGTGCTTGTTTCTCGACGGCGAGTAATGGAGGGGCAAGCTTTTGCACCAGCGGAAACAAGGTGATTGAAGCTTTTGACAATACAGACCCTAGTCAAAGAGTGGCGCGCAGCTGTGCAGATGCCACCAACTCTGGAAGCCTTATTTGGAGCTCCAAGCAACTTGGTATCAGCGCGGGTTGTGCACATGGCACCGCTATGGCAAGCGCTGCTTCTATGGGCGTAATAAACGCATCTACAAGTACGGCTAGTGTTTCAGTAAAAGGCGGGATAGCACCTCAGGCACAAATTCTTCCAATACAAGTTTTCAATAAAACCGGTAACGCTATATCTGCTTCTTCAGGTGATTTGCTAGCAGCACTGGAGTGGGTCGCAACTGAAGCACAGAGGCGAAAAAATAACGGCCTGCCTCCTATCGTTGCAGCCAACTTAAGCTTAGGTGGCGGCACTTACCCTCAAAACTGCGATGGCGACTATGTGGGCGGGTTATTCAAAAATATATTTGAAAATTTACGCACGCTTGGTGTTTTCCCTGTCGTGGCAGCCGGAAACAATGGCAATAAAAACGCGATATCTTTTCCAGCGTGCGCGAGTAATGCCTTTAGCGTAGCCGCTACACAACTTGATGGAGTTACGCCTGCGAGCTATTCCAACTTCAGCAGCCAAGTGAAACTCTTTGCCATAGGGGGCGATGCAAATACAAATAGCCAATATGCACTGCCTACTTTGTGCTCAGATGGAAATAATTTTGATTGCTGGAATACCATGGCAGGAACTTCGCCAGCTACCGCAATGGTGTCTGGCGGTGTTGCAGCTTTAAAGAGTTTGAAGCCATCAGCCACTTTGGCAGACACTGAAAGTGCCCTGACATCTGCAAGTGGAACGAGTTCTAAGGCCGTTACGATCAACGGCATAAGCAGGCCGACTCTACGATTGACCTCTAGTGGCTACAAATTAATTGGTTTGACAGAGCCCAATCCAATTTCGCTCTCGCCCAATCCGATACCCAAACCAGCAATAGCAACACAAGGCAAAGTTTGTTTTTATCCTAAAGTCAACTACCAAGGTAACCCAAATTGCGTTGTTTTTAGTTATGGAAATTGGGGCAAGTGGCACAAGATTTCAGCCAAGGTAGGTTCTGTCAAAGTAGAGCCTGTAAACGGCAATGCACCAATAACTTCCACAAAAGTTACTTATTTCCACTATGCACCTATATTCAGTCTCGGCTTCGGGGGTGTTTCTAAAGCTAACGACGTATCCGATACATCTTCACTTTTCCCGCGGGACCCTTGGTACCAGGGAGGGATACCTAATATTTACGGGGTTCGTATCCAGTCGCTCCAATGAGCAATTAACTAGTCAGTATTGCTATCGCCACAACATGGGGCGCATCGTTATGATGCCCCCATGCAGTCGCCACCTAATTTGCCCCAGTGGCGTTGCGAAAGCGGCGCACCAGCACCTAAACGCGTCGTTTATCGCGATGACACTTTATCCGCAGACACCGCTTATAGATTGATGTGTGAAGGCACTGCAGTGTTATGGCAAGGAGACTTCCATAACGCACGGCAACTTCTACGAGCTCTTGCAAGGCGCACTCAAAAAAGTGTATACAAAAAATCTACGCAACATCGCAATACCCATCAAAGGATTGTTACGTCTGCAGATAAGCCTATCGATACGGCGCAAACATTTCATTTGCACCGACAAGCGCTGGGTCAACGTGCACGCGTTCTAGGTCTATTACTCATTCCTTTAGACGCTGATTACCGAATTCCATTGCGACGCGCTCCGGATATAAAGGATGCATGCTTGCAAGCTTGGGGACCTCCATCAGGTGATGCCAGCATGGTGTCATTGCGTGAATTACTAGGTTTGGTGGGTGCCTATGAATGGCGTAAAAAGGGCGTGGAGATTCCCGCTTTGGGTAAACCGCCAAACAACCGCATCTTTCCTCACTATGGCGTTTTTTCTCCCTTACGCGGTGAATATATCGACCTAGTCGCCAACATGCCGATTCGCGATAAAACATTGGCTTTTGATATCGGTGTAGGAACAGGCGTGCTGTCTGCATTACTAGTCAAGCGTGGCGTTCAGCGCGTCATAGCAACAGACCAAGACCCACGTGCTCTTGCATGCGCAAGAGAAAACCTTGAACGACTTGGTGTATTACCCAAAATTGAAATAGTCGACATTGATTTATTTCCAAACAGTCTTGCACCATTGATAGTGTGCAACCCGCCATGGGTACCCGCTAGACCCACATCGCCTATCGAGCATGCGGTCTACGACGAAGACAGCAAAATGTTGAAAGGGTTTTTAACAGGCTTGCGCGCGCATCTCACCCCTGAAGGCGAGGGATGGTTGATATTGTCGGACTTGGCCGAGCATCTTGGCCTTCGCTCCCGCGAAACCTTATTGCACTGGATAGACCAAGGCGGGCTGGAGGTTTTAGAGAGCAAAGACATCAAGCCGCGTCATGGCAAAACTGCAGATACAGAAGATCCTTTACATATCGCGCGTGCCGCAGAGGTTACTTCACTTTGGCGTCTTGCAATAAAGAAAAAATTTAATGGCACTTGAGTGTTGAAGAAAAGCTAAGAAGGTCTATTTCGATTCACCCTTTTTAAACCTGCTAAGCCATTTAACTAATCGGCTACGCCAGTCACTTTCACTTTCACTTTCACTGTCTTTGTCACTTTTAACTGCAGTTTGCCCGACTGTTGTAAGTTTGTTATCAAAAGCCTCATTGACACCTGCGATCTGAATTCCTGACATTTGCATCTCTTTGTAAACAACCGGTGCTGCATCAATAGTTAAGGTTTCCTCCAAAGGCAATTGCGTTTGAACAAAACCTTCCTTGGCCAGCATCACCTCCGGTAATTTAATTTGCGCATGTATTGGTTCTACTTTCAGTTCTTTTAATACAAACGCACACACAGATTCCGAAAAAGGCACAGGATGCCCAGCGCCCTCAACCCGCATCGCTGTTAGATGAGGAAATTTAGCTTGCAACTCTTGTACTTGCGGCGCTAGACACACACCAGATTCGCCGCCATAAACCAAAGACACAGAGCCTTTGAAATTGCTCAAGACATGGCCAAACTTCATACCTTTCCAGTCTTTGTGGTGGGGCAGATCAAAGTGGTGCGGCGACTGCACATCGCGAACAGCCCCCTCGGTCACCCCCAAACGCGAAGCTAAGGTCTCCGTCTCTGGCATTCGCCCTGCTGACTTCATGCCTTCGTACAAACCATAGATAGACATCCAGGTCAGGTTAAGACCAATGTCGTTTAACAACAAACCCTCAACGTAGTTTTCTTCCTTGGCAACGAGATACATCCCCAATATGCCGCCCATACTGGTTCCAAGCACATCCAAACGCGGTTTAGGTTCGCCACGGCCAAAGACTTCCTGACGAATAAATGCTTCGATGTCCGATAAATACAAGGACATGCAATAGCCACTGTCCGAAGGCAGTGGATCTGAGTCGCCACGTCCGCAAAGGTCGAGGCTAATGACCCGCAAACCTTGGGTAGCGCTTGCTGCACGTAGCAAGGGGTGGAAGCTGGCGCGGGTTTCTAAAAGGCCCGGCAAACACAGTAATACCCGCGGACTATTGGCCTCGCCAACTTGGCTAAAAGCCAATCTGCGGCCATTTGGAGCAACTTTCATCGCCAAATTACTAAAAGTACTCATAATTAACCTTTAGTAATACTCAAGTATTACTTTAAAAATTGCCAAAATCAACAAAATTGATACTATTGAACTAAATCGGAGGTAGAAATGAAACTTTTATCTATTAATAGGGCTTCTAGATCGAATCGTAGATTATGGACGCTAGCGCTGGCTGGAATACAACTTTCTTTAGCTACTTTTGGTAGTTTTGCTCAATCTTTGCCAAAACTGATGAATTCAGCATTACTCAGCCACCCCAGCATCGCTTCGCAAAGGGCGCAGATGCAAGCCGCTGAAATCGGCATAGAAACCGCCAAATGGCAATATTTCCCAACCCCAGCCATCAGCACTGAACGCGTCAATGCCGCCAATGGTGACCCTTTCTACAGCGGCGACAAAAACGTCACCACCGCTCGACTGCAGCAACCGCTTTGGACCAATGGCCGCTTAACCGCTGGCAAAGAAAAAGCGCAAGCCACGCTTGCTTACGAAACTGCAGAACTGAACGAAACCAGCTTGCAAATCAGTTTGAAAGTCACTCAAACCTACGCTGACTTACTCGCATCCCATTGGCGCATGCAGTCAACAGAACAAAGTCTGGCCACTCACCAAAAACTGCGTGAACAAGTGCAACGCCGAGTGGATTTAGGTGCTCAGTCAGACGCTGACTTGCAACTCGCCCAAACCAGACTGGACTCTGTGAAGTCAGACCTTAGTGCAGCCCGAGCCCGGGTGGAGAGTTACGCCGTTCGCCTGAGACAACTTATTGGTCAGCCTATCCACATAAATGAACTACTCGTTAATTTGTCAGCGCCGCTAAATTTGCCAATTTCGCAAGACAGTGCCTTGGAAACTGCACTGGTAATCCACCCCACCATCAAAAAAGCACGCGCACAATCTCAAATCCAAGAAGCCATCGTAGAAGAAAACCGATCCGCCTTACTTCCCGACGTGTATTTGCGCGCAGAACGTCAGTACGGTGCTTTTTCAATGCAAACCAGCAACACATTCCAAGATCGGATTTTTGTTGGGCTGAGCACACAACTCGGTGCTGGTTTATCTGTTTTAAGCAATGTCAAAGCGGCCCAAGCAAGAAGCCTTGCTGCAAAAGAAGAGGTGCAATCGCAAACCTTGTCTATCACCGAACAAGTACTCACCGATTACGCACAAGCTGTAAGACTGACAGAACAAACCCAAGCGCTTGAATCCGCTTTGGCATCGCAAGAGCAAGTCATGCTGTCACACGACCGCCAGTTTTTAGCGGGTCGTAAAAGTTGGACCGAAGTGCTCAACGCCGCACGCGAACTTTCACAAGCGCAAGCACAACTCACAGACATCAAAGCCAATCACATCGCAGTGTCTTGGCGACTAGCGCTCTTTGTGAGTGGCCTAGACATCGTCAATAACCTTTAATGAACCCCTGGAGACAAGCATGGAAGACGTGAAGAATGTTCAACTTTTACCCTGCCTAGTCCGACTAGCGCAGTTGCAATCGGACAACCTAGACCGTCTTGCATTACGCGAAGCGGTAGAGACCGCACAAGACAACACGCCAGATGATGCCAAAGCGCAGATTCGCTACATCACCAAGCAACTTCGTCTGCCTGCTGCACGCTGGAAACCAGAACCGCAACTTGACAGCGCACCAGCTCTTTTATGCCGCATAGAACCCTATTTTGGTATTGAGTGGGGCTTGTTACGTGGCAAAAACGCCCAAAACCAATGGATCAGTGAATGGTGGGACAAACACGCCAGTCGCTGGGTCGAGCGCGCAGACGATGCACTACCCGACCACCACGCCATTTCACTCAAACTCAGCCAACCTTATGTGGCGAGCAAAAGCCCCGTATTTCGTCTTATCTTGGACGAGTTGCTGACGCACCGGCGCATTATTCGCGAGACGGTATTAGCCAGTCTTATTGCCACCGTCTTAGCACTGGCCATTTCGTTTTTTAGTATGCAGGTGTATGACCGGGTGATTCCATCGTCTGCCATGCAAACGCTATTGGTACTAACTTTGGGCGTACTGATTGCCATCTTTTTTGAATGGCTAATTAAACATGTACGTAGCCATTTGTACGAAGATTTGATCGACCAGGTCGACCAGCGTCTTGCACGCACCGTGTATTTGCGCTTTCTGTCTGTCCGCTTAGACCAAATGCCACAAAGCGTCGGTGCTTTGGCTTCACAAATGCGCGGCTACGAAACCATCCGCGGCTTCTTGACGTCGATGACCACTAACCTAATGGTAGACGCCCCGTTTGCACTATTCTTCGCCGGCGTCATCGCCTTAATTGCAGGGCCGCTGGCACTCATCCCAACATTTTTCTTTTTTGTGTCCTTAGCCATTGGTTTGTTTTATCGCAAACGTTTAGAAAATATTGCCAAGCAAGCCATGGCCGCAAGTAATTTAAAAACGGGTTTGTTGGTAGAGACCATCGAAGGCGCTGAAACCATCAAAGCAGGCCAAGGCGGATGGCGCATGCTCACCCGTTGGATGCGCACCACAAATGACGCACGCGAAAGCGAATTGGAAATGCGCAACATCAGCGAGCACTCGCAGCACCTCGCCGCATCGTTCCAACAGGTCTCATATGTATTGATGGTCGCCTATGGCGCCTATTTGGTCACGCGCAGCGATATCAGCCAAGGTGCTTTGATTGCATGTTCTATTTTGTCGGGCAGGGTGTTGTCCGCAGTTTCTATCATTCCTGGACAAATTGTGCAGTGGTCGCATGCCAAAGCTGCTTTGCAAAGTTTGGACAAATTGTGGTCTCTTGAAGACGACCACCATGGCCAATCGCAACCCATTGCGATAGAAAACATTCGCGGCGAATACCATTTAGAAAATATTACCAGCCACTACCAAGGAAGCCGTGCGTTGATGGTGTCGCAACTCACCATCCGACCTGGTGAAAAAATTGGTATCTTGGGCCCTGTGGGTTCAGGTAAGACCACTTTATTGCGCGTGCTGTCTGGCATGTTCAAACCGCAAGAAGGTCGCGTGTTGCTAGACAGCATTGACCTCGCGCATATCGATAAACCACTATTGGCCGAACACATTGGCTACGTACAACAAGACGGCCGGCTCTTCTCTGGCACTTTGCGCGACAACCTCATCTTGGGCCAAGTCGACCCTGGTGACGAAGCCATATTGGAAGCCGCGCGCAAAACAGGTTTGATGCAAACCGTCATCACACCGCATCCGCATGGATTGCAACGCACCATCTATGAGGGTGGCACTGGCTTATCTGGTGGTCAACGTCAACTGGTCAACCTCACCCGTACGGTGTTACGCCAACCCAGCATTTGGTTGCTAGATGAGCCCACCGCGTCGATGGACCGCAACACCGAGGCGCACATGACGCAAACCCTCAAAGATGCCATCCAACCCACAGATACCTTGGTGCTTGTGACACACAAAACCGAGATGCTGGACTTGGTCGATCGCCTCATTGTTGTCTACAACCACCAAATTGCACTCGATGGCCCTAAACAAGATGTGTTGCGGCAATTGCACAACACACGCCCAGAAGCAGCAAACAACACCACCCACTTACGCCAAGCCTAAAACAGGAGTTACACCATGCGTTTCACTGTGAAATCTTTTGATGCTGCAAGTCTTAGTTGGTTACTCACCACCACCAACGTGATATTTTTACTACTACTCGTATTTTTGGGCTGGGCCGCATTCTTTGAATTAGACCAAGCTGTACGTGCACAGGGCAAGCTGATTCCGGCAGACCACACACAAATCATTCAAGTGGCAGATGGCGGAGTGCTCTCGCGTGTACTCGTCAAAGAGGGCGACACCGTGGTCAGTGGCCAGCCTTTGGCAGAACTAGAAAAAGAACGCGCCAATGCATCTTTCACGGAAAGCCGCGCCAAACAAGCTTCTTTGGAAATTGCGCTCATCCGCGCACAAGCGGAGGCAGATCAAAAGACTCCTTACTTCGGAAAAGACTACGTCGACTTTCCGCAATTCCAAACTTTGCAGATGGCTTTTTACAACCAACGTAAACGCAGCTTGTCGCAAGACTTAGACAACCTGTCTGAAACTATTGCATCTGCGCAACATGAGTTAGAACTAAACAAAAAACTCTTCACCACAGGCGACACCAGCCAACTCGAAGTGATGCGTGCGCAACGGCAAGTGACAGAACTGCAAGGCCGTATCAATGCGGTGCGCAATAAATACCTACAAGACGCCCGTGCGGAAGCCGCAAAAATTGCCGAAGATCTATCCACCAACTATTACAGACTACAAGAACGCCAAAGCGTTTTAGACCACACCACCATCACTGCACCAGTGGCAGGCGTTGTGAAATACCAACGCGTCACCACCATCGGTGGCGTGCTACGGCAAGGCGACGAGTTGATGCAAATTTCTCCGACTGATACCGAGCCAGTGTTTGAAGTCAACATCAACCCAGCAGATATCGGTCAATTAAAAGCAGGACTGCCCGCCACGATTCGGTTAGATGCATTTGACTATTCCATTTACGGTGTGTTGCACGGAACCTTGCGCTACATCAGCTCTGACACCCTCACCGAACAAGGTCCCAATGGCCAAACCAATACCTTCTACCGCGCACAGGTCAGTTTGCATGCGGATGACGCCAAGAAGCACCCAAAACTCACCGCAACCATGCTCAAACCGGGCATGACAGCCACCGTCGACCTCAAAACGGGTGGACGCTCAGTGCTGAAGTACCTCATCAAGCCTGTTTATAAGGCTTTTGGTGGTGCAATGACAGAAAAATAGTAATAATTATTTAACCATAAACTAAATTTGAGTAATTTAAAATGCAAAATTCTTCAGATCCTACACTCGCAACAAACGTTAATCCCCAAAGTTTTAAGTCCCAACTTAAGAAACTTTCTGGCAAATCTCAGTCTCGCAAGGCGTCCAAAACAGGTAGCGCGGTTGATGGAGTCGTTAATTCCAAAACAGCACAAACCAAGCCTCAAGTTACAAAAATAAAGCGCCTTTCGGGCCAAGAAGAACCAGACAACGAGAACGACAGTTCTCAAGACCACGCAAGTAAGAGCGCATCAGCAGATGTTTCTACCAACAACCTGCTGCCTACTAATAAGGAAGGGGCCGATGTTGGTGCTGACAGTGTTACCCCAGTTTCCAATAGCGTGCGTATCGCCAGCTTATCCATGAATGAACCACAAGATAGCGCCAAGCTTTTCAATACTGCCTTTGAAAGCCAAGCGGACACTATCGTTGCTCAGGCATCTATGGAGAGCACCGCAACTATTCCAGCAGTTGCATCCGCACCATCGTTCAGCTTATCAGGTTTAGGAGCCGGACTTGGAGGCTTAGCCCTCGCTGGTGGCAAAGGGGGTTCATCTGGCAGCAGTGCAAGCTCATCGTCGACTACAGCCACACCTACCGCATCAGCATCTATATCTTTATCTGGATTTATCGCAGCAGGTCCGATCATCAACCCCGACGGACTCAAAGTAGAAGCCTTTGATGCCAGCGGCAATCTTTTAGCGTCTACCACCAGCATTCAAGCGGACGGTACTTTCACTGTCAATTTGAATAACTCCTATACCGGCGTTATCAAAGTTGTTGTCAGCGATACCAATGGAAACACCGCCAACTTTGTAGATGAGGCGACTGGGCGAGGTAAGAGTTTTGGTGCTGATCCTTTAGTCACCATTTTTTATCTGCCTGCAGGCCAAACCACTTTCAGCGTCAATATCAACCCACTCACCACTGAAGCTGCAAACAATGTCATGGCAGCTCTTAGAAACGACTTAACAAAAGCCACGAGTGCAGTCATCAGTAGCGCCAATCTTGACATTGCAACCAAGTATGGGATTTCAGATGCATCGAATCAAGAAGAGTTATTAACCGATCCACCCTTATTACTCATCGATTCAAAAGGAGTAATGAACCCAAAATTTGACCCTTACGGCTTGGCATTGGCTATTAAATCTGTTGTGGACGATAACCCCAGCATGTCAATGAAAGATGCTGTCATAGCTCTAGCTCAGAACCCACTTTATTCAGGATGGTCAGATGGCCCCACAAATTGGGCCAGTCTTATATATGGATTTGGTGCAGGATTTTTGAAAAACAGTGAACCAACAGGCGATCCCTCTATTTCAGGAAATGCAACGCAAGGCCTACTATCTGGAACTCTAACAGTTGTGCAGCAAGGCAACGCCCTCACCGCTTCCTCCGCCAACATCCTAGATGCTGACGGTATGCCCAATGCCGATGCGATTTCATACCAGTGGCAGGCATCATCTGACAGCGGCTCTACTTGGTCTGATATTGCTGGCGCTTCAGGTACCAACGCCACCACCTTCACCACCTCCCAAGCGCAAGTGGGTAATCAAGTTCGCGTAATCGCAACTTACACGGACAACTTTGGCAAGGCTGAGATCGTTACTAGCAAACCCACTCTTGCCATCGTTAATGTCGACGACGCACCAACAGGCGAACTCAAAATTTGGAGTAGCCCCCTAACTGGAAGGATAGAACTTAATAACTCTGCTAACGTCGAACCTCTATACGTAACTTCTAATATCAACGACCTTGATGGCCTGCCTATTGAGATTTCTTATAAATGGCAAGCCTCACCCGATGGCGGTATTAATTGGCTAGACATTTCTGGGGCTAATTCAACGTTTACAAGCGCATCTGCTGACCCTAATCTTAAAAATTTTTTTTCTCCTACCCCAGATCTTGTTGGAAAAAACCTCCGGTTAGTTGCTAACTATATTGATAGTTTTGGTCATTCTGAAATAGTAAAAAGCCTAGCGACGGAAAGCGTCACAGGTTTAGAAATTTCTGGCATTCCAATGCAAAACCAAACCTTCACTGCATCAGAGAATTTTTCAGCTATTTCTGGTAGCAAGATTGGATCAATAGTTGATATTTACGAATGGTTTGAGTCATCAGATGGCGGCAACACTTGGTTTATGTGTGTAGAACCACAACTGCTCCCCACTTTTACCTTGACCCAAAATCATGTTGGTAAGAGGATCCGCGTAGTTAGTACTGGATTAAATAAAGATGGACTACCTGAAAGTGTGGCGAGCTCGGCCTCTTTAGTCATTGCTAACGTCAATGATATGCCAACAGGTAAACCCTTTATTTCGGGAAGCGCAACGCAAGGCCTACTCTCTGGAACTTTCACAGCTGTGCAGCAAGGCCAAACCCTTACCGCTTCATCCACCAACATCGCAGATGCTGACGGTATGCCCAATGCCGATGCGATTTCTTACCAATGGCAAACCAAAATAAGCCCAGCTGCGGCTTGGACTGATATCACTGGCGCATCCGCCTCCACTTTTACCACCACCCAAGAT
>SXGQ01085978.1_pt1 | contig 17647 bp, 7 predicted proteins | sample 3178371 | NCBI WGS metagenome assembly SXGQ01 (sample SAMN11356859, study PRJNA531348) | freshwater metagenome | isolation source: freshwater sample F1-20 | place: China: Fuxian Lake, Yuxi | collected 2017-12-25 | reverse complement strand
GGTGTTGGAAGAAGACTGCGCCGGATCGCATCCGAAAAATTGCGCCCGACCGTGCAGCAGACGTCCCGAGCAAATCACTGATTTGCGAGGGTTGAAGCGCCGCGAAGACGGCGTTCAAAGTATGCCAACGTTGAGGAGCGCAATTTTGTCGGGAGAACCGCCGGAGCAACAACGAACACCTAAGACGCTCAAAGCACGCCACAGCCTGCGCACTGACCGCCGAAGCTACACCGGACGCCCAAAACGCACTTCGCATCACGCCCGCGGCGACAACCCATCCGCCAGCGACAAACGATACGCCCGCCACCCAGGCAGCAAACTCGCAATTAGCCCCGACACCACCACACCGGCCAACAAAGCACATTCCACCACAGTTGGCACTCCCACGCTGATTGCCATGCCAAACCGCGTCGCAATCCACGGCGACAAAATCGCAAAACTCGCAAGCCAAACCAACAGCCCCAACAACGCACCTGCTGCACTCAACACGAAACCTTCTATACCCAGCAGCAAAAACACCGCCCCCGGCCCCGCTCCCACCGAGCGCAACACTGCCAGTTCCCGCCTGCGCTGCTCGAGCGCTGTCACCACCACCGACACCAAGCCCGCCAAGCTTACCAAGCCAACCAACACGCTCATCACCTGCAAAGCACGCTCAGCGCCGCCCACAGCATCCCACAATTCTCCCAATGCAATGCCCGGCAAAATACCCATCAACGGTTCACCCGTATACTCTGCCACGCGTCTTTGCAGACTGAACACAGCCGTTCGCGATTTCAATCCGACCAGCGCAGCCGTCACCGCTTTGGGCTTCAACTCAACGGGCGCCAACGGTTCCACACCCGCTGCGCCAAGCGCATTGCCAACTCCCCCAGTTCCGGGTGTTCCCGGCATCGCCCCCGGCATGGCCGCAGGTGCCGACCCCAGCGCCCCGGCACCCGGTGACGAGAAGAACGACATCGGTATGCCGCCGATGAAATCCGCATGCAACGCTTCCATGCCGGCCAAACTGATATGCACCGACCGGTCCACCGGCGTCCCGGTGTCTGCCAGAATGCCCACCACCGTAAACGGCTTGTCAGCGTGGTCATTCATATCCAACTCGCCACTGCCATGCCGCAGGATGATTTTCTGACCCAGCGTATAACCGAGTCTGCGCGCCACTTCCGCGCCAATTACCGCATCAAATGGCGTATCGAAGCGCGCACCCTGCGCAATCGATAGCGCTTTTCCCTCACCGTATTTGAAATGCTCAAAATAAGCCTGCGTGGTGCCGACAACAGAGAAACCTTTGTGCGAATCACCCAGCGAAAGCGGTACAACCCACGCCACCGCTTTATCTTTCTCCAGCATTTCAATACTGCTGTAGCGTATGGTGTTGGTGCCCTGCCCGATGCGAAAAACCGAATACAGCAGCAATTGAACAGAACCCGTGCGGGCGCCCACAATCAGGTCTGTTCCAGACACTGCGCTGGAGAAATTGTCGCGCACGTCATTGCGCACCCGCTCAACAGCAAGCAGCAAAAAACTTGTCAGCGCAATGGAGGCGACCACAAGCGACAAAGCAAAGCGGCGATGCCATGCGCTGCGCAAAGCCAACAGGAAAAGTGCCTGCAATCCCATCATGTCCCTTTGTATTGCATCACAAGCCCCACGGTGTCAGCCACCGCTGCACGGTTGAGGGTTGGCAAATCAAGCACCTTGTTGAAATACGATGCAAGCCGCATATCGTGGCTCACAAATACCAATGCGGTTCCGGTTCGCTCGCACTGGTCAATCAACAAACGCATGAACACATCGCGGCGGTTTTCATCGAGGGCTGAGGTGGGCTCGTCGGCAATCAAGATTTCCGGATGACCGATCAGGGCGCGGGCTGCGGCAACACGCTGCTGCTGTCCCACCGACAATTCGGAGGCGCTGCGCGTCCAACTACGCTGCGGCAATTCAAGCGCATCGAGCAACAGGGATGCAGCCTGCTTTGCAGACCCGTGTTCTTCGCGGGCCCGCTGTGCGCGCAACGCAGAGAAACGGCATGGCATCAGCACGTTTTCCATTACATTCAGGTAAGGCAACAGATTGAACTGCTGAAAAATATAACCCACATGGTCAACACGACGAGCATCGCGCTTCGCAGCGCTCAAGCCAGCCCAGTCTTGGCCCAGCAGGCAGACCCGCCCACTGTTGGCCAACATGACGCCTGCCGCCATCGACAACAGGGTGCTCTTACCGCAACCGCTGTCGCCCTTGATGAGCATGCGCTCATGCTCGGCCACGGTGATCGAGGAGAGGTCCAGCGTGTCGTGGGATGCGCCCGGATAACGGAAACGCAAGTCTGTTAGGGACAATACAGCATCAGCTGGTTTTACCACTGGCGCATTCATGTATTGGACGTCCCTGCAAACATCGCCGCCATCACTGACCACTCAACTTGAAGACGCGCGCGCTCCGGGTGAGCACAAATTTTGTCTGATTTCTAACCGACACCGACTGCCCCTCAATTTTCTCGAGCCGTTTGAATGTGTCAAACAAATTGACTTCAATACGCGTGATTTTCGCGGGATCGCTGCAGACAAATACAAAGGTGGCCTCCAATTGCGCATGCTCATCGTTCTTGCCACTTGCTGCTTTGCCTTCCAACACCGGCGCCTCCACAGTGGCCTCTTTGGCACGGCATGCCGCAGCCGCATCAAACTTGAACAGGCTGCCCGCCTCTTTCATTTTGACCAAAGCGTCTGCTGCCGCCCTGCGCTCGGCTTCATTACGGGGTGCACGCTCGTAGCCCACCAAGCTATCCAAGGGAATCTCCATGGCCACCACCACCTGAGTCTGTTCAATGGCTAACTGCATTTCTGCAACGCCGTGACGATGGGCCTTGCCGGCCCAAGCAGTTGCAGCGCACAACAACGGCACGCACAGCAGCGGGCGTAAAAGTGACTGCGGCAAATGACGCATGATTCAAACTCTCCCAAAACAGGGCTTCATGTTGCAATATAGCGGTCGATCTTGCAATCAGGGCTTTGACGGGCAGAGGACTCACGATGGGTAACATGGCATACACGCATTCAAACGCTCCAACACCAGCCCATGCGAATGACGCAAAAGGTCTGCAGCAAAGGCTGGCCAATATGCGCCAAACAAACACCTGGCGTGTGGTCAGCGCACGCGCCTGCCTGTCAGCCATGCTGTCGCTGTGGGCTTGCAGCGTCTGGGCCTGCGAATACGAAACCATCAGCCATCCGCACCCCGACGGCATTTCAAAGCGCTATTGCGGGCGGCAGATTGCACGGGTAATGAGCTGGCAGGGGGCCGACTGGCTCAACCGCCCCGAGCGGGCACAGGAAGAAAGAACCGACCTCCTGATTGCCCGCCTGGAACTCAAGCCCGGCATGACGGTGGGTGATATCGGTGCCGGCACGGGCACGCTGACCCGCCAAATGGCAGAGAAAGTGATGCCAAACGGCAAGGCGTGGGCTGTGGATATCCAGCCCCAGATGGTAGAAAAACTGGAACGGATGGCGGCCTCATTGCCGACCGGGCTGGTGCAGGTACGCCAGACGACGGCCACACAGGTCAACATTCCGGACAATACGCTGGACCTGGCCGTGATGGTTGATGTCTACCATGAGCTTGAGTTTCCACTGGAAACCTTGAAGTCACTGGTACAGGCGGTTAAACCGGGTGGACAGGTGGTATTCGTAGAATATCGCGCCAACGACATGCGCGTACCCATCAAACCACTGCACACCATGACGCAGGCTCAGATACGCAGAGAGGCAGAATTCGCAGGTCTTACGTATGAAAAAACACTGGCCTCCTTGCCGTGGCAAGACATGCTGGTGTTCAAGAAGAGTAAATGAAGCTGACTGACGAGGGCAAACGCATGGAAGAAAATGCCCTGATCGCTTCTGACAAGAAAGCCTGTCTGGCCGCCATGCCAAACGTCAAGGAACCCACCATTACCGGGTATTGACGCACTCCGCAGATCGGGTCATCACATCTGGTGATCCGATGTGGTGAGGATTTCCTTGATCCACAAATGACTGCCATGATTGACCTATCAATTTGATAGGTATACATTTTGGCTAATCCATCCTTGCCCCAACTGGAAGCACATATCCGTCGGGCTGCTGGCACATCCACCCATATTGTTTTTACAAAACATGCCCGATTGAGGATGAAGCAGAGATACATCAACGACCCGATGGTTCTTGAAACACTTCGACGAGGACGTATACCGATTGAGCCCGAATTGGCTGAGAATGGCGCCGGGCTGATCTGCAGGATGACTCGCTACGTTGCCGGAACACAGGTTGCCGTTGTATTGCACGTTAATTACCCAAATCCGTCACTGGTCGTAATTACCGTTATGGATGTCAGGAAGGATTGAAACCATGTATCACTACACCGACGGAGGCCTTAAAAATGTATGGCTTGCCAATGGCTATCAGGTCATCAAAACACAATTTGGCGAAGCAATTCGCTTTCAGGATCTGGACGGCCTAACCCGATCAATTTGCCTGACACTGACCCAAAAACCTGCTCGATTGAGCGGAATCGAATTCCGCTACGTCAGGTCAGCAGGCATGCTGCTGTCGCAACCAGCGCTCGGCCGCCTTCTGGGGCTCGACGGACAAACGGTTGCTCGCTGGGAAAAAAGCGGCCGCGTTCCCCTCTGGGCGGACAAATTCATACGCCTTCTCTACAGTGCACAGGTGAATGGGGAGCAGGCGATTGCGGATGTTCTGGAACGAACACGCGTCGTTGAACGCCTGGCATGCGAACGAATCGTCGCAAAAACGTGGCGCGGCCAATGGAAATCAAAAATTGTCGATACCGACGAAGCAGTGAAGAAAGACGCCCAGAGCAGCAAGCCCAAAACAGTCAAAACACGCAACCACAGGGCCGCTATCAGCGTGTAGGAGGCCTGATCCACCGGAAAGCAAAGTAAAAAAACAACACAAGCCGACTGCGCTTTCATAAAGCGCACCCGGCTTGCTTCATCTACTTACTTGCCCACACTGATGGTCAGCGTCTGAACGGCTTCATTTCCACGCTCATCGCGTGCCACCACCTTCACGGCCAGATCCCCCTTGAAGCCGGCTGGTGCCGTACCTTCCACCTTGCCGCTCTGGGCGTCAAACTTCACCCACGACGGCAGCGCAGAACCATCGGCAGCCGTTGCACTCAGCGTCACTTTCGCATCAGCACGCGTGCTGGCGAATGCAGACTGCGGAATCTCAACCTTGAAGGCCGTTCCCACATCCACGCGCGCCTGCGGAATCGGTGTGTTGGCAATCAGACCGTCTGCGCCACCTGCAGGTCTGGTGACAACCGCCACTTGGAAAGAACCCGTGGCCGGGGCCAACCCCATGCTGGCAGGTGCCGCGGTGGCAGCTGTCATGGTGGGTGCGGCACCGGCCGACAAACCACCGTCACGCACGGCCAGCATGCCTGGCTGCGCGCTGGCGACCGTCGGAGCGTTGGCTGAAGGCGTTGTCACGCTCGGTGCCGGAGCACTGGTGAGACCGCCACTCTGAGGCCCTTGCTGCACGATCAGGTTTTCTGAGCGAATCATCGCCACCGGCTTGACCGTCAACTCACCATCCACAAACGTCAGTTGATAGTTGTCAGCAGAGCCTGCACTGATGACGATCGGATAGTCACCCGGAGGAACAGCAATACCGCGACGTGTCTGATATTCAACGCCACGAACCACATTGGCTGTATCCGTAAATGCAAGTTGCGTCGGGTTTACACTGAATGTGAACTCAGGATCCTTGTCGCCAAAGAGACGCTCTTTGTCATCCGCCGTTACTGTCAACGGACGACGCGTGATGGTCAATGCACCATTGATGAAGTTCACTGCATAGTTGGCATTGTCCACCGTACCCTGACCGATGGAGTAAGGACCACCTGCAACCGTTTCGCCAGCAGCGCGAACCGGTGCACCGGTCAGCACGTCACCGGCCTTCAGGCCGCGGCCAGCGCTCACACCTTCGGCTACAAACGTCAGCGTCGGATCCGCATCACCATACACCTTGGTCTTGTTGTCGGCTGTCACATTCACAGGACGGGGCGTGATCTGCAGGAAGCTGCCGATGACGCTGATGTCGTAGTTTGTGTTGGCCAGAGAGCCCTGGGAAATTGCATAACCTGTGGAGGAGACGTTTTCACCGCTGGCACGGGTCAGCGCGCCAGTGAAGGTATCACCTGTCTTCAAGCCACGACCGGCTGTCTGTGTTTCAGCAACGAATGTCAATGCAGGATCTGCCTCTCCATATACCTTGCTCTTGAAATCAGCAATCACTTCAACAGGACGCGGTGTGATGGTTAACGCACCATTTGCAAAACTGATTGCATAGTTGCTGTTGGCCACTGTGCCTTGCGTAATGGTGTAAGGACCGCCATCGACAGTTTCGCCATTCGCACGGGTCAAAGCACCGGTGAAGGTGTCACCCGTCTTCAGTCCCCGGCCCGCTGATTGCGCCTCGGAGGTAAAGGTCAACGAAGGATCATTCTCCCCATACACCTTGCTCTTGTCATCAGCCGTCAGATTGATCGGGCGCGGCGTGATGGTGAGCGCACCATTGGAGAAACTGATGGTGTAGTTGCTGTTGGCCAATGTGCCGCGCGTGATGGCGTACGGACCGCCGTTGACAGTCTCGCCGCTTGCACGCGTCAATGCACCGCTCAGGGTATCGCCGGTCTTCAGGCCACGGCCTGCTGACTGAACCTCGGAGGTAAAGGTGAACAAAGGATCGTTCTCTCCGTACACCTTGGTTTTCGCATCACCAGTCACGTTGACAGGACGCGGCGTGATGGTCAGCGAATTACCCGTGAAGCTGATGGTGTAATTGCTGTTGGCCAACGTGCCCTGAGAAATGGCGTAGGGACCACCGTTGACGGTCTCTCCGCTTGCACGGGACAAAGCGCCACTGAAGCTGTCACCCGATACCAGACCCTGGTTGCCCGTCGCGTTCTGTGCGGTGAATGTCAGGGACGGATCGCTCTCACCATACACCTTGGTGCGCGCGTTTGCAGTGACGGTAACCGGACGGGATGTAATGTCAACCGTGCCCCCCGTGACGTTGTAATTGCCGGCATCGGCACCACTCAAACGGAACGCATTGGTGAATGTCAGGGCTTTTCCGTTACCGACATTCGGATCGCTTACGGTGGCCTGAAGTGCGGTGTTGGCTGCCACTGCATCGCCGCTCAAGGCACCCACAACCTGATTCAAGGAAGTGCCACTGACCACACCGGTGCGATCGTAGACGCGACTTCCACTGAGGGTCACATCCAGCGGCGTGACCGTCAGGGTGCCTGTACCGGAGCTGAGGTTGATGGCATAACCCATCGGGCTGCTCAATGTGCCCAAGCCGGTCAGTCTCACATTGTATGAGCCGACTGGGCGATGACCTGCACCGCTGGCTGTGAATGTCCCACCCGACACAATCGGTGTACCGGTCAGTGCATCCGATTCGGCGTCACCGTCAATCAGACCGGTAACAGATACCGCACCGGTTGACGTTGCGGCGCCATACACGGAACTGCCCGAACCGGGTGCAACCGTGATGGTCGGCGTGTTGGCATAGAAGAACCAGTTACCTGTGCCGGCATATGCCGGCGTTGTTCCGGTGAAGCTTTGTGCATAGTGCTTGCTGAAGCCCGCTGACATGCCGCGACCGCTGACGGCGGAAGACGGCAGGTTGACAGGCGCTGCCGAATACACCAGATACCGGCCAGCAGGTGTCTGCAGACCCTGGTCACCTGCAACCGTGTTGAAGAAGTTGCGCTCAGTCACCGCCGTGATGTTTCCGTTGGTGCTGGTGATAGCCTGATCTACCTGCAGATCGCTCGTCGTGCCAATCGTGCGAACCAGTACATCGCCGTTACTGGTCAAACCGCTGACGCCCTGGGTTGTGCCCACCGTGAGTGTTTGACCCGTTACGACCTTGCCTTGGCCGATCGTACCGGCCACAGTTGTGAACTGGTTGATCTGATCCAGGTTCACGTCCGCGTCGGCTGCATCCAGACGCAGCGACGGTGTGGTGATGAAACTGCCAGACGCTTGAGTGACCTGCGAGCCTGCCCCGGAGGCGGCCAGCAGCACTTTGTCACTGGTAATTGCAGACGTTCCCAGATTGAGCGTTCCGCCGTTGGCAACTTCGAGCTTGAGCACTTTATCTGCTGCGAGACCCTGCGTCACGTTACCGTCAACCGACAGACCGCCTGCACCGCCTGACACGGTCAGGTTGAAAGGTGCCGGGGTTGAGCCGAACTGGGTAGCCAGATCCAGTGCTTTGAGTGACGTCACCCCGGACTGCTGGGAGCTTCCCAGATTTACGTCGGCAAACACGGTTGCTGCGGCCAGCAATGTGGTGACATTTTCATCCTTGACCCACAGGCCGCTTGCAGGGGCTGTTGATCCGCCAAACGTTGCAGCACCGGAAGGATTTGAAGATGCCACATTCAACACGGAACCAGTTGCAGCGACAAAGGTCACCGCACCATTCAGATCGATACTGCCATTGCTTGATCCGCTGAACCCGCTGGCCAGCAGATCCACCTGCTGAGTACCTGCGCCACCGATGGTGACCTTGGACAAGCCGATACCGCTGTTGGTACCGGAAGAGGCATACGTACCGTCCAAAGTAACGCGGGAACCATTGACCGTGACCGGTGACCCTGCGCTGGCACCCTCAATGTGTACGCCGTCGCGGTCGCCAACACTGCTGCTTCCAGCCAGCTTTACGATGCCGTTACCCGCATTCAATACAGACGCGCCCTCAACGGTGACGCCATGCAAACTGACAGACCCGGAGTCCCGGAAGTTAACGCTGGCCGCAGATGCAGACGCAGTTGGACGACCGTTGCTGTCGGCTGTACCACCACCGATCACGATATCACCGTTGCCCGTTGCAATTTCTGCATTGGTCAAACTGACTGCACCACCCTGTGAACCGCTGTTGTCAGCATTCAGAATGACATCCAGCTCGCCAGATGCGGTGTTGTCCAGCGCCACGCGGACCGTCTGCGTAGCGGTGCGCTTTCCGAGCACCACACTGCCGTGTGCGCTGACGTTGAACACACCATCGGCCGTACCGGTTTTCTGCAGCGCGATCTGCCCTGCCGCATTATTGAAGACATGGCCGAAGCCGCTCACGGTATTCTGACCGCCCTGATTCAGTACGGTCAGGTTTCCGGCGTTGATGCTGCCCAGCACGATGTTTCCGCTGCTATTGGAGTCGGTAGGCGTCGTGCCGAATGTGTAGGTGAAAGGACCAACACCACTTGAACGGGTTGCAGTCGGCAGTGTCTTGGTCTTGCTGGTGTCATGCGACAGTGTCAGTGAAACACGTCCGGTTCCGGCATCAATCGTCACGCCATCACCCATCACAATCTGTGCAGGACCCGCAAGGCTTGAATCAGCGTGTGCCGCAGATACCCCCGCACTGACAGACTCGTTTGCTTTGATGGTCAGGTCGCCATTGTCGGTTGTGACTGAAGCAAGCAGTCGGACGGACCGACCAGCCTGCAGTGTCAGGTTACCGCCGTTGCCATTGGTATTGGATACATTGATGGCCTTCAGTACGGTGATGTTATTGTTGGCCTGCAATGTCAGGTCAGTCCCCGCATTCAGAATAGCCTGAATGGCTGATGGAGTGATGACTGCATCGCCGCCGTTATTGCCAGCCGAGAAAGGCAATACGCCCCCGGAATAGCCGTAAGCCGTCAGCGCGTTTACGTCAGAGAGGAACTGGGTCGTTGTTCGCCAATCCAGTCCGTCGCCTGCCGCCACGCTGCTTGCATCCCGCCCCAGAGATCCATCCGTATTGTGTGTTGCGCTTTCAGCAAGCAAAGACATCGCCAACACACCCCGTGCGTTATCTGCATTCGCTCCTGCTGACTGACGACCACTGCCGAAAGACGCCACGGGGGTCCAGACCAAGGGTCGGTAAGCGACCTTCTCCAGGCTGGTTGTGGAATACGGCAACATTGTGAACGATGCAAATCCCACACCCGAGTTGGAATCGTTGAAACCCAGTACCGAATTGCGGGAATTCACATAACCGGCCAGACCGGTTTGACCTGGCAGCAACGTGACCGAACCGTTGCTGTCCCCCGTTCGGCCAGATGAGAAAATGATGGCATCACCCGTTACCTGCGAAACGCCGGAGATACTGACCTGCGTGGCCTGCAGTGACTGTCCGAATTGTTGCGACGGAGTGGTACCCACCAAACTGTTCAGTGCATTCACACGACCGCTTGCAGTGCCGCTTGTCTGACCATAGGTGCGGCCTGTGGCGCCATTGATCCAGGTGACAGCACCCACATTAGCCTGATTGGTGTTGTAGTCAGACCAGTTGGGGCTGCTGATAAATGCATTGGTAAATGTATTGGCCTGATCGCGCACCAACGTGACTCCACCACTACCGACCTGATCTCCGGCAACGCTTCCTATCAGACTGTTCTGCTCAGAAATCACACCCGATACGCCAACGCCCGGAGCGCCATATGTCACGGCACCCGCAAATTGCTTGTCACCGTTGTTCCAGAACGGACTCTGTACGATATAACCGTTGTTGGGTAATACCGTGACACCGAAGCCTCCTACGAAGTCGAATGTCTGGGTACCGACAAGACTGTTGGCTGCTGAGATGCGACCGGTGACGCCTGTGCCTGCTGCACCGTAAGAAACAGCGCCCGCATTGGAGGCAGTTCCATTGCTCCAGTTTGAAGAACTGACGATGTATGAACCATCGGTCAGTGCCCTCACACCACCGCTGCCAACAAAGTCGAATGCTGTGCTGCCCACCAGCGAGTTGCTTTCACTGACAACACCGGTTAGGCCCGTCGCTGCGGGAATGCGTGTTACCGCACCTGCAAACTGCTCTGTACCATTGCTCCACTGGAATGACGACACAACGACATTACCGTCCGACAAAACAGTGACGCCACCCGAACCAATATTGTCCTGTGCGGTGGAACCAACCAATGAGGTGCTGGCAGATACCTCACCCGCGAGTGAACCGGTACCCGACAGCCACGTGATGGCACCTTTACCTGTATGAGGCTGGTATAGCGCTTCGGTACTGTCGTTACCCCACCCTGGCGAAAGCACCAGCAGGTTTCCGCCAGTCAAACCTTTCACACCAGTCGACCCCGCAAACGCGAATGTTGTAAGTGACCGGCCGATGCGGTCGTAATTGTTGGTGCCCACCAGACTGTTACCAGTCCCCACAGCGGCGACAGGGAGACCGTCAGCACGTCTGCCAAAGGTCAATGCACCGACATCAACGGCAGAGCCGTTGTTCCATGTTCCGCTGCCCACTGCGAAGAAATCGCTGTCGCTTACATCCAGAACGTTGGCTGCCGGTGCACTGGCAAAGTACGTATAACCGGTCAGTTTTCCGGTGTTGTTGGTATAACCGAATTTGCTTGCCAGCGCGAAAGGCAACAAAGGCTTGCTATTGGTCGTTCCTGAGTTGGCGTTGGAAGCCAGAACGCTTTCAACAATCTTGAAATAACCCGTCGCTTCGATGGCTCCCGAGACTGCATCGCCACCGGTAATTCCGAATACGGGCAGCAGACTGACGCCGCCAGCGAGGCTGGCATCGCCCCCCGCCGTACCGCTCAATTGGGTACCCGATACGCTCGTTGCGAGCGTTCCAGTCAAGCTGTTACCCGTTGCAACAGCCCCAACAGCTGCACCGCCACCGGCTGCAGATGACAGTTGACCAATCGGGCTGATCCATGTTGCCGCACCGCGGCCTTCATTCCAGAAAGGACTGCTGAGGACATAGGCACCATTGGAAAGTCCCCGGCCGCCAAGGCCCACAAAGTCACCGACTGAAACTTCAGTGGTGGTTGTATCGTTGAAGCTGTTGCCATCCGCATGCGTACGAGTCACGGTATTGGTGGTCAGCACGCGGGCGGTACTACCTACAAGGCTGTTGCCACTGCCCACCACTGCTCCTGTTCCAGAGGCCCCGTTGGCAACACCCGTCGTTCCGTCCACCCACGTAGCAGCACCTTTGCTGCTAGCCCAATGCGGGCTTCTTACTACATAGTTGCCGTTATTCAGCACATCCACCGCTTGCTGGGGGTTTGCAATGTAGCCAGTTGAAAAGTTGATAAGTCCCGTGTTGCCGGCTGAGTTACCAATGCGCGTTACCGAGGACACCAGACCGCCGACAAAGTCACCTGCATTGGACCCCACCAGACTGTTGGTACCGCCTACATTGCCCGTCAACCCCGTGGCGCCACTGACCCAAGTGACTGCGCCTTTTGAATCGAGGCCTGCTGCAGTTGTACTGCCCCAATAAGGACTGAGTACGATGAAATTGTCATAGCGGCCCTGAGTGTCTTTGCCACCGACGCCAAATATGCCACCGGAACCGACACGATCAAACGCAGCACCGGTCAGGCTGTTACTCGACGAGAGCGTCGCGCCAATCGTGCCAGTAGCAGCGCCCACAATCTGGCCATCGTCACCGTCTACGACCGCAATGTAGACAGGTATCGCACCACTGTTACCGGTTTTGAACACGAACCGCTTGCCGGCAAGGGCAAACGGGGTTCCGGCACCCAGGAAGTTTCCTCCCTGCGCACCCACCAGACTATTGGAGGAAGATGCCTGCCCTACAGCCAAAGCGCCGTTACCCAATGTGCCATCTGCTTTGATCAGTGTGACCGCACCTACGTTGGTACCCACGATGGGCGCCAGGTTCAGTACGTTGCCGTTGTCCAGCAGCAGGGGAGCTTGTGCATCCACTTCGGCCCGCACGCCGCTGATGTCTTGAGAAGCAAACTGGGTCGTGTTGCCTGAGCCTGTGGCAACAATGGTGTGGGTAATTCGATTGCCGCTCGATTTCTGCTGCGTGGTGATTGAATCGCCATCGCCCGTGGTCGACCCCACCAAGCTGTTGGCTGCGGACACGGCGCCACCGACGGACGTCGTTCCGTTGATGGCACCGGTTGCTCCATTTACCCACGTGATCGCACCTTGATATCCCCCGCTGACAAATCCGTTTTTCGGATTCCAGTAAGGACTCAAAACCAGATAGTTGGGCGCAAGTGTTTGCCCAGTGGCAGGTGTGCCCAGCAGTTTGACACCACCGGATCCCACCGCTGCATAAGACATGGTGCCGACCAGACTATTGGAGGCCGATACCGCACCCGTCAGGTTGCCTGAGCCACCCCAAGTAACTGCGCCAGCATATGCGGCTGCCCCGTTGGTCCACAAGGGGCTGAGCACTGCAAAATTGCCACCCGCCAGAGCCGTAACCTGCTCGCCCACACGGTCGCCGGCTCCAATCACGGCAGGCGTTACTGTTTCGGTCTGGAAGTTGTTGAAGGGTTCGACGTAACGGGTAACCAGCGTCGGCGCGGTTGTTCTGAAATCGGTGACGAAGAAATTGTGACCACCCGATGTCTCGGTAATAGCAGTTGCGCGCAGACCGGTGGAGCCGACCAGACTGTTGCTGGCCGATACGACACCACCGGCAGCGCCGTTACCCAATTGCCCGTTAGCCGCATTGATCAAGGTGACCGATCCCCGGCCTTCATTCCAGTCCGGCATGGACACCACAACATTGCCGTCCGTGAGTTTGGTCAGCGTGGTTGTTGAGGGAAGGGTTCTCAGGATCGGATCCGGGCTTGCGCTCACCACGGCATCCACGATCGTTCCATTGACCTGACCTACCCGGTCGAAGGTACTGTTGTTACCCACCAGACTGTTGGATGCGCTGACGATGTTGCTCGTGTTGACGGTGACTGAAGATGCCGCCCCGCCACCGGTACCGGTTGAGCCGGCAGGCGAACCGTTCTGCCATGTAATCGCGCCGGCAGTTGCCTCAGACGTTGTGAAGCGCGTGTACTGGCTGTAGTTCCGGAAGTCGGACAGACGCGCAAAGAAGTTGACTGAAGACGAACTTGCGATGCGGTTAAAGTAAGGACTGAGTACCAGATAGTTGCTGTTGTCCAGCGCATAAATACCACTGGAACCCACGTGATCATCGGAGTTGGCGCCATACAACTGGTTCAGCAACGAACCCGTACGGCTATTGAAGAGATACGCCGCACCGGCAGAAGATGCGCTACCGACGGTTGTGTTGGGTGCGGTAATGACCACGTTACCGTTGGGCAGAACCGTGACATGCGCTGCAAAATGGTTATTGCGATCCGCATTACCGTTCGGGTCATCCAGACTCAAAGTGGCCATGACGGCGTCTACGTTATCAATGATGATGTCATGCGGATCGAGTTCGAACTGACCGGCGCGACCATTGGCCGCGCTCAGATCAACCCGCCCTTCAAAACCCAGATTCTGTTTGCCGGACACTTCTGCACGGCCACCATTACCGGATGCGCTACCGCCACGTGCCGTCACACCACCACCAAACAGCGTCGTGCCATCGGCCCACACGGCAATCTTGCCGCCATCGCCATTCACGCCAGCATTTGCAATCAGTTCAGTGGACGCATTCACGCCCACTTTGCCTGCGTTGGCAATATCGGTTTCAAGCCCGCGGAAACCCCCACCCACGCGGATATGGCCACCGTTACCCTGACCGCTGGCATCCACCGTTGCGGCACGCAACTGCACAGACCCTGCCGTGATATCAACACGACCGCCATCGGCACTGGCACCGGTACCGCGTGCGCTGATGGTGGCTGATGAGTACACCGTGCCTTTGTCGGCCGCATTGGCGCCCGTGACATTGACGCGGCCACCACCCGCAGCACCGTCTGCGCTGAGCAGCGTTGACGCGGTTTGAATCACGCTGCCGCCACTCACCTCAATCCGGCCGCCGGCACCCGTGCCGGCATCCGCTTTAACAGCACCGGATTGGGCAACGAAATCACCGGAGATATTGACGTTACCGGCCTGTGCGCCCGATACGTCAATGCTGCCCTGCGTGCTGACCGTGCTACCTTCGATGCGTACTTGCCCGCCGCTGGCACTGATGTCGCCACCGGCATTGACCAGACGAACCTTGCCGTCAATTTCAACCAACTGAGACGCACCACCGTGGCCCGCCACCGCCTGCTGCAGCAAGCGGTTGGCAGCACCCGCAGACAGGATGACCTGTCCGCCTTCTGCGTGTACCATGTGGCGGTTTTCAACGAGAGTATTGAGGGTGCCCGCATCCACGCGCACGCCCATCAATCCCGTACCACTCATGTCCAGCGTAACAGCGTCACCGGCTGCCAATGCCACGGTACCCATGCGGGCCGAGATGATGCCTTCGTTGCGCACTTCGGGTGCCAGCATGGCAATATAACCTTGCGTGGCTGCCGTGAGCGTGCCCTTGTTGGTCACAGCGCCTGTTGCATCGCCCCGGGCAAAGTTCAGACGACCCGCCATGAAATCTGCATTGGAAATGGCCAGCGAACTGGCCACCAGACCGCCAACATCCACACGCGAACCAGGCCCGAACACGATACCGTTGGGGTTGACCAAGGTCACTTGACCGTTGGCTGTCAGACTGCCGAAAATCGCTGATGGATCAGCGGACATGACGCGGTTCAGAATCATGGACGATGCGCTGGGCTGCTGAAAATTCACGCTAGCATTCGCGCCGATATTGAAGGTCTGCCAATTGATGGCCGCACGGTCACTTCCTTGCACGATATTCATCGTATTGCCACTCTGACCGATGCTGGCAATACCCGCTGCCACTGCACCACCGGTGGGCAGCGCGTTCACAGGCGGCGGGTCGACCGCATAAGCGGCTGTCGCAGTCAGCAATGCGCTGACCGCCAGTGCACCCACGGTGCCGCTGCTGCGCTTTCCACGCGAGCGCGTGAGTTCGGCGACCGCCACCCAGGCTTGGGTTGCTTCGTTCCATACGAGGCGGTAGATACGGTTCAGTGAGCCAGGGCCATTGCGCATGATGATGTCCAATCAGCAAAAAAACCCGCGCACCTGCGCAGGCTGAAAATTCGGTGGAATGAATCGGGCGTTCAAGTTATCGCCGCTTCAGAAAAATTTGATCAGCGTGAGGTAGAAACGCGGATCACGTTTGGTGCCATCGGCATCTTTGCCTGTGGCCAGTACGCGCGCCGGGTTTTCTCCAAGGCGCCATGCAATGGTTGAGCGCACCGACCAATCGCCGGGCTTGGTCCAGTTGATTCCAAAACCGGCACCCATCAGGTCGTAGGAATTCGGCGAAGACGATGCCGGGAATGCGTTGCGGTCGCGACGGAAATTCGCCTGATCCACAAACGCAATACCCTGCACACCGTGGGCGAATTGGCGCTGCCACTCGATGGAGGCAACCGTGCCTTCATCCGCACTGGCTTCGCTGGCGCTGAATGAACGCACGGCAAACGGACCGCTGACAATGATTTTTTCTGCGGAGTCGAGATTGCGGTCAGCCGTCTGTGAATTGATGCTGACCAACAGCGTATCGACATCCGTCACGCGCTGCAGGCGGCTTAACGCAATATTGAACTTGCTGAAATCGCCATTGCGGTTGGGACCATTGCCAGCCTGATCCGCATTGAAGTCCTGCTGGTTGCCGCTCAGATCCAGCCGGCCCTTTGAATAGGTCAGACTGGCCTGTGTGATGCCGCCACCGCCGAATCCGTCCACATAATCACCAGAGACACCTGCCGATGCGACGTCAATTTTTTTGTTGTTGATCTCGATACCTGAAACCTGGTTGTCAAAATCCTTGCGGTCATAGCCCAGCGTTACATTCAGGTTGGACTGGTTGCTGCGAATCAGCGGATACGTGGCGCGAAGGCCGGCGCTGGTTGCGTCCCCGGTGAACGTGTTGCCGTTGAGCACATAGTCGTAGTCGAGCTTGGTCACAGACCCTGTCACACGCAATCCACTGACACCCACCGGCAAGGAGTAAGCCAGCCGGGCAAATGCGGAGCCGATACTCTTGTTGCCCAGGATCTGGATCTGATCGCCGATGCCGAAGGGGCTGTTGATATTCAGACCGACCGTTGCCCGCCCTTCACCCGTGGCTTTGTTACCGGTGTTGTCCAACTGGGCACTGCCGGTCACGGAGGGGGTGTCTTTCACAGCAACCACCACCTGCGATTCACCGGATTTTTGACCGGGTTCAAGCAGGGAGCTGGCAGACACGCCCGGAAGGTCGTTGAGCAGGCTGATGGCGCGCTGCAGGTCTTCCGGACGCACGGGTTCGCCGAGTTTCTGACGGGAGAGCATGTAGGCAGACGCGCGATCATCGCTGATGTTCTTGCCACCACCGGATCGGTCAATCCGCACACCACCCAGCTTTCCCTCAACGATGGCAATGGTCACCACGCCGGAGGTCAAATCCTGCTCGGGCAAATAGGTGCGAACCAGAAAACCTTTGGCACGATAAGCATTCGCAATCGCATCAGCAGCCTGCCTCAAACCGTCAAAGGTCAGACGCTTGCCGGTAAAAGGCTGCATGGCGCGCTGCAGTTCGTCGTTGGATATCAGTGTTGCGCCCTGAAACCGGAACTCACGGACTTCAACGGTCAGGCCGGTGCCTTCACGGGAGGATGCATCATCGGCTGCTGCACCAGGTACAACGGAGGGTAATTGACGACCCTCCAGCGCGCGATTTGTTTCATTCAGCAGCGATCCCGCATTAGGCGGCGTCTGGGCATGGGCAATTGAAAGGGTAAGGATGGC
>SXGQ01595947.1_pt1 | contig 17651 bp, 16 predicted proteins | sample 3178371 | NCBI WGS metagenome assembly SXGQ01 (sample SAMN11356859, study PRJNA531348) | freshwater metagenome | isolation source: freshwater sample F1-20 | place: China: Fuxian Lake, Yuxi | collected 2017-12-25 | reverse complement strand
GTCCCACGCTGGCTGCAATGCGTTCACTCAGGCTTTGCAAACGCTGGCGCAGCACCCGGTGGTAATCGCGGCCGCGGGCATAGAGCGACACCACCGCCTCCCCAGGGCGCTGCAGCCGAGCGAGTTCTTGCGCCTGCCAGTCTGGCGGGCTGCGCGCCGACAGGTAATCCATACGCGCGGTGATCACGCTCAGTGTGCCGGGCACCAATTCGGCGGGGCGGGCACGCTTGAGGCCATGGGCTGCCATGTAATGCATGTCGCCATGCCAGCCGGCTTGCAGCCAGGCCAGCAGGCCCGGCTCTGCCGAAGACAAATCCACACCAGCAACGCCAATTTGGGAGAATCCGAGTTCCCGGGCCCAGGCCCGAATGCTCGAGACCCATGAATAACCGTGACTGAGAACTTTGGGCGAGACCACGCCAACATTGTAGAAACCCTGAGCCTGGACGATGAGTCGGCCACGGCGCGCTTGGCTCTAGCGCTGGCGGGCGAGCCGGCCTTGTGCAACGCCCTGATTGAATTGCGTGGCGAACTCGGCGCGGGCAAGACCACCCTGGTGCGCTACCTGCTGCAAGCTTTGGGCATTACCGGCCGCATCAAAAGCCCCACCTATGCCGTCGTTGAGCCCTACGAGCTGCCAGACTTGAATATCTGGCATTTTGATTTTTACCGCTTTGCCGATCCGAGCGAATTTGCCGATGCCGGTTTTCGCGATATTTTTGCCAGCCCGGGGCTCAAACTCGTGGAGTGGCCACAGCAGGCCGGTGGCTACCTGCCACGTGCCGACCTGGTGCTGGAGTTGACTGTGCAGCTCAACGAGCGACGCCAGGTCATGCTCACGCCCCAGAGTGCCGTTGGACTGGCGCTGTGCAGCCGCGCCCTGGCTGCAAGCCCCAATTTGGACAGCGCGACATGAAACGGCGCGTGCTCCTGCGCTGGGCCAGCTTCAGCATCTCGGCGCTGTGGCTGTCTCTGGCCCGCGCGACCACCATTTTGGCAGTGCGGCTGTGGCCGGCGCCAGATTACTCGCGTATCACGATCGAGTCTGATGTGGAACTCAAGGTGCGACAAACCTTGCTGACTGACCCGCCCAGCCTGAGCCTGGACATAGACGGCGTGGCTCTGGATGCCACCCTGCGCGACCTGGTGCCCAAACTGGGCCGAGACGACCCGAACATCGCCAGTATCCGCATCGGCCAACAGGCGCCCGGCGTGGTCCGGCTGCTGCTCGAATTTAAGCAAGGCGTCACGCCGCAAGTGTTCACGCTGCCGCCAGTGGCAGCTTATAGGCACCGGCTGCTGCTTGACCTCTACCCCACTCGGGTTGAAGATCCGCTGCTCGCGCTGATCAACGAGCGACTCAAAGTCAATCCGACTCCGCTGCCAGCCCCCGACCCGTTGGGCGAATTGATTGCACGCCAGCAAAACAAGCCAGCCCCGGCACCAGCGACTGACAACTCGACACAGCAGGCCGCCGACCGCCTGATCATCGTGGCCCTTGACCCCGGTCACGGCGGCGAGGACCCTGGCGCTATCGGACCGGCCGGCACCCGCGAGCAAGACGTGGTGCTGCAACTCGCCCTGCGCCTGCGAGAGCGCATCAATGCAGCGCAGATCAACGGCAACCCCCTGCGGGCTTTTTTAACCCGCGACGCCGATTTCTTCGTGCCATTGCAAGCCCGGGTGGCCAAAGCACAAAGAGTGCAAGCAGACCTGTTCATCAGCCTGCACGCCGACGCTTTTTTCACGCCAAGGCCCCAGGGCGCGAGCGTATTCGCGCTCAGCCAAGGCGGTGCCTCCAGTAGCGCAGCGCGCTGGATGGCCGAAAAAGAAAACAAGGCCGACCGGATCGGCGGACTTAATGTCGGTGCGCGCGAGCCCCAGGTCATGCATGCGCTGCACGACATGAGCATCAGCGCACAAATCAAGGACAGTCTGCGCGCAGGCAAAACCATGCTCGGCGAGATCGGCCGGGTTGGCAAACTGCACAAAGCGCAGGTCGAACAGGCGGCCTTTGCGGTGCTCAAGGCACCCGAAATACCCAGCGTGCTGGTGGAGGCGGCTTTTATCAGCAACCCCGAAGAAGAAGCCCGGCTCAACACCGAGGCCTATCAAGAGCAACTGGCCGATGCACTGCTGCGCAGCATTCTGTTGTACTTCGCCAAAAACCCACCGCTGGCGCGCAAACGCACCCTGTGACAGTGCTGCTCAGGCCAGCCTGTCGCTGCGCCCCACCTTGTGGCGCTGGCTAAACGCCTTCTGGCTTGATTTGGGCGCGCAAGATCACCGGTTTCCAGCGAGCCTGCTCGGCTTTGATGAAGGCATCGAATTCAGCCCCGGTGTTGCCAACCGCAAGCGCCGTGTCCTGGGCCAACCTGTCCTTGACCAGGCTGCTGCGCACAGCCTTGATGGCCTCCACTTCGAGCTTGGCAATATTCGCCTTGGGCCATTTCGCCGGGGCCAGCAAACCATACCATTGGGTCATCTCGAAACCCTTGAAACCCTGCTCAGCCACGGTAGGAACATCCGGCAGCTGGGCCAGCCGTTGCGTCGTGCCGGTGGCGATACATCGCAATTTTCCAGCCTTGATGAAACCCATCAAGGCCGGCGCACCCACCGAGGCGGCGTCCAAACGCCCGGCCATCAAGTCGGTCAGCATCGGGCCGGTGCCGCGGTAGGGCACATGCAGCACAAAGATCTCGCCGACCAGCTTGAGGTACTCAAACGCCAGGTGACCGGCGCTGCCATTGCCCGCTGAGCCGTAGTTCAGTCGGCCCGGCCGGCTCTTGGCATAGGCCATGAACTCGGTGAGGTTCTTCACCGGCAAATCAGGGTGCACCACATACAGGCTAGGCACCTTGGAGACCAGGGTGATTGAGGTGAAATCCCGCGCCGGGTCGTAGGGCAGCTTGTCAAAAATATAGGGGTTGACCGCCAGTGTGCCGATGTGGCCAAGAATCAGCGTGTGCTCATCGCTGCTGCTAGCCACCTCCTGCATGGCGATGTTGCCGGCCGCGCCGGGCTTGTTCTCGACGAACATGTTTTGACCCAAAGTTTTGGACATTTCACCAGCGACTGCACGCGCCACAATTTCTGAACTGCCGCCAGGCGCAAAGGGTACGACCAGGCGCAAGGGCTTGGTCGGCCAAGCGGTTTGGGCCATGGCTTTTGCCCCCAGCAAGCCAGCGGCCAGTCCGGCACTCGCCTGCAGCCACTCACGGCGGTTGAATTGTTTGATCATCTTGGGTCTCGCTTGGTGGGTTCAAAAACTTTTAGGACCGGTTGAGGATACAGAAAAAAATTATTGGGCGAGGGCTGGGGCGTCGCTGCATGGGTGCAGGCGGCGCATCGAGGGGCATTGTCGCTAGGCGATCTTGTCCAGGGCCCTCATCGAGCCACAGTTTGAGGCAGCATCATTCGCCTGGATAAGATTAGCCTTGATGCAAAAATTTCCGCGTAAATTGCTTGCTGCGACAGAACCCTGAGAGACCCTCAATGAACGATATTCACAGTTTTCAGATCAATATTCCCGACGAAACCCTGGCCAGCATCAAAAATTCAGTCGCCAACTATCCATGGCACGAGATGCCAGACGACGGGGGGTGGCAATACGGCACAAATCTCAGCTACATGAAGGAACTCTGTGCCTACTGGGTCAACGAATTTGACTGGCGCAAGCAAGAGGCAGCCATCAATCGATGGCCTCAATTTAAGGCCTCGGTCAAAGGGATCGACCTCCATTTCATCCATGAAAAAGGCAGCGGCCCGGCACCCATGCCCTTGATCATTAGCCACGGCTGGCCGGGGTCGATCGTCGAATTTTTAAAGCTTATTGAGCCGCTGGCGCATCCCGAGCGATTTGGCGGTCGCATCGAGGATGCGTTTGAGGTGGTTGCGCCATCGCTGCCGGGATTCGGATTTTCTGGCAGGCCACCACGCCCCTATGGGCCGCGCAAGATGGCTGGAGTCTTCGCCTCCCTCATGACTGACGTATTGGGCTGTGACAGCTATCTCGCCCAAGGTGGCGACTGGGGTGCTGGAATTTCGAGTTGGCTCGGTTTCGACCATGCGCCAGCTTGCCGGGCTATCCACCTCAATTGCATGACCATGCATCACCCGAGAGGCGCACAGACAGACGAGGAAGCCGCTTGGGAACAACGGTTCAAGGAAGACCAAGTGATGGAAGAGGGTTACCGGACTCAACAAGCCACCAAGCCACAGACTCTCAGCTACGCCATGATGGACAGCCCGGTAGGCGTTGCGGCTTGGATTGTTGAGAAATTCAATTCTTGGTCTGACACTCAAGGCGATGACGTTGAAAGCGCCCACAGCAAAGACGTCTTGCTGACCAACATCATGGTGTATGTTGCGACTCGGACTTTCAACACGGCGTCTTGGATCTACTACGGTCGGCGGGAGGAAGGTGGGCGAACCTTATCAAGCCAGGGTAAGCGAGTTGAGGTACCCACCGCCTGCGCCTTGTTTCCCGCGGAAATGCTGGCCTGGCCACCACGCACTTACGTTGAACGCATGTACAACGTTCAACGCTGGACTCAGATGCCTCGAGGCGGACATTTTGCAGCTATGGAGCAGCCGGAGCTTTTGATAAACGACATCCGCAACTTCGCCCGCACTCTGAGATAGAGCAGATATGCTGGGGTGCTCACACCACAAAGCGGCTTGGCTTTTGCTGGCGGCAACTGAGAGAGCGCCGGTTTTATCCTTGAAATTAGCCCGGATGGATATGTTGTCCATACGAAGAGATTCGCCATGGCACGGACAAGCAGCCGGGGCGCTAGCGCAACAAGGTTTGTACCCACTGAACAATGTCCTTCGCCATGGGTGCCACCGCCGCCGGGTCTTTGATGGCGCCAGCCAGCACATGCTGTCCCGGGCTTTGGCTGTAAGTTACAGGCACCAGCCATTTTTCCTGCGAGCCCATTCGGCCAAAGGCGGTCTTGATTTGGGCGGTGCTCACGGTCTTGTCCTGCTCGCTGTAGAGCACCAGCAGGGGCGCCCGGAACTCACCCAAGTCGCTGTCGCGAACACCCTTGACCAGCGCCATCATCGGAAAGACCGAGCGGGTTGGGTAGCGCGTCGTCCAAGCCTGGGCCTCGGCCTCAGACTGCGGCGACCAACTGCGACTCTCCCCTTCCAGCGCCAGCGCCAGTTGGCGTCCCCAGGGCCAGTTAAGCAGTTCGGCGCGCCAGTCTTTAGGTCCGAAATTGGGCGATAAAAAAACATGGGCGTCGAGCTGGCTAGCCCAAGGCGAGCTGCCCAACCAGGTGGCCAGCGTTGAGCCAGTGGAGCAACTCACAAGCAGCACCCTGTCACCCAGCACCTGCCCGATGCGCAGGGCCTCCAAGGCGTCGGCCATCCAGTCCTGTACACGGGGTTCTGCCATCGCAGCACCGGAGCGGCCATGGCCGCTCAGTCGGGTGTAAAACACATGGGCGCCAAGCGCCTGACCGATCTGCTCGGCCAGGGGGGAAGTCTCCATACGGTTGGCCGAAAAACCGTGCAAGTAAACCACCGACCAGGGCCTGCGCCGCTGCTCGGTTCCATACCAAACAATCCCCTTGGCGCTACCCGGACGAAGGTCGGTGAAGGCGGCCTCGTTGGCGCTAAGCCAGGTGTCAAGGGCGGCGATGTCATCGGGCGGTGGCGGCCGCGGTGCGGGCTCGCGCTCGCCGAAATCATTGCGTGGCCCACTGAGTACCAGCAGCGCGAGCAGGCCCGGCAGCAACAGCCAGCGCCGCCAGACTTTCATCAGCGGCGCGCTTGCAAGCGCCAGCCCAGCCTGAGCCCGGGGCCGCTTCACGATGGCTTCTCTGTTGCTGCGGGCCGGTTTGAGGTTCTTGCCCTCCAAGCTCCCCACAGCACCAGCAAGCCGGGGATCAAAATCATGGCCCAGATGATTTTGTCCAAATGGGCCTTCACAAACCCGATATTGCCAAAGAAATAGCCGACCGTGATGATGCCCACCACCCACAGGGCGCCACCGCTGACATCATAAAAAGTGAACTTGCGCCGGGTCATCTGCGCCACGCCGGCCACAAAGGGTGCAAAGGTGCGCACAAAAGGCATGAAACGCGCGGCAACAATGGTGATGCCGCCATAGCGTTCATAAAAAGCGTGGGTGCGATCAAACGAGGCCTTGTTGAAAAAACGCGAGTCTGACCAGCCAAACACCTTGGGCCCAAAATGGCGACCCAACGCGTAGTTGGTCTGGTTGCCCAGCACCGCTGCCAACAGCAGCAGGCTGACCGATAGCGGGTAGCTCATCAAACCTACGCCACACATCGCGCCCACCACAAACAGCAGCGAGTCCCCCGGCAAAAAGGGCATCACCACAAGCCCGGTTTCGACAAAAATAACCATAAAAAGCAGGGCATACACCCACCAACCGTAGCTGCGCACAAAGGCCTCGAGGTACTTGTCCACATGCAAAATAAAATCGAGCAAAAGGGTGAGGAGATCCATGGCCTAAGATTATCGACTGCCGCGCGAAAACTCCCGCTATCAGTGGCGCCAAAACTCCGGGCTGAGCAGTACGAGCAATGTGAACAGTTCCAGCCGGCCTAGCAACATCGCCAGAGTGCACAGCCAGGTCTGAAAATCGCTCAGCACCGCAAAAGTTGTCGCCGGACCGACCAAGTTGAGTCCCGGACCCATGTTGTTGATGCACGCCACAATGGCTGTCAGGGCGGTGACCACATCACAACCGCTGAACAGCATCAGCAGGGTGAGGATAATAATGGTCGCCCCGTAGAGCGAGACAAAAGCCAGCACCGAATGCAGCACACTGCGGTCAACGACTTGCTTGTTGAGCTTGACCACCACCTGCAAGCGCGGATGAATCAGCCGACGGAGTTCGCCATAGCTTTGCTTGACCAGCAGCTGGGCTCGCACCATCTTGATGCCCCCACCGGTTGACCCGGCACACGTGGCGAAGCAGGACAAAAAGATCATGAACACGGGCGCAAACATCGGCCACTTGTTGTAATCCGTGGTGGCCAGGCCCGTGGTAGTGGCAATTGATACCACACTGAAGGCTGCAAAGCGCAGCGCCGTTAAAAACTCGGCATAGGTGTTCTCACGCCACAGAAAATAGGCCACCAAAAGTACGCTACCCAGCATCAGCCACCAAAAAGCCTGCGCCTCAAGATCGAAGCGATAAACCCGAAAGCTGCGCCGCGTCACAAACAAGAAATGGGTGGCAAAGTTAATGCCCGCCAACAGCATGAAGAAAATCGCAACCGCCTCCATCGCCGGCAAGTTAAAAAACCCGAAGCTGTCGTCATGGGAAGAAAAGCCGCCCAAACCCATGATGGAAAAGGCATGCATCAGTGCATCCATGGCGGGCATACCGGCCAGCCAAAGACCGGCTACGCAACCGGCCGTAATGCAGGCGTAGACCACCCACAGCCCCTTGGCGGTTTGGGTGATGCGGGGTGTTAGTTTTTCGTCTTTCATCGGGCCCGGGGTTTCGGCCTTGAAGGCCTGGCTGCCACCCACCCCCAGCAGCGGCAACACCGCTACCGTCAGAACCACCACACCCATGCCGCCAACCCAGACCAGAAAAGTGCGCCAGAAGTTGATCGATACCGGCAGCGCGTCCAGTTTGTCGAGCACCGTCGCACCCGTGGTGGTTAGCCCCGAAACGGTCTCAAAATAGGCATCGGCGAAGGACAGCCCAGGTATCTGCCAAAGCAGCGGCAGGGTGGCCACCGCGGGCGTGACCAGCCAAGTGAGGGCGGCGAGCAAAAAACCATCGCGCACCTGCAACTCGCGGTTACGCGCCTGTGAGCGGGTGCCCAAGGCCATCAGTAGGCCAATGCCCAGGGCGATTGCACAGGAGGCGGCAAACGCCAGTTGGGCGCCATCGGCAAACAAGCAAGAAACCCCCAGGGGGATCAGCATCAAGCCAGCGATGATCAGGATGATCAGGCCCAGAATATGAAAAACAGAGGCAAGGCGAACCATATCGATTGCCCCCGATCAGATGAACAGCCCGCTCACCTGGAGCAGGCGCTCCACCTGGTGAATGACTTTTTTATCCGACACAAAAATAATCAGGTGGTCGCCATCCTTGATGCAGTGGGAGTGGTGCGCCATCAGCACCTCTGTGCCGCGCACGATGGCGCCCAGGAACGAGCCATCTGGCCAGGCGATTTGATCGACACGGCGGTCAATACAGGCACTTGATGACCGGTCACCATGCACCACAATCTCCAGTGCCTCGGCGGCACCGCGACGCAGGCTGTGCACCACGGTGACATCGGCCTTGCGCACATGGGACAAAATGGTGCCGATGGTGGCATCGGCCAGCCCGATCACACTGTGAATGCCACTGTCCTCCAGCAGGTCGACAAAGGCGCTTTGATGAATCAATGCGATCACCCTGCGCGCGCCCAGGCGTTTGGCCAGCAGCGAGGCGATGATGTTGCGCTCGTCATTACCGGTGGCAGCTACAAACAAGTCGACCTTGTCTATGTTCTCGCTCTTGAGCAGCGCAGAGTCGTTTTCCGAGCCAAGCAATACCTGGGTGCGCTCCAGCGCTGCGGCGGCATCCTGCGCCAGCACCGGGTCAAGCACCAACACTTTGACATGGTGATCTATTTGCAGATCTTTGGCCAAACGCAAAGCGGTGTCAGAGCCACCGGCAATCATGACCTGCTCTACAGGGTAGTCCATCTTGCGCAGCTCTTGCATCACGCGGCGCATCACCGAGGTCTCGGACAGGAAGAAAACCTCGTCGCCGGTGCATATGATGGTGCTGCTCTCGGGGATGATAGCGCGCCCTTCCCTGAAGATGCAGACAATTCGGGCATCCACCTCCTTGAGGTGGTCGTGCAGGTCGGAAATAGGAAGTCCGACCATCAGGCCGTCTGCCCGCGCCCGCACGGCCACCAAGCAGACCCGGCCCCCGGCAAACTCCAGCACCTGCAAGGCTTCCGGATAGCTCACCAGGCGCTGCACATAGTCAGCAACAATTTGCTCTGGGCAAATCACATGGTTGATGGCAAACAGCGCCTCGCCAGAGAGCCGCTCGTCGGCCAAATACTCGACCGAGCGAATTCGCGCAATTCGCTTGGGTACGCTAAACAGGCTGGCTGCAATCTTGCAGGCGATCATGTTGACCTCGTCCACCTCGGTGACGGCGATCAACAACTCGCAATCCTCAATACCAGCTTCCTTGAGTACCGAGGGGTGGGCCGCATTGCCCACCACTGTTCGCAAATCTAGCCGGGCACTGAGCTCCTTGAGCCTGGCAGCATCGCGGTCTATGACTGTGATGTCGTTGGCTTCAGAAGCCAGATTTTCTGCCACCGATGCGCCGACCTCGCCGGCGCCAAGAATAATTATTTTTTTCATAGGGAGTCGACCGCAGTCGGCGGTCAAGGTGGTTTTAGGCGAAAATTTTAAAGAGAATCGGCCAGAGACCGAAAAGCTTGAACCAGGCAGTTCTTGTATCGGCAGACTGTGCCTAAGGGTTGCGGCCCGCGCTGACTTTGCAGGCAAAGCTCGCCGAGAATCCAACTGCACCAACAAACCTTACACAGCCATGCCTGCACACACCCGCCTGAATGCCGCCGCTCTGCCGGTGCTGGCAGCGCGGGGCCTGCCGGTGCCGAGCTACCGCAGAGACCAACTACCGGGTGTGGTGCACCTTGGCCTTGGGGCCTTTCACCGCGCCCACCAAGCACTGGTCTGCGATGCGCTGTTGGCCCGGGGCGACGACCGCTGGGGGATCTTGGGGGTGGCTATGCGCAGCACGCAGCTGGCCGACGCGCTGCGCGAGCAAGACGGTTTGTATGCAGTGCAAATTGCCAGCGAGCAGGGCGCCGGCTGGCACCTGTGCGGCGCTGTCTGGCAGACCTGCGTGGCCCAGCGGGAGCGCGACGCAGTGGTGCACGCAATCGCCGCACCCAGCACCCGCTGGATAACGCTGACAGTGACCGAAAAAGCCTATGGCCCGGCGCTGGCCGAGCTGCTGGTGCAAGGCCTGTCGGCCCGCCGGGCGGCCGGCTTGGCGGGTCTGACCATCGCCTCCTGTGACAACCTGAGCGGCAACGGCAGCAAGCTCGAAGCCATGTGCCAGGCCCTGGTGCAAGAGCAAGAACAAAAGCAAGATCAAGGGGCAGCACTGGGGCGCTGGATGGCCGGGCACTGTGCGTTTCCCAACAGCATGGTCGACCGCATCGTGCCGGCCGCCACACCGGCCCGACTGGCTGCTGCCCAGACCGCCTTGGGCCTGAATGACCAGGCGGCCTTGGGTACCGAGGCCTTTTGGGAATGGGTGATTGAGCGGCGCTTTGCCGACGTCAGCGATGCGGACGCGCTGTCAGCGGTTGGTGTCACCGTGGTCGATGACGTGGCCCCGTTTGAAGAGGCCAAGCTGCGCCTGCTCAACGCCAGCCATTCCGCACTGGCCTGCCTGGGCGCGGTCCTCGGGCTGGGCACAGTTGACCAGTGCATAGCCCAAAACCCGGTGCGGCAATTTGTGCACGACTTCATTACCCTGGATGTTGGCCCGCAGCTACGCCGGCCAGATGTGGCGACCTACCGAGACGCGTTGCTGGCGCGCTTTGCCAACCCGGCATTGGCCCACAGCGTGCACCAAATTGCGACCGACAGCTCAGTCAAAATACCACAGCGCTGGGTGCCCTCGGTGCTGGCGGGTTTAGCCCGGCAGCAGCCGATGCAGCGCCTGGCTTTTTGCGCTGCCGCCTGGATGCGCTACCTGCGTGGCATGGATGAGCAGGGACGGGTTTATCAGCTCAATGACCCGATGGTGGACAAGCTGCAGGCCCTGGCGCAGACCCACGCTGGTGATGCGCCGTCCAGCGTCGCGGCCCTGGGCACCATGCAAAACATCTGGGGCGGCTCGCTGGCCCAGCACCAGCCATGGCACACTGAGGTCACCCAGCAGCTCGAGCGAATCAACCGCCAGGGTATTTTTGGCGCACTGGCCGGTCTGGCAATACCCGCAACGGCTCTGCGGTAGCGGGCCATCACTCCGCATCAAACAACCCAATGCAAGGAGACGCGACTGATGTTCAATCTGAATGGAAAAATTGCCCTCATCACGGGTGCCTCAAGGGGTCTGGGCTGGGCCATGGCCCAGTCTTTGGCCCAAGCCGGAGCACATGTGGTGTTGAACGCCCGCGACTCTGGCGCCCTGCGCGCTCGGGTGAGCGAACTCCAGGCCCAGGGCTGGTCGGCCGACAGCGCGCCATTTGATGTGACCGACTCCGCTGCCGCACAAGCGTGCGTGGCCGGCTTAAAAGAGAAATGGGGGCGCTTTGACATCCTGGTGGCCAATGCCGGCATCAACCACCGCCGCGCGCTGGCCGACTTCGAGCTCGACGACTTCAACCGGGTGATACAAACCAACCTGACCGCGGTGTGGGTGCTAAGCAAAGCGGCCGCACAAGCCATGCTGGCGCAAGCCAGTGGGCGCATCATCCTGATTGGCTCAATGAGCGCCATGAACGCCCGCCCCGGCATCTCTGCCTATGTGGCAAGCAAGGGGGCGGTGCATGCCCTGGGCCGGCAACTGGCGGTAGAACTGGCGCCGCAGGCCATCACGGTGAATTGCATCGCACCCGGTTTTTTTGCCACTGAAATGAACACCGCCCTGGTTGACGACCCCGAGTTCAATGACTGGGTGAAAAAACGCACGCCCGCCGGGCGCTGGGGCCGGCTCGAAGAAATCGGCCCGGCCGCTGTGTTTTTGGCCTCGGATGAGGCCTCCTTTGTGACTGGCCTGGTCATGACCGTAGATGGCGGCTTCACCTCAGCCATGTAGTGCTTGAGCGGCCAAGCCCATGAACAAAGAAATTCGCCTCAACGCCTTCGAAATGAACTGTGTCGGCCATATCCAGCAGGGCCTGTGGACACACCCGCGCGACCAGTCATGCCGCTATCTCGAACTTGCCTACTGGACCGACTACGCCAAGCGGCTGGAAGCCGGTCTGTTTGACGGCCTGTTTTTTGCCGATGTCGTGGGCGTGTATGACGTGCTGGGTGCTAGCCCTGATGCGGCCCTGCGAGGTGCGGTGCAAGTGCCCGTGAATGACCCGATGCTACTGATTCCGGCCATGGCCAGCGTGACCCAGCACCTCGGCTTTGGGGTTACCGCCAACCTGAGCTATGAGCCGCCCTACCTGTTTGCACGCCGCATGTCCACGCTGGACCACCTAACCAAGGGACGGATCGGCTGGAATATTGTCACCGGCTACCTCGACAGCGCAGCCCGTGCCGCCGGGCTCTCTGGCCAAAGCGGACACGACGACCGCTACGACCTGGCAGACGAATACATGTCGCTGGTCTATCAGCTCTGGGAAGGTAGCTGGGACGATGACGCAGTGCTGGCCGACCGCTTGCGTGGTGTCTATGCCGACCCCTCCAAAGTGCGTCTGGTTCAGCACCAGGGGCCCCAGTACCGGGTGCAGGCCATGCACTTGAGCGAACCCTCGCCACAGCGCACACCCCTACTCTACCAGGCCGGCTCCTCGGCGCGCGGCTCGCGTTTTGCCGCCACCCACGCCGAATGCGTTTTCTTGAACGGCCAAACCCTGCCCGGTGTTAAAGCCATTGTTGACAGCCTACGCAGCCAGGCAGTGCAACGGGGGCGCGCTGGCACAGACATCAAGGTCTGGCTGGGTGCCACCGTGATCACCGCCCAAACCGATGCCCAGGCCGAAGAAAAATTTGACGAATACAAACGCTATGCCAGCTCAGAAGCTGCGCTGGTGCACGCCGCTGCATCCATGGGCATCGACTTTGCAAAATACGACATCGATGAGCCCATAGAGACCGGAAAAAGCCAGGCCATCGTCTCCAATGTGGATGCCATGACACGCAGCGCTGGGCCACAATGGACCCGGCGCAAACTGCTCTCGCAAATGGTGCTGGGTAGCCGCCAAACACCCTGGGTCGGCTCAGCCGATCGCATTGCACAACAACTGATTGACTGGAGCATTGCGGCCGACATTGATGGCTTCAACCTCTCACGCACGGTGGTACCCGAGTGCTTTGATGACCTGATCGCGCTGGTGGTTCCCCGCCTGCAAGAGCGCGGCGCTTATAAGACCGCCTACACGCCGGGCACCCTGCGCAACAAACTCTTTGGCCGCGACCGTCTGGCAGCCAGCCACCCGGTGGCGCAGTACCGGCGGCAGGCGGTCTGAGGTGTACCTTGAGCCATCCGTCCAAACTCGGTCTGGCTTTGTGTGATGTGAGGTAACGCGATACCGTAACTGGAGCTGTGATGAAACGTCTCAAACTGTGTGTCATTGGCGCGGGCGCCATGGGATCGAGCTATGGTGGTCTGCTGGCCAAGCTGGGCCATGAGGTGCTGCTGGTCGACCGCTGGTCTGCCCATGTGGAGGCGATCAACCGCGACGGCCTGCAACTCGACGGCGTTTGCGGCCAACACCGGCTGGCCTTGACCGCCTGCCAAGAGGTGCCCGACGGCCTGGATGCCGATCTGGCCATGATCTGGACTGACACCAACAACACCCGCCAGGCGGCCCTGATTGCCGAGCGCGCCCTGGCCGCGGGTGGCTTTGCCGTCACCTTGCAAAACGGCGTGGGTAATGTTGAGACACTGGTGGAGGTGCTGGGCCAGCACCGGGTGCTTGCGGGTTCGAGCATGTGCTCAGCGGCGATGCAGGGCCCCGCACGGGCCATCTTGACGCACATGGGCATGACCTCGCTAGGAGAGATCGGCGGTGGCAGCAGCCCCAGGGTTGAGAGCCTGTGCCAGGAGCTCAAAGCCGCCGGCTTTGAGGTGCGTGCCTATCCCGACATCATGTCGCTGATCTGGACTAAATTTGCCCTGAACTGCGCCATCAACGCGCTCTGCGCAGCCACCGGCCTGCGCCTGGGCGAAATGGCCCGCACTCCGGCAGTCGACCGCTTGCAAGACCATCTGCTCGATGAGATTTTGGCCGTCATCGCCGCCAAGGGCATCACGCTTGCAGACCCCGACTTGCGGGCCACCGTCAAGGCGCACTGCTGGGGCAAATTCAGCCGCCCGTCCATGCTGCAAGCGATCGAGGCAGGCAAGGCGACCGAGATAGACGCCCTGAACGCACAGGTGGTGCTCGCAGGCCTGCAGTTAGGCATCCCAACCCCGTACAACGACGCCCTGGTGCTGCTGCTCAAAGGCGTAGAACACAAAGCCAGTGCGGCGCGCGGACGTACTGATGCAGATTACGCCGCCCTGGAGGCCCAGGTGACAGGCCCTCGCCCGGCCAGCTGAGGTCTGACGAACCATCTACTACGCCCGCTCTTCTCACCGGCAGCCAGTTTGGCGACAGCTTACCAATAGACCGGTGCCTGAGCATAAATTGAACCGCTGCAGATTGTGCGGGTCGGTTATGTAGGGCTCACCTTCTGAGCGATTTGATGTTGAATCACGGATTCAGATTAAAGGAGAAAGACAACTATGAAAAAGATGCTTATTGGACTGGCGCTCGTGGGCATTGCAGTACCTGTTTTTGCTAACGAAGATACGGTGAAGATTTTGGAATGGAATTGTGCAAACACTATTGCTGGCATTGCACAGAACACTTCGAAGACCGACCTTAGCTACGTCGCTTTGCAAATTCCCCTGTACAAAAACGATGTGAAAGTCGGTGATGCGATTGCGAACGTCTCGGGCATCGATGAAGGCGGGAAGTGGGCGTTCAAAGCAATCACTTTCCTAAAGGACTTTGACAAGTGTGGTGCCCCAAGGATAACTGCTTTCTAGTCTAGTCGCTGTGCTTTTCAGAGCAGCGTTTGCCAGCAGTTCGCCAGGGTGCGCGGGGTTGTGCATGTTCATGGTATGCCTCTTAGTGGGACCCGCTGCTTTTGCGTATCACTGAGCCAGAAGTTCGCGCGCGAGGGGCGTTAGGTGAGGCCGTATGAGTGACATCGGCACTTCAACCTCGACAAAGCCTTCTGAATAAGGTGCCACTTCGTAAGGATTAAATTGAAGGCTGAAAGACGCTTTTCCGATCGACCAGTTTGCCGTTGTCGAAACAGCTGCTTTCAAATTTTCAGATCGCTCGATCTGTAACTGTTCGCCAAGCTTTTCTTTCAATTCCTTAAAAACGTAGCTCGCCACTATTTCCACCCAACGATTGCCGGTGAAGAAGTCAGCTGGGCGCATGACCCGATCGGTCTCAGCGAGAAAGTAGAGATTAGCTCGCCAAGATTGAGGATGCGCAGCGCCGTGGCCATACCAACTAGAGCTTTCGGTTGCCTGGATCAGCTTGACTGTCGCCATTGTTAACGCAACGCCTAATTCGCTGTTTGAATCGCCATCTAAGCTAGTTCGCCATTTACGTATGTCTCGTGCTAACCAATCGTTGAGCAGCAAGTCGGACGAAGACTTGGCGACCACTTGAGGGTAAGAGATTGTGTGGGTTGAAGCCGCCTCACCTGAGGCCTTTGGCGCATTGAAACTGTACTCACTAACCGTGAAAGCGATCCGACCAACCGGCACTGGCAGTACACCAAGTTCTTTAAGCCGTTGTCGATATTGATCACCGACGCAGCCAATGGCATCTGCTCCAAGTTCTATTGAAGTTGGGGACGCGCTGCAGGCTCGCGGCCAATAGGCAAGCCAAGAACGTTGCGATGACAAGACCATCGTTTGAGCCTCTCTTGGAAGAATTTTCGTTTGGTCACGGTATATCTTGGCCAGATCTTCATCGAGCTTGGAGACCTCCGCATGTTGGCAAATGAACTTTTCTTGTGGCCGAGCAGCCCTGTTGCAATCGAAGCTAGCGGCGCGGACTCTGTCCCACGAGAAAGCTGCGATCAAACTGATCGCCGTAGTCATGAGGACATTTTTGATATTCGTTTTCATAAATTTTTATGCTGCTTTCATAAGAGCTTGCGAAGCAAGAAGTATTCATCCAAGAAATATCGCCAAGCAGCATTCGACTGTCATAGCAACCCTAGCCTGTGACAGGCTGATTCAACACCCCGCCACGAACGGACATTTTTTGATTTTTTGACCTGACAGGCTTGGGCCCGAGCGGCGTTGGTTGCTGGACGATGCTGCTGTATCACCGCCGCAACAGACGTCCCTGGCGTCGTGGTTCAGGGCGCAGCGTCCAGGTGGTCCAGAGCACGGCTGATGTAGGCCATGCGCGCGTCCAGTGACGCGTCCAGGGGCCGAATGCCGATCTTCACCCCTAGAACGGTCAGGTTTCGGTGGTCGCTGGCCACCATGCAGGCGTGTATGGCCGCGACGGTCAGCAAGGAGCCCTCGGCGCCAATACCGCCCACAGTGCTTGGGGCGGGCGGCATGTGGCTGTCGCGCCAGGCGCCGTAGGGGGTGTCTTGACCCGAGGCGCCCGAAAACATCAGGCCCGCCAGCACCCCATGCTGCCTGGCCAATTCGATGTGTTGCAGCGCGCCCTGGGCGCTGCGCGCCTCGAGCGCCGAGCGGCCCCAGTTGACCACAATGCCCAGCCTGCTGCCGTAGCGCGCATTGGTGGCCTCGATGGCGGCGATTTCATCGGCCAGGCTCAGGAAACCTTTGGCCGGCACCTGGCCCACCACATGGGCATCGCAATGCTCGATCACCACCCGCGCGCCCTGCCAATCCCACTGAACCAGCTTGGCCAGGGAGGCACTCAGCGCGCCCACGGAAGAGGCGGCCTCGGTCTTGTTCGGGGCGGTGTGAATTTCGATCGCATCCACCACCGGCCGGCCGCAGGCGTCATTCAGGGCGGCGATGGCGTCGCGTGCCTGCCGCACAAAGCCCAGGGCTTCTTCGCGCCCGGATGCATCGTCAGACGCCAGGCCCACCTTCGGATTTTTAGCTGTGGCCGCCACGACGCCAGGAATGCAGGTAAGCACAAAACGCCAGTTCGGGTCGATATGGCGCACAAACCAGGCGTCATCGTGCGGGTGCAGGGTGCCCAAAAAGGGATGCTCCAGCCCCTTGATGTTCGGCAGTACGCGCAGTCGCGCGTAATAGCGCGCCTCCAGCTCGGGGTCCCAGGCGGTGGTGTTGGGTGAGGCGGCGTAGGCGCCAACGAAGTACGACATGGTTTGTCCTGTGGTGAAGCGCCATGGCGGCGCTGGCCGATCCCTGTAGTCGATGTTACTGCGAGCACGATCAGGATAAAACTGTATAAAAAAGTTATTCCACCGCCATGTCTGCCGCCCCTGGCTAAGCCGAGCTGCATTGCCTGCCCAACTTCAGTTTCCAGCGCGGCGCCTCGCAATGCGAGGCGTTGGTGGCGCGGACGGCGGCGCTGGGTTACAGCGCGCTGGCCATCAACGACGAGATTCGAATTTAGTATTTTCCAATCCAGGTATGAGCCTGAAGGGGCTGGAGTTTAGATAACTTCGACGAGTGGGCTGATGTGGTTAAAAGGGGAGGTTTAAGGGCTCACTCCCCAAGCCTTTGAACAAGGCTGTTCTGGAAGTTTTGGCTTGCGGGAATTTTTTAAATCAGGCCCCTGCCAGGCCGCCGGAGGCCCCCCCTCGTCCGCCCCTTTTTCGCAAGCCCCGAATTGAACCTGCGTGCATCAAGCCCGTCTTTTTTGTTGTGCAAAGCTGGCAAACAATTCATGCTTGGCTTGCTGCATCTTCTGCGCCGCAGCGAGGTCTGTTTGCTGTTTTGCTTGCGC
>SXGQ01518653.1_pt1 | contig 17654 bp, 8 predicted proteins | sample 3178371 | NCBI WGS metagenome assembly SXGQ01 (sample SAMN11356859, study PRJNA531348) | freshwater metagenome | isolation source: freshwater sample F1-20 | place: China: Fuxian Lake, Yuxi | collected 2017-12-25 | reverse complement strand
GGAGATGGCGCGCACCGGTGACCGCGACGGGCTCGAAGGGCTCCATGGCCACGTCGCGAACCTCGCGAAGGCCGAGGGCGGCGCCAACCACTGGTCGGTCTTGAAGATGATGCAGCTCGCGCGCACGGCGACCGACGCGGCGCTGCAGGCGTGGCTCTATTTCCGGAACGGTCAGCTGTACGCCGAGACGCTTGGCGAGAAGCAGATGGCCGAGATGGCCTTCCGGAAGATCGAGGTCGTGCCGGACGACGCGGACATGCGGGCGTATCTCCTCGCGTTCTACACCGACTTTTACGCCGCGCAGAGCAACTGGCGCAAGCTCGAGCAGACCCTCGCCGACCCGCAGTTCGGCGGCGACACGGGCGCCCTCGCGGTGCAGGAGACGCTCGCGCGCATCGCCGAGAGCCGACAGCAGCCCGAGAAGGCGCTCGGCTTCTGGCAAGCCGTCCGCAAGGAGTCCGCGAGCCACGCGGAGGCCGAGCAGCGGCTGCACGCGCTGTACACCCAGCTCGGGCGCTGGAACAACCTCGTCGACCTCGTGAAGGAGCGGCACGACCGTCTGCCCGCGACCGATCATGCGGGGCGCATCGCCGCGCAGCTCGAGCTGGTCGTGCTGTTCCGCGACAAGATGAACGCGCCCGCGCGCGTCATTCAGTGCTGGCAAGCCATCCTGGAGCTCGAGCCTGGCAACGCTGCGGCGCTCGACGCGCTCGTCGAGGTCTACACCGGGCAGGCCCGCTGGCAGGACCTCGTGCGCGTGCTGAACGACAAGGTGACGCACGCGCCCGACACGGCGGCGCGGGTGGCGCTGCTCGAACGGGTGACGGGCATCTACCGCGAGAAATTCTCGAACCCGAACGAGGCGGTCAAGACGCTCAACCGCATCCTCGAGCTCGACCCGAACAACCGCGCTGCCCTGGCGCAGGCGAAGGACATCTACTTCCAGCAGCACAACTTCGACGCCTGGGTCGAGCTGAGCGACCGCGAGCTCGCGTTCATCGACGACCCCGCGACGCAGCGGGCCGAGCTCGTGAAGCTCGCGAAGATCGCGAGCGAGAAGCTGCGCAAGCCCGAGACCCCGATCGCGCTGTGGCTGCGTGTCCTTGAGGGCGATCCGCGTCATGAGGCGGCGCTCGAGCAGCTCGAGACGCTCTACGAGCGTGAGAAGCGCTGGGCCGAGCTCGCCGACATCCTCGAGCGGCGCGTGGCGCTCGCGAGCGAGGGCGGCAAGGCGACCACGGTCGTGACGGCGCTGCTCGACAAGCTCGGGACGGTGCTCTCGGCGCGCCTCGAGGATCACGGCGCCGCCGCCGATGTCTGGAAGCGGCTCCTCGCGGTCGATCGCGACCACCGCAAGGCGCAGACGGAGCTCCGCAAGAAGTTCCTCGCCGAGCGCAGCTGGGACGAGCTCGAATGGTTCTTCCGCAGCTACGGGGACTTGGGCGAGTGGGTGCGGACGGTCGAAGGGCAGCTGAAGCACGTCGAGAACGAGGCGGAGAAGCTCCCCCTGCTGTTCAAGCTCGCGTCTGTCTACCGCGACGAGCTGAATGACGTCCGCCGCGCGGTCAAGAGCCTCGAGGCGGTGCTTGAAATCGACGGGCGGAACGCCGAGGCCGCCAGCCTGCTCATCCCGATCTACCGCCAGCTCGCGCAGTGGGCGCAGCTGCCCGATGTCTATGAAATCGCGACCGACGCGACCGAGGAGCGCGAGACGCGGCGCACGCTGCTGCTCGAGGCGGCCGAGGTCCAGTCGACGCAGCTGAAGAACCCGGAGATGGCGTTCTTCGCGTTCGTTCAGGCCGTGCGCGAGAACCCGGAAGACATCGCGCTCCACCCGCGACTGCGCGAACTCGCCGAGGCGTCGGCGAACTGGGAGAGCTACGTCGTCGTGCTGCAGGACGGCGTGGACCACATCACGGTGGACGACGCTCGGGTGGCGGTGCTGCTCGAGGTCGGGCGGGTCTACCGCGAGCGCCTTGGCGCCGATGACACGTCGCTGACGTTCTTCAACCGCGTCCTCGCCTACGATCCGCACAACACGGTCGCGCTCGACGCGTCCGAGGCCGCCTTCGAGGCGACGGGCCAGATCGATCAGCTCATCGTCACCTACCACCGCCGCCTCGGCATGATGACGGCTGGCCCCGAGCAGCTCGCGACGTTGCACAAGCTCGCAAAGGCCTGGCGCGACCACATCGGCGCGATAGATGAGGCCGAGGCGGTCTACCGCGAGATCCTCGCGGCCTATCCCGACGAGCGGCCCGCCCTCGACGCGCTCGCGGACCTCCTCATCGCGGACGCCCGCCACGCGGATCTGCACGTGCTGCTGCTGCAGAAGCGCGAACTGCTGCAGCGGGCGGGCGGCGGCGCGGAGTCCTTCGCGGACCTCGCCTGCCAGCTCGGCATGCTGACGTGGGTCGAGTTCGGCGAGGCGGGCCTCGACGACACCATCACCGCCTATGAAGAGGCCCTCCGCCAGGTCCCGCAGCACCCCGAGGCGGTCCTCCGCCTTGAAGAGCTGCTCGGCGCGAGCGAGCACCGCCTCCGCCTGACGCACGCGCTCGCCCCCGTCCACGAAGCGCAGGGGGCCTGGGATAAACTCGCGCAGATGCTGGAGATTCAGGCGGACGCCGCCGGTGAGGCCGGTGACACGGCCGGGCGTCAGGCGCGGCTCCTGCGGCTCGCGCGCCTCTACGAGGAGCAACTCGGCAACGCCGACCTCACGTGGCGCTCGGTGGGTCGTGCCTACGCGCTGCAGCCTGATGACGCGGCGATCCGGGCCCGCTTCGAGGCCCTGACGCGAAGCCTTGGGCGCTGGCGTCAGCTCGTCGATCTCTACAGCGGCCATGTGGACGAAGCACAGACCCACGAGGCCCGGGTCGCCACGCGCCTGACGCTCGCCCGCACGCTGCGCGATGAGCTGCGCGAGCCTGCGGCCGCCCGAGTCCACTTCGACAAGGTGCTCGACGAACGGCCCGACCACGCCGAGGCGCTCGATGCGCTCGAGACGCTGCTCGCAGACCTTGGCGACCACGAGGCCCTGCTCAAGATCTACGAGACGCGGGTCGGCCTCGTCCCGTCGAAGGACGGGCGCATCGCCTATCTCTTCAAGGCCTCCGACCTGCTTGCCGAGCGCCTCGACCGCGTCGAGGACGCCATCCGCCCGGCCGAGGACGCGCTCGCCCTCGCAGCCGGCCACCCCGACGCCGTCGCGCGCCTCGACACGCTGATGAGCCTCGTCGAGCGCTGGGACGACCTCGCCGCGGTGCTGAGCGGCGCGATCGCCGCGACCGACGACACCGCGCGCCTCCTCGCGCTCAAGCTTCGGCTCGCCGGAATCCTCGAGACGCACCTCGGGCGGAAGCCCGAGGCCATCGTCGGCTACGACAGCGTCCTCGGGCTCGACGCGGACAACGCGGCGGCGGTCGGGGCCCTCGAGCGTCTCTTCGCCGACCCGGATCACGCGCCTCAGGTGGCCCCGCTGCTCGAGCCGTTCTACACGCGGCACGCGCGCTGGGAGGACCTCGCGCGCCTCTGGACCGTCCGCGAGGCGACCGAGCTCGAGCCGCGCGCGAAGATCGCCTGGAACTACAAGCTCGCGGAGCTGCTCGAGACCCGCATCGGCGACCCGTCCCGCGCGCTCGCTGCGATGCAGGCCGCCGCGACCCTCGCGCCCGAGGACGCGCTGACGTTGAGCGAGCTCTTGCGCCTCGCGGACGCGACCCGCGCCCATGCGGCCCTCGTCGCCTTCCTGAAGGGGCTCGTCGAGGACATCGGCGACCTCGGGCGACGCGTCGAGACGCACCGCACCATCGCCGAGCTCGCCCGTGACAAGACCGACGACCGCGCCGAGGCCGAGGCGCAGCTGCGGGCCCTCCTCGAGCTGCGCGGCGACGACATGCCCGCGGTCGACGCCCTCATCGACCTGCTCCGCGGCAACGCGGACCACGCCGGCCTCGTCGACGCGCTCCTCGCGAAGGCGGCGCTGCTCGGCAAGACCCCCGACGCCCGCAACGCGCTCTTCGCCGAGGCTGGCGACCTCGCCGCGGCCGAGCTCGGCAAACCCTCGCGCGCCATCGAGATCTTCGAGCAGCTGCTCGCCCTCGAGCCCGCCAGCGACCGCGCCCTCGGCTCCCTCGAGCAGCTCTACCGGCAGACCGAGGACTGGGACAACCTCGTCCGCGTCTACCGCCTGCAGCTCTCACAGGCGACAGAGCTGGCGGCAAAGAAAGCCATCTCGGCGGCCATGGCTGACGTCCAGGACCGCCACCTCGAGGCGGCGGGCGACGCCATCGCCACGTGGCAGGCGCGCCTCGCCCTCGACCCGACCGACCTCGAGGCCCTCGAGCGCCTCGACACGCTCTACACGCGCGAGGCCGACTGGTTCAACCTGCGCGCGATTCTTCTGAAGATCCGGGACCTCTCCGAAGGCGGCGCGTGGGATCTGGCGCAGTTCCGGATCGCGGCGTTGTACCTCGACCCCGAGCGCCTCGCGGACCTGCAGCAGGCCATCGCGGTCCTCGCCGAGCTGCTCGGCCGGAACCTCGCCCACGCAGGGGCTATCGAGGCCCTCGAAGGCCTCATCACGGGCTCGGACTTTTTCCAGCAAGCGTTTGACGTACTGAGCCCCGTGCTCGAGGTGAGCGACCGCGACGAGGACCTCTGGAAGAACCAGCTCGCCCTCGCGAGCCGCCTCGAAGACGCCCCCGAGCGCCTCGTGCCGACGCTGCAGTCGCTCGCGAAGCTCGCCGAGGCCAAGCTCGCCGACCCGATCCGCGCCATCGAGAGCCTCGCCCGGGCCTTCACGGTCGCACCGCGCAACGCCGACACCGTGCGCGAGCTCGAGCGCGTGACCGAGACCCACGACTTCATTGCGGACCTCGTCGACATCTACCTCGCGCACGCCGCGGGCACCGACGACACGCTGCTGGCACTCGATCTGCAGCTGCGCGGCGGCGAGCTGCTGATGGACAAGGTCGGCGACCTCCCGCGCGCGACGGCAACCTACGCGGGTGTCCTCGCGAACAACCCCGACCATCGCGAGGCGCTCGCGCGGCTGCACGTGCTGCACGAGCGGCAGGGGCAGTGGGCCGAGCTCGCGGCCATCCTGCGCCAGCAGGCGGACCTCGCGGGCGACACCCCGACGCGCCTCGAGCTCCTCGAGAAGCTCGCGCGCATCTCTGAAGCGCAGCTCGCGGACGTCGAACGCGGCTACGCGGCCTGGTGCGAGATGCTCGACCTCGACCGCGGCTCGGCCTCCGCCGTCGCGGCGCTGCGGCGCCTCTTCGAGGCTGGCGAGCACTCGCTGGAGATCGCCGAGCGCCTCGAGCCGCTCTACCGTGAGGGGAGCCGCTGGGACGAGCTCGACAGTCTGTTGCAACTCAAACTTTCCCTGCTCGACGAACCGGCCGATCAGCTGCAACTGCTGCGCGATCTGGCGGCCCTCGCGCTCGAGAAGCGGCAGCGGGAGGGCGAGGCGCTCGAGTGGTTCGCCCGCGCGCTCCAGCTCGACCCCGACGACGAAGGGCTCTACGGCGAGGTCGACCGCCTCGCGCGGAAGGGCGGCGAGCATGCGGCCCTGCTCCAGTACCTGCTCGATGCGGCCGAGGTCGCGGGCGAGGTCGAGCGCAAGGTCGTGCTGCTGCACCGCGCGGCGAAGGTCGCCCACGACGACCTCGCGGACATGGGCGAGGCCGAGCGCATCCTGCGCCGCATCACGGCGCTGTCGCCAAAGGACGCAGCCGCCTGGCGGGCGCTCGACGCCCTTATTGCGAAGGCCGAGCGGTGGTCCGACCTCGAGCCGGTGCTGCTCGCGCTGACGAAGGCGGACGACGTGTTCGACGCGGAGCTCGGGCACCTGTGGACGCGCATCGCCGAGCTGCGCCGCGACCGCCTCGGGCGGGCCGACGACAGCATCGCCGCGTGGAAGGAGGTCCTCGGCCTCAACGACACGGACACGGCGGCGCTGTTGGCGCTGAAGGACCTCTACGAGGCGGCGGAGGCCTGGCCCGAGCTCTTCGACATCCTGCAGCGGCTCGCCGAGCTCGAGGCCGACGCGGGGACGCGGGCGGGCTATCTCTCGGATATGGCGTATCTGGCCGAGAATGCCCTCGGCAACAGCGAGCGGGCGATCGAGCTGTGGGAGGAGGTCCTCATCGCGAAGCCGCAGGACCTCAACGCGCTGCGCGAGCTGCAGCGCCTGCAGGAAGGCGGCGGGAACTGGCAGGGACTCACCGAGGCGCTCGAGCGCGAACTCGCGGCGGGGCTGTCCGACGATGCACGGCGCCTCGAGGTGCTGCTGACGCTCGGGCGCATCTGGCGGGACCACCTCGACGACCCCGACCAGGCCATCAACGCCTTCGAGCGGGCGCGCGCGCTGTCGCCGACGGAGCGTGAGGCCCTCGAGGCCCTGCTGGGCCTCCAGACCGACGCGGGCAATGACGTCGCCCGCGGGGCCATGCTCGAGGCGATGATCGCCGCGACCGACACCTTCTCGGCCGACGAGCGGCTCGGGCAGTGGCGGGCCCTCGCGACGCTGCGGGCCGAGGTCTTTGGCGACCAGGCGCGCGCCATCGAGGCGTGGCAGGCCGTGCTTGGGGGCCTCCCCGAGGACGCCGAGGCCATCGCCCAGCTCGAAGCCCTCTACGAGAGCGCAGGCCGCTGGGCCGACCTCGTCGGGCTGCTCCGCCGGCGCATCCGGCTCACGTCGGGCCGCGACGACAAGGTCGCGCTCTACCTGCAGGTCGGCGCGCTGCAGGAGCAGAACCTGCAGGACCCCGCGGCCGCCATCGGGACCTACGACGAGCTGCTCGGCTTCGAGCCTGGCGAGCTCGAGGGCAACCGACGCCTCGAGGCCCTGCACGAGCGGGCCGCCAACTGGGCCGAGGTCGCGCGTCTGCTGCTCGACCGCGTCGACTACCTCGGCGACGCCGCCGACAAGCTCGCGACCTACCAGCGCCTCGCGGTGCTCTACGAGACGCGCCTCGAGGGGGCCGAGGACGCCTTCACCTGCGTGCAACTCGCACTCGAGCTCGCTCCCGACGACCCGCAGCTGCTCGGCGAGCTCGAGCGCCTCGCAGCTCTGACAGGCGCCTGGGACAAGCTGCAGGAGACCTACGAGACGGTGCTGCCGCACCTCGATGAGGACACCGGGCTCGCCGTGATGCAGAAGTCGGCCGATGTCGTGCGTACGCGTCTCGGCGACGCGGCCGCCGCAGTGCCGCTCTACGAGCGCGTCCTCTCGGTCGCCCCCGACCACGAGCCGTCGCTGCGCGCGCTGCGTGACCTGCACCTCGAGCGCGATGACGTCGAAAGCCTCGTGCCGATCCTCGAGCGCCTCGCCGCCGCGACCCCGGACTTCGTCGAGCAGAAGGCACTGCTGCGGCAGATCGCCGAGCTGCACGAGGCGCCGCGCGCAGACCGCGAGGCCGCCATCGCTGCGTGGGAGACGCTCCACGCCGTCGACGAGATGGACCTCACCGTCCTCGACGCGCTCGCCCGCCTGCACATCGCGGGCGAGGCCTGGGAGGCCCTCATCGAGGTCCTCGAGCGGCGCCTGTCGCTCGAGCCGACGCGCGAGGTCGAGCTGCGCCTTCAGGTGGCGGACCTCTACGACCGCTACCTCGTGCGTCAGCCCGAGGCGATCAAGGCCTTCGACGCGGTCCTCGATGTCGACCCGGCCAACGTGACGGCACTCGAGCGCCTCGAGGCGATCTTCGCCGAGCAGGAGGACTACGACCGCCTGCTCGCGATGTACGAGCGCGCCGAGACGGCCGCCGCGAGTCCCGAGGAGCGGCTGCGTTTCGCGAAGAACGGCGCCCTTATTCACGAGGACTACCGCAAGGACTTCGAGCAGGCGGCCGAGAGCTGGCAGCGCGTCATGTCGCTCGCCCCGCAGGACGACGAGGCCTACGAGGCCCTCGTGCGCATCCGGACTGGCCAGGAGGCGTGGGAGGATCTCATCCGCGCCCACGAGGACCGCCTGACCATCGTGTCGGACACGGCGACGCGGACGGGCATCCTGATGGCCATCGGCGAGCTGTCGCGTGACCGGCTCGACGACCCGCACGCAGCCATCGGGGCCTTCGAGCGCGTGCTGCGCGAGGACCCGAAGCACGACGAGGCGATGGATGCGCTCGATGCGCTGTTCGAGCGTGAGGGCGTCTGGGACCGCCTGCTCGCGAACCTCGACCGCAAGCTCGCCATCGTGATGCAGCCAGCCGCCCGCGGCGACATCCTCTTCCGCAAGGGCGTCGTCGCGGCCCGAGAGCTCGACGACACGGTGCAGGCGGCCGAAACCCTCGAGGCGGTGCTGCGCGTCGCCCCGGGGCGCGCGGACGCGATCGCCGAGCTGCTCGCCATCTACCGTCGCGAAGAGCGCTGGGAGGCCGCACTCGCCGTCCTCGAGCACCAGCTCGCACATACGCGCGCGCCGCTCGAGCGGGCCGAGGCCCACGTGGAGGTAGCCGAGGTCCTCGCGACCCACCTCGGCCGTCCCGCCGACGCGCTGGGCCACTTCGAGCAGGCGGAGCGCGCGAACCCGAACTCGCGCCGCGCGCTCTCGGCGCTCGCCGAGCACTACATGGCGACCCAGGCCTGGGCGCCGGCGATGACGCGCCTTGAGGCGCTCATTGACCGACTCGACGCCGCGACGCCCGACGAGGCGAAGGCGCGGACCTTCGAGCAGCACGGTCTGTGCGCGGTCGAGCTCTACCTCGAGGACCAGGCGCTGACGTCGCTGAACAAGGCCGCCTCGCTGGCGATCCCCGGCCTCGCGACGCTGCGGGCGCTCGGCCGCCTCTACCACAAGCGTCAGGACCGGGCGCGGGCCGAGCACCACCTGCAGCAGCTGCTCGACCGCTTCCGCGACGACCTCCCGAGCGACGAGCTCGTCGAGGTGCTGATGCTGCTCGGGCGCATGGCGCTCGAGGCGGGCAACGTCGACCGCGCGAAGACCTTCCTGACGCAGGTGGTCGACGAGCAGCCGAACAACCGGCAGGCCCTCGAGGACATCGTCGAGGTGCTGAAGCTGCACCACGAGTGGGAGAACGCGGCGGGCTTCCTCGAGCGCCTGCTCTATCTCACGACGGACAAGCTCGAGCGCTACCGCGTGCTGATGAACCTCGGCGACATCAGCGTCTCGCAGCTGCGCGACCCCGCGTCGGCCGCGGACCGGTACCGCGAGGCGCTGCGGCTCGAGGTCTTCCCGAAGGAGCCCGCGCTGAAGCTCGTCGAGCTGAGCATCCAGACGTCGGACTTCCCAGGGGCCATCGAGAACCTGAACCGCCTGCTGCGCTTCGAGGAGGAGCCGCGCAAGAAGGCGCAGTTCGCCTTCATGGCGGCTGTCATCGAGCGCGACAACCTGTCGAACCCGATGGAGTCGGTGAAGTACCTGAACCTCGCCCTCGACAACGACCTCGAGCGCCTCAACTTCTTTGAGGAAATCGAGAAGATCCTGACCCGCGAGCAGGAGCCGCGCGTCCTCGAGCAGAACTACCGCCGCATGATCCAGCGGCTGCGCGAGACGCAGGCGGAGCTGCCGAACAAGGACGTCATCCTGTTCAAGCTCTACGCGGGCCTGGGCGAAATCTACCGCTCGCGCCTGAAGGACGCCGACAAGGCGGCCGCTGCCTTCGGGCTCGCGCGCGACATGCGCCCGGACGATGCGCGCATCCGCGAGATCCTCGCGAGCCTCTATGACGTGCTGCCCGAGGCGGCCGACAAGGCCATCGCCGAGCACCGCTGGCTCATCGCGCAGAACCCGCAGCGCTTCGAGTCCTACCGCCGCCTCGTGACGCTCTTCACGAAGACGAAGCGCCACGACGCCGCCTGGTGCGTAACCGCACTCCTCGTCGTCCTCGGACAGGCGACCGACGCGGAGAACGCCTTCTACGAGCGCTACCGTGCGCCGTCGATGATCGAGGTCAACCGCGTCATCGACCCGTCGGTGTTCGTGCAGGCCGTCATGTCACGGCAGGAGGATCCGACGGTCACGCGCATCCTCGAGCTCATCTACGCCGGCCTCGGCAAGAACCTGAGCGCACGGTCAGAGAAGGACTACAATCTCAAGAAGAAGGACCGCGTCAACCTCACGGAGCCGCTGCTCGTCAGCAACACCCTGACGAGCGTCCTGAAGTTGCTGGGCATGCCAGCCCCCGAGGTCTACCGCACGGATGAGCCGACCGGGCTCGAAGTGCTGCAGATGGCGCCGCCGAGGCTGCGGGTCGGCAGCGACTACATGTCGGGCCGCGACGACAAGGAGCTCGCGTATCACTTCGCGAAGCGTCTCACGTACTTCCAGCCCGGGCGCGCCATCACGACGCTCTACCCGCGCGAGGCCCTCGAGAGCCTCTACATCGCGGCCGCGATGGTCCACGACCCGGCCTTCCAGCCGCCCGCCCGCGAGGGTGTCGACCCAGCCGCGATGCAGGCCATCCTGGCGCAGGCGGTCGAGGTCAAGGCGGTGCTCGAGAAGGGGCTGACGCCCGAGCTGAAGGCCGAGCTGCGGGACCTCATCAAGTCGCTGAACGCGCGCGTGAGCTTCCCGAACCTCGGGGCCTGGCACCGCGCGGTCGAGCTGACGGCCTGCCACGCGGGCGTCGTGGCCTGCGGTGACCCAGCCTTCGCGGGGCGCCTCATCCGTGGCGAGCCGTCGACGCTCAGCAAGCTCAAGGCGTCGGACAAGCTGAAGGATCTCGTGCACTACGTGCTCTCCGAGCCCTACCTGCAGCTGCGCAAGCACATCGGCAGCGAAATCGACTACAGCGACCTGATGAGCTGAGCTGTCGCGTCCTCAGGCCCCACGGGGCCGGGGGGCGCGGCCTCGGACGCGACAGTGGCCCTCAGCCAGCCTGTGTGCCTGGCTTCGGAGAAGAGACGCGATGCGCGCGACGTGGCCTGGCACGCTGTACGTGGTGGCGCTGCCCATCGGCAACCCCGACGATATCACGCTGCGCGCGATGCGGACGTTGCGTGAGGTGGACGTCATCCTGTCGGAAGACACGCGCCGGACGCGCGCGCTGTTGACCCACCTCGGGCTTGACGGACGCGTCCGCGAGGCCTCGGACGGTGACGACAGCGGACCGGCCTCCGAGGCGGCGCTCGCGGCGTTGTCCGACGGTTCGTCAGGGAACGCCGAGGACCGCGGACGACCACTCGTTCTGCGGCGTTTCGACGCCCACGTCGAGGGGAGCCGCCTCGAGCCGGTGCTGTCGGCGCTGCGGGCGGGCGGGACGTGCGCGCTGGTCTCGGACGCCGGGACCCCAGGCATCAGCGACCCCGGCCACCGCCTCGTGTCCGCCGCCCATGAGGCCGGGCTGCGCGTCGTCCCAGTGCCTGGCGCCTCGTCGGTCACGGCGGCCGTCTCGGTCTCGGGGCTCGGCGCGCAGGGCTTCACCTTCCACGGATTTGCGCCCAAGGCCGAGAGCGCCCGCCGCGAAGCCTTCGCGTCGCTGGCGCCCGGGACTCACGTGTTCTTCACGCCATCCCGCGACCTCCCGGACCTGCTGACCGACGCGGCCACCGTCCCGACGCTCGGTGCGGCCTTCGTGGCGCGCGAAATCACGAAGCTTCACGAGACCTTCTACCGCGGATCGCCAGAGGCGCTGGCCGCGGCACTCGCGACAGACCCGGAGGCGACGCTCGGTGAGGCCGTGGTGGTCTTCGAGGCGAGCGCAGCGGTGAGCGATGACGACGCCGTGAAGGCGGCCCTGCGCCCGCTGCTCGCGGCTGGCACTTCGGCCCGCGACGCGGCCCGCCTCGTGGCCGAGCGCCTCGGGTTGCCGCGGCGCCACGTCTATCAGCTCGCCCTCGCCGAGCCCCGCCAACCCATGGAACCCCAAGAGGACCGCCCGTGACCGCCTTGCATGACGACGCCCTCTTTCAGGACTGCCCGCTCGCGGTCCTCGACGTCGAGACCACCGGCTTCGACGCGACGACCGACCGCGTCATCGAGGTCGCCGTGGTCCACATGCAGGGCGGCGTCGTGACGGACCGCTGGGGCACCCTCGTCAACCCCGAGCGCGCGGTGCCCGAGGACGTCGTGCGCCTGACCGGCATCGACCCGACGCAGCTGCCTGACGCACCCCGCTTCGCCGACATCGCGGGCGAGCTCGGGGCGCGGCTCACGGGGCGCGTCTTCGTCGCCTACAACCTGACGTTTGACCGCGGCTTCGTGTCGGCCGAGCTCGGGCGCGTGGGCCTCCCGTTTCCAGCCGACCGCTTCCTCGACCCGCTCGTCTTCGTCCGCGAGCTGCACCGCGGCGCGGGCTCGAAGAAGCTCGGGGCGGTCGCCGAGCGCCTCGGCATCAGCCTCGCGAGCGCCCACCGCGCGACCGACGACGCCGAGGCCGCTGGCCACATCCTCTATCGTCTGTCCGAGAGCCTGCCCGCACGTCTTGGCGCCATGCTGCTCTTGCAGCAACAGTGGGAGCAGAGCCAGAAGAACGAGATGGCCGGGTGGCGCGGCGATCGCGGAGCGTCGGCCTCCATCGGCGGTCAGGTCGACCGCGGCAACGCGCTCGGTCCCGCCTACCTCTACGGCGACGACACCGACCCGGTCCGCGCGATGTTCCGCCACCTGCCCGACTCGGGCGGCGCCCGCAAGTCCAGCTGACGGTCCATAATCGCTATAAATTGCAATGCGCGCAAACCGAGCATGCAATTTTAGTTATACTTTTTGTGGAAATCACCATCTCCGGCGGTGGGCTCGTCGTGGTGGTCTGCGTTGAGGAGAGACGCCGATGAGCGCGAGACGACGCACCGCGCGCGGCGAGGGGCTCGAGGTGAACCTGCCTCCCGTCGACGTGCTCGAGCGGAGGGCGCGCGTCCTTGCCCTCGTCGATGCGCTGCTCGAGCCTGACGCGGCGTTTCGGCGCTTCTGCTTCGACCCGGATTGGGGCGACGGTGCGCGCCTCCTGACGCTCCGCTCGGGCGAGGGTGACCACGCCTTCCTCGCCCTGACACCGGACGGGGCGCTCCTCCGCGGACGCCCCGCGGAGGCCCTTGCGGTGCGAGCCGACAGGCTCTTCACAGGGATCCCTGCGGCCCTCGCGCCGCTCGTCGACGAGCCCGCCTTCGCGCTCGGAGGCGACGCCTTCGCGGCCTGGCACGCGACCTCCGAGGCCACCTGGCGGGCGGCAGTCTCCCTCGAGGGACACGGGGTGAGTGAGCTGCTCGCGCCCCTCGGCGATGCCCCCGCGGTCGCGGCCACACTCGCCGAGGCGGTCTGGGGCCGCCGACCCCATGCCGCGAGCCTGAGCCTCCTCTGGTCGGGGGCGCCCGTCACGCGGGACCTCCTCGCGGCGCTGCTGCCTGACCTCGACCTCGACGTCGCACTGAGCCAGGCCCGAGCGCTCGGACTGCCGGTGTCCGACGCGGCGCGCCCCGAGGCCGAGCGCGCCCCCCCGAGGAAGGCCCGCGTGGCGCCAGCGGCCAGCCGGGCGTCGGCGAAGACAGCCACGGCGAAGCCAGCCATGGCGACGGAGCCCGCGAAGCCGGCCGGACCCGAGGAGGACGACGGGACCGTCGGAGAGGCGGAGTTCAAGGTCATCCGCGTCGGCGATGAGACCCGCCTCGTGGTTGGCGGCAAGGTGCAGCTGCGCGCGGCCCGGCCCGGCCTCTACCTCGAGCTGCTCGAGGCCGTCCGGGCGGCCCTGCGCGCCGCCACCTGAGCGGCTGGCCTCGCCCGAGGTCGCCTGAGGCGACCCGAGGGTCGACCTGCCGCAGGTCCCGCGTTATGGTCGTCCCGCCTGCCAGACGCGCCCCGCCCCGGCGCGCGCGTGACGAGAGGCGACAGAGAGAGGGAGAAGCCCGCATGACGATCGCCCAGCTTGGCCGCCCGGCCACCTACGAGGACGTCCTCGCCGCCCCGTCGACGATGATCGCCGAGCTGCTCGGCGGCATGCTCCACCTGTCCGCGCGGCCCGCGAGCCGCCACACCCGCGCCGCCTCACGTCTCGGCATGGCGCTCGGCCCCTTCGACGGCGACCCCGACGGCGACGACCCGGGCGGCTGGATCATCCTCGACGAACCCGAGCTGCGCCTCGGCGACACGGTCGTGGTCCCGGATCTGGCCGGCTGGCGCCGCGAGCGCATGCCCGAGCTGCCCGACGCGCCGTCCTTCACCCTCGTGCCCGACTGGGTCTGCGAGGTCGCCTCCCCCGCCACGCGCCGCGAGGACCGCCTGCTGAAGCTGCCGCTCTACCGCCGCGTCGGGGTCCCGTGGGTGTGGATCGTCGACCCGCTGAGCGAGACCGTCGACGTCCACGAGGGCGACGGCCCGCGCTGGATCCTCGCCGCGACCGCCGTCGGCGCTGGCGCCGTGCACCTGCCGCCCTTTGACGCCCGCGCCCTCGACCCGGGCCGCTGGTTCGCGCGCTGAGCCGCGGCTCGGGCGACTGTGACCAGAGAGCGCCCCGACTTTCGTTGGGTCAGACCAAACGAAGGTCGACCTTGCATCTGGTCGCCGTTTGCGTGTTCACGACGCGGCGCTCCGAGAGCTACGGTCCCAACCAAAGGCCTGCCGCGCGACACCGTCCATTTCAGGCGCGACAAGCAGCAACACGAAGTCGACTTCGTCATCGCGGGCGTCGGGGGCCGGGCCCCCTCGCCATCGCGTGCAAGTGGAGCCCCGAGCGCTTCACGCCGTCGTCCCTCGCCTCCTTCCGCGGGCTCCACCCCGACGGCGAGAGCTGGCTCGTGGCCCACGACCTCGTGGCGGAGACCGAGCGCCGCTTCGGGCCCCACCGCGTCCGGCTCCTGCCCATCGACGGACTCGCGGAGGCGCTGACGCGCTGGCTCCGCGGCTGAACCGACCCGGCCCGTCGGACGCGGCCAGAGGCCGAGAGAGGCCAAGACAGGCCAAGACAGGCCAAGAGACGACGCCTTGCCTCGACCCTCGGGCTCTGGCAGGGATGGAGCATGAAGCGTCACGCGACGAAGCGGGCCATCGGCCTCCTGAGCGACCGCGGCGGCCGCTCGCGCTTCGTCGCGCGCTCCCGGGCGCACGACCGGGCGCACGCGCAGCTCGGGACCTTCCTGCGGGAGCTGGACCTCGAACTCGGCCCTGTGCCGGAGGACGCGCTCGAGGCGGTCCGTGAGGCCTGGCCTCGCGGGCGCGCCGAGCCCTGACCACCACGCGTCTGGTGCATCACGTCGCGGGCGGGGGCCCGCCCGAAGGGCCGCTCCGGGATCGCGCCCGGGGCGCGGGGACCTGACGGCGAAGCGGCCTCGGCGTGGCGCGATGGACCCGGTGTGACGGGCGAGCGTCTCGCGTCATGGGGCGCGGAGCGCTAGCACTGCAACACACACCAGCGCGTCGTGTGGACGCAGCGAGGGACCGCTCCACCGCTCGATGAGCCGCCATAGGTTGATTTCGCGTGAGCCATGAAGGGAGCAGGCCGACACGTCGCACCGCTTGCGCGATAGAGTGCCACACGCTACAACCGTGGAGCGAGGCAGGTGGCCGTCAGCTACCTGTGTGTGGGACCCGCAACGTCAGCGGCCCGCGCGGCCTCGCGACACGGACCTTGGCCGGAGGACTGCGGAGGCGCTCGTCGACGTCGTGAAGTGGGACAACCCTGGGACGCAGCTCGTGTGGAAGTTTCCGAGGACCGACCTCGCGACGACGACCCAGCTGGTCGTCAACGAGAGCCAGAAGGCCATCTTCTTCCTGAACGGCCAACGCTGCGACGTCTTCGGGGCGGGGCGCCACACGCTGTCGACGCAGAACATCCCGCTGCTCAACAAGCTCATCAACCTGCCGTTCGGCGGGAAGTCGCCGTTCGCGGCCGAGGTGTGGTTCGTCAACCAGGCGATCCCGCTCGACCTGAAATTCGGGACCCCGACCCCGCTGCAGGTCGAGGACCCGGTCTAACAGCTCGTCGTCCCCGTCCGCGCCTTCGGTCAGTTCGGTGTCCAGATCGAGGACCCCGGGATGTTCGTGCAGAGGCTCGTCGGCGCGAACGCCGGCTTCGACCAGGCGCGACTGACCGAGAGCCTCAAGGGCATCGCCACCTCGCGGCTGAAGTCGCGCATCGGGCAGATCATCGTGCGCGAGAAGGTCGGCGTCCTCGAGATCGAGACGATGCTCGACGACGTCTCGCGCGCCCTCGAGCAGGCCCACGCGGCCGACTTCGCCGAGTACGGCCTCGGCGTCCGCACCTTCCGCATCATGTCGATCACCGTGCCCGAGGACGACCCTTCGGTCCTCGAGCTGAAGAAGGCGAAGGCCAACGCCGCCCGCCGCCGCATCGAGGGCACGAGCTACGCGCAGGAGCGCTCCTTCGACGCGCTGCAGACGAGTGCTGGCAACACGGGTGCTGGCGGGGCCTTCGCGTCCATCGGCGCCGGCCTCGGCATGGGGCAGGCGATGGGCGGCATGGCGCAGCAGATGATGGGCGGCATGGGTGGAATGCCCGGCCTCCAGCAGCCGCAGGCCGCGCCGCCCCCGTTTGGCGCCGCGCCGCCGCCCTTCGCGCCCCCGCCAGTCCAGTTCCACATCGCGCTGAACGGCCAGCAGCTTGGGCCCTACACGATCGACCAGCTGACGCCCGGGATCCCGACCGGCCAGTTCACCGCCCAGACCCCCGTCTGGCGCCAGGGGATGCCCGGCTGGCTGCCCGCGGGCCAGGTCCCCGAGCTCGCGCCGCTGTTCGCGCCCGCGGGCCCGCCGCCCTTCGGCGGCCCCGGAGGAGGTCCCCCGCCGCTCGGAGGCGGAGGTCCCCCGCCCTTCTGAGGCCCTTCACGCCTCCAGAGGCCTCCTGAGGCCCCTCGCGCCTCCTGCAGCCCCAACCATACCCCTGAAGTCAGGCGCACCGCAGCCCCGTCCGCGCGTCGCGTCGCCGCGAGACGGCGCGTGAGACCGCACCACCGCCAAACACCGGAGTGAGCCATGTTCGCAACCACCTTCGCCAAGGTCACGGCCGCCGTCGCGCTGCTCGCGCTGCTCGTCGTCGGCCTCCTCCTCCCCGAGGCCGCCTGGGAGCAGCCGCCGACGCTGCTCGCCGCCGGCCTCTACCTCGTCGCGTGGGGCGTCGCCATCACGACCGGCAGCCGCGCCCCCGACCTCGGGAGCGGCCGCGCCTCGGCCATCGCCAGCGTGCCAGTCGTCACCGTCGGCCTCCTGTGGGGCCTCGCGGCGGCCGGCGTCCTCGCGGCGGCCATACCGCTGGGCGTGAAATGGGTCCTCGGGGCCCACGGCGCGGGCGCGGTCCTCCTCTTCGGCGCCTCGGCCCTCTTCAAGGGCGCGGGCGCCCACATGGACCAGGTCGAGGCCGCCGTCGCCGCCACCGACAGCGCCCTCGCGGAGCTCTCGGGCGCCCTCGCGCAGGCCCGCCTGAACCTCGGCCGCCTCCAGCTCGACCCCGCCCTCGCCCAGCGTGCCCGGACGCTGCTCGACAAGGCGCAGGCCCTTCCCCGCTCAGCGCTCGTGAAACCCTCCGCAGCCGCTGTCCCCGAGGCGCTCCGAGCCGTCGCGGCGGCCCACGGTGCTGACGGTGTCAGGTCTGCAACCGACGCAATCGAGTCCGCCATCGTGGTGTTGACGGCGGTCAGGGAACGCTGAAATTCGGCGAGTAGCGCGGAGGCCGCAACCGAGGCCTCCGCGGGCTTCGCGGAGACTTGTGTCAGCGCTTGCGCTTCTTTCGGGCCTGTTCGGC
>SXGQ01641892.1_pt1 | contig 17660 bp, 16 predicted proteins | sample 3178371 | NCBI WGS metagenome assembly SXGQ01 (sample SAMN11356859, study PRJNA531348) | freshwater metagenome | isolation source: freshwater sample F1-20 | place: China: Fuxian Lake, Yuxi | collected 2017-12-25 | reverse complement strand
GGTGACCAAACTTCATTTTGAAAGTTTTGGCACCGCTGGCCAAGGCCATGATTTGGTGACCCAAGCAAATACCAAAAGTAGGAATGCCGGTTTCGATCAGTTCTTTGGCGGCGGCAATGGCGTAGTCGCAGGGCTGCGGATCGCCAGGTCCGTTGGACAAGAAGATGCCATCGGGCTTGTGCTTGAGCACTTCGGCAGCGGGCGTTTTGGCCGGCACCACCGTGACTTTGCAGCCGCGCTCGGCCAGCATGCGCAAGATGTTTTTCTTCACACCAAAGTCGTAAGCCACGACGTGAAAACGCGGGGCAGTTTGTTGGCCATAACCACTGCCCAGTTGCCACTCGGACTCGGTCCAAGCGTATGAGGCAGAGACCGTGACCTTTTGGGCCAAGTCCAAACCCGACATGGCAGGTGCAGCTTTGGCAGCTTGCACCGCCTGGGCTGTGAGCTCAGCCGTCACTTTTTGACCTGCAGCCAAGGCCACAATAGCGCCGTTTTGGGCGCCATGGGTGCGTAACAAGCGTGTGAGTTTGCGGGTATCGATGTTGGCAATGGCTACGGTGCCACTGCGTGACAAGTAGGCCGAAAGGGTTTCGGTAGAGCGGAAATTGCTTGCAACCATGGGCAGATCTTTGATGATCAGGCCAGCAGCATGGACTTTGTCGGATTCGACATCCTCGGGGTTGACGCCGTAGTTGCCAATGTGCGGGTACGTAAGGGTGACGATCTGCTGGCAGTAGCTGGGGTCTGTGAGGATTTCTTGGTAGCCCGTGAGGGAGGTATTGAAAACCACCTCACCAACGGTGGAGCCAGGGGCTCCAATGGAATTGCCGACAAAGACTGTGCCGTCTGCAAGCGCCAAAATGGCTAAGGGGAAGGTTCCCTGAAGAGACAAAAGCACTGGGTTCTCCGGTATGGTTCGGGTACGCCCCAGCACGCTCAAGCTTCACCTAAAAAGGTTCACTTTGTGGCTGCTTTTGAAGGGAAATGGCTTGTTGTGAGCGGGTGCGTACAGGTTGATGCGGGAAAGCCTCTCATTATAGCCGCGAGTATTCCCTAACCCGAGCTTCTAGCTGCTGAATTTTTCCGATCTAAGGCCGATCCGGCCTCCGTCTCAAAGCTTCGAACTGGCGCTGGCGTGCAAGCAGATGGCAGCGGCCGTTGCCACGTTCAAAGATTCTTCACCACCCGGCTGAGCAATGCGAACCTTTTGCTGAACCATGGCCATCAACTCAGGCGATACGCCCTGCCCCTCATGGCCCATGACCCATGCGCACTTTGTTGGCAACTGGCCCTGCTTAAGCAATTCGTGCAAAAAAGGGCCTTCATGGACGTCGGTTCCAAATAAAGGCACCCGAAGTGATTGCAAATCTTCCAAACTGGACGACTCAAGCAGGCGCAAACCGAAATGTGCGCCCATGCCGGCGCGCAAAACCTTGGGCGACCACAAACCTGCGGTACCTTTAATGGCCAGCACTTGCTTGAAACCAAAGGCGGATGCACTGCGCAAAATGGCGCCCACATTGCCGGCATCTTGCAGCCTGTCCAAAACGACTGTGGCAGCTTGGGGGTCTAAATTGGGCGCCAGAGGGAGAGTCAACAAGAACCCCATCTTGGCCGGCGACTCAAGCCCACTCAAACCTGCGAACACATCGTCTGGCACTGTCCACACTTCTGAGGCACATTGAGCCCACTCAAACTCAGAAGCTTGCCAAATAGATTCTGAAAAGATGGCCAGTTCGGGCTTCACACCACGAGCAAGCGCAGCCCGGCACAAATGATCACCCTCCAGCCAGACCAAGCCCAACTTGCGATAAGCCTGTGAATCTTGCGCCAAACGGCGAATGGTTTTCAGCCGCGGATTGTCTTTAGAGGTAATGAGTTTCATGTTTTTCGAAACGCCAAAATAGCTTGCGTCACAGGCGCAAAGGTTTTGCGATGAAAAGGTGTTGCCCCTAAAGTTTGTAGCGCCTTCAAATGAACCGCAGTGCCATAACCTTTGTGAGCATCAAAGCCATAGTCTGGATACTGCCGGTGCATTTCTTCGCACATCCGGTCGCGGTGTACCTTGGCCAAGATAGAGGCTGCTGAAATTTCTTGCACTTTTTCGTCGCCCTTCACAATGGCTTCTGCGCGCACGTCCAAGATGGGCAATCGATTGCCATCCACATACACCAAGGTGGGCTTCAAGCGCAATGCCTCCACAGCCCTTTGCATGGCCAGCATCGTTGCTTGCAAAATATTCAGTGAGTCGATCTCTTCAACACTGGCTTCGGCAATGGCAAAACACAAAGCCTTTGCGCGAATTTCGTCGAACAAACGGTCCCGTGTTTTGGCGGTTAATTTTTTGGAGTCAGCCAAACCTTTGATGGGCTTGAGGTCGTCCAAAATGACAGCAGCAGCAACCACAGGACCAGCCAAAGGACCACGCCCAGCCTCGTCTACCCCAGCCAACAAACCGGGGGCATCCCAAGCCAAGCTCACTTGCTCAGGCTTTGACAAGCGTTTGGATCGCATGGGCGCACAAGCTAGGGGTGTCGCGCAACAAAGACGCGTGCATGGTTTCAAAACGGCCCACCAAGGCCTTGGCCTTTTCGGGCGAACGCAGCCAGTCTAAAACAGCTGCAGACATGTTGGCGGGTGTGGCTTGGTCTTGCAAGAGTTCTGGCACACAAAATTCCTGCGCCAAGATATTGGGCAAACCCACCCAAGGCTGCAGTTTTTTGCGCTTCATCATTTGCCAACTGAGCCAGTTCATGTTGTAAGCAATGACCATGGGTTTTTTAAACAATGCCGCTTCGAGTGTGGCGGTGCCGCTGGCAATGAGGGTGACATCACAAGCTGCCAACGCAGCATGAGATTGACCCTTCAAAATTTGCACTTGGCTTGCGCCAACTTTGTCTCGAATGCTCTCGATGCGCGCCATCATGGACGGCATGGCAGGCAATACAAACTGCAAATTGGGCTGTTGTTGACTGAGCAACAGGGCCGCTTGAAAAAATCGTTCGGCCAAATAGGTGATTTCAGATTCACGACTCCCCGGAAGCATGGCCACAACGGGGCGGTCTGGGTCTAGTTTCAAATCATGGCGGGCTTTGAGCATGTCCACATGCATGGGAATGGCTTGTGCCAAAGGATGCCCCACATACGTGGCAGGAATGCCGTGCGCATGAAGCAATTCGGTTTCAAACGGAAAAATACAAAGCACATGGTCGACGCTTTGCTTGATTTTTTCAATGCGTTCAGCACGCCAAGCCCAAATGGAAGGGCATACAAAATGCAGAGTGGGAATGCCAGCTTGTTTTAGATCCCGCTCTAAGTCGAGATTGAAATCGGGTGCATCAACACCCACAAACACTTGCGGAGGATGGGCCAACAATTTTTCTTTGAGCTGTTTGCGAATACCCACAATTTCTCGGTAGTGGCGCAACACTTCAACATAACCACGCACGGCCAATTTGTCGGAGGGCCACAAGGCGTTGAAACCCTGCGCTTGCATGCGCGGGCCGCCAATGCCGTACAAATTGGCGTTTGGCCATTGCCCTCGAATGCCCTGCATCATCAAGCCTGCCAGCAAGTCGCCCGAAGTTTCGCCGGCCACCATGGCCATGGAAAAAGCCCCATGAGGGGCTTTTGAAAGCGAGGAACTAGCAGCAGCTTGCACCACTTATCTCACAATGCCGCGCTCGGGCGAAGCACCTTGCAAGAAACCGAGCATCATGTCGACATCGGCTTTGGCTTCAGGGTACTTGAGCGTGAGCAACTCAATTTCTGATTGAGCTTGCGCCAAGGTAAGCTGTTGGCGATACAAGCTTTTGTGCATAGCCTTCACAGCCGCAATTCTTTCTGGCGAAAAACCGCGACGGCGCAAACCTTCAAAGTTCATGGACCGGGCTTGTGCAGGTTGACCTTGCGCCATGACAAATGGCGGCAAATCGGCAAACAACAAAGAATGCATGGCTGTGAAGCTGTGTGCACCCAATCGGCAAAATTGGTGAACCACTGTAAAACCGCCCAAAATGACCCAATCGCCCACATGCACATGTCCGGCCAACTGGGCACTGTTGGCAAAGATGGTGTGATTGCCAACGTGACAATCGTGTGCCAGATGAACGTAGGCCATGATCCAATTGTCATTGCCCAGCGTCGTTACGCCTGTATCGCCAGGCGAGCCTATATTGAAGGTGCAAAACTCTCGAATGGTGTTGCGATCGCCAATGACCAATTGGCAAGGCTCGCCGGCGTATTTTTTGTCTTGGGGCACTGCGCCCAAAGAATTGAACTGAAAAATCTTGTTGTCTTTGCCAATGGTGGTGTGCCCCTCAATGACGCAATGGCTGGCCACCGTGGTGCCGGCATCGATGCGAACATGGGGACCAATGACCGTGTAAGGTCCTACCGTGACACTGCTGTCAAGCTGGGCAGCCGAGTCGACAATGGCAGTTGAATGAATGCGGGTCATAAACTTCTAGCGTTGACAGGTTAGGCCACCTTGCGCATGGTGCACATGAGTTCGGCTTCAACCGCAATCTCGTCGCCCACTTTGGCGCGCGCCTTGAATTTGAAAATACCTGACTTCATTCGATCCAATTCAACTTCCAAGATGAGCTGATCGCCAGGCTCAACAGGCCTTTTGAAACGCGCGCCGTCAATGCCCGCAAAGTAATAAACCGTTTTTTCATCTGGCGTTTCACCCAAGGTGTCAAATGCCAACAAGGCGGCAGCTTGGGCCAAAGCCTCCAACATGAGCACGCCGGGCATGACGGGACGAGACGGAAAATGGCCTGTGAAGTAAGGCTCATTGACAGAAACATTTTTCAAAGCTTTGATGCGCACGCCTTTTTCAATTTCTAAAACCCGGTCTACCAACAAAATGGGGTAGCGGTGAGGCAGCTGTTTGAGAATTTGGTAGATGTCCATCATGATTTAGGTTCCAGAAAGGGGGGGCTGGAGGTGCTGCGCCTCCAAGGCTTTGAGTCGATCACGCAACTTGTGCAATTGCTTCAAGCTGGCTGCGTTTTTTTCCCATGTTGCATTGTCGTCGATGGGAAAAAGTCCGGTGTATTGACCCGGCTGAGAAATAGAACGTGTCACCACCGTAGCGGCAGAAATGTGAACGCCATCGGCCAAGGCGAGGTGGCCCAACACAATAGCGCCACCGCCCACAGTGCAATGGGCACCAATGCGCGCGCTGCCCGCCACCCCAACACAACCCGCCATGGCGGTGTGCTTGCCAATGTGCACATTGTGGCCAATTTGAATCAGGTTATCGAGTTTGACACCATCTTCAATGATGGTGTCTTGCAAGGCCCCCCGGTCGATGCAGGTGTTGGCGCCAATTTCAACATCGTTGCCAATTTTGACAGCACCCAACTGCTCAATCTTTTCCCATTCACCTTGGTGCAGTGCAAAACCAAAACCATCTGCCCCGATCACAACGCCCGAGTGCACGATGCAGCGCTGGCCAATTTCACAGGACTCGCCCAAGGTGACTCTGGCTTTGAGGTGGGTATGAGCCCCCACCTTGGCAAATCGCTCGACAACACACAAAGGGCCAATGATGGCGCTGTCGGCAATTTCGGCCTGAGGGTCAATGACGGCGCTTGGGTGAATTCGGGGACCCATTGCCGGGGCAGTTTGCTTCTTCCAAAATTGGGTGAGCTTGGCAAAGTAGTGGTACGGGTCTTCCGTCACGATACAAGCACCCCGTGTGAGCGCTAGGTCTTTGAATTGCGGCGTGACAACCACACAAGCAGCGTGGGACTGCAACAAATGGGCTTGGTATTTGGGATGACTGAGAAAACTCAAGTCGCCTGTTCCCGCTGTTTCTAACGGGGACAGTTTTTGAATGGAGGTTTGTGGACTGCCATGAAGGCTACCGCCTAGAGCCTTAACGATGTCGCCAAGCTGCAGCACAACACGAGTCCGTTGTCTGTGTGCAGGCGATTATTTGCCAGCAGAAGTATTGAGAGACCTGATGACTTTGTCGGTGATGTCGTGCTTGGGATTGAAGTAAACAGCTTCTTGAAAAATCACATCGTATTTTTCGGCTTCGGCCACTTGTCTGACTGCACGGTTGGCACGCTCGATCACCACTTGCTGCTCTTCATTTTTTCGGGTGTTGAGGTCTTCTTGGAATTCACGGCGCTTGCGCTGAAAATCACGGTCTTGGTCCATCAGCTGCCTTTGACGCAGACTGCGTTGTGATTCAGACAAGGTGGGTGCTTCCCGCTCAAATTTATCAGAGGCGGCTTTGATGGTGTTACCCAAGTCAACCAACTCTTTTTCGCGTTTGGAGAATTCTTGCTCCAATTTGGCTTGTGCAGCCTTGGCCGTGTTGGCCTCGCGGAATATGCGATCGGTGTTGACAAAACCGATTTTCAATTCCTGGGCACTGGCCATCGTGGCAGTCAGTGCCCCAAAAGCCAACAAACAAACTTGAGAGAAATGAAGAAGTGTTTTCATTAGAAGGACGTACCGATTTGGAATTGCAATCTTTGGATTTTATCCGTATCTTGACTCTTCATAGGCAAAGCATAAGAAAAGCGCAAGGGGCCCATTGGCGAAAGCCAGCTCAAGCCAATGCCCACTGAAGTCCGGAGATCGCTCAAACTGATTTTCTGAGTCTCGCCAAAAGCACGACCTGCGTCGGCAAAGGCGAAAAGTCGCAAAGTGCGGTCATTGCCAGCACCCGGGAAGGGGGCAAGGACTTCTGCGTTGAAAACAAGTTTCTTAGCCCCACCCAAAAACAGCGTGGCGCCGCTGTTGGACGGGCCTAGAGAAGATTGCTGGAAACCTCGCACACTTCCCAAGCCACCCACAAAGTAGTTTTTGAACAAGGGATAGGGACGGTTGGACAAGCCCTGACCGTAACCGACATCGGCGTTCAATGCCAATGTGAACTTTTTAGTTAACGGCGTATAGTGCTGAATTTGATAATTGGTGCGGACGTAACGAGAGTCACCCGCAATACTCAAGTCTGAGTTAAATCGTTGCAATATCCCCTTGGATGGCACCAATGCGCTGTCTCGACCGTCTCTGGCCCAGCCGATGGTAAGGGGCAAAGATGTGCTGGTGTAGCCAAACTGCTGCATGTATTCCACATAAGCGTTGGGCAAGTTGTTGCCTGGCCGAATAGAGGTTTGCTCCAAATTGGCACCAAAGAACACCCTGTCTACTTCGCTGAAAGGCACACCAAAACGCATACCTGCGCCAGAACTGACCAAACTGTAGGCATTCAAATCACCCAAATAGGGTCGTGAAGTTCGGTGAAAAAGATCGACGGTTCGAGAAACGCCGTCTGGCGTGAAATAGGGATCGGTCGTGCTGATCACAATGGTTCGATTGAACCGGCTGGTGTTGATTTCAGCGGCCAAATAATTGCCAGATCCGAAGGCATTTTCTTGGCGAATACCAAAGTTAAAAGCGACTTTTTCTGTTGAAGAAAATCCAGCACCCAAAGACACGCTGCCAGTAGGTTTCTCGACCACACTGATGATGAGGTCAACCTGATCCATGGTGGCGGGCACTTCTTGGGTCTCGATGTTGACTTCTGTGAAGAAACCCAAGCGATCGACGCGGTCGCGCGACAACTTGATTTTGTCACCGTCGTACCAAGCCGATTCAAGCTGTCTGAATTCTCGGCGGATCACTTCGTCACGGGTCCGGTTGTTGCCAGTCACATTGATGCGCCTGACGTAAGCGCGTCGGGAAGGCTCAGCTGCCAGGACAAAACTCACTCGATTGTTGAGCCTGTCTATTTCAGGACGAGCATCAATGCGCGCAAAAGCATAACCAAATTTACCGAAGTAATCTGCGAAGGCTTTGGTGGTTTCGGCCACAGTCTCAGCGTTGTACGGCTGACCCAAGCCTATTTTGACAATGGCTTTGAACTCATCTTCCTTGCCTAGGTAGTTGCCTTCAAGCTTGACATTGGACACCACAAATCGATCGCCCTCCGTCACATTGATCACGATAGAGATGTCTTGCTTGTCGGGGGAAATGGCCACTTGGGTGGAATCGACTCGGAACTCAAGAAAGCCACGGGCGAGGTAAAACGAGCGCAGGGTTTCCAAGTCAGCATTGAGCTTGGTTCGAGAATACCGATCTGATTTGGTATACCAACTCAGCCATCCACCGATATCCAAATTCAACTGATCTCTGAGCGTTCTTTCTGAAAAGCTTTGGCTGCCATTGATGCGAATTTCTTTGATTTTGGAAGGTCCGCCTTCGGTCACAGTGAAGGTCAAGTTGACTCGATTTCGATCAACGGGTGTGACGGTGGTCACCACCTCTGCGCCATACAAGCTGCGCGTGATGTATTGGCGCTTTAATTCTTGCTCGGCTTTGTCTGCCAAGGCCTTGTCAAATGGCCGCCCCTCGGCCAGGCCCACCTCTTTCAAGGACTTGGTCAAGACGTCTTTGTCAAACTCCTTCAAGCCCACCCACTGAATTTCTGCAATGGAAGGACGCTCTTCGACAATGACCACCAACACATCGCCTTGGGTGTCCAGCCTCACGTCCTTGAACAAACCCAAGGCAAACAAAGCGCGAATGGCAGCCGCGCCAGACTCATCGTTGTAGAGATCGCCAATGCGAAATGGCAGGGATGCAAAAACGGTACCCGACTCCACACGTTGGAGTCCCTCGACACGTATGTCTTTCAATTTAAAAGGTTCAACGGCCCATGCAGACAGGCTGACCACGGCAGTTGCAACAAACACAAACAAGTGTTGCAAGCGAAATCGATTGGAAAGAAAGTTCATGCGTTTGAATTAAGTAAAGAGTCTTGTCAAGTCGTTGAAAAACGCCAAGGCCATAATGAATACCAACAGGACCAAACCGACTTTTTGCAAACCCCGCTGCCAAGCAACGGACACTGGTTTGCCAGTCAAAGACTCCCAAAGATAATACATCAGGTGCCCGCCATCCAACATGGGCAATGGCAGGAGATTGAGCAGACCCAAGCTGACACTGATCAAAGCCAAAAAAGTCAGGTAGGAAGGCAGGCCCCTTTGGGCAGATTGTCCCGCCTGCTCTGCAATGGTCAATGGGCCGCTGAGGTGCTTCGAAGAAGCCTCTCCCGTGAGCATTTGCCCAATGAGCTGACCGGTTAAAACCGTGATTTGCGTCACTTGGCCATAGCCTCTGGCCAAGCCCTCCCACAGGCCTGCGCTAACCCACTCTGTGTCGGAAGGCACACCCACCACGGCGCCAATTCGCCTAACCGCACTAGATTCTGGCTGGCCAGGCTGCACGGTGAGCAAGGGCTTGACTGCAAGGGACAGACGCTGGCCTTGCCGATCAATTTCCCAAACGGCAGAGCTTTCAGACCTATCAGCACCTTCAGCAACAGCAGCTTCTGATGCTGAAACCCTGTCGCCCCGAATCAAAGCCCTTAAGTGCTGAGCGTCCCTGACCTCCTGATCGCCCACTTTCAAAACCAGATCGCCAGTCTTGAGGCCTGCCATATCGGCTGCAGCACCCGCCTCTACTTTGCCAATGACGGGCAAAACTTTGGGATGCCCCCACCAAGCAACCGCGCTGAACAACACCACAGCCAACAACAAGTTGGCCAGCGGACCAGCGGCCACGATGGCGGCACGGACTTTCAAACTGCGTTGATCGAAAGCCAAGGCCAATTGATCGGCAGGCACCGACGCTTCTCGGCTATCGAGCATTTGAACAAAACCACCCAAAGGCAATGCGCCAATGACAAACTCGGTGTTTTGCCCTTCCCTGGGATGCTTGGCACGCCAGCGGTAAATGGCTTTGCCAAACCCAATTGAAAAAACCAATACCGGCACCTTGAAAGCAACAGCCATTCGGTAATGGCCATACTCATGCACCGCAATCAAGAGGGTGAGGGCAAATAAGAAAGAAAGAAGCGTTAGCACGGTCAAATATCAAATGCGGCAAGCACGCGCTGCTGCCGATGCAATGGCGCGACTTTGCGCATCCAGCGCAAGCAAGTCAGACAAACTCTGAGGCGCAGGCGGCTGCACTTTGCTCAGTGTTTCTGTGTTCACTTGGTGAATTTGATCGAACCTGATTTGCTTGTTCAAAAATGCTTCAACCGCAATTTCGTTGGCTGCATTGAGCACTGCGCAGGTGCCCGAGGCGGCACTCAAAGATTGCCAAGCCAATTTGAGGCCCGGAAACCTGTCGGGGTGGCCGTGGTCGTCAATGGCTTCAAAGGTCATGGGCTTGAGATTGTGAAAATCAAGTGTTTGGGCACCTGAGGTGATGCGCTCTGGCCAACTCAATCCATAGGCAATGGGCACGCGCATATCGGGTGTGCCCAACTGGGCCACGATGGAGGTATCTTTGTACTTCACCATGGAGTGAATCACGCTTTGTGGGTGAATGACCACCGACAATTGCGCTGGTGCGACACCAAACAAATAGCGCGCCTCAATGACCTCCAAGGCCTTGTTCATCATGGTGGCTGAATCGACTGAAATTTTGCGGCCCATGACCCAATTGGGGTGCGCACAAGCTTCTTCGGGCGTGACGTTTTTCAGGGTGCTCACATCGCGTGTTCTGAAAGGCCCACCCGAAGCTGTCAAAATAATTTGATCAATTCGATCGGCCCATGTGGCTGGATTTTCGGGCAGTGATTGAAACACGGCCGAATGCTCACTGTCGATCGGCAAAAGCACAGCGCCGCCTTTTTTGACAGCATTTAAAAATACCTCGCCGCCCACGACCAAGGCTTCTTTGTTGGCCAGCAACAAACGCTTGCCCGTATGGGCCGCCGCCAGGCAAGGCGATAAGCCCGCAGCACCCACAATGGCTGCCATGACGGCATGCACTTCTTCGTGGGCAGACACCCAGTCAAGGGCCTCAGGCCCCCAGCGTACCTCTACTGGCAAACCTTCGGCTTTGACGCGCTGTGCCAATAAACGGCCGGCATCTTCTTGCGCCATGACGGCATATTGAGGCTTGAACTTGGCGCACTGGGCCAAAATCAAATCGACCTGCTTCGAGGCGGTGAGCGCAAACACCTGAAAGCGGTCTAAGTGATTGGACAACACATCCAAAGTGTTGGTCCCAATAGAACCCGTAGAACCCAAAATGGTGATGTTTTGTTTCATAGAGCAAGTCACCTGTTTTAAACTTTTGGCCAACTTAAATTTTTGGCCAATGCAGCAGCATCATGGCAATGGGCAAGGCTGGCAGCAAAGCGTCGAGTCGATCCAGTACGCCGCCATGTCCGGGCAGCAAATTGGAACTGTCTTTGACGCCCGCACTGCGCTTGACCAAAGATTCAACCAAATCGCCCACCACACTCATGGCCGTTAAAAAAATCAAACTCAATGCCGCCAAAAGATAGCCGTGCGACATCATTTGGGTGAAAAAACTGATCCCTGGCCACTGGTAAGTTTGCTCTAGGTGCATCCAGCCGAAGGCCAGAGCAAAGACCCCCAACAACCCACCGATAGCGCCTTCCCAGCTTTTGCCAGGACTGACCGTTGGGGCCAGTTTTTGGTGGATGATTTTGCCACCCAGCGCTCGGCCAAAGAAATAGGCAAAGACATCGGCGGCCCAAACCACACAAAAAATAGATAACAAGAGTTGCACACTGGCCGTTCGGGCTTGTGCCATGGCAAGCCAAGCAAGGCTTAGGAGAATCACGCCTAAAAACCATCGCCAATGGCGTGGCCACAATGACCAGCCTTGAACCCCGCGCATGAGCATCCAGGCGGTGATGCCCACCCAAGCAGATCCTGCCAAAGACCAAAGCCATGTGCTTGATTGGGTGGTCCAACCTGCCCACCAAGCCACGCCGCACAAGGCCGCGCACGCCAAACCTGAAAACACAGCTTGAAGGCGGCTCAAGCCGTTCATGTTGGCCCACTCCCAAGCGCCTGCAGCGATGAGCAGGATGGACAACACTAAAAAGGCTTGGGGGGAGTCTGCAAAAAGGGCTGGCAACAAGACAGCCAACAGGGCAAGTGCGGTGATGATCCGTTGCTTGAGCATCAAATCAACCCGTGACCGGTATGGGGGTCGGCCATCAAACGGCCATGATTTCTTGTTCTTTGCCGGCAATCAACTGATCGATTTCGGCAATGTGTTTGTCAGTGACTTTTTGCACTTCTGCCTCCGAACGTTTTTGGTCATCTTCAGAGGCCAGTTTTTCTTTCACCAATTTTTTGACCGATTCGTTGGCATCGCGGCGCAAATTGCGAACTGCAATTTTGGCGTTTTCGCCTTCTGTGCGAACCAGCTTGGTCATTTCGCGGCGGCGCTCTTCGCTCATGGGGGGCATGGGCACCCGAATGAGATCGCCCATAGAGGCAGGGTTCAAACCCAAATCGCTTTCGCGAATGGCCTTTTCAATTTTGGCCGCCATGTTTTTCTCCCATGGCTGGACGCTGATGGTACGAGAGTCAATAAGTGACACATGGGCCACTTGCGACAAGGGCACCGTGGAGCCGTAATAGTCGACTTGGATAGTGTCCAAGATAGCCGGATTGGCTCGGCCAGTGCGAATTTTGGTGAGATTGTTTTTGAACGCCGCAATGGACTGGTCCATTTTGGTTTGCGTGGTTTTCTTGATGTCTTCTAAGCTCATGAGATTCTCCGGGGCCTAATGATTCAGGATCAGATTCAGTGGCGGGTCAAGAATTAGACGTAGACCAAAGTGCCCTCGTCTTCTCCCATGACCACCCGCTTGAATGCGCCATGTTTGAAAATAGAGAACACTTTGACAGGCAGTTTTTGGTCGCGGCACAGCGCAAAGGCCGTGGCGTCCATGATGCCCAGGTTTTCAGAGATGGCTTGATCAAAAGAGATCTTGCTGTAACGCGTGGCGTTGGGATCTTTTTTGGGGTCGGCGGAATAAACACCGTCTACCTTGGTGGCTTTGAGCACCAACTCGGCGCCAATTTCGGCACCCCGCAAAGCGGCTGCAGTGTCGGTGGTGAAGAAGGGGTTGCCGGTACCGGCTGCAAAAATAACCACCTTGCCCTCTTCAAGGTACTGAAGGGCCTTGGGGCGAACATAGGGCTCAACCACTTGTTCAATGGCAATGGCCGACATGACGCGGGCTGTGAGACCGGCTTTGTCCATGGAGTCGGCCAGGGCCAAAGAATTCATGACGGTGGCCAACATGCCCATGTAGTCGGCGGTGGCGCGGTCCATGCCGACAGCGCCGCCAGCCACGCCTCTGAAAATGTTGCCGCCCCCAATGACCACGGCCACTTGCACACCCAGACGGGTGACTTCTGCAATTTCTTCCACCATGCGAACAATGGTGGCGCGGTTGATTCCGAACTGATCGTCGCCCATCAACGCCTCACCTGACAGCTTGAGCAAAATACGCTTGTGGGCTGGTTTGGCGATGGTCATTCAGGGCTCCTCATAAAGACAGATTGAAGTTTAGCGTTGAATCGCCCTTTCGGGCGACCCTGTTTACCCGGGATTTAGCCGGCGTTTTGAGCGGCAGCCACTTGCGCAGCCACTTCGGCCGCAAAGTCGTCGACCTTCTTCTCAATGCCCTCGCCCACCACATACAAAGTGAAGGCTTTGACCTGGGTGGCTTCGGCTTTGAGCATTTGCTCAACAGTTTGCTTGTCGTTTTTCACGAAAGTTTGGTTGTTCAAAGACACTTCTTTGAGGTACTTCTGAACAGAACCTTCGATCATTTTGGCGGCGATGTCGGCAGGCTTGCCAGACTCGGCAGCCTTGGCTGTGGCCACTGAACGCTCTTTTTCGATGAGGTCGGCAGGCACGTCGTTGCTGGTCAAAGCTACGGGCTTCATGGCGGCCACGTGCATGGCAACGTCTTTGGCTGCGGTGTCTTTGCCTTCGTACTCCACCAACACACCAATGCGGGTGCCGTGCAAGTAAGTTGCAATTTGGGCGCCACCGGCCACGCGCTTGAAGCGGCGGAAACTCATGTTTTCACCAATCTTGCCAATCAGGCCTTTGCGAACTTCTTCCAATGTAGGGCCGAAGCCGTCTTGGCTGTAAGGCAACTCGCCCAAAGCAGCCACGTCTGCTGGGTTGTTCATTGCGGCCAGCTTGGCAGCAGCATTGGCCAAAGCCAAGAAGCTGTCGTTTTTGGTGACAAAGTCAGTTTCGCAGTTGACTTCGAGCATGGCGCCGGTGTTGCCTTCTGTGTAGGCAACGATCACGCCTTCGGCGGTCACGCGGGAAGCGGCCTTGCCTGCTTTTGTTCCCAACTTAACGCGCAACAACTCTTCTGCTTTGGCCATGTCGCCATCGGCTTCAGTCAGAGCTTTTTTGCATTCCATCATGGGGGCATCGGTTTTAGCGCGCAGTTCGGCGACCATGCTTGCGGTAATAGCCATTTGATTTCTCCGTTTCGTGTTCGAATTAAGGTTCGAACTAATTAAAAATTGATAAAAACTCAGTGCAACTCAGGTTAAAAAAAAGGGGCAAGAAGCCCCTTTTCTCAGATTGAGCGGGCATTAAGCAGAAGCTTCTTGCACTTCAACGAATTCGTCTGCGCCTTCGGCAGCCACTGCATTGACCACGTCTTGAACGGCGTTGGCACGGCCTTCAATGATGGCGTCGGCAATGCCGCGAGCGTACAAAGTAACGGCTTTGGAAGAGTCGTCGTTACCTGGAATGATGTAGTCGATGCCTTCGGGTGAGTGGTTGGAGTCAACCACGCCGATGAGAGGAATGCCAAGCTTCTTGGCTTCCAAGATGGCAATCTTGTGGTAACCCACGTCGATCACGAAAATAGCATCGGGTAAGGTGGCCATGTCTTGAATGCCACCGATGTCTTTTTCAAGCTTCTCGATTTCACGCTTGAACATGAGTTGTTCTTTTTTGCTCAAAGAGTCGAGGCCGACTTCTTGTTGCGCTTTCATGTCCTTCAAGCGCTTGATGGACGTCTTGACGGTTTTGAAGTTGGTGAGCATGCCGCCTAACCAGCGTTGGTCGACATAAGGCACGCCAGCGCGCTGAGCTTCAGCTGCCACGGTTTCGCGGGCTTGGCGCTTGGTGCCCACCATGAGAATGTTGCCACGGTTTGCAGAGAGTTGTTTGACGAACTTCAATGCGTCTTGGAACATCGGCAAAGATTTTTCCAAGTTGATGATGTGAATTTTGTTGCGGTGACCGAAGATGAAGGGAGACATCTTGGGGTTCCAGAAGCGGGTTTGGTGGCCAAAGTGCACACCGGCTTCCAGCATTTCGCGCATGGTAACGGACATATATTTCTCCAAAGGTTGGGTCTAAAATCCGGCTCACACATCGGTTGTTAAGAGGCGCCCTTTCGGGCTTAATCTGAACAGCCAACACCTTGAAGGAGCCGGTTTGCGATTTACTTGCAGGGAAATTCCTGCTAAGCCCGTCGATTATAGCATCCCAAATTGGGCTTTTCCCCGCCCCGCCACTTCTCCACACTTTCATCACCCCTCCCCTCACAAACCATGCGCCAAGACCTGATTGCCACACTGGAAGCACTCGCTCAACAAAAGACCACCCCATTGGCCGAATGGCAAAGAAGCCAAGATTTGGCCCGCACTGCAGCCTGCGACAAGGTGTTCATGGCCCTTGAGCCAGCAGAGCCGCCGGCTTATTTGGCGGAGCCCAGCTTGCTCAATGCCCCTCTCAAAGGCCTCGCCTTTTCGGTCAAAGACTTGTTTGACGTGGCGGGCAGCCCCACCTTGGCTGGCTCGACCGTCCTTCAAGGTACGCCAGCTGCTCTGGCAGATTGCCCCGCCGTGGCCCGCTTGAAGCAGGCCGGAGGCGCCTTTTTGGGGCGAACCAACATGGTGGAGTTTGCCTTTTCGGGCATGGGCAACAACCCCCACTACGGCACACCGGCCGCTTGGGATGCCGTTGCCGACAAAGCCGTCTTGAGCAACGGTCAAGGCCATGTACCTGGTGGCTCTTCTTCTGGCGCTGCTGTTTCGGTGTCCACTGGCGCGGCCTTTATTGGCATGGGCTCCGACACGGGCGGCTCTATTCGCATCCCGGCCGCCCTGAATGGCATTGTGGGATTTAAAAATACAGCTCGCCTTGTGCCAACCCAGGGCGCATTGCCTTTGTCGACCACCATGGATACCGTTTGCGCCATGACCCGAAGTGTGCGTGACGCCATTTTGGCGCATGAGATTTTGGCCAGCAGAAAGGTCTCTCGGTCAACTCGACCCCTTTCAAGCTACCGCTTGGCAGTTCCAACCCAGTTGATGTTGGATGGCATGACTGCTGGTGTACAAAGTGCCTGGGAACGAAGCCTGTCAAGGCTTTCGAAGGCTGGCGCGCAACTGATTGAAATACCCCTGCAAGAGATTAATGAATTGGCTGGGCTCTTGATGACGGCCAACTTCAGTGCGGCAGAAAGCTACACCTGGCACCGACACCTCTTGGCCCAAAGCGAAGCGCAATACGACCCCCGTGTGGCAGCGCGTATCTTGCGGGGTGCCAGCATCAAGGCGCATGAGTATTTGGATTTACAGCATGGCAGAGACGCTTGGATTGCCAAAATGCAAGCGCAGTTGAATCAATACGATGCCGCACTGTCACCCACGGTCCCCATTGAAGGACCCACCCTTGAAAGTGTTGCGCCTGGTGCAGAAAGAGACGAGGTGTTTTTCAAAGCCAACGGCTTGCTGCTGCGCAACACCAGCGTGGTCAACATGTTGGACGGTTGTGCGCTGTCTTTGCCAATGCACCATGCCGGCGAATTGCCCACCAGCCTGATGATTTGGCAAGGCCCCATGAAGGATGACCAAGTTCTGAACATTTCTTTGGCCATTGAATCGGCTTTGAGGCCCGCTTGAAAAAAATCAACTGGCAAGAACCGCTTGCATTGTTCGATGTAGCACAAACACGCCAGCTTGAAAGTCTGGGTATGGCTCGAGTCAACTCGGGCCCCAGTTTGATGGCACAAGCTGGTTTGGCTGTGGCCAAATTGGCACTGGCCATCAAACCTTTTGCGCCCTGCTATTGGGTTTTCTGCGGACCAGGCAACAACGGTGGTGATGGCTTGGAAGCGGCCAAGCACCTGCATTTATGGGGGCGCCAAGTGCGCGTGGTGCTTTGGCAGCCTGAAATGAAAAGACCCACTGATGCGGCTAACGCGTTGATGGGTGTCAACGCTTTGGGCATTGCGGTGCAAGCCATGTTGCCAAGCAAGCTTGATTCACAAGACTTGTGCATCGATGCCATGTTGGGAGTTGGGCTGCGATCGAGTTCATCGACTTCATCGACTTCATCGACTTCTTTGATATCGCCCTCCGAAGCCCTCATGCAAACTTGGATTGATGGTGTTTACCATTTGGGCGCAGACGTACTGGCCGTGGATGTGCCCTCGGGTTTGAATGCCAATACGGGGCAGTTTCAAAACAAGTCGGGTGGCGTGCACATTCAAGCCAAGCACATTCAAGCAACACATACGCTGCAACTGCTCACTGCCAAGCCAGGCTGCTTCACTGAGCACGGCAGAGATGCGTGTGGCACGCAATGGTTAGAAAATTTGGGCTGTGAAGATCTGCAGCATTCTTTGCAGCCAACAGCACTTTTAAACTCACCTTCACGCAGCCCTTTAAAACCGATGCATGCCAGCCACAAAGGCACGTTTGGTGATGTGGCCATCATTGGCGGTGAATCTGTCGACATGCGCGGCATGGGCATGACTGGCGCTGTTGACTTAGCAGCTTCAGCGGCCCTGC
>SXGQ01223351.1_pt1 | contig 17661 bp, 13 predicted proteins | sample 3178371 | NCBI WGS metagenome assembly SXGQ01 (sample SAMN11356859, study PRJNA531348) | freshwater metagenome | isolation source: freshwater sample F1-20 | place: China: Fuxian Lake, Yuxi | collected 2017-12-25 | reverse complement strand
TAGCCGAAGTAGTTGTCCGCGATGAGCGTGACGATGACGCCGGACTCGTCGCGCGCGGTGAGCTTGAACGCGGAGCCGTCGTTGTAGAGTTCGGACTCGTCGCGCCAGCACATGCCGTCGCGTCGCTGGCGCTCGGTGGCTTGGTCGAAGTGCGGCAGGCCCGCGTCCTTCTTCGTCACCGTGATGAGATGCGGCGCGAGGATGACGCAGCCCGTGTGGCCGGTCCAATGCTCCACGTCCAGCGCGGCATCGTTGACCGGGAGATACGGGTCGCCCGCGTTGCCGAAGATGCTTTCGACGAAGTCCAGGTTGCTCACCAGATTCCCCGGCGCGAAGAAACGAATCTCCATCGTCTTCTCCGCGCAGAAGCCCGGCACGGCGGGACACACGAGCGGGCGCAGTAGCACCGACACGAAGCATTCCGCCGACTCGGGCTGGGTCGAGGTGAAGGGCAGGCGCAGCAGCGTTTGGGGCGGCTTCAGCGCGGCGTCGAGCATCCGCGCGAAGGTGCGGACGGGCACGGCCTTCTTGTCATCAGGGATAGGCAGTCCGCCCTCGGCGACGTGGAAGACGCCCGCGGTGGTGCGCTTGTCCTTGGTCGGATTGTGCAGCACGCCTTGCCGCACGCGATACGAGCTGACGATGGCCGAGTGGAATTCATCCCCGTCCGGTGGCAGCGACAGCGCGCGTGCGACGCCGTGGCGGTCGAGCACGAATGTCTGATGCGGCAGCCGCACGGCCACGCCAGTCTCGTGCAGGTATTCGTCAAGGAACTGCTGGATGCGCCAGTCCGCCGGGGCCTGATAATCCGCCAGCAACCGCTCCGTCTCGCGATGCCGCGCGAGCAGCGACTCGGTGAGGTCGCGGAACTCCGCCGCGTCCGCCGTGGCGTGCGTGGGGCAACCCAGCGCGGCGAGCTTGAGGTTGATGTAAGTGACGAGCTTGGGGTCCGTGAGCGGGGAAGCGTTGCCGCCGAGTCCGAGGTTTTTCAGCAAGTCAGCCTTCATGCGCGGCGACTCTAGGGAGCCGGTGCGCGGCAGGGCAAATGACATTTTGCTGCTGCCGGGAGAAAGCTGCTCATTCCAGCGCATCGTTTTGCCGCCCTTTCGGCGTTGCCCGGTGGTGCGGCGGCTGGCTAGTCTGCCGCCATCTCAACCATCGCCATTCAATTGCCCGGCCCATTGATCGAGGAGTTCGTGCGTGAGCAGGGCGGTCCGCCGTCTGTGGTCGTGCGCGCGCTTTACTCGCTCGACGGCGGCATGGGCGAGGCCTAGATCGCCGCCACGTCGGACCGGCTGGTGGTCTTCAGCAAGAAACTCAGCGGAACGTGGCGGAACATCGTCTTCCCGTTCGCGGAGATCGAAAGCCTCGCGCTCATTGCCGACGGCTCGTTCTGCCAACTCGACATCGTCTCGTCCCACCGTCGCGCCTCACTGAAATTCTCCGGCTGGGATCGCCCGGCGCTGGACCGTATCGCCACGGTCTGGGCATCCGCCACGGGACGCTCCGTGCGCGTGGGCCGCGATGCTGAGCGCGCTGTGCCGCTCACGCCGCTGACCCTCTTTTGCGCCGTGCTGCAAGCCGCCTTGCAACTGGACGGCGACCGGTGTGCGGCGGATGAATTGTTTCTGAACCAGGCCATCACGGACGCGCAGGCGGTGCAGGAGGGGCTTTCGTTTTGGGAGCAGAACGGCACTGATGAAACTGTCGCCGCCGTGCGCGAGCGGTTGAACGCCGACCAAAAGTGGTGCGCGCTCGCCAACGCCGTCGCCATGATCATGGCCGATGGCAAACTGACCTCCGAGGAGCAGGAGTTCGCGGAGAACCTGCGCGCCGAGTGGCGCATCACGCAGGCGGACTACGACCAAATTCTCCAAGTGCTCTACTGCAAGAACAACCTCGCGGTCTTCATGACCGCCGAGGGACAGGTGGCCACCGAGGCGCTGGAAAGCCTCTACGCCGCGCTGCTCGCGATGTGCCAGGCGGACGGCCAGCCCGGCGAAAGCGAACTGGCGATGATCCGCTCGCTCGCCGCCGGCTCGGATCCGGTCGAGGGCGCGCCACGGGTGCTCGACGCGGATGGCGTGGACGGACTGTTGGCCCGCCTGCCGGACCTGCTGACCCCCGAGCAATGCTGCTGCCTTTACGCGAACCTCATCGTGCTCGCCATGTCCGACGGCACGCTGCGCAGCCGCGAACAAACGCTGCTTTCGCGCGTCCGCGAAACGCTGCGCATCGCAGAGGAGACGGCGGACCTGCTCTACACTGTGCTTTTCCGAAAGCACAACGTGGCGGTGCTGTCAGCGAGCTGAACCGGAGCGCTGCGGCTCAGGCCAACACACCCTTCACGATCTCCGCCTCGCGTTCGAGCCCGCTGAGGCGCATGTCCACGCCGAGGTGCTTGAAGGTGAGCTTCATGTGGTCCACGCCCATCAGGTGCAGGAGCGTGGCGTTGAGGTCGTTCAGGTGGACGGGGTCTTTCACGATGTTGTAGCTGAAGTCGTCGGTCTCGCCGTAGGTGAGGCCGCCCTTCACGCCGCCGCCAGCCATCCACATGCAGAAGTTCCGCGGGTGATGGTCACGGCCATACTGGTCCTTCTTCAGCGTGCCCTGCGAATAGACCGTGCGCCCGAACTCGCCGCCGCAGACGACGAGCGTGTCCTTCAGCAGGCCGCGCTCCTTGAGGTCGGTGAGCAACGCGTAGGTCGGCTGGTCCACATCGGAGCACTGGGCGCGGATGTCCTTGGGCAAATTGCCGTGCTGGTCCCAGCCGCGATGGAGAATTTGCACCGCACGCACGTCGCGCTCCGCGAGGCGGCGGGCGAGCAGCGCGCTGTGGGCGAAAGTGCCGGGCTTCGTCACCTCCGGGCCGTAGCGTTCGAGGATGTGCTTCGGCTCGCTCTTCAAGTCCACCAGCTCCGGCACGCTGGTCTGCATGCGGAAGGCCATCTCGTATTGAGCGATACGCGTGACCGTCTCGGGGTCGCCGAAGCGCGCGTGGTTCATCGCGTTCAGCTTGCCGAGGCCGTCGAGCATCGCGCGGCGGTTGTCGGCGGCGACGCCGGGCGGGTTCTGGATGTAGAGCACCGGGTCCGCGCCGCTGCGGAGGGCGACGCCGTTGTGGCGCGTCGGGAGGAACGCGCTCTGCCACATGCGCGTGAAGAGCGCCTGCGCCGCCGCGCCGCTGGACCAGCTGGGCGTGAGCACGACGAAGCTGGGCAAATCATTGTTCTCGCTGCCGAGGCCGTAGCTCAACCACGAGCCGAGGCTCGCGCGGCCGGGCACTTCGCTGCCGGTCATCACGAACGTGCAGGCCGGGTCATGGTTGATGGCCTCGGTGTGGATGCTGCGGATGACCGTCATCTCGTCGGCCATCTTCGCGGTGTGCGGCAGCAACTCGCTGAACCACGTGCCGCCCTTGCCGTGCTGCGCGAACTTGAACATCGAGGGCGCGACCGGCAGCCGCGCCTGGCCGCTGGTCATCGTGGTAATGCGCTGGCCCTTGCGGACGGACTCGGGCAAATCCTTGTCGAAGTGCGCCTCGAGCTGCGGCTTGTAATCCAGCGTGTCAATCTGCGACGGCCCGCCGTTCAGGTGCAGGTAAATCAGCCGCTTCGCCTTCGGCGCGAAGTGCGGCAGGCCGGTGAGCGCCGCGTGGACGCGCGGGCCTTTGGACTTGGTGGGCGCGGCCGCGGCGTCGCGCATCATCGCGGACAGCGCGAGCGAACCGGCGCTCAAGCCGGCGGCGCGGAAGAACTGGCGGCGCGTTTGGTGGAGGAGGTAGTCGTGGAGGGGGTTCATGGGGAAGTAATCAGTGTTCAGTAATCAGTGGTCAGTGGGTCGGCGGTGCCACGGGGGACGAAATAGTGGTCGGGCGTTTCGCGGAGCGCGGAAGTGAACTCGTCGGAGCAGAAGGACTCCCAGTCGTTCATCATCTCGCCCAACATACTGCCGACTTCCTTCGCCAACGAACCGATGCGGTGCGCTTCGTCGCGGCTGATGTAGCCATCGTCGAAGGCGGCGATGGTCCAGTGCTGCGTCTCCATCTGTTCGCCGTCGGCATCGGACAGCTTGCCGACGAAGTGCTTCGGATACCGGCGCTTCGCCCAGGACTCCGAGATTTGCGCCCCGATGCTCCGCGCCGCCCGCCGCCACTGGTCAGTGAGCGAGTAAGTCTCTTCCTTGGGAAAGCGCTTCGTGATTTTGAAAACCTCCTGCGAAAGCACGCGCGTCTTCTGATAAACGCGCAGCTCATGGAAGCTCCGCGCATACGGCAGTGCCCCGGGGACCTTGCTGCTCCCGTCCGCCTTCCCCACTGAATACTGAACACTGTTCACTGATTACTCCTTCAGTTCTTCGTCACCACTTCATCGAGGTTCAGAATCAAGTTCGCCACCATCGAGTAAGCCGCCAGCTCACCCGCGTCGAGGGCCGCATCCGGCTTCGACTCACCGAACGTGATGGCCTTCTTCGCGGCGTCGGTGCGGCCTTGGTATTTGGCCCATTGGGTGAAGAGCGTGTCGTTGAGCACGGCGAGTTCGGACTTCGTCGGCGGGCGGGCGGTGGCGAGACGGAAGCCGTAGGCGAGGCGGGCTTCAACGTGGCTGCCGCCTTCCTTCATCATGCGCTGGCCGAACGCGCGCGCGGCCTCGAAGTGCTGCACGTCGTTCATCAGCAGGAGCGCCTGGAGCGGCGTGTTGCTGCGCTCGCGGCGCGCGCAGGACTGCTCGCGGCTCGGCGCGTCGAAGGTCGTCATGCTCGGCGCGGGCGCGGTGCGCTTGATGAACGTGTAGAGGCTGCGCCGCCAGAGCGCGTCGCCGTCGTCGCGCTTGTAGGTCTTCGTGTTGCTGCCGGAGTAGGCCACCGGCTCCCAGATGTTGTCGGGCTGGTAAGTGCGCACGCCCTTGCCGCCGAGCGTCGGCACAAGCAGGCCGCTCACGGCGAGTGCATTGTCGCGGACCTGCTCGGCGTCGAGGCGGAATCGCGGGCCGCGTGAGTAGAAGCGGTTCTCAGGGTCAGCAGAAATCTTCTGCGGCGTAGCCTTCGAGTCCTGCCGGTAAGTCGCGGAAGTCACGAGCAGCTTCACGAACTGCTTCATGTCCCAGCCCTGCTCACGGAAGGTCACCGACAGCCAATCGAGCAACTCCGGGTGCGACGGCGTCTCGCCCTGCGCGCCGAAGTCGGCGGCGGTCTTCACCAGCCCGGTGCCAAAGAACTGCTGCCAGAAGCGATTCACCGCCACGCGCGCGGTGAGCGGGTGCTGCGGGCTGACGAGCCACTTCGCGAACGCGAGGCGATTGGTCGTTTCGGTCTTCGGCAGCGGCGGCAGCACGGCAGGGACGTTCGGCCAGACCTGCTGGCCGGGCTTGTTGTATTGGCCGCGCACCATCACGAAGCTGTCGCGCGGCTTCTCCAAATCCTTCCAGATGAAAGTCGCCGGGATGGCCTTGTCGAAATCGTCGCGCGCCTTGGCAATCGGGTTCTTCTCCGCGTGAACCTTGTCGAAGGCGGGCCGCGTCGTGTTGCAGACGAACTCGAAGTAGTAGTCGCGCAGCCGCTGGTTCTCCTCAGGCTTGCGGTCCTCGGGCTTCACGGAACGGAAGAGCCGCTTCACGTCGTCGGGCACGGTCGTGAGCACCTTGCCCTGGTTTTCCTTCAGCCACACCGCGAGCGACTCGGCGGGGTCCTTCGACGGATTGCTTTCGCCCGTGATGCCGACCTGGTCCCACGTCACGGTGCCGCGGAAGAGCGTGAAGGCGAGGCCTTTGATTTGGTCGCCAGCCTTGAAGCCGAGCTGTGACGCAGCGAACTCCAGTCGCACCCACTCGCCGGGCTTGGGCAGGTCGCCGAGGCGCTTGCGCTCATTCGTGTTGCGCTGGCCGAAGTCAATCGCGTCGAGGTCGCCCCACACCGCGCGATGCGACCACGCGCCCGTGTTGAACTGGAGCATCACGGACTTGGGCGGGTCCTTCGGGTCGAGGAAGACGTTGAGGAAGACCTTGCCGTTGGGCGGGATGGTGAACGGCGTCTTGAGTTCGGAGAAAAAGTCCTGCCCCACGCCCGGGTCGGACCGCTTCAACGCGCGTTTGCCGGCGAGTATTTTGCCATCCTTCTCCGTGACCCACTTCGCGGTGGTCGAAGCGCCGCTGGCCTCCACCTTCGCGCCAGTCGGGAAGTCGTCATCCACCCAGACTGTGTCGAACTTCTTCATCGGCGGCGGCGGGTTGAGCGTGGACGGGTCGGTGTAAACCACCTTCGCCAGCTCGGCCTTGATGCGCTTGTCCACGGCGGCGATTTGCGTGTTGAAGTCGTCGAGCTTCCGCTGCTGTTCGGGCGTGGTGAGCTTGAGCGTGGGCGCGGTGAGGAGCTGGTTGCCGTCCATCGCCGGGTCGGCGTTGCTGTGGAAGAAGGCATACATCGAGTAAAAATCCTTCGCGGTGATGGGGTCGTATTTGTGGTCGTGGCAGACCGCGCAACCGGCAGTCAGGCCCATCCACACAGACGCGGCGGTCTCCGTGCGGTCCACGGCGTAGCGGAAAATCCACTCCTCATTGATGCTGCCGCCCTCACCCGTGGTGACGTTGCAGCGATTGAAGCCGGTGGCGATGAGCTGGTCCTGTGTCGGGCTGGGCAGCAAATCGCCAGCGAGCTGCTCGATGGTAAACTGGTCGAAAGGCAGGTTGCGGTTGAAGGCGCGCACGACCCAGTCGCGGTAAGGCCACATGGAACGCTCGTTGTCCAAGTGCATCCCGTGCGTGTCGCCGTAACGCGCGGCGTCCAGCCAGTGGCGGCCCATGTGCTCACCGTAGTGCGGCGACGCGAGCAAGCGGTCCACGACCTTCGCGTAGGCGTTGGGCGACTTGTCCGCGAGGAAGGCGTCCACCTCGGCGGGCGTGGGCGGGAGACCGGTGAGGTCGAACGTGACGCGGCGGATGAGGACTTCGCGGGAGGCTTCGGGGTTGGGCGTGAGCTTCTTCTCGGCGAGCTTGGCGGCGATGAAGGAGTCGAGGGGCTGCAAATGTTCAGTGTTCAGTGAGTCAGTTTTCAGTTTTGCGTCCGTGCGTCCCGCCGCCGACTGAACACTGAACACTGAATACTGATTACTGACCTTCGGCGGAGCCACCTTCGCCGGCGGAGCGAAGGACCAGTGCCCCTGATAGTTCGCCCCTTCCTCAATCCACTGCTTGAGCAACGCGAGTTGGGCGGACGTGAGCGGCTTCTTCTTCGACTCCGGCGGAGGCATCACGTCATTCGTGTCCTTCGTCGTGACGCGCGCCCACAGGTCGGACTTCTTCAAGTCGCGCGGGACGATGGCGGCGGAGCTGCCGTGCTTGGCGAGCGCGCCCTCGGCGGTGTCGAGGCGGAGCTTGGCCTTGCGGGCGTTTTCGTCCGGCCCGTGGCAGGCGTAGCAGTTGTCCGACAGGATCGGGCGGATATCCCGGTTGAAATCAATCTTGCGCGGCGCGGCGCTGGCGGGGCCGTCCGCCGCGAGCAAGAACGCGAAGGCCAAGCCTCCGTAAATCATCGGTTTCAGTATCATACGCGAAGTGTTTGACTGGCTGGGGAAAAAGGCCATTCAGAAAGCGGGGGAATTGTGCCGGCGGCTTCCGGCCACCGTCGGCTGGGTGTTGAAGATTGGACCGGTTTCGCGTGGCCAACCCGCAATGCGGCGACTGCAAGTCGCCGGCACGGGCGCGTCAGCTCTTCGAGATTTTCGCGAGCACGTTGCTCGTGGAGCGGCCCGGCACGCCGGGGAGGATGACCACCTTGCCGCCCGCGCCTTCGATGAGCCGGCGCTCGGGCTGATTGATGGTATCGAGGGTGTAGTCGCCGCCTTTCGCGTAAATGTCCGGCTTCACTTCGGCGAGGAAGCGCAACGCATCCACCTCCGCGAAGACACACACGCCGTCCACCGCTGCTAGCGCGGCGAGCACCGTGGCGCGATCTTGCTCGAAGTTCACCGGACGGCCGGCGCCCTTGAGCGCGCGCACGGAAGCATCGCTGTTCAAGCCGACGAGCAATGCATCCCCCAGCGAGCGCGCCGCCGCGAGGTAGGTCACGTGCCCGGCGTGGAGGATGTCGAAGCAGCCATTGGACACCACGAGCCGTTTACCTGCTGCCCGCACCCGCTCACGCCACGCCGCGACGCCGGCAAAGGGAATGATTTTGTCTCGAAAATCCACTGGCCGAATGCTGCGGGTCAGGCCGAGCCTTGGCAAGCTACGGCGCTGTAGCGGCGGTCTTTGACCGCCGAATTCTGGCGATGCCACCGTTTTTGTCCGGCGCTCATACAGCGCCGCTACAGGGCTGGTGCTCGACAGCAAAAAACGCCCGCAGCCGTCAGGCAGCGGGCGTTGGAGGAAAGACGTTGAACGGAGATTACTTCGCGGCCGCGAACTTCTCGGCGACGGTCGCCCAGTTAACGACATTCCAGAAGGCCTTCAGATAGTCGGCGCGCTTGTTCTGGTATTTGAGGTAGTAGGCGTGCTCCCAGACATCGCAGCCGAGGATGGGCGCGCCTTCGCAGCCGGCGACGGCCTTGCCCATCAGCGGGTTGTCTTGGTTGGCCGTGGAGACGACTTCCAGCTTGCCGCCGTTGACGACGAGCCAGGCCCAACCTGAACCGAAACGGCCAATGCCAGCGGCCTCGAACTTCGCCTGGAAGTCAGCGAAGGAACCGAACGCGCCGTTGATGGCCGCAGCGAGATCGCCCGTGGGCGCGCCGCCGGCGTTCGGAGCCATGAGCTTCCAGAAGAACGAGTGGTTCCAATGACCGCCACCGTTGTTGCGCACGGGGCCGCGGATGTTCTCCGGCACGGAGGCGATGTCCTTCACCAGCTCGCAGATGGACTTGGCTTCGAGCGGCGTGCCGGCGAGAGCCTTGTTCAGGTTGGTGACGTAGGCGGCGTGATGCTTGCCGTGGTGGATTTCCATCGTGGCCTTGTCAACGTGCGGTTCGAGCGCGTCGTGGGCGTAGGGAAGAGCGGGGAGTTCGTGGGCCATAGTGTTTTCGATTTGGATTTGTTGACTGAAACAGCGGGGCGGACGCTAGCACCCGGTTTGGCGGTGGACAAGTCAGGAGGCCAGTGCGACGAAGTTTTGCAGCAGCTTCAATCCGATGGCCTGGCTTTTCTCAGGGTGAAACTGCGTGGCGAAGACGTTGTCGCGCCAGATGGAGGAGGCGAAATGGTCTCCGTAGTCCGTGCGCGTGGCGACGATGCCCGGGTCCGTCGGCTGCGGGTGGAAGCTGTGGACGAAATAGACGTGGCTGCCGTCCGGGATGCCCGCGTAGAGCGGGCAGTCAGGACGGATGATTTCGAGCTGGTTCCAGCCAATCTGGGGAATCTTCAGCCCGGGCCGCCCGGTGAAACGCACGACCTTGCCACCGAAGCACCCGAGGCCCGCCGCGCAACTGTTGAACTCCTCGCTCTTCTCGAACAACGCCTGGTAGCCGACGCAGATGCCAAGGAACGGCCTGCCCGTCGGGATGAACTCCTTCACCGCGCCGAGCAGGTCCTGCCGCTGCATCGCGGAGATGCAATCGTCGAACGCGCCGACGCCGGGGAGCACGACCGCGCGCGCGTCCCGGAGCGGCTCAGGCCGCGTGGTGACGAGCAGGTCCGCGCCAACCTTGCGCAGGGCCTTCTCCACGCTGCGCAGGTTGCCGGAGCCGTAGTCGAGCAGAGCAATCACGGGAAAAGCTTAACCACGGATGGACACGGAGGGACACGGATTTTCATCCCAATCACTTCAGCACTGGTCAGCGCCGCTTGACGGACGAACGTCGCGGGGCCGCCGCTCGTCGGCACTTCAGCGCTTGCTTGATGAGGAGAATGTGGAGCCTGTCCTTGTCACGACCGACGGCCTGTTTGCTTTTGCAGATGCGCTCCAGTGGGAGGACCGGAATGCGCTGTCCGTGGAAAGAAAGCCATTTGGCCTTGGGCAGTTCCTTGGCGAACGCCGGCAGGCCGGTGACCTCGTAGATGAAGTCCACCGGGGTGTCGTCGTTGAGATAAACTTTGTTCGGACTGCGCAGCGTGGCACCCAAGCTCAGACACAGGTTCGAGACTCTCATGTATTGGCGCGATGGCAGGCCAACCCAGATGTCCACGTCAATGGTGCTGGCCATGATGCCCTGCAAGTTGGCCGCCGACATGCCAGCCAGCATGAAGGGAATGCCCTCCCGCTTCAGCGCGTCGAGGAGTTGAACAACCGCAGATGATTCCGCATTAGTCGCCATCGTTCCTCCGGGGTAGCTGCCAAACCCAGCGCGTGCAGCGCCTTTTCGTCCTCGCTCAGTCCGCGCACACGCTTGAGTCGGGCAAGCATCCGCTTTGCCCGAATGGCCAGCGGCGTGATTGGAGCTTTGCGATTCACGATAGGAAAGTGGTTATCACGCTTGTCCGGCCAGTTCACGTTCTGTTTTCAGCCGCAACTGTCCACAAGCCGCGTCAATGTCCCCGCCCTTCTCGCGGCGCAGCGTGGCGGTGACTTCGAGCCGCTCCAGCGCGGCGAGGAACTCCTCGCACACCGACTCCGCCGGGCGCGACCATTCGAGTCCCTCCACGGTGTTGTAAGGAATCAAGTTCACCTTCGCGTGCAGGCGCGTGGCCAGGGCGGCGAGTGGCCTGACCTGGTCGAGGCCGTCGTTCACGCCGGCGATGAGGATGTATTCGAACGTGATGAGCTGGTCCTTCCGGCGCTGGTAAGCCTCCAGCGCGGCGGTCAGTTCGGCCAGTGGGTGCTTGCGGTTCACCGGCATGATGCGGGCGCGAACCTCATCGGTCGCACCGTGGAGCGAGAGGGCGAGGCGGAATTGCTCGGGCTCGGTGGCGAGTTTCCGAATCTGCGGCGCGAGGCCGCTGGTGGAGATGGTGATCTTGCGCGCGCCGATGCCGCCGCCCCACGGGGCGTTCAGGAGGCGAAGGGCCTTGAGCAAGTTGTCGTAGTTCGCCAGCGGCTCGCCCATGCCCATGATGACGAGGTTGTTGACCAGACGTGACGGGTGACGAGTGGCAGGTGACGTGGGCGCGTCGTTTGCCACTTGTCCCATGCCACCAGTCACGGTTCTTTCTGTAGCCAAGACCTGTTCCACAATCTCCTCCGGCCCCAAGTTCCGCTTCCAGCCATCGAGGCCGCTTGCGCAGAACTTGCAGCCGTAGGCGCAGCCGACCTGGGTGGAGACGCAGAGCGTGTGGCGGTCGCTGGCCTCGCCGTAGAGCGCGGGGTTGGCGGGGATGAGCACGCTCTCGATGAGCGCGCCGTCGGGCAGCCGCCAGAGAAACTTCTGCGTGGTGTCCTTCGCGCCTTGCTTGCGGACGAGTTCGAGGACATGGAGAGAAAAGCTCTCGGCGAGTTTTGCGCGGAGCGGCTTGGGCAGGTTCGTCATCGCGTCCCAGTTCGCGGCGCGGCGCTTGTAGAGCCAGTCGAGCACCTGCCCGGCGCGATACGCTGGCGCGCCCCACTCCTTCAAGCGGGCTTCCAGTTCCTCGCGCGTCAGGGATTTGATGTCAGTCACTGCGGGCAGCGTGACTCACCAGTCGAGCAATGACAACGCCTCGCCGAGGAACTCGACGACCGGCTTCGCCACATCCACCCCGCTGCTGGCCAGATCACCCAGGCCGTTCCCGACGACGGAGAAGAAGTCGGCGTCGCACGGAAAATCCAGCCCGTCATACCACCGTGATTCACGGTTGGTCGCGACCAGCTTGTCGCGAGCCTGATAGTTCGCGACGATCTGCCGCGACTCGCCCGCGTCGAGCCAGAGGCCCTGGCACTTCTCGCAGACATCAATCTCGATGCCGTGCAGCCAGCGCGGCGCGAGCTGGGAATGACAGCAGGGACACAACCGCTGGCGCGACGGGCCGGGCTTGATCAACGGCGGCTGGCACTCAGCTTCGTCCAGCTTCTCGGGCCGGTGGCGGGAGGCGAAGGCCTGCTTCAGCGTGTCGCGGGTCAGCCACAGGCCGGTGCACTGAGAGCAACACGCCAGCTTGAATCCGCCGCGCTCCACTTCGCGCAGCGGTGCGTCGTCAACGGGGCATTTCATGCCGGGACATTGCCGGATGCGGGAGCGGCTGCAAGTCGCTTGGAGCTTCGGGGATTCTCTTACTCGTGATCCCTCCCGCCCCACCGTGAGGGAGGAGGAGGATTAAGATTCGGATTACGAGTAGGAGCGGAGGCCTACTTCGGCTGGTAAAACTTCTTCGTGTATTCCTGCACCATGCGCCAGGTGCTGAACTGCGGCACGAGTGTGGTCATCGCGCGGCGGACCTTGCCGAGCCACTGGCGCGGGATGCCGGTGGCATCGCGGTTGTAGAAGCATGGGATGACCTCCTCGGTGAGCACCTTGAAAGTGTTCGCGCTGTCGCGGCGGTCCTGCTCCTCAATGCTCGCGGGATGCGTGTCGTCGCCGATGGAGAAGCCGTTGGTGCCGTCGTAGCCCTCGCGCCACCAGCCGTCCATGATGCTCATGTTCAGGCAGCCGTGGCAGCCGCACTTCATGCCGCTGGTGCCGGAGGCTTCGAGCGGACGGCGCGGGTTGTTGAGCCACACGTCGCAGCCGGAGACCATCTGGCGGGCGACATGCACGTCGTAGTTCTCGATGAAGAACAAGTGGCCCTTGAGATCGCTGAACTTGCTCAGGTGGATGATGTGCTGGATGAAGCGCTTGCCCTCGTCGTCACGCGGGTGGGCCTTGCCGGCGAAGATGAACTGCACGGGGCGCTGCTTGTCGTGCGCGAGCTTCACGATGTGCTCGAACTGCTGGAAGATGAGCGGGGCGCGCTGGTAGGTGGCGAACCGGCGCGCGAAGCCGATGGTCAGCGCGTCGGGGTTCAGCATGTGGTCGAAGGTGATGAAGTCGCCCTGTGAGAGGCGCTGGCCCTGCAGTAGCAGGCGGCGGCGGGAGAACTCGATCAGTTCGCGGCGCAGCCGGTAGCGCAGCGACCACAGCTCCTCGTCCGAGATGAACGTGGGGTCGGCCATGCGGTTCCAGAACTCGGGCGAGTTGATTTCGCGCTCCCAGTCAATCGAGGGCTTGCTCTTCCAGAAGCGCGTCGTCTCCGTGGTCGAGGTGTCGGGAAACGCGTGTGCGGAGTCGAGCTTCTTGCGCCAGAAGCGGCGGACGGTGCCCTTCATCCAGCCGGCGACGTGAATGCCGTTGGTGACGTGTCCGATGGGGACCTGGTCAACAGTCTTGCCGGGGAAGAGGCATTGCCACATCTCGCGGCTCACCGCGCCGTGCAGTTCGCTCACGCCGTTGGCTGCGCGGGAACCCTTGAGCGCCAGCACGGTCATGCAGAACGGCTCGCGCTCGTCGTTCGGGCTCACGCGGCCCAATCCCATCAGGTCTTGATGCGTGAGCTTGAGATTCGAGGCGAACTTGTTCGCGGCGAAGCTCATCAGGTCGCTGCTGAAGCGGTCGTGACCGGCCTCGACCGGTGTGTGCGTGGTGAAGAGGCACTGCTGCTTCGTCTCCGCCCAAGCCTGCGCGAAGCCTTTGCCCTCGGCCATTTTCTCGCGCGCGAGTTCGAGTGTGAGGAAGGCGGCGTGGCCCTCGTTCATGTGGAAGGTCGAGGGTTGCAGGCCCAGCTCGCGGAGCAGGCGCACGCCGCCGACGCCCAGAAGAATCTCCTGCATCACGCGCGTGGTCGTGTCGCCGCCATAGACGCGCAGCGTGAGGTCGCGCTGGTGCGGCTCGTTCCCGGGCAGGTTCGCGTCGAGGAGATAGACCGGGCAGCGGCCCACGTTCGCGCGCCACGCCTTGAAGCTCACGGTGCTGGTGGCCACCTTCACGGTGCAGACCAGCGGTTTGCCATTGGCGTTGAGGACCGGCTCGAGGGGGAGGTTTTCCGGCTTGAGGTGCGAGTAAAACTCCGTCTGCCAGTTGTCCGCGTTGACGGTCTGTTGAAAGTAGCCTTCGCGGTAAAACAGCGTGATGCCGACGAAGCCGAGGCCGAGGTCGCTCGCGGCCTTCGCGTGGTCGCCGGCGAGCATGCCGAGGCCGCCCGCCGCGATGGGCAGTGTCTCGTGGAAGCCAAACTCAGCACTGAAGTAGGCGACGGGATTCTTCAGCAGCTCCGGGGCGTTCTGCGCGCCCCAAGTGTCCTTGCTGGCGAGGTAGGCATCGAAGTTCTTCAGCACCGTGCGCACGCGGTCGCCGAACTCCGGCTCCTGAAGGCGCATCCGCAGCTCGTAGTCGGAGACCTCGTGCAGGATGGCGACGGCGTTGTGGTAGAGGTTCGTCCAGCCGCGCGGCGAGAGGTCGTGAAAAATTTCCTGCGGCTCCTGGTTCCAAGTCCACCAGAGGTTTCGCGACAGGCGGTGAAGCCCAGCAATCAGTTCGGCCAGTTCGGCGGTCGTCAGCGGTTTGTGGTTCATATTGCAGCGGTCGCCACGGGGAGCGGGAGTTGGGATTTGCCGGCCTGCAGCGACTGCGACGCTAGAGAGACGCGGGATTTCCGGCAAACAAAAAGCCTTCATCGGGAGGATGAAGCGAGGCGAGCGGAGAAGTGCCTCACGCAAGGGACGCGAAGGACGCAAAGGGGAATGAGGCAGGCGCCCGATACACCTCCACCGCGCGCACCAACGCGCAATTCACACTTCACACAGCTCAACTGAAAAGTCTTCTCCCTTTGCGCCCTTCGCTACCTTTGCGTGAGGCAAGGATCTGGTTCAGATGATCTCCCGAATCGGCTGCCCGCCGTCGAGGATGGGCACGGGCCTTCCGGCGAAGTCGTTGAACGTGTGCTCCGGGTCAATGCCGAGGAAGTGATACACCGTTGCCAGCACATCGCCGGGCGAGAGCGGGCGCTCGACCGGGAACTCGCCATTCACGCTCGATGCGCCGATGACTTGGCCAGTCTTCAACCCGCCGCCCGCCAGCATCACGGAGAACACATCGCCCCAATGGTCGCGGCCCGGAACGGGGATGCCCGGCTGGCCTTCGTTGATCTTCGGCGTGCGCCCAAACTCGCCCATCACCATCACCATTACGTCGTTGAGCATCCCGCGCTCGCTCAAGTCCTCCAGCAGCGACGCCACCGCGCGGTCGAGCACCGGCAGTTTGTAGCCGTGGCTCTTCGCGATGCTCGAATGGTCGTCCCAGTGCGGCATGTCCACCGTCACGAAGCTTACGCCCGACTCCACGAGCCGCCGCGCCAGCAAGGTGTAATGCCCCCACGGCCCGCGCCCGTAGCGGTCGCGCGTCTTCGCGTCCTCCTTCTCAATGTCGAACGCCTCACGCGCGCGATTGCCCGTGACCATGTCCACCGCCTGCTGCTGATACAGGTCCATCGCATCCATCAAGCGCCCCCGGTCCAGCCCGCGCCGGAAGCTGTCGAGCTGCGTGAGCAGGTCCACGCGCGACTGCGTGCGCGCCACGTCGCCCGTGAAATTCTCCAGGCACTGCGGCTTCTGCACCGGCCCCGTGTGGCTCGCGGCGAGATACTTCTGCGCCGTGTTGACATCGAACGGATTGAACGCCGGCCCCAGATACGCTGCGCCTTGATAGCCGGGGAACAGGTAAATGCTCTGCGCCGCCGGCAAGCCCACGTAAGCCGGCACGCCCGGCGCGTTGGCCCCGCGCACTCGCGACACATACGCCCCGACCGACGGGAACTTCTGCTCTTTGTCCGTCGAGTGCGACCCGTAGCGCCCCGTGAGCATCCAATGCCCGGCGGCGAAGTGGTCGCCGTTCTTGTGATGCACCGAGCGGAGGAAAACCATCTTGTCCGCGTGCTTGGCGTGCAGCGGGAGCTGCTCCGAGATGCGGATGCCGGAGACGTTCGTCTCCATCGCGCCCCACGGCCCGCGATACGCGCTCGACGCCTCGGGCTTGGGGTCGTAAGTCTCCAGATGACTCGGCCCGCCATCGAGCCAGAGGAGGATGACCGATTTGTTGCTCCGCTTCGCCGCGCCCTGCGCCCGCAGCCGCAGCAAGTCCGCCGAGCTCAAGCCCAGCGCGCCGAGAAATCCCGCCTTCAGCGCCGAGCGCCGCGACACACCCTGGCAGGTGAACGAGGAGCGGCCGTTCTGGACGAGGAGCATGGAAAACCGACGCGCGCGGCGGCAGGTCATTCAAGCGGAGACATTGAAGCGGACCGCCACCTGCCGCGTCCTTAAGAGTGAGTGAGAATCATAGATGCCCGCCTACTGCTTGTCGTTCTGGCCGCGCTCCTGCTGCTGCCTGCGTGCCGGAAGAAGGAGTCCACGTCGTCAGCGGGGCCGCCGCCGCCACCCGAGTTCGGCAGCTCGGAGAACAACCTCGGCTACCTCAACGAGGGCGTCCGCAACTTCCAGAAGGCCAAGATCCGGTTGCCCAATGACCTCAACGAGTTGGTGACGGAAAAGGTCATTGCCCGAATTCCACTACCGCCACCCGGATTCCGATACGCGCTCGATCGCCAGTCCGGTTTGGTGTCGCTACAGCCCAGCGGACAGTCGAAGTGAGCTTTGCCAATACGTTTCACGCCCGTTATGTTACCGCAGCCTCCGCAAACCGATTCGACCATGAGTCGCCCGTTTCGTCTCGCCAGCTTCCGTGTGCGCCGTGCGTTCACGCTGATTGAACTGCTCGTCGTCATCGCCATCATCGCGATTTTGGCGGGCATGCTCCTCCCCGCGTTGAGCAAGGCCAAGGCCAAGGCCAAGGGCACGAAGTGCATCAACCAGATCAAGCAGATCAGCCTGGCCGCGCGGCTTTACTCGGATGACTGGGACGACCAGATGCTGCCTTACGGCATCGTCTACACGCCGATTCAGACCGGCCCGGTCATGGCCGGCGGCGTCAACGGCAACGGCAGCAAGGGCTGGCCGGACCTCATGCTGCGCTACACGATGGCGACCAACCTCTACGACTGCCCGGGCAACGCGCCGACCCTGCGGCTCAACATTGGCATCAACCTGAACCTCGCGTTCAACACCATGCGCTACGCGAAAGTGGCGCAACCGGCCGGCACCATCCACTTCGCCGACTCCCAGGTCGTCACCAACCCGACGCAGACCGACCCCGATCTCTGGCTCGGGCGCGCGGTCTCCTGGGTTCACTTCCGCACCCCCAACGACACGCTCTACATGGCGCCCAACGACGAGACCCGTTTGGTCAACCGTCACGGCGGTCAGGCCATGACCGGCTTCGTGGACGGCCACGCCGAGAGCATGAAGGCCAGCAAGGTGGGCTTGCAGTATTGGACCAACGGCGTTTCCAGCCTCGCAGCTCCCGACCCGCGCTGGCTGTGGGATCCGTGAGCGACCAGCAGCCTACGCGAGAATCCCCTTCACCACCTGACCATGCACGTCGGTGAGGCGGAAGTTGCGGCCTTGGAACTTGAAGGTGAGGCGCTCGTGGTCGATGCCCAGTTGGTGCAGGAGCGTGGCTTGGAGGTCGTGCACGTGGACGGGGTCTTTGGCGACGTTCATCGCGAGGTCGTCGGACTCGCCGTAGGTGATGCCGGGCTTGATGCCGCCGCCGGCCATCCAAACCGTGAACGCGTAGGGATGGTGGTCGCGGCCCCAGCGTTTGCGTTCCTTGATGTCGCCCTGGATGAAGGGCGTGCGGCCGAACTCGCCGCCCCAGATGACGAGCGTGTCGTCCAGCAGGCCGCGCTGCGCGAGGTCGAGCACGAGGCCGGCGCTGGGCTGGTCGGTGTCGCGGCACTG
>SXGQ01041610.1_pt1 | contig 17661 bp, 35 predicted proteins | sample 3178371 | NCBI WGS metagenome assembly SXGQ01 (sample SAMN11356859, study PRJNA531348) | freshwater metagenome | isolation source: freshwater sample F1-20 | place: China: Fuxian Lake, Yuxi | collected 2017-12-25 | reverse complement strand
GCTAACATAGAGTCTACTTCTTTTAGAGACTTAGTATCTATCTCAGCAATCTCTTGGTCTAATAATTCTTTGTAGAGTTTCTTCATAGCTATAGATCTCATAGTCATAATCTCTCCCCATTCGACTAGAGCTCTTTCAGAATCTGTAAGAACCATAGATTTATATATCTCTACTATGTCACTATAGTTATCCCAATTAAAATCCTTTTGCTTAATAAAGTTCTTATCTAGAATCTCTAGTTTGTTAGGAAGATTGTAGTACTTAGACTCTGGATGATAGGCGTAGTATATACCCCATAGTATAGTAGAAGAATCTTGTTTGTTCTTAGATTTATCTTTATGATATGCTTTATCAAACTCAGGAATGATGAGTAATTCTATATTTACTTCCCAATAGTTATTTTCATGTAGCGCTTTCATCTTGTAGTTTTTTAAGCTTTTCCCAAACCTCTGGGTAACTAGAAGTTGCAAACCATTCTTTTCCGCCTGATACTATAACTGCTTTATTACTGTCACTTGGATAGATTGCATCTATATGATAAAAAGTAACAAACTTAGAATGATCGTTTTTAACTATTTCAAATGTTATGTTTAAGCTCTTGCTCATGTGGTTTATTTTTTAAATTTAAACAATGATTAGCATGTCTTATCTTTCTTTGGTCTGGTATAAATTTACCAAAGTTATCGATGTGTATTACAGGAAAGTTATCTGGATTATATACTCCGTCCTGTAGTTTATCTTGTAAAGATATTACCTCAGCTATTTTAGCGCCAAGTAGATTCCATATTTCTTCAGCCTGGGCTAAAGTTAAACCGCGGCGTCTTGCTGTATTTACTAATATATCGCGTTGTCTACTCATTAGGCGGAGTTATACTAATGTCCCAATCTTCCTCTTCAAGTACAGGTGCTTGTGCGGCATCGTGTTTATACTCTGTAGGATTAGTAATAGGTTCAGGAGCTGGTGTCCAGAGTTGTTCTTCAATAAATTTATTCTCCTCTTCTTGTTGCTCTACCATCTGTTCTTCGAGTTCCTCGGTAAATTGTTTTACTGGAGCTGGTGTACTAACCGTAGTCATGACAAAATTTACTTCAAATCTAAAACCATCTTGATCGGGTTTAAATTTTAGTTCAGGATGTATAATATTATTGTCATCAATAATAGGCTTACCCATAAAAGACTTCTTAGTACTTTTAAGTCTAGAAAGTATCACATTAAACTGCTTTTCTTCTATGTTGAGACTATCTCTAATTTCTTTACGCATATCAGTAGAGAGTATAAACTTACCGCGCTTTTCAGGAGGCAAAGCTTCATACTCATTATCTAGCTTTATTACCTCTGCTAAGACATCACGTTCTTGAGGAGTGAGGTTAAGCATAAAGTTCATAAAGGCTAATATCTGTCTGTATACTTTCCCCTCATTAGTAGGAAGGGATATCACCTTTTTTTGCTTCATCGATAATAGCTTTTTGAATTGATTCATCAGAAGCTAAATACTTAGCTACTTCATACCAAGATATAAGTGCTCCTTGTACTAAGGCTCCAATAACGTCTACTATAACATGATACTCCATGTTCTTAGCATCTACACTAGCAGGTCTAGCATACTTAAACTGCTGAATAGTTCTTTCTCCGTAGCCTAGTTCTTTAACTATAATATCTATAGCCCAACCTTTGAAGTCTTCTTCATCTACTGGATAAGAACTGTACTTATATTCTAATCCACTTGCTAAAGATTTCTCCGTAGCGTTAATAAAACTTGTTGCTAAAATCTCTTTAGCAATCTTTAATTTCTCCGTTGTTCCCATCTGTTACATCAATTTTTAAAATAAAAAGATCGTCGGCTGCTATGTAGTATTGGAGCCCTATGCTCTTATTGTGCTGTCTACAATAATCTTCAAACTGTAATAGCAACCGCTTTTCTTTTTTAAATAATTCTCCTAAATCATCTGATATGAAATCTCCAATTTCCACCTCAGTAGCTTTCAATTAGTAGGTGAGTTAACTTATACTTTCCTCTACTCGTTGTTTCTATTAATTCTCTTGTCCTTAATGACGCTAGCATTTTCTCTAAAGCAGGCATGGAAATTTCTAAACTTCCACATATCCTAGCTTTATTAATCTTATCTGCATACCATATGTTATTATCTAAATCCATTTGATTTATTATGTGATATAAAGCATGAAAACTTCTATCATTAGATTTAAGTAATATACTATCTGGTAAGTCTAGATGTGCTATTATCATAAGGCAAATATACAAAAAATATAATAACTAGTATGTTATAATAAAATTTTTATAAAAAAGGTTTAAATACCTCAAACACTTCTTTATCTAAAGACTTACGTTTTCTAGCTAGAAAAGGATTTAACATATAAACTACTCTTACACTACCTGAGATGTTTCCTTTAATCTGATAAAGTATTCCAAGCTTCATGAGTTTTCTAATGAGTTTCAAGAACGTAGACTCTGAAGTATAGCCTAGTAGATCTTGAAGAGATTTATTAGAATGTGGATATGCACCATTGTAAATTAAATTCAGGGGAGTTTTAAGATCTATAGTCATCTTCATAATATGACCCATCTCACTTGTTGACAGCACGTCGTCTAGGTATCTTACTGTGTTAGCATCTAGAATAATAAAATTATCAGATGACATAATAACCATCTTACCTTCCTCAGTCATGGTTATCTTCATCTTGCCTCCTTCAAGTTCAGATGATAATAACTCTCCTGTTTCAGAGTTAACATACTTAGTGTAGTCTATACTTATCTTTTTATTTACTCTTGGTTTTAAAATAACATTCCCCATAGTGTTGTTTTTGATTAATTCAAAGATACTTATTTTCTATTAGTTATGATAAGAATATTATAATAAAATTGCTATAACTGTTATAAATGACAGTTATACGGCCCTATAACTGTTATTTATGACAGTAGTACAAATCTTCTGTAGCCTTAGAGCAGTAAGGGATGCAGAGGTTTTTTTGCGTTTTCATGCTTATTACTTATTTAAATTCAAATTTTTATATATACCCCCTAAGCTATGAAGTATGGAAAAGTACCCCCCTATAAACATACCCCCCCCCTATGTAATTTTTATATTCTGAAATATTTTAAGATGTGTCAGTAGTGGGTACCACCTATCCCCATGACCCCTACTAAAGTTGAGGCGGGGAAAGACCCCTCCCATAAATGCTAAAACCTAAAACAAATGGCATTAGATTTCAACAAATTGGCAGGACTCGTAAAGGCTTACGGTTCTCCACTATACGGTTCCGCTCCCGTTCAAGAGCTAGGCAGTGTTACTCCTGCAGAGTACCAACTAATCGACGGAGATACGTTAGCTATCATCGATGGCGACCAGACGTACTACATTCCTGTTCGCAGGAGCGTCGTGGATGCAGGGATTGCACCAGACCGTGTGTTCAACATCGGCGAGTTCGAGGCTACTCGTGACGCAGATGGGGAATATAACGGCCAGGCTTGGTCCGTATCCAAAGGGACTCGTAAGGTGTTCGCGTACTAAGTACGTGGGCATCTTGCCCTTTCGGCGGGATACTTCAAATAGCATTCAAAATCCTGTATAAAGAGGTCGTGAATACTACGAGAGTGTACTACTTTTAGTTCCCTAAACAACTAATACTCAGACAGATGCGAACATTTGTTATCCTTAGTGGAGTGGTTACTAGCATAGACATGCTATTAAACCCTAACGCATAACTATGCGTGATTAGCCATCTATTAATAATAGTATGGCTAAATATTAAAATAGTTTGTAGTAAAATGTAACAATAGGTGGATATAGATGGAAATCCAGACGACAGCAAAGGCACATCCTAAAAGCTAGCAAATTTCTATATCACATTTTACTATAAACTTTATTACTCTCATCCAATTGCAGGATAAAAGACTTATCATCTTTTAAATGGTTAGATAGGATAAATAAGCAATTAGTCTGATAAACTAACTCTGCTTGTTATTATAATAAACTATCTATTAAATATCTGTGTAACAGATAGCCATCTAAGGGTTGCAACCTTGTGAGAGTACGATCTATGCCATTAGAACAAGGGCAAGCATGACGCGTGTGCAGAGATACTTGTTTAACTAATAGTCAAATGAATAATAGTAATTTGACCAGCAATCATTAGTATTCGCCAAAGCGGTGTTAGGATTGCATTTTTATTTACTAATATTTAATACTATGATGTGTCAAGTAACAGTAATAGGAGGGCCTTATGATGGTAGAATATTTCGTTTTGAAAAAAACGATTATGTTCTTAACAAAATTATAAACAGTCTAAAGTTTGAAGGCCAAGGTTTTAAAAAATGTAAAGTTGCTTATATCTTGTGCACAAAGGTATAAGCCATTAGTCTTACCAACTGATGAATAGAGTCCTAATTGTAAGGTAAAACAACGTAGTATATTACGGGACATGACAGTAAGCCCTTGTGGTGAACAGTATAATAGGCACTCTGAGCAAAGTCCTATAATCCTACTAATATACTAGTAGGTAAATATTATTGTAATAGCTATAGTTTTGGTGGCGTAAAAACAAACTAAGACAGATGCTTGAAAACCAATGTTATATACTTATAGCATTGTAGTGGATAATGCCCACTACTATAAAACAGATGAGGTTTATAACCAGTTGCAAATGAATGTTTGTACCAAGACTCTGTTTAGTAGGTAGCTATTACATTTACATTATGGTTGGATAGAGGAGAAAGTTCTCACTCAGCAGTATGACTAATTATCATACACTTATGTCTAATTAACATAAGAAATACTGAGAGGTCAGAGGGTGTAAGTCCCTCTTCCGACTACAAATATTTTGGTTGCTAGTCTATACATGGACAGTGGTGCTATACTCTATTAGCATTTTTATTTGATAGCTATGCTTCCAAGGTCGCTCCTTGGTATCAAATAATATAACACAATAATCTTGTTAGGAGGTAATACTCTGAGATTAGTCTAATGTTGATGACCTATTTAAAGACTAGAAAAGTGATACTTGTCAGAATCAATAGAGACTATATCTGCACGGGTATAGGGTTGAGGATGAGAGTTGTAGTATGCACCAGAAATCACAAGGTAGTAATGTACTTTAGGCTACCATTTTTTTAAATCCCTGGGTCTATTGCGAAACATTATATGTTTCTGAGTTGGATAGAATGAGGGATACGGTCAGGGTGAAAACCTGACCAATACTAATGCACCATTCCTGATTCCCAAGGTCAGGCAGTTGTAATATTATGAATCCAACGAGATTAATAATCTGATGTATTGCGTAAGTATATTACAACTGAGTGCAGAAGGGTATTGATTATTAAACCTTAAAACTAAATTAACTATGTATCCATCAACAGATGAAATTCTAGTAGTATATCAATACACTAGAAATGGAATAGTATTCACTACTCCTAATGCAGATATAGCTGCAATACGTTCAGAAAACGGTACATATGACCGTAAAAAATACTTTCATTATTATTAAAACCTAAAACAAATGGAAATTTTACTTAACAAATGCTACGGTGGATATGGATTATCTGACAAAGCAGTAAGATTATATCTTACAAAGAAAAACATACCTATTGTGCCAAATCCTGCCTATGCTAGTAAGTATTTTAAATACTACATAGTAGGAGATGATGAACGATTTTCCGACCATAGCATATTTCGTACTGATCCTGTTATCATAGAAGTAGTCAGAGAACTTGGTAAAAAAGCTAATAGTAGTAATGCAGAATTGGAAATTGTTTCAATACCTGATGGTTGTGAGTACTGCATTGATGAGTACGATGGCATAGAATCTATTGAAACTTGGTTTGAATTAACTGAACAAGATTTGCTAGATGGTATATCTTCAGAAAGATTAATACAACTAAAATCTGCTAATAGTATTAAAATAGCAATTTAACTCTGGAACGTCTAAAGCTGCAAATGACGATAAAAGCTTTATTACATTATTAAAACTTAAGACAAATGGAAATTTTAGTATGCGTACTCATATCCATATTAATCCTTGGATTAAAATATTGGATAATTACATTATTAACTTGATTAAGCTATAAATTATGATTAAATGTTATTTATATCCACAAGAGTTTCGTGGAGAACATTATACTACAAATTCAAAAGAATGTCTTTTGATAGATTTGTTTATTCTTCCTCCTTTAGGAACAAAAATACATTTGACAGATGAACAAATTGATGAATGGAATGAATTGTATAAAGATAGTGAAGATAGTTTTGAATATGATGGACTTTTAATAGTTCAAGATATTTTTTTAACTGTAATGGATGATAATCCTACAGTAAATTCGATTCTTTTATCATGTAAAATATAACTTATGAAAAACTTAGTATTCTTAATGATGATTATAATCTCTGGAACAGGATTAATCATGAGCATTTGTTCTGAAGAACAAGCAACAATTCAATTAGCTACCGTTGAATTTATGTTAGCATGTGTAGTAGCAACAATATTAATAGTATCTAAACAACAAGAGTCATGAATTTTTTATTTGCAATCTACATTCTAGCAGGTACAGTTATACCTATGGAAGAAAAACAAGAGTATTATGTTGTATGTTTCGATAATGATACCGCAGTAGAATATGCTACTCGTGCAGAAGTAGTAAACTATCTTAACACAGGTGAGTTTGTATACTTCCCTGAAGGACCTGCAAAAGCTTATAATTACAAAAAGCATCGTAGAAAGATGCAAATCCATAGATGGATTGATAGGAAATTTCGTCATAATATATGTGATCAATATCCTAATTAAATCGTAAATTGCATTATCATGTGTGAAGAAAACGATTTTGTATATCAAATTACAATCTTTTGTGATGATGATATAAACATAGTAATCTATACTAACGGTCCAAAAGACTGTGAAAATGAATTACTAGACTTTATGTATCAACAATATTATGATGCACAACCTGATGTAACAAAGTATAAGATTCTTAATCTATCTAAAGATTTTGATGAAATACAAAAAAAGCCTTTAAGAGCAGTCCATGTACATCTTGCGATCAAAGCGATCGAATACGCTGAGGATTATCAGTGATTAGTTTTAAATTAAGTAACAGTAAGGACTGCTGTTATATAGCCCTCTCAATAAGCCTGCCAGCAGAACGAGAGGGCTTTTTATTTCCTTAAAATGAAAGTATTAACCTTAATGTTTCTATTAACTTGTGGACAAGTTATAGGACAACAAACTGTGATATGTAAGTATATCAACACTGATACTGTGGATCTATATGTGTATAAAATACTATACCATATTTCCAATGACTCTGTAAAAATAGATGATTTTACTCCTAGTAATATTCAGGCTTATTATGACCCTGAGAATAAACTCTATGAGTTTGAGCTAGCACAAAATGATTTCTATTTAGTATTCTTTGTTAATCCTTTAACAGATATTAGCAAAGATATGTATATCCAAACAGGCCCTAAAAGTTTGGATAAACCAATGTTATTTACGGCAGACTTTAATAGTCTATATTCTTTATGTGTATCGTATGATCCAGATAAAGATATATATGAAACTATGAAAGTTATTGTGCCTAAGACTATGTTTTAGGGAAAAGAAGTGTCAAGAAATTTAAGTATTGACGCTTCTTCTATTTATGTTCTTTTTATTTCTCAGCCAATTATTGATTAGCATCGTCGAAAAAATATCAATAGGCAATTATATAATACTCGCTCAGTATTATATTCTTAAGACTTTATAAGTCTGTCTTGAGCACCTTTATTTATTTATTATTTATCTATTTAAAAACAAAGACTATGAATTCAATTATTTTAGAATCAGCAAAAGGTGTTAAAGGTGGAAAAGTTCAATTAACTTTTTCTCAAATTGTTAAAACTCCTACAACTTCAAGTAATGTACTTGGTATCTTAAACGCATCTGACGATCGTTTTAATCAGCAAAAACCTCGTTATGCTTGGTTAGCTGCACAACCAGAAGATATTAAGAAACAATTTGGTTTAGATCTTAACCTATCAGAAGGTGAAGAACTTCAATTGGATATAGTTGATCCACGTTTGGCGTCAAATCCAGATGCTGAATTAAATATCTTAATCGTAGAAACAACTGAAGGTTCTACATGGGATGTTGCTAACTTTGAAACTCGTGCTAAACGAGCAGGAAAAGATGGTGATTTCATCATGCACGAGGGTAAATACATTTATGTAAATACTATCGTTGTAGACCGTCCAGTTTCTGAAAACGATCACAAATTATTCAAAAATACTGTACGTGTTTCTGCAACAGGAGATACTAAATCTATGATTTCTGATGCTCTTGGAGAGTAATCAGTCTTAGATTAACGGTTTAAAAATTAGGGAAGTAGTCTTTTAGGCTACTTTTCTTTTTTTTATGCTTTAGCCATTGAAACTAAAATTTATTAAAATGAAAGTAAATAGTAGACAAAGAGTAAGAATGGATGAGATAGGGCTGTATTTACGCACTATTCAATTAGATTATAAGCCAGAAGATAATCAAGAGATGGCTGACTTAATAACTCAACATTTTAATGTGTTATGTTTAGTAGAAGATGTAGAACATTATTTAGAACTTGAACATGATTATAGTATTATAAATGAAGATTATGAGTTAGAAGATAGACGAGCTAAATACTTCAGTGAATTAGGATTACGTAATCCTTTTATGTAAATTTGTTTGGTTAGTTATGGTTTATCTTGTAGGCCATTTGGGGGAAATTAGGATAACCTCTCTATTTTTATCTGTTTATAGAGGATACAAGTTCGAATCTTGTAATGGTCTCTAGGAAGTTTTTTACTTGACAACTTTTTTTCGTAACTTCCTATAGGTAAGGGTTTGGCAATACCGTAAATTGCTTGGAATTTAATGGTTATAGTTGTAGGTAAGTTCAGGCAGGAGAAGTGAGTCCTGCCATCTTTTATTAATCAAAAACAATTTTATGGGATATTTTAGAGCGCTTTTAGTAGTGTTTACAATTTACGCAGGGTGTATGTTAATGTTAGCTATAAGCAAAGACAAACTTCCTATAAAAATAGTAAAGACAGAGATTAGATATATAAATAAGAATCCTGATGAATTTACTCCAGAAAAGTTTAAAGAGTATTTAAAAGCTCTAAATATAAAGCATTACAATATAGTATATGCTCAGGCTAGTTTAGAAACAGGAAATTTTACTTCTAGAACTTTTAGAATATCTAATAACCTTTTCGGCATGAAACAAGCTAAGTCTAGGCCAACTACTAATTGTGGTAAGTATTTAAACTATGCTTGTTATAATCATTGGCGAGAATCTGTAATAGACTATGCTCTGTATTATAGCAAGTATTTAAGTAAGTTCAAGACTCAAAAAAGCTTGTTTAATTATCTATCTAAACACTATGCATCAGATAGTTTATACATACAAAAACTTAAAAAATTAATGAAATGAAAAATTGGGAATATTATATACTAGGTCTTATATCAGGCTTAGTAATAAGCATGATTGCTTTATGGATAATTATTGAAATAACACTTTAAAACTTAAAAAGATGGCAAAGTTTACTAAAAAAGAATTAGAATATTTTAGTCAAGGTGATCCTTTATATCCTGATGATAAAGATATAGTTACATCTCTTTATGCAAAAAAAGAAGAATATTTAAGATCTATAGGTGCTACTGATAGAGATATAGAAGAAGGAGATGACTTATGTCCTGAAGAGTTTTGGTGGCATGCTTGTGATATAGTAGCAGCATTAGCTCAAGAACTTCTAGAACAAAGAGAAAGAAAGTATGACAAGTTAATGGAGCCTATAGTAGATATAGAAAGAGAACTTAAGTATTTGAAAAAAGCAATTAAATCTAATTTAAAATAAGATGAGAACAGCAATAGAAGTTTTAGTTCAAGATCTTGAAAAACTAGGTGTTCATCTTTTTGATGAAGTACAAGAAGCTATTGAACAAGCAAAAGAAATGCACAAACAGGAAATGATTCAATTTACACAAAATTATGTATTTGAATGCGTAACTTGTAGTTATGATGGAGCACCTAATCCATTAAAAGAAGCAGAAAAATATTACAACGAAACCTTTAAATCAGAATAAGATGAAACAATTAGCAACAATTTGGTTAGCAGATGAAATAATAGAACTCGAAGAAAAAATAAGACTTAAAAAAATAGACATAAATAATTTTATAGATAAAAAAGACTTACTAATAGAATTAGCGATTGATATGGAAAAAAATAATTTAATTGATTTTGTTATTAATTATTTAATTTTTGGTAAATACGGAACAAAGCAAATGAATATAGAAGAATTAAAAATTGATATAGAAGATTACTATAACAAAACATTTAAATCAGAATAAGATGAAGATTGCTAATAGAGTAATGTTTATAGTTTGGGGAGCGATATTAGCTCTCTTTTTGTTTAAATTAATAAGTTAAAAGATGAAAGAAGGAAAGTTTAAATTAACACAGAAAGACACTGGAGCAAAGTCTAGAGCAAAAGAAATAATCAAGGGTACTTATTGGGAATGTTTGGGTAAATATCAGCAACTTTGTAGTTATAGTTATTTGAACCACAGGATGTTCAGTGATATTCATTACGAAATTAAAAGTATAAAAAGATGAGATGGTATTTTACAGCAATGTTTATTATTATGATGTTAGCAGATCTAGTTATTTATAGATATGACGGGTCTTTAACATTAATAATTATCACGGGAATTATTGGAGTTTTAAATTTATTAGCTGCCTTAATATATAACGCTATTACTGAAATATATAAAGATGCAGATGATATGGATAATATGTAATTATGAGTAGATATACAAAACAACTAGAAGATGGCAGAAGTGTTGCCTATGGATATGATCATGCATTAGGATATTTTATTGATGTATTTGGTATTCCAGATGAACAAGGAGTTAGTGAAAGTTTAATTGAAGAATCTAGCTTTTTAACTAGGATGTCTAATGGCAAAATGATTGAGTTAATGGATTTGTTTGCTTTGCCAGAATCGCATATAGAACGAGTAGCAATGGATTTACCTATTAACTAATGGAAAAGCTCATAGAAACAGTAACAAGGAAAGCAATGGATATTAAATTCAGCGGTCGTAGTAGTGATTATATTACTCCATCCTTTGGATTTGGTTGTGTTCTAAAATGCAGTTATTGCTATATGAAAAGACACAAGCCTGAAGGATTAACTATAGCTAAGAATTATAATGATATTCTTACAGCTGTTAATAACCATGCTTATTTCTATGCGGATGTAGAAAAACCAAATCAAACTGATCCTGATTTTATCACATATGACCTTGCTTGCAATGAAGACTTTGTAGCACATGCTAAATATCATCAATGGGAAAAGATATTTGAGTTTTTCAGAGATCATCCAATTGCTAAAGCAACTCTTGCTACTAAGTATGTAAACAAAGAACTTTTAAAGTTTGATCCTTATGGGAAAGTAAGAATAAGATTTAGTCTAATGCCCGAAAATCTTCGTGAAATCTTAGAACCTAATACATCAGATATCTTTACAAGATTAAGAGCTGTATCTGATTTTCTTGATGCGGGCTATGAGGTACATTTAAACTTTAGTCCTGTTATTGTACATGATAACTGGCTCAAAGATTATGAAGACTTATTTGGAAAAGTGGCAACTTATGCTAACAGGTATGCTTGGGATTTTGATGAAGTAAAATCAGAAGTAATCTTTCTTACCCACAACTCTCAGAAACATAACTGGAATCTAGAACATGATGTTCCTGGTGAAGATTTATTATGGCGTCCTGATATTCAGGAGCATAAAATATCTTCTTATGGTGCTGTTAATCTAAGATACAGATATGATCTTAAAGCTCAATATATTGAGCAGTTTAAAAAGTTACATGCGGAAATTATTCCGTGGAACACAATTAGGTATATTTTTTAATTTAAAACAAAACACAATGGCAATAGTAGAATTTAAAGTAAAAGTTTGGGAAAGAATACATGTTCCTAACTGGATGGTAGAAAAAGTAAAAGAAGGTATAGAAAATGGTAGTATTAAGAATACTAGTGATCTTTACGAATTAGAGGATTCAACTATATTTGATTCTGAAATTATACTTGAAACTAGTGAACAATTTTCTAAAGAAGAAAATGCTGGGCATCCTACAATAGAACTTATTGACAAGGGGACAGTTGTAGCAACTAATTAAACTAAATTTAAAACAGATAAAATGGTAAAGTATAGAATAGAAGAAGAAAAAGTATATGATATCAGTAATGGATATTATATCATGATTAAAAGACATTGGTGGTCTTTTTGGAAGTATCTTCGTAATGAAGATAGAATGGTAATAAAGTTTGATACTAGACGAAAAGCACAAGCTTATGTAAACTTTAGACTTAATAGAGGAAAATGAGAGTAGTTTACAAACTAGGCGTAGATGCTTTATTAGCTAAGAAAAGGGCTCGTCGTACAAAAGTATACATGGAATTTAAACATCTTCAATATAAGTATCTTACAAAAAATAAAGACTTAAGCGAAGATTAAAACACTCAAAATGATTTATTTAGTAACAGGTCAGCTGGAGTTATATACTCCAGTTGGCTATTCTATGGCTACTGTTGAAGAGTCTTTAGAATATTTAGAAACATTAGAGGTAATTGGTTTTGATACAGAAACTAGAGGATTTGATCCTTATACTAAAGAATTATTATCTATGCAGCTAGGTGATGGTGAAAAACAATATGTAATAGATTGTTTGAGCATTAATCCTAAACTGTATAAAGATATTCTAGAGCGTAAAGAACTGATTATGCATAATGCAAAGTTTGATCTTAGGTTTCTATATTATCAAGGCATAGTGCCTACTAAAGTATTTGATACTTTTCTTGTAGAAAGAATCTTGACAACAGGTATTGATACAGCTAGAAGATCTCTTGATGCAGTAACTTACAAATATTGTAAGGTAGAGCTAGATAAATCTATACGTGGCAATATTCATCGTGAAGGTTTAACTACAAGAGTTATCAAATATGCTGCTGATGATGTGAAATATCTACATCAGATTAAACGCAAGCAAGAAGTAGCTCTAGATGAAAAGCAACTACACAAAACTGCAAGTTTAGATAATCAATTTGTATTAGTTCTTGCTTATATAGAGCACTGCGGTATGTATCTTAATCCAACTGATTGGCAAAAGAAATGCGATGATGATTTAAAAGATCTTAATGCTGTTAAAATTACCTTGGATGAGTTTATCTTAAATAACATAGATAAATATCCTCAATATGTAGATAATCAGCTAGATCTGTTTTCAGAAGGATTAAGATGTAAGATTAATTGGTCGTCTTCTAAGCAAGTGATTCCTTTTATGCAGTCACTGGGTGTGGAAACTTTAACAAAGGATAAGGACACTGGACTGATGAAACATTCGGTAGATAAGAAAGTCTTAAATCAGCAGAAAAAGAAACATCCTATTATTGCAACTTATATTGAGTATACTGAGTGTCAAAAAGTAGTTAGTACCTATGGTGAAAACTGGTTTGAATATATCAACAAAGTAACTGGTAGAATTCATAGTAACTATACTCAGATTATGAACACGGGTAGATTGTCTAGTGGTCAGAAAGGTTTTCCTAAAAAAGGCATACCTCAACAGCCAAATATGCAAAATATTCCTAGTGATAATCGTACTCGTGGATGCTTTCAAGCTCAGCCAGGTAACATACTAATAGTAAGCGACTACTCTGGTCAAGAGCAGATTGTACTTGCTAACAAATCTTTAGATAAAGACTTAATAGATTTTTATAAACAAGGTCTAGGTGATATGCATAGTTTTATTGCTTCAAAGATCTTTCCTGAGTTATCAGGTTTGAGCTTAGATGAAATTAAAGACAATCATAAACAGAAAAGACAAATTGCAAAAGGTGCAGGTTTCGCTATTAACTATGGCGGCACAGGAATCACTATTGCACAGAATCTAAGTTTATCTATAGAAGAAGGTGAAGAGGTATATAAAGCTTATTTCAAGGCTTTTCCTGGTCTTGCTAACTATTTTAAGCAAGAGAAGAAAAGAGCGCTAGAATTGGGTTATATACAGTTCAATAATATTAGTGGTAGAAAATGTTTTATTCCATTCTTTGATGAGTATCAAAAACTACACAAAGAAATTTATGAAACTGAAGGATTTTGGGATAGTTATAAGTTGGAAAAGTCGCAAGATTCTGCTATCTTTAAACAACATTTCAAACCAAAAGTTCGGGAGTATTTTATGAAGAGAGGCGATATCGAAAGAATGTCCCTCAACTATCCTATTCAAGGTTCTTCTGCTGATATTACTAAGCTTGCTGGTGTGTATTTCTTTAAATATTTATTGGAAAATAATCTATTATTTAAAGTGCTTTTGCCTAATGTTGTTCATGACGAATGGATTGTAGAAGCTCCTGTAGAATTATCTACTGAGATTAGTACAGTCTTGCAAGCTTGCATGGAGAAGGCTGGTGATGTATTTTGTAAAACTATTAAACTTAAGGCAGAGCCTTGTGTAACACTAAATTGGAAACATTAATGGATACGTATGAAAGATTAATTGAAAAAGCTAAGAGAGATCTTGATATGCTTCAAAAATATTATGAAATATATCTTTATTTTAAAAAAGCAAAAAACTCTCAAAATAGTTATATAGTAGAGATGCGTAGAATATGGGCTAATAAACTTCATAAAGAAGGTTTAAATCTATCTGAAATAGGTAGAATTATTTCTAAACATCATTCTACTATAATTTATTTGATACAAACAGAAAGAGATGATTCTGTGTATGATGAGGTTACTGCAAATATGATGGATTGGATAGCTAATAATCAGTATCCAAAGACTTACAATATTACTGAACCTTCTGCAATACACAAACAAGGGGTCAAAAACGTAGTTAAATATAAACTAGTTAATTTATGAAAACAGCTGTAATAGACAGAACAGCTCGGCAAATACAAGGTTTAAGGCGTTGGAGAGAAAGTAATTTTTGTGGTATAGCGGAGTATCCTACTGGATTCGGCAAAACTTATACTGCAATTATGGCAATTAAAGGAATGATTACTAAGAAAAGTATTACTACTTGTCTTGTAGTTGTTCCCACTCTAGAACTTAAGTCTCAATGGGAAGCTGAGCTAAAGAAAAACAAGATTACTATTGCTAAAGTAATGGTAATTAACTCTGCTATCAAGAACCTGCATAAAGTAGATATGTTGGTGCTTGATGAGATCCACAGATATGCAGCTGAAAGCTTTAGAAATATTTTCAACAATGTTAGTTGTGATTATATCTTAGGCTTAACTGCTACTCTTGAACGTGAAGATGGATTCCATGAAGTAATTCTAGAATACCTCACAGTGTTTGATCAGATTACTGTAGATGAAGCTTTGGATAATTTATGGATTGCTCCTTATGTAGTTTATAATATTCCAATTAGCTTGTCATCTAATGAACAAGTAGAATACAATAAAGCTAATAATGCGTTTAGGCATTTTGCAGCTAAGTTAGGCCATGGTGCTAATGCTTTTAAGAATGCTACAAGTTATTTAAAGTCTTCTGATAAAGTTTTACAAGGTCAGGCAGGTGCTTATTATAATGCGCTACGTAAACGTAAGAATCTATGTCAAAACAATGAGAATAAGATTCTAGCTACTAAGCAAATTATAGACAGTCTTCCTGGACGCAATGGTTTAATATTTAGTGCTACAACTGAGTTTGCTGAAAGTTTGCAAGACTGTTTAGGCGACATGTGTATGACTTTTCATAGCAAGATTAAACGCAAAGAACAAGAATTAATAGTTAAGAAGTTTAAAGACAAAAGAACTAAAGTTAAGTTTCTCAGTTCTGTACAAGCTCTTAATGAAGGCTTTAATGTGCCTGATTGTTCTCTTGCTATCATTGCAGGCTCTACAAGCACTAAACGCACATTTATACAGCAATTAGGCCGTGTAGTACGTAAACAACCTGACAAAGAAGCAATAATAATCAATCTTTATACTCCTGGTACTCAAGAAGAAGTTTGGATGAAAAAGAGACTAGAGGGAATTAATAAAGACAGAATTATTGTTTGTGAGTTAGAAGATTTCTTAAAATTATTTAATGATGGAAGTAACACTGAAAATAGCTCAATTGAAGAGCTTACAATTAACCCCGAATCAAATAGTATTATTGTTTCTAACGTACCATAAAGATTTTGAGTCAATCAAGTCTATTTTTGGTGCAAAGGAAGCAATTGATATTAGAAATAGTTTATGCAATAGTGATTATTTACTTAGTGATAATACAGTAAAATTTACTGAGACTTTACTGAGTAAAAAACATGTTGAGAAATTATTTGGTATTCGTGGAGACGGTGTTAATTTTTGGGAATTTTATAATTGCTATCCTATAAGAGTTGGAACCAGAGTTCTTAGGTCTTCTGGTCCAACTACTCAGATAGCATTAAAACACGAAAAGAAATATCTTGCAAGAGTCAAAACTGTAGAGCAACATCAGACAGCTATTGCTTCAATACGATCATTTGTATCGCAGCAAAAGTTGGCAAATAAACTAAGTTTTTTGCCTAATATGGAAACAGTAATGAACAACTCTATGTGGGAGCAATGGGTAGTATTTATTAAAGAAACAGGAAAGGAGGAACAAGAATGGAACACGGAATCGATTTAACTTACAGCAGACAACATTTTGAAAAAGAAGTTAGATACATCAATGAGTTACTACGTCATATGAAACTTGAACATGTAGTAGCTAAAAAGCTTATGAAAAAGCGTACTAATTATGAAAAATGTTTGAATGTTTTAGCAGGGAATAACGAAGAAGATTATGATCCTGACACACCCTTAATGAGTTTAAGGTCACATCTGTATCATTTAGAAAAACAAGTAAAAGTTATTCCTGAAACTCAGGTTATTATCGATCAAATAGACTACGTTACTAAATTTTTAAGAAATGGCAAAAGTTAAATACTGGGATAGGTTAAAAGAAGAAATAGAACGTGGTGAACAAGGTTTAAACACAGGTATTCCCTTTGAAGGATTTACTTCTCTAAGTGATCACATTCAGAATATTCAGCAAAGACGTTATGATCTTATATTTGCACCAACTTCTATAGGTAAATCTGCTTTTTTAGATTCTACTTATGTATATGGTGCTATAAGTTTCTTGCAGAATAATCCTGGATATATTCATGATTTAGAAATTATTTATTATTCTTTAGAAATTCCACCAGAAGATCAGATTGCTAAGCATATTGTAAGCTTGCTGTGGAAAGAACATGGAATTTTGAGTAATACTAATGAGATTAAATCTAAGGGTAAGTTACAAATAAGACCTGAAATAAAGCAATTAGTGTTGGGCTATGAACAACGTATGGACGAGATTCAAGAAAAGTATATTTACTTTAAAACTGCTCTCAGTCCTAAGTCTTTATTTAGGGATTTAGTAACCTATGCTGAAAGACGGGGTGTATTTCAAAGAGATAGTGAGGGAAATATTTTAAGCTACACTCCTAATAATCCTGGATTAATCACTTTGGTTATCATTGACCATATTGGCCATATTAATTACAAAGATTTTAACAGCAAGAAAGAAGCTATAGATATGGCTTCTAAGCATCTTGTGTTCTTT
>SXGQ01757712.1_pt1 | contig 17667 bp, 12 predicted proteins | sample 3178371 | NCBI WGS metagenome assembly SXGQ01 (sample SAMN11356859, study PRJNA531348) | freshwater metagenome | isolation source: freshwater sample F1-20 | place: China: Fuxian Lake, Yuxi | collected 2017-12-25 | reverse complement strand
TGGTCGCGGAGAAGATCACCGAGCCGCGTCGGCTCGCGATCTCGGGCGGCAGCACTGGCGGCCTGCTCGTGGGGGCCTGCATGACACAGCGGCCCGACCTCTTTGGCGCCTGCCTGCCGGCGGTGGGGGTCCTCGACATGCTCCGGTTTCACCGCTTCACGATCGGCTGGGCCTGGGTGAGCGACTACGGCAGCAGCGACAATGCCGAGGAGTTCAAGGCGCTGTACGCCTATTCCCCCTACCACAACCTGCATACGGGGGTGTGTTATCCGCCGACGATGGTGACCACGGGCGACCACGACGACCGCGTCGTGCCCGCGCACAGCTTCAAGTTCGCCGCGCGTCTCCAGTCGGTGCAGTCGTGCCCCAACCCGGTGCTGATCCGGATCGAGACCAAGGCGGGCCATGGAGCCGGGAAGCCGACGACGAAGGTCATCGAGGAGAGCGCCGACCGGCTGGCCTTCATCTCCTACTGGCTGGGAGCGGGGAAACGCTGATGAGGCCGGGAGCGGCAGCTTCCCTTGGTAGGGATGGGGTCCCTCCCGTCCCCATCTGGACCCGCGAAATTCGTGCGGATCAAGGGGATGAGCCGGGGTTGTCTGACGTGAGAGAGGATCCCGTCTGCCTTCACGGGTGCGCAACGCGTGGCGGATTCAATTGGGGACCTGAGGGACCAGTTGCTACCACGCAAATCGACAGCGGCCACCGGCGTGGGCGCTCCCGCGCCCAGTGATGCAGGGCACTGCATCACCCACCCACCAGAAGCCTTCGGCTTCTGAAGAGAACCTCGGCTCCGCAAGGACCGAGCCTCACTCCGCGGTCTTGGCGATCATCGGGGCGAGACGGGCCAGCAGGCCGTAGTGCCCTTTGCCGGAACCAGCTCCCCGGATCGCCAAGGTATAGATCCCCGCCGGGACGCTGACCCGGAACTCGTGGCCGGCGTCGCCTGCAGGCGCCCGCGCCTCGGCCAGTACGGTGCCCGCGGTGTTGGCCAGCGTCGCGACCACATCGGTCGTCCCGCGACTCGACAGCAGGAGCGTTCCCCCCTCGGTGAGGATCATCCGGAAGACGTGGACATCCCCGTCACCCCCAAGGGAGCCACGGGCCGGATCGTCCACGACCAGGGTTGTGGCCTTCTCGGCCGTGTTGCCATGGTCATCACCCGGGGCGATGCCGGTCTGCTTCACGATCCAGTCGCGCAACGTGAGCGTGTTCGCGTAGATGCCCGGATATCCGGGCCGGGCGCATCCCGCCCCGAAACTTACGATGCCGGCGCTGTACCACGTCCCGGCGATGTCGGAGACCAGCAGCGGCCCGCCACTGTTCCCCTGGCAGGTGTCCTTACCACCGCCGGGGACCGACGCCGCGAGGTGGAGGTTCGAGAGGTTGGGGAAAAGGAATTTGGCCTCCTGGATCGACACAAGGCTCAGGTCGACCTGCAGCAGCACCGGAGAACTCAGCCCCCCCTCGGAGGTGGCTCCCCAACCGACCGAACGGGCCCGGTTTCCGACCATGATGAGCTTCGGATCTGCAACAAGAGGCAGCACCGGCACGCCGTTCAGGGGCTGCGCGAGCTTGACGAGGGCCACGTCATTCATGAGCTCGCCATATATACTCTCCGAATATTGGGGGTGCTTGATGATCTGGGCGGCGGCGATTCGCTTGCCCTGGCTGGGCACCCGGAGGTCGTGGATGCCCACGACGACATCGAACTGGGACGGAGCCGGCGCTTCCACACAATGGGCCGCGGTCAGGACCCACTGTGGGTGGATGAGCACACCGGCGCAGAACTGGCCTTGCGCGGGCGTGTATCCCCGCTGCACCAGAGCCGTCATCCAGGGGTAGGACCCCACCGGCGCAGTGTTGCCTCCCACGATGCGCGCGAGGTTCTTTCCCGAGGAGGGTGTCGCTTGGTGATTTGGTGACGTCTTCCCATGCCCCTTCGAGGCCGGGGCATTGGGTGACTGGGGCAATTTCTGCGCCCAGGCCGAGGTCATTCCAAAACACAGGGCCACGGCTGCGGCGAGGGACTGGCGGGGCATCATCATTCTTTCGTTCTCCAACAAAGCCCTCCCCGTTCCAGTTCAAAAGTGGGAAGTCTGCCGGCTTCCTGGGAGGATCCGCGCACGTTCCCCCGGTCCCGGCACCACCCGGCAGCCCATCCCAGGTCCGCCCACACCTCGCCCCGTGGGCGCTCCCGCGCCCAGTGATGCAGGGCACTGCACCACCCACCCTCGCAGGCCGATGGCCTGCTACACTGTCTGCCCCCACCTCTCCCTGCCTCGCCCTACCTCCTCCGTCCTCTCTCTTCGCGCCTCCGCGTCACCGTGTGAGTCCCCTCATCCCTCACGCCAGCACCTGACGAACGACCTCTCCATGCACGTCGGTCAGACGGCGGTCGGCTCCGTTGTGACGGAACGTCAGGCGCTCATGGTCGAGCCCCAGCAGATGCAGCACCGTCGCATGGAAGTCGTAGGTCGTGGTGATGTCGTGCGCGGCCTTCCACGACCACTCATCACTCTCGCCATAGGCCACGCCCGGTCGCACCCCGGCTCCAGCCATCCAGCCGACGAAGGTGCCGCCGTTGTGATCCCTCCCCTCGCTGCTCTGCGCGAAGGGCATACGGCCAAACTCCGTGTTCCACAGGACCAGCGTGTCTTCCAGAAGTCCCCGGGCCTTCAGGTCGGTCAACAGCGCTGCGATCGGCTGGTCGGTCGCCGCACACATCGGCGGCAGCTCCTTCACGATGTTCCCATGGTTGTCCCAATTCCCCGTCGGCCCCCCTGCCCCGCTCCAGACCTGCACGAACCGCACACCCCGCTCCACGAGTCGACGTGCCAGCAGACAGCGTCGGCCGAAGTTCTCGGTCACCGCGTTGTCGAGCCCATACAGCCGTCGGGTCGCCTCCGTCTCACCCTCCAGCGCGAACACCTCGGGCGCGCTCAGCTGCATCCGGGCCGCCAGCTCGTAGGCCTGGATCCTCGACTCGAGCCGGGAATCCGTCGGATGCGCCTCCAGATGGCGGCGGTTCAACCCATTCAGCAGGGTCAGACCGTCGTGGTCCGACTCGGCCGTGATATACCGGGCCGAGGGCGGCGCGGAGAGGTCATTGAGGAGGAAACCGTTGGAGCCACCCGCAACCGCACCCGCAGCGTCCGCGGCCCGGCTCTGGATCACCGTTCCCTGGAACGAGACGGGCAGGAACCCGGAGCTGAAGTTGCCGCGGGCGTTGTAGGGCAGTCCCTTGGCATCGGGCAGCACGACGAAGGCCGGCAGGTTGTCGCTCTCCCTCCCGAGCGCGTAGCTCGTCCAGGCTCCCAGACACGGGAACCCCGGCAGCAGGAATCCCGTGTTCATCAGATAGCTGCTCGGGCCATGGACATTGGTCCGCGACTGCATCGCCATCAGGAAGGCGAGGTCGTCGACACACCGGGAGAGGTGGGGCAGCACGCTGCTGACCCAGCGACCGGACTGTCCATGCTGACGGAACTCGAACGGCGGCTTAAGCACCTTGCCGGGCTCACTGGTCGGCGCCTCGACCCGCACCCCTTTTCCAGGATCGAACGACTCCCCGGCGTGGCGGAACAGCGCGGGCTTGTGGTCGAACAGGTCCATCTGGCTGGCCCCGCCGTTCATGAACAGCTGGATCACCCGCTTGGCCCGCGGGGGATGATGCGACAGCCGGGCCCCGGAACCACCCTCGCCTCCGAGCAGACGCTCCGCCCCAAGGAGCTGCGCCAGGGCCACGCTGCCGAACCCAGCCCCAAGACGACCGAGGAACTTGCGTCGGGTCGGGATCGGACCAGGCCTCTGGAGGGGGGACGCCATGTCAGTCCACGAAGACGAACTCGTTGGCGTTGAACAGCAGACGACACGCCGCAGCTAGGCCGTGTGGACGGGCGTAGGCGACCAGTTCCCGGAGCTCCTCCGATGCGGCGGGTCGGCCGAGCGTCAGCACGACGGCCCGGTCGATCCGGGACTCAAGGGTTCCTGGCTCCGCCTCGAGCCGTGACGCGAGATGCTCGGCCTGGCGGGCGACGAAGGCGTTGTTCCAGAGAGCCAGGGCCTGCTGGACCGTGACACTGTTGTTGCGCACCGCGGTGAGCTGGTCTCCCGCCGGACAGTCCAGCGCGTCCATGAACGGATCCGGCAGCGTTCGGAAGAGGAACCGGTAGACGCTCCGACGTCCCCCAGCGGCGGAGTCGACGTCGAACCGCGTGTAGTCGACCCGCGGCGTGACATGGATCCCGGGCTGGAGATCGAACTGCATGTCTCCTGGACCGCCCATCCGGAGATCGAGCCGGCCGCTGGCCAGAAGCATCGCATCCCGGATGCATTCGGCGTCGAGCCGGATCGGGCTCCGATGCGCAAGCAGACGGTTTTCGGGATCCGGGTCCCCTGACCCGGACCGGGGCGTCCGCATCGCCCGGCGATAGGTGGCGCTGGTGACGATCAGCCGATGCAGGGCCTTGAGCGAACCCCGGGCCTCGTCCCGGAACCACACCGCCAGCCAGTCGAGGAGCTCGGGATGCGTGGGTGCGCTGCCCATCCGGCCGAAGTCGTTCGGGGTGTCGACGAGGCCGCGTCCAAAATGGTGGTGCCACACCCGATTGACGATCGAGCGCCAGACCAACGGGTTGTCGCGCGACGTGAGCCATCCGGCGAGAAGGGCGCGCCGGGCTCCTTCCTCCGACCCGTCCGGGACCCGATAGCGCGCCGGCAGCGTGGTCATACAGGAGAGGGCCCCGGGCCCCACCTCGTCGCGCGGCTGGGTGATCTCGCCGCGGTTCAACACGTGGATCGGACGCGGGTTCAACGAGGGACGCAGGCTGCCATCGGGATCGAAGTCCGACGCGGCCGCGTAGACCAGCGACGGCGTCGGCAACGCGGCGAACTCACGTCGGAGGTCCTCGCGGAGGACGTGGCCCGCAAGATGGGTCCACTGCTCCGGGGTCCAGGACGACGGCTCCCGATGCGCCCAGGCGGCAAACTCCGTCGGGATGGGCCGGTGCGGTCCGGGCGAACCCGTCGTGGTGATGCGGAACCGACCGATGAGGTGTCCACCGCCGTGCAGCTGGTGGAGCACGAAGGCGATCGTGGTCCCTGGATCGAACTCACAGGAGTCCTTCATCTCGAAGAGGGCCCGGTGTGCCTTGCCCTCCTCGGGATGGATGCCCCAGGCCGTCTTCTCATCCCCGTCCAGCGCGTGGGCGATGGTCCAGGCCTCCTGGTTGAAGTCGGCGGTCGGATTCACCAAAGCCACGACCCGCGGAGTTCCACCGTCGGGGGGATGGGCGAGGACCCGGAATTCGCTCAGGTGGAGGTTCCCGTTCTGGGACTGGCGGCCCGGTCCCTGGAACGGCAGCGACGCGTCGGGCAGGAGCTCCAGCTGGATCGCGGTCACCCGGCCCGACGGGGCCGGCGCCATCACGGTGTAGGTGTCCCGCTCGGGTGTCGTTCCAGAAGCGAGGAAGGATCCATCGGCCTGGCGCGTGAGCACGCCGGTGGCAGTCGGGATGTGGGTCTGTGCGGCGATGTCCTTCCACGTCGCCGGCGCGGTGACGTTCCGGTCACGCCAGGCGTCGACGGCCGCCCGGGTCGTGGCGGCGTTCAGGAGGTTCGAGTCCCCTCGATCGAGCTGCCGACGCCGGTGCATCAGCTCCTGACGCCGCCGATGCACGGAGGGGTCCGGGTCGAAGACACGGTTGGCACGCTCGACGCCCGAGAACACCGCCTGGAGCGCGTAGTAGTCGCGCTGCGGGATGGGGTCGAACTTGTGGTCGTGGCACCGGGCGCAGTGGACAGTGGAGCTGGTGAACACGCTCATCACCGTCGCGAGCATGTCGTCGCGGTCGAGATACCGGCCGATCTGGCGGTCCAGCGTGTCCTCCCGGATGTCGCGGAGGGAGCTTTCGTCCCATGGCCCGGCGGCGATGAACCCGAGGGCCACCGTGGCGAAGGGATCCTCCGGGAAGAGCACATCGCCCGCGACTTGGGCCTGGACGAACCGGGCATATGGCATGTCGGCGTTGAAGGCCTGGATAAGCCAGTCGCGGTAGGGCCAGGCATTGGCCCGGATGCGGTCCTGGTCATGTCCATGGGTCTCGGCGAAGTGGGCGGCATCCATCCAGTGCCGCGCCCACCGCTCGCCATGCCGGGGTGAGGCGAGCAGGCGTTCGACCTCTCGGGCATAGGCGTTCGAGGGGTCCACGGCGCAGGCGCGTTCGAAGGCCTCGAGCTCCTCGGGGCGCGGCGGTAGGCCGACGAGGTCGTAGCTGAGGCGTCGGAGCTGGGTCCGGGGTGGGGCCTCCGGGGCGGGTTCGAGGCCCGCCGCGGCGATCCGGGCCTCGATGAAGGCGTCGATGGGGTGGGCGACTGGTCGACCTGGGACGGCTGGGGGAACCGGAGACCCGAGCGGCTGGTACGCCCAGTGTGCGGCGTCGGGGGTGGCGGCGCGGATCGCGACCCCGAGGCAGAGCGCGGCCCAGAGGGCGACGGTTCTGGACCAGCTCGACGTCATGGGATCTGCAAAAACCTGCCCGGTGCCCGCCATGGGGTGAAGGGATGTTTTGCGGAATCGATGGCGAGGCGGCCGTGCACCGTGCGACGGATCACCGTCGACGACGCTTCGCGCGCGGACCCAGATCAGTCAGGTCGATCCGACGGAAGCCCAGTCCATACGCGGGCGATTCCTTCCTCAGGCCGAGCTCCGGCCGCTCCGGGTCCACCAGCATCGGATCGGCGATCACCGAATCGACGTCCTGTCCCCGCGCGCGCCACGCCGTCCAGTCCTTGCCGGCAAACCGATAGGTCGCCGTGTCCGCCCCCAGCCGAGGATCGAACCAGACGTTGCGGTTGCTCAGGAACTCGTTCGTGGTGCCCTTCCAGCTGCTGCCCAGAAACGTACCGGAGTTGGCGACCACCACGTTGTTGGTGAACGAGAACGACCGATGTGGTTCCTCCCGGGTGCGCATCACCGAGTGGTTCCGGTTCCACGCGAGCAGGTTGTTCCGGATGACGTTGTCACGCCCATAGTGCTGGTGGAACCCCGCGTCCTTGCAGCCATGCGCCACGTTGTTCTCCACCACGATCCCGGTGCTCCCCTCGTCGGTGTACATCGCCCAGCCGCCGTAGCGGTAGCTGTCCACGAAGCGGAAGACGTTGTTGCGGATCACGGTCCCGGCCTGCGGTCCCAGGGTGTAGAACCCACCCATGTCGCTCAACCGTCCCTGCCCCGCCCGCTCGACGAGGTTGTACTCGATGAGATTGGCCCGACACGGGGTCTCGGCGTAGCCCCAGTTCCAGCCGATCGAGATGCCGGTGTAGTAGAGGTCGGAAATGTGGTTGTGGGCGATCCGGTTCGTCCCGGTCTGGAACAGGATGACCCCACAGCCCGGGGCGAAGATGCGGCCGAGCCGGACCACCTCGTTGTCGGTCACCGCATGGGAGTGGCAGGCGTCCCATGCCGAGGGCTCTCGATCCCCCGGCTCGCCGAGCCGGATTCCGCCTGCGCCGAGGTCCCGGACCGTGTTGCCCACGACGGTCCAGCGCTGGGTCCCGCGGCCGAGGTCGATGCCGTACCCGCCGAGGTTCGCCACGGTGCAGTCCTCGATCCGGCACCCCACCGCGTGCGTCGCCCGGAATCCCCCGCGGATCGGCACGGCGGACTGCGGGGAGATCATGCCGTCCACGGGCACCTCATAATCCGCATCGGAGAAGGTCAGACCGGAGAAGGTCACCCCGACCACTGGCCGCCCCTGGGCGAAGTCGCCTTCGACGGACACCAGCTCCTTCAGGCGCGGCGCGACCACGGTCGCCCGGTTGGGGTCGATCCCCTTCGGTGCAAGATAGCTGAGCCGGCCCGAGGGGCGGTCCAGATACCACTCGCCCGGGGCGTCGAGGGCCTCCGGGACATTCTCGACCCAGAAGCGGGCGTCCGGCTCATCCATCCAGTAGGGACGCGGTGCGCCGGGCAGCTGGGCGACGTGGGCGTTGGTGTCGACCCCGCGGATCGGCAGCTGGAGATCGGTCCACTTCATCAGAAGGATCACCCGGGCATCCGGGAGCTGGGTCCAGAGGGGATTGATGTCGCCAGCGCGGAACGGAAGGGTGATCGGGGACCGCTCTCCGAGCCGACCCGTGGCGTGGAAGAATCCCTCGTTCGGGGTGCGTGCCCGCTGGGCCCGGCGGCCGTCCACGAACAGCTGGTGGAAGTACCATCGCCCGGCCGCCACCCCGGGAAGCGTCGTCGTCCAGAGTCCGGGCCGGGTCGGGTCCCGCTGCCATCCGCGCAGCCGGATCCCCCCCGAAAGGACCGCAGAGCCGGGAACCCGGGCCCGCAGCGTCAGACCGGAATACTCCGGTGTCAGGTGGAGCGGCTCCTCGAGCTCATGCCGGCCGCGTCCGAACTCGAGGACGACCGGCTCGGAAGGCTGGGCCGCCTTCAGGACCCGCGCCGCCCGGAGGCCAGCGGCCGACGAACGGAACGGACGCCTCCGGCTGCCATCGCCGTCGTCTCGTCCCTCCACCTCGACCCGCACGGTGGCGGCTTGGAGGGAGAGCACGGGCAGGAGCAGGAGCAACAGGGGCCAACGCATGGAATTCGGACGCCACGGACCCCCGATGGAATTCGAGGGTCCTCGGAGGAATGTGGGAGGGCACGCCGACACCGGGTGACGGTTTTGGTGGTGGTCGGATCCCGGGACCGATCTCAGTCTTTGGGCATGAACCCCGTGGCGACCGACATCCTCGGACGACTCCCGCGCGACATCGCCTTCCGGAACCGGCGCCTCGGACACCTGCGGGCCACCCTGGCGCTCCTGGGCGCCTGGATCCTGCTCCTGGCCGGCACCCACGCCGCGGGAACGGGTTCCGGGACCACGATGGGCGTCGACACCCGCCTGCCGAACATCCTGCTGATCGTGTCGGACGACCAGGCCTGGACGGACTACGGCTTCATGGGACATCCGGTCCTGCGGACCCCGAATCTCGACCGTCTGGCCTCCCGGTCCCTCTGCTTCACCAGGGGCTATGTGCCGTCGAGCCTCTGCTGTCCCAGTCTGGCGTCCCTGATCACCGGACGCTTTCCGCACCAGCACGCCGTGGTCTGCAACGATCCCCCGCGGCCCGCCGGGATGCCGGCGGCCGACTTCCACCGGAGCGAGGCGTTCCGGTCGGGACGCGCCCGCCTGTCGTCGTTCCTCGAGCAGATCCCCACCCTGCCCCGACTCCTCCAGGACCACGGCTACCTCAGCTTCCAGAGCGGGAAGTGGTGGCAGAACGACTTTGCCAAGGGCGGGTTCACGCACGGAATGACCCGCGGGGATCGTCATGGCGACGCCGGGCTCGAGATCGGCCGGGTGACGCTCAAGCCCATCGAGGAGTTCGTGGCCGCCGCAGAGCAGGCCGGCAGACCGTGGCTGGTGTGGTATGCCCCGATGCTCCCGCACGACCCCCACACGCCTCCGGACCGCTTCCTGGCCCGGCATCGCGACACAACCCCGTCCCTGCCCGTGGCGCGGTACCACGCCATGGTCGAGTGGTTCGACGAGACCTGTGGACAGCTGCTCGGGTTTCTCGAGCAACGGGGTTCGGATCGCCGCACGATCGTGGTCTACCTCGCCGACAACGGCTGGATCACCGATCCCAAGACCGGCCGCTACGCGCCCCGGTCGAAGCAAAGCCCCTACGACGGCGGTGTCCGGACCCCGATCCTAGTGGGCTGGCCGGGGCACATCGAACCCCGGCGCGACGACGTCCATCCCGTCTCGAGCCTCGATGTCCTGCCGACCCTGCTCCGTCTCATTGGCGCGACGATCCCGTCGGACCTGTCGGGACAGGATCTCCTCGACCGACGGGCGGTGCGTCGACGCAATGCGGTGCTGGGCGAATGCTTTACGCACGACGCGGTGGACCTCGACCGTCCGGAGTCGGGACTACGCTGGCGGTGGATTGTGGACGGTTCATGGAAGCTGATCGTGCCGGCGCCGTGGAACGAGCCGGGTGGGCGGGTGGAACTCTACCGGGTGGGGAGCGATCCGATGGAACTCAAGGATCTTGCGGACCGGGAACTCGGACGGGTGCGCCGTCTCCGCAGGAAGCTGGATGCCGGGTGGAATCCCACGCTTTGACCCCAAGGGGGATCCGTGGGGCCGACGGCCGTCGTCGGATTGACCTCCGGGGGGGCAGGACCAATCCTCTGGACATGCCAACCGGATTCATCAGGGCCTTCACCGCCCTCCTGACCACCCTGCTCGTGCCGATGACAGGCCTGGGCTCGATCACCGCGGTGGATTCCTCCCACCTGCCGTCGGACCTCCCTGCCCTCGAGGCCTACATCGCGACCCACCCCACGAACAACCTCGCCCTGATCCGGGTCGCCCTCGAGTACCACAACCAGGCGGCATTCGGCGGCAAGGTAGCCAGGAAGCTCATCCAGCAGACCAAGGACTGCCTCGAGAAGGTGCTGGCGGTGGAGCCGAGGAACGCGTTCGCCAAGGCCCTCCTCGGGAGCGCCGTGGTGGTCAGCGCCCGGGAACCCTTCTGGCCCGGGGCGAAGATCAAGCGGGTCCGGGACGGGATCGTAATTATGGATGAGGCGATCGCCATGAACCCCGACGACGCAGACGCCCGGTTCACGCGCGCCAGCAACAATCTTTTCCTCCCGGGCTTCTTCGATCGACGGGATGTGGTGGAGGAGGATTTCCGTTGGCTCCAGGCCCGGGCCGACCGGGGCGAATTCCCCATCGAGTTCCGCCAGTATGTCTTCCTCTACCACGGTCTTGCCTGGAAACGCTGGGGCGAGAAGGAACGCGCCGAGAAACTGTGGAAATCAGGCCTCGCCATCGATCCCAAGACCCGGGTTGCGGAAGAACTCAGGAAGGAGATGGCGGGGAAGTCTGCGCTTAGTATCCTCGACAAGGAATGAGCGCCCCAGCGAAACGAAAAAACCGAGCCGAGGTCGAGACCCTGATCTCCGAACGACGGATCAAGAACCGGATCGCGGAACTGGCCGAGCTGCTCAACCGCGACTACGCCGGACGCGAGGTCGTCCTGGTCCCCCTCCTCAATGGCGCCATCGTCTTCGTCGCTGACCTCATCCGGCACCTTGACTTCCCCGTGTTCCTCGACTGCATCGGCGTATCGAGCTACGGCAGCCGAACCGTCCCGGAGGGGCTTGTGTTTACCAAGGAACTCCGGATCGGGATCCGAAAGCGGGACGTGATCGTGATCGACGACATTCTCGACACCGGCCGCACCCTCAAGGCCGTCCACCGCCGGCTCCAAGCCCTCAAGCCCGCGAGCCTCCGGACCTGCGTCCTTCTCGACAAACCCTCCAGGCGGCAGGTCCCGTTCGAGGCCGACTACATCGGGTTCACGATCCCCGACCACTTCGTCGTGGGCTACGGCCTGGATTTCGACGAGCGGTACCGGAACCTCCGCTACCTGGGACGACTCAACACGGAGACCGGCACCGGCTCCAAGGTATGAGTGGAACCGAGTCCACACCGACCCTGGGCGTCGTCGTCCACCTCTGGAGCTACTTCAAGGACCTCGCCGGGACTTCCCGGCTGACCGTGGAGGTGCCAATGGGATCCTCCCTTGAACGGGTCCTCGACGACGTCTACCGGAGGCATCCCAAGCTGGGGGCGCTGCGGCAGTCGACCCTTCTGGCGGTCGGGGTGGAGTACCAGGGTGCCTCATACGTGCTCCGACCGGGCGACGAAGTGTCGATGTTCCCCCCCGTGCAGGGCGGCTGAGGCTTTCCACTTCCCGCCAATCGGGTCCGCGGCCCACCCTCGGCCATGGCCTTGTCCTCCGATCTCCAAACCCGGCTGCTCCGTGTGCGGCTGTTCCTCTGCGACGTCGATGGCGTCCTGACCGACGGGACCGTCCTGATGGGTACCGGCGTGGAGAAGAAGGTGTTCGAGATCCGCGACGGGTTCGGGCTGCGCCTGATGCAGAGCGTGGGGATCCGCGTCGGTTGGATCTCAGCCCGGCCATCTCCTGCGACCACGGAGCGGGCCCAGGACCTCAAGATCGACTTCCTCCGACAGAGCCCGGAACTGAAGGTCGACAGCATCCGGACCCTGCTCGGCGAGGTTGGACTCGGCTGGGAGGACATCGCCTACATGGGCGACGACGTCATCGATGTCGGGGCCCTGCGGCGGGCCGGCTTCTCGGCGGTCCCGGCGGATGCCCGTCCGGAGGCCAAGGCCGTGGCCCATCACGTCTGCCAGGCCGGTGGCGGACGCGGTGCCGTGCGCGAGGCGGTGGAACTCGTCCTCAAGACCCAGGGACTCTGGGAGACCGCGATCGCCAGGTACGCCGCCTGACACAGGACCCATGGACATCGCCGCTCTCCAGATGGACCTCGCGTGGGAGGATCGTCCCACGAACCACGCCCGGGTCCGTTCCCTGTTCGCCGGACTGAAGGACCTGGTAGGCGGGCTGCTCGTCCTGCCCGAACTCTTCGCAACCGGGTTCAGCATGGAGACCCAGAGGACGCGCCCGGGACCGGAATGGGAGGATGCCCTGTTGCTGTCGGAACTCGCCCGCCAGACCGGGGCGCTGGTGATCGGCGGCAGCGTCGGGGACCGGGCTGGCCACCTGCACAACGAGGCGCTCGCCATCGGACCTAGCGGCGGAATCCTCGCCCGCTACGCCAAGATCCATCCCTTCGGACCTGCCAACGAGGGCGCCGCCTATCGGGCCGGTACCGATGTGGTCGTGGTCGACTGGGCCGGGCATCGGATCTGTCCGCTCATCTGCTACGACCTCCGGTTCCCGGAGGTGTTCCGGCTGGGACTCGACCGCGGTGCCACGCTGTTCGTCGTGATTGCGTCGTGGCCGGCCCGACGCGCCCAGCACTGGCTCACGCTCCTGCAGGCGCGCGCGATCGAGAACCAGGCGTTCGTCCTCGGCGTCAACCGCTGCGGCACCGACCCGATCGGTGGCTATTCGGGTCAATCCTGCCTTGTGAGTCCCCACGGGGTCGTGGTGGCGGACGCCGGTGAGATCCCGGGGATCCTGCGGGCCACGGCCGACCCGGGGCTCGTGAGCCGATGGCGGACGGAATTCCCGGTCGCGCGCGACCGTCACTGGGCCACGCCTCGACTTCACGACGGTTCCGCGTAACGTCAACCCATGCGCATGCGTGGGGTGGGCTGGATCGTGGGAATTCTTGGGCTGTCCGGTATGGGCCAGGCGCCCGAGCCCCTCCAGCCGCCCGGGTTCCGCCCCACGCCCCCGGGGGTCCACGCCCTCGTCGGCGCCCGGGTCTACACCCAGCCTGGCAGTGTCTTCTCCAACGCGACGGTCGTCATCCGGGACGGACGCATCGCAGCGGTCGGCACCGAGATCACCCCGCCCCCGGACGCCCGCGTCTGGAACCTCGCCGGACAGACCGTCTACGCGGGGTTCATCGATCCCTACCTGAGTCTCTCCCGGACCAACCGCCCGGTGACGATCGGCATGGACGAGGACACGTCCGGCACCGGACGCCAGGCCCGGGCGACGGATGGAGGGGGCGGCTACCGGTTCTTCGGTGTGACGGGACAGGAGGCCGACCCGGGCCAGAACGGACCCGGAGCCAACCTCAACGCCGTGACCCCGGAGCGTCGGACGTCCCAGTCGTGGTCGCCCTCGACCAAGGACCTTGAGGAACTGCGGGAACTCGGTCTCACGGCGGGCAACATCGTCCCGACCCATGGCATCCTCCGCGGCCAGAGCGCGGTGGCGACGCTCGGCGATGATTCCCCGGGAACGTCCCTCCTCAGCCTGGATCCCACCCGCGGGACCGCCCAGCACATCGCCTTCGAGGTCCCGGGCGGCGAGGGGGTGTTCCCGAACTCGCTCATGGGGACGATCGCGGCGATCCGACAGGCCTACTGGGATGCCCGCTGGTGGGGCGAAGCCCAGGCCGCCTTCCTGAAGAACCCCCAGTCGGCACCCCGTCCCCCGATCAATCCCGCCCTTGAAGCGCTCCAGCTCTCCCTCGGCGCCCAGCCCGTCGTGGTCGAGCCCGGCGGCGTCCTCATGGCCGAACGGGCCCGTCACCTCGCCCAGGAGCTCGGGTGGTCGCCACACCTGATCCTCGTGGCCAGCGGTGGCGAATGGCGGCGGCCCGACCTGATCGAACCGTCCCGCAACGCCTACATCGTGCCGGTCGACTTCCCCGCGCTCCCGAAGTTCCCGAAGGACGAGGGGTGGGACGACGTCGACCTGGACCTCCTCCGCTCCTGGGACTGGGCCCCGGAGAACCCGGCGGTGCTGCGCCGTGCCGGGGCCACCATTGCCCTGACCACGCATGGCCTCGGGGATCGCAAGGAGTTCCGGAAGAACCTCATCGCCGCCATCGACCGCGGACTGAGCCCGACCGACGCCCTGGCGGCACTAACCACGATCCCGTCGCAGTTCTGCCAGCTGGGATCCCTCCTGGGCACCCTCGAACCCGGCAAGCTCGCCAACCTCACGATCTGCGACGCCAAGGGCTACTTCGATCCCGAGGGTCAGGTCCTGGGCGTCTGGATCCTCGGACGCCCCTACGTGGTCACCACTCCCGAGGAGGCCGCGAAGAAGAGCAAGGGCGGGTCCCCGAAGGTGGACACGGACGCCTCGACCGCGAAGACGGAGAAACCCGAGAAGGAGGACAAGGATGCCGCGAAGAAGCAGGAGCTCCGGGATCTCGCCCGGAAGCGCCTCGCGGAATCCCCGCTCGCTGGACGCGGCGTGCTCACCAATCCGCCGGTCCTCCTCGTGCGCGGGGCCACAATCTGGACCTGCGGCCCGCAGGGGATCCTGACCAACGCCTCGCTACTCGTCCGCAACGGGCGCATCGAGCAGGTCGGCGCTGTGGACACCTCCGGTCCGCTCCACGAGATCGACGGCCGTGGTCTGCATGTCACGCCGGGCGTGATCGATGCCCACAGCCACTCCATGATTGTCGGCGGCGTGAACGAGGGGAGCCTGCCCAGCAGCGCCATGGTGCGGATCGGCGATGTGGTCAACTCCGAGACCCCGCACATCCACCAGCAGCTCGCCGGCGGCCTCACCATCGCAAACCTCCTCCACGGCTCGGCCAACCCGATCGGCGGCCAGAACCAGGTGATCAAGCTGCGCTCCGGATCCTCCCCCGAGGGTCTGAAATTCACCAACGCCCCGGCGGGCATCAAGTTCGCCCTGGGCGAAAACGTCAAACAGGCCAACTGGGGCGACAAATTCACCACCCGATTCCCCCAGACCCGCATGGGTGTCCCGACCTTCATCGGGAACCGGTTCACCGCCGCCCAGCAGTACGCTGCCACCTGGAAGGCCTGGCGCGACAGCGGCCAGAAGGGACCCGCGCCCCGACGCGACCTCGAGCTCGATGCCATCGTCGAGATCCTCGAGGGCACCCGGCTCATACACTGTCACAGCTACCGTCAGGACGAGATCCTGGCGTTCCTCCGACTGATGGAGTCGTTCGGCGTCCGGGTGGCCACCCTCCAGCACATCCTCGAAGGCTACAAGGTGGCCGACGAGATTGCGCGCCACGGCGCCGGAGCCAGCGCATTCGCCGACTGGTGGGCCTACAAATACGAGGTGATCGACGCCATCCCCTACGCAGGTGCCCTGATGCAGGACCGCGGGGTGGTCGTGAGCTTCAACTCCGACTCCAGCGACCATGCGCGTCGCCTCAATTTCGAGGCCGCCAAAGGCATCAAGTACGGCGGCATGACTCGCGAGGCCGCGCTGAACCTCGTCACCCTGAACCCCGCAAAACAGCTCCGCATCGACCGCTGGGTGGGATCTCTCGAACCCGGCAAGGACGCGGACCTCGTGGTCTGGTCGGGTGATCCACTCGACTCGGCCAGTGTCTGCCTGCAGACCTGGATCGAGGGCCACCAGTACTTCAACCGAAGCCGGGAGCCCGAGCGGGTGGCGGCACTCCAGCGCGAGCGCGAGTCGCTGCTGGCCAAGGCGAAGCGGTTGTCGGGTGATGGCGGCCCAGACGAGGCCAGCCCCAGCGCGCGGGAGAAGTTCTTCCGTCGTGCGCTCGAGCAGGCGCGACACCTCGGCGTCGAGAACTGCCAGGACTGCCTCCTGCCCCGCAACCCCTGAACCCAACGAGGAACCGACCATGACCGCCCGCCCCGCCCTGCCCCTCCTCACGCTGATCGCCTCGGCCCTCGTCGCCGTGGACGCCCGCGCCGAGACCCTCCTCCTCTGGAACGCCACTCTCCACCCGATCACCGGCCCGGAGATCCCGTCGGGCCATGTCCTGGTGCGCGACGGCAAGATCGTCGCGGTCGGCACGGGCAACCCCTCCCAGCCCGCGGACATGACAACCGACCTGAAGGGGCGTCATCTGTTCCCCGGCCTGATCGCCCCAACCACGGTGCTGGGTCTCCAGGAAATCGACGCCGTCCGGGCGACCCGGGACACGACCGAGAGCGGCGAGTACACGCCCGACGTGTATTCCTGGAAGGCGGTGAACCCCGATTCCGAGCTGATCCCGGTGGCCCGGGCCAACGGCTACACCCATGCGCAGCCGATTCCGATCGGCGGAATCGTGGGCGGCCACTCCGCGGTGATGACCCTGACGGGGTGGACGATCGAGGACATGGCGTTCCGGCAGGACGCCGGTCTCCACGTGAACTGGCCGGGGTTCGGTCTCGACACCACGGCCAAGGAGCGGGCCGCCAACAAGGACTCATGGAAGTCGCCGGAGGACCAGATCAAGGCCCGCGAGAAGCGCCTGCGTCAGATCGACGACTTCTTCACCGAGGCGGAGGCCTACGCGAAGGCCAAGACTGCGAACGGTCCCGGGTTCGCGATCGTGCCCGCCTGGGAGGCAGTGCTGCCCGTGTTGCGGAAGGAAGTGCCGCTCTTCCTCCACGCCAACGAACAGCGGCAGATCCGCTCCGCCGTCGAGTGGGCGACCCGACGCCAATACCGGACGGTCCTGGCGGGTGGGCGTGACGCCTGGCGGCTGGCCGACCTCCTCTCGAAGCACAAGATCCCGGTGGTCTACGAGCATGTCTTCACCGAGACCCTCCGCGACACCGAGCCGTACGACGTCCACTTCGCGGCACCGTCCATCCTCGCGAAAGCCGGTGTGGAGGTGTCCTTCAGCGAGGGCACGGACCGGTTTGGGGCCTCAAATGTCCGAAACATTCCGTATGCCGCGGCCCAGGCCCGCGCATTTGGACTTCCGGTGCTGGAGGCGCACCGGGGGCTGACCCTGTACCCGGCGCGCGCGCTCGGGATCGCCGACCGCGTGGGGACGCTCGAACCCGGCAAGGACGCGACCTTCTTCGTGGTGGATGGCGACATCCTGGATCTCCGGGCGCACGTGGAACGGATGTGGATCGCCGGCCGCGAGGTGTCGCTCGAAAGCCGTCACACCCGTCTCTACGACCGCTACCGCCAGCGCCCGAGGAAGTGAGAGACCGGAACGGGACTCAGGCCGGGACGCGGGGAAGATCGGAGAGAGGGAAAAGGCGGATGCAAAGACGGGATCGGATACAGCGTGCCATCGACACCGGCGGTGGAGTGAGACCGAGAAATTTTCTTCTCGCAGTCCCCGCGGCCGGTGTTTCATCCCGCGGTCTCTGACGCATGCCGAAACGAACCGACATCCACTCCGTCCTCATCATCGGCGCCGGGCCGATCATCATCGGCCAG
>SXGQ01711271.1_pt1 | contig 17667 bp, 14 predicted proteins | sample 3178371 | NCBI WGS metagenome assembly SXGQ01 (sample SAMN11356859, study PRJNA531348) | freshwater metagenome | isolation source: freshwater sample F1-20 | place: China: Fuxian Lake, Yuxi | collected 2017-12-25 | reverse complement strand
CGGCCGGCGTGATGTTCGTCGCCGTGCAGCGCATCGTGACCGCGCGCTGGTCGCGCGGGATCATCCGGTTCCTCGAAGGGTTCGTCGCCTTCCTCCCCTTCGCGGCGATCGGGCTCCTCGTGATCATCTTCGGCGGGAAGAGCCACCTCTATCCCTGGTGGGATCTCGTGGGGACGGGGGAGTTGATCCCGGAGAAGGAGCTCTGGTTCGAACACGGATTCTTCCGGTGGCGGTCGGTCAACGCCTTCGGGGCGATCCTCGTCCTCCAGCTCTGGTACGTCTACACCTCGCTCCGGCTCGACGTCGGCGTGACGCCGGAGTATGGGGCCTCGTGGGCGGCCGGGCTGCGCGCGAAGATGCGCGCCGGCTTCGGGGAGGAGCGTCGGGAGCTCCACTCCACGCACTCCCTGCAGGGGAAGCTCGCCGTGGTGATGGCGCTCGTCTTCGGGTTCGGCTGGTGTGTCCTCGCCTGGGACCACTCGATGTCGCTCGACTACCACTTCTTCAGCACGATGTACGGCTGGCAAGTCTTCATGGGGGGGTGGTTGGTCTCCCTCATGGTCTTCGCCATCCTCCTCCGCTGGTGGAAGGGGCAGTTCCCGGAGCTTCCGGAGCTGATCACCGAGAAGCACTACCATGACGTGGGTAAGCTCGGGTTCGCCTTCACCGCCTTCTGGGGCTACCTGACTCTCTCGCAGTTCCTCATCATCTGGTATGGCAACCTGGCGGAGGAGACCCACTTCTTCACGCTGCGGTTGACCGGGGCGTGGTCGACCACGACGATGCTCGCGGCGATCCTGACCTTCGTCGTGCCGTTCTTCGGCCTCCTCTCGGTGAAGGCGAAGACCTTCTCGCCGACGATGATCCTCTTCGCGACGAGCTCGTTCCTGGGGCTCTGGTTCGCGCGGTACACCGAGATCTATCCCTCGATCTACGGCACGCGGGTGTCGCATGCGCCGCTCGGGCTCTGGGAGGTCGGGATCTTCGCCGGCTTCCTCGGCCTCTTCGCCTGGAGCTACGCGCAGTTCATGGATGCCTTCCCGAAGGCGCGCGTCTTCCTGATGACCTCGCCGTACCGCGACGAGGTGCAGGTGCCGTGCGATCCGGTGACGATGGAGCCGCTGCCCGCCCACGAGTAAGGGGCGGGGGCGGTGAGTCGTGGTCGGGGGGGCGGCGCTCCGGCGTCGTCCCCCTGCGCGTTCTCAGCAATCTCGGGGGCCTTTCCCGAGTATATTTCTGGAGTCCGTTCAACGGGGCGTTAGCTCAGATGGGAGAGCACCTGATTTGCAAGCAGGGGGTCGCCGGTTCGATCCCGGCACGCTCCATCATCGTCGTCATCCACCGGGCCCTCACCACTCCGCGCTCATGGCCGCTTCCGTCCCCGCCATCGGTACCCCCGCTCCCGATTTCACCGTCGAGACGACCGCCGGTGCGCCATTCACCCTCTCCGCGGTGAGGGGGCAGCAGCACGTCCTCCTCGCCTTCTTCCCCCTGGCCTTCACTGGGGTGTGCACCGAGGAGATGTGTGCCTTCACCGAGGACTACGACGCCTTCTCGTCCCAGAATGTGCGCGTCCTCCCCATCAGCGTCGATGCCGTCCCCTCGCTCAAGGAGTTCAAGGCGAAGTATCGGATGACGACCGACCTCGGGAGCGACTTCAAGCGCGAGGTCGCGACGGCCTACGGCGTCCTCCACCCGGCCTTCTTCTCGACGCGCGCCTACTTCCTGATCGATAAGTCGGGGATCGTCCGCTGGGCCTTCGTCGAGGAGACCCCCGGGACCCGCCGCCAGAACGCGGAGATCCTCTCCGAGATCGCGAAGCTCGCGGGGTGAGGAGGAATCGGCTGCGGTGAGTCTCATCCCCGACCCCGCGGCCGCGAGCGCCCTCTCAGGGGAGCGAGCCTCGCGCGCACTCGTCGCGCTCGCCTGGATCAACGCCCAGCTCGCCTCCGCGCGCGGCCTCGAGCCCAATGTGGAACGGACCCTCGCGCATCTGCAGGAGGTCCTCGGGGCCGATGAGGTTTCGGTCTGGTTGCACGCGCCGCAGGGGCTCATCGAGGGATGGGCCAGCGGGTCGGTCGGGACCTCGGAGGCAGCGGTTCGCATGGCGCTGACGGGCGGCGCGCCCGGTGTCGCTGGGGAGATGGTGGCCGCGATGCCGATCGTTCGTGGGGATCGGCACGTGGGCGGGCTCGTCTGGCGCTTGCGGCGTCCCCTCGCGGCAGAGGAGCGGATCCTGATGACCGCGGTCGCGGGGCTCCTCGCCCTCGAACTGACGCACGCGGAGCACTTGCGCCGCCTCGAGGTGGAGGTGGCCGCACGAACGGAGGAGATCGAGCGCGGACGGCGCTTCACCGAGAAGATCATCGACTCCCTCCCGATCGGGCTCTACGTCATCGATCGGAGCTACCGGATCCAGAGCTGGAACCGGCATCGGGAGACGGGGATGCAGGCGACCACGCGCGAGGCTGCGGTTGGTCGGTCGATCGTCGAGGTCCTGCGTCTTGCGCCCGACGATCCCATCCATCGGGAGTTCGACGAGGTCTTCCGCACCGGTCGGATCATCGAGTATCTCCGTGAGGTCGCGACGACGGGGGAGCCGCGCACCTTCCGGGTGACCAAGATCCCGATGCGCCTCGGCGGGACTGAGGTGACACACGTGATCACCCTGGGCGAGGACATCACCGATTGGACGCAGGCGCAGGCGCGGGTCTCCCAAGCGGAGAAGCTCGCGGCGATCGGGCAACTCGTCGCCGGCGTGATGCATGAGGTGAACAACCCGCTGGCGACGATTGCGGCGTGTGCCGAGTCGTTGGGGTATCGCATCGATCCGCTGATCGCGCAGGGGCTTCCAGAGGCCCAAGAGGCGATCGACTACCTCGGCATCATCGGCAACGAGGTGGAGCGGTGCAAGCATATCGTCGACGGACTGCTCGACTTCAGTCGTCCGCGGCCGGTACAACGCGAGCGGGTGCACCCCAACGAGGTGGTGGAGCGCACCCTGTTTCTGCTCAAGCATCATGCACGATTTCGGAACGTCACCGTGGATGTGCGCTTGGATCCGGCGGTCGAGCGGGTCCCGCAGGCGAGCGCGGAACAGTTGATGCAGGTACTGATGGGCCTGCTGCTCAATGCCATGGACGCCATGGACGGGCAGGGGGCGGTGCGTGTGGTCACCCGCGTCGGTCCCTCGACCGAGGCAGGGGCGATCATCGAGGTGATCGATACAGGTGTGGGGATCCCGGCGCAGGAGTGCGATCGGATCTTCGAGCCATTCTACACGACCAAGGCCCCCGGGGCCGGCACGGGGCTCGGGCTCTCCGTCGCGTATGCGATCATCCAGGAACACGGCGGACGGATCGAGGTCGACAGCGTCGTGGGCGTGGGGAGCATCTTTCGTCTCATCTTGCCCGTGGTGGCCGCATGAAGGTCCTGGTGATCGAGGACGATCCGACCGTCGGCGAGTTCGTGAAGCGCGGGCTCGAGGAGCAGCGGTGGACCGTCGATCTCGTCGCGGATGGGGCGGAGGGGGAGGCATTGGCGCGGTCGCAGCCCTACGACCTCGTGATCCTCGACCTCCGGCTCCCCGGCCGCCCTGGTCCCGAGGTGCTGCGCAACCTCCGGGCCGGTGGATTCGAGCGGCCCGTGCTCGTCCTGACGGCTCAGGACGCGATCGACGCCAAGGTGGAGACGCTGCGCGCCGGTGCAGACGATTACGTCACCAAGCCTTTCGCCCTCGAGGAGCTGTTAGCGCGGGTCGAGGCGCTCGCCCGCCGCCCGCGGGCCCTCGCCTCGCCGCGCATCACGGTCGCCGATCTCGCGATCGATCTCGATTCGCATCAGGTGCGCCGCGCGGGGCAGGTGATCGAGCTCACGCCCAAGGAGTTCCTCGTCCTCGAGTACCTCGCTCGCCATGCGGGGCGGGTGATGAGCCGCACCCTCATCACCGAGTACGCCTGGGGTTATCACTTCGATCCCGGCACCAACATCGTCGACGTGGTCATCACGCATCTCCGAAAGAAGATCGACGCCGCCCATGCGCAGAAGCTCATCACCACGGTCCGTGGCGTAGGCTACGTCCTGAAGGGCTGATCGATGTTCTGGAGCCTGCGTGGACGGCTGACGGCGCTCGCCGCACTGGGCGGGGCGGGTATCCTGGTCGCCCTCGCGGTGATCCTGCTGAGTTCGGAACGGACGGCGGGCGAGCGGGAGCTCCGGCGGCGGGTGGACGAGATGGCGCAGATCGCCGATCAGCTGATCGCGCAGGGGGGCATCCAGCGCTTCAGCGGCATGGTGGTCAGGGCGGATTCGGCCCGTCCCGAGGCGCTCTCCGCCGCCACCGGCCGCCTCCTCGCCGCGTTGCCGGGATATGTGATCGTCGCCGACGCCGCGCGCCCGCTCTACCTGAGTGCCTCGGTCGCCTCGCTCGGGACGCGGGATCGGGAAACGCTGCTCCAGGCGGTCACTGGGGTCTTCGGGCCCGACCGTCCCGCCGCCTTCGTGCAACTCGAGGCGGCGCGGCTCTACGTCCGGGTGCGATTCTCCACGGATAGCACCGCCGGGGACCCGCTCCGCATCGCGGTGGGGATGCCGGCCGAGGGGCTCTCGCTCGTCCGCCTCGATGGCTTCGCGTCGAGCCTGGTCGCGATCCCGTTGCTGATCCTCGGCTCCGCGCTCATCGTTTTCAGCGTCCTCGGGACGGAGCTCCGACCCCTCGAGCGACTCGCGCGGCAGTTGGAGGCGATCCAGCACGGCCGCTCGCTCCACCGCCGGGTCGCGATCGAGGGGGATGCCGAGGAGGTCGATCGATTGGCCGAGACGATCAACGCGATGCTCGATCGGCTCGAGACCTCGTTCGCCTCGTTGCGCCGCTTCACCGCCGATGCGAGTCACGAGCTGAAGACCCCGCTCACCGTCCTGCGGGCGAACCTCGAGCGAGCGATGCAGCAGCCGAACGTGCCAGCCGAGCAGCTGGCGCCGCTCGAGGATGCGCTCGCGAACACCGCGCGCATGGCGGATCTCGTCGATTCGCTCCTGACCCTGGCGCGGGCGGACGAGGGGCGCTTCGATCTCCATCGGGAGCCCGTGGCGATGGAACCGCTCGTGGCAGAGATGATCGAGACCGCGACGATCCTGGGCGAACCGGCGGGGATCGCCATCCGCGCCCTTGGGAGCACGCCCGTCTCGGTCTCCGGGGACCCGGACCGCCTGCGCCAACTGCTGCTCAACATCGTGACCAACGCGATCAAGTACACGCCGCGCGGCGGGACGGTCGCCATCGGGCTCGAGCGCCGTGGGGATCAGGCGGCGGTCACGATCGATGACACGGGCGTCGGGATCGCCTCGGTCGATGTCCCCTTCATCTTCGAGCGGTTCTGGCGGGCCGATCGGGCCCGGGTGCGGGGCGAGCGGGGGGGGCTGGGGCTCGGGCTCTCGATCGCCGAATGGATCGCGCAGGCCCATGGGGGGACGATCACCGTGGCCTCGCGGATCGGGCGTGGGACGACATTCACGGTGCAACTCCCGCTCCTCCGCGAGGGGGACTCTGCCCCCCCCTGAGCGATTCACGGAACGCTCATCAAGCGTTAACCGATTCTTAATCTTTCCGTCATTACCTCGTGAATCGAGCCCACGTATCATGCGGGGAGTCGGCGGCCACATGGGTCGCCGTCACGCGACTTTTCACGAGTGGAGACGGACGCGTGTTCAACAACCTGATCGAGTCGGGCCCGAAGCAGAAGAAGGGGATCGGAGGCTCCGTGGCCTCGACCCTCGCGCACGCCGGCATCGTGTTCGCGATGATCATCGCGACGAAGAACGTCGGCGAGACGATCGCCGCAGAAGCGGAGCAGGTCACCAAGTTCGTCGTCGAGGAGAAGGAACCGGAGCAGGAGCCGGAGAAGCCGCCGCCAGACGCGGTCGCCGCCCCGCCGATCGCGAAGGGGTTCCAGGTGCTCACCGCGCCGGTCGACATCCCGGACGTGATCCCGGAGATCGACCTCTCCAAGAAGCTCACCAACGAAGCGGACTTCTCCGGCCGTGGTGTGGCCGGGGGCATCGCCTCGGGTGTGGTGGGGGGGAGTGTGGTGAACCAGGATCAGACCTTCTTCGACTTCCAGGTCGAGAAGCCGGTCGCCCCGATCCCGGGCAGTGGGTCGCCGCGGTATCCCGAGATCCTCCTCTCCGCCGGCGTTGAGGGCCAGGTCCTCGGCCAGTTCGTGGTGGACACCCTCGGTCGCGTGGAATCGGGTTCGTTCAAGGTGATTCGCTCAGACCACGATCTCTTCTCGGCGGCGGTGCGCAGCGCGCTCCCCGCGATGCGGTTCCTTCCCGCCGAGGTCGGCGGTCGGAAGGTGAAGCAGTTGGTCCAGCAGCCGTTCGTCTTCAATCGTCAGCGGTAACTCCCTCTCACCGGCAGCACCCTCTCTTAGGAGCAACGCAGTCATGGAAATGAACATCGCTGAGATCTTCGAGAAGAGCCCCGCGTTCGCCAAGGGGATCTGGTTCCTCCTCCTCGGTATGTCCTTCTGGTCGCTGACGGTCGCGACCGGGAAGTGGTGGGGCTTCCGCAAGGCGCAGAAGGAGACGCTGAAGTTCGCGCCCGAGTTCTCGCAGTTCCTCGAGGAGGATAACCTCACCGAGGCGATCAATCTCGCCGAGGGGTATAAGAAGTCGAACGTCGCGCGTGTGCTCGGTGGCGCGCTCGGTGAGGTGAAGCCGCTGATCATGGACGGTACGATCACGGTGTCGGACATCAACTCGGTGGAGCGCGCGGTGGAGCGCAACATGCTGGTCGAGATCGTCTCGCTCAAGCGCGGGCTCGCCGTCATCGCGACGGTCGGTTCGACCGCGCCGTTCGTCGGCCTCCTTGGCACCGTCGTCGGCATCATCAATGCCTTCTCCCTCATGGGCTCGTCGGGGTCGTCGGGCATCAACGCGATCATCATCCCGATCGCCGAGGCGCTCATCGCCACCGGCCTCGGCCTCGGCGTCGCCATCCCTGCGGTCTGGTTCTACAACTACTTCCAGACCAAGATCGATAACCTCACCGCCGAGATGACCTACGTCTCCAAGGAGATGATCGATTACCTCATCCGTGGGGTGTCGGGGGAGTTCGGTCGGTCGCGCTTCACCCGCGAGTTCAGCACCAAGGCGCAGGCCGGTTCCTCCCCGATCTCGCAGTAAGCGACCCCACCATCCGCTAGGAGGACTCGCCCATGGGCGTGTCAGTCAAGTCCGGGGGCGGCGTCAATGCGGAGCCGAATGTCGTCCCCATGATCGATGTGATGCTGGTGTTGCTCGTGATCTTCATGGTGGTGACCCCGGCGCTCGCGTCGGGGTTCGCCGCCGAGCCGCCGGCCGGCGTCAACCTGAAGTCGCATCCCGAGGAGGAGTTCGATCAGATCCTCGGCATCGACAAGTACGGCCAGTACTTTCTCAACAAGAAGAAGATCGACAATGCGGCGCTCGGCGATTCGCTCACGACCATCTTTACGGGCCGTGAGGATGCCCTCCTCTATCTGAAGGCGCACCGCGAGCTCCCGTACGAGGTCGTCCAGCAGGCGTGGAACGTCGCGTCGCGCAGCGGCGTCCGCGTGGTGGCCGCCATCACCGACCAGGCCTCGGGTGCGCCCGCGGCTGAGTCCGAGAAGGAGTGATCGATCATGGGTGCCAAAGTCGGTGAGAGCAGTGGGCTGAACAACGAGCCGAACGTCGTCCCGATGATCGACGTCATGCTCGTGCTCCTCGTGATCTTCATGCTCGTGCAGCAGGTCCGGAAGGCGATCGACGTCCAGCTCCCTGATCCGAATCCGGCGGTCGCGGCGGCCAACTCGGCGTCCAACCAGATCGTGCTCGAGGTCCTCCCTGGCGAACAGTTCGCGGTCAACCGTGAGCCGGTCACCAAGGACGATCTCCTGAAGCGGCTCACGGAGATCTATGAGGCGCGGCCGGAGAAGATCATCTTCGTGAAGGGAGACCCGAAGGTCCAGTTCCAGGACGTGATCTACGCGATGGACGTGGCGCGTGGGGCGGGCGTGAAGGTCATCGGCGTCCCGCCGAACTGATCGACCACGGGGCCGCGCGCCCCGTCTGCGGAGCGATGCGGCGGACGAACCCTTCTTGGGGCGTCCGCCGTATCATTTGTAGCCTCCCTGACCACTGAACACCGATCCCAGACCTCTTGATGGCCTCCCGCACCTCCGCCTCGCGACCACCGCTCCGCTCCCTCACAGGGATCCCGGAGCCGTCGCCGCGTGGCCGGTGGGCGGCGCTGGTCTCGGCGCTGGTGCATCTGGGGTTCATCGTCTTGGTCTTCTTGCCCCCCTTCCTGGCGGCGACCCTCGATCAGCCGTTGACCACCGGTGGCGGTGGGGCTGGACCGGCGGGGGGCGGGGGCGGGGGACGGACCGGATCAGGACTCGAATCGGTCCGTGCCGAACGCCTGGTGTACATGCAGATCGCCCCGGCGCCGATCGCAACCGCGGCGGTCCCGCCGCCGATTCCCACACCGACCCCTCCTCTGGTTCCTCCCGTGGAGAAGAAGCCAGAGATCCCTGTTCCCCCTCCGGCCTCCGTGCCGCCTGCGGCGGAGGCCCCAGCGGCCCCCGCCGCCGTCGCATCGGGGGGCGGGGCCGGGGGTGAGCGCCGGGGTGGCGCAGGGCCGGGCAGTGGGGGAGGGGTGGGGGCCGGCGTCGGTACGGGGCGCGGCTCGGCAACCGGGGCGGGGACGGGAGGGGGATCCAATGAGATCTATCCCCCGCAGGTCACCAACCTCGCGCTCCTCCCGATGCCGGTGCCGAATCGGGTCCGTCCCTACACGATGGTCGCCTGGTTCGACGTCGATGAACGGGGGAAGGCGACGTTGATCGCCTTCAATCCCTCGAAGGACAACGCGTACAATCGCCGCATCCGTGAGACGCTGCAGGAGTATCGCTTTCGTCCCGCGACGCGACCCGATGGGTCCCCGGTGCGCGACACCGTCTCGGTGACCGTCTCGGTCCCCTGAGCGGAGCGCCCGTGGGCGCCCCTGACCCGTCGCGCGGCGACTGGTGGGCGCTCTCGGTGACGGATACCTTCCCGCATCCATCCTCCCCCCGCACCGACTCCCATGGCTGAATCGATCGGCAACGCCGGCACCGGCATGAAGCTGCACACCAAGATCCTCATCGCCCTCGTGGTCGGGACGGTGGCTGGGATCGTGGTGAATACCCAGTTCGGACCGACCCACGTCGGAGTGACCTGGGTGAACACCTATCTCGCGGGACCGATCGGTCAGGTCTTCCTGCGGATGCTCTTCATGGTGGTGATGCCCCTCGTCTTCTCGTCGATCGCCCTCGGGGTGGCGGGGCTCGGGGACCTCCAGAAGGTCGGACGCATCGGGGGGAAGGCGATCGGCTACTTCTTGGCGACGACCTTCGTTGCCGCGACCTTCGGCCTGCTCATGGTCACCGTCGTCCGGCCGGGCGAGGCGGTCCCGGAGGCGGTTCGCACGGAGCTCATGGCGACCTACGCGGAGGATGCCTCGGCCAAGGTCGAGGCGCAGGATGCCGGGGACTTCGGGATCAACACCTTCGTCGACATCGTCACGCGCAATCCGGTGAAGTCGGCCGCCGACGGGGATATGCTCGGCGTGATCTTCTTCGGCCTCCTCTTCGGCGCGGCGCTCACGCAGATCCCGCGCGAGCGATCGGAGCCGATGCTCAAGGTGCTCGAAGCGATCAATGACGTGGTGACCGTCATCGTCGGGATGGCGATGAAGCTCGCACCGTACGGTGTGGCGGGGCTCATCTTCGGGGTGACCTCACGCTTCGGTTTCGCCCTCCTCAAGCCGCTGGGCGGGTTCGTCCTCGTCGTGATGAGCGCGTTGCTGCTGCACCTGTTCGTGAATCTCTCGCTGATCCTGAAGTTCGTGATCGGGATCAGTCCGCTCACCTACTTCTCGCGCGTGCGCTCGACGCTCGTCACGGCCTTCAGCACCAGCTCGAGCTCGGCCACGTTGCCCGCCGCCCTCAAGACCGCCACCGACGGACTCGGCGTCCCACCGAAGATCGCGGGCTTCGTCCTCCCGATCGGCTCGACGATGTGCATGAACGGCACCTCGATCTTCGAGGGGATCACCGTGATCTTCCTCTGCCAGGTCTTCGGGATTGACCTCACCCTCGGCGGGATGGTGATGGTGATCGTCATGTCGGTGATCACCGCCGTCGGTGCGGCGGGCGTGCCCGGGGGGTCGATCCCGCTCCTCGTCGGCATCCTCGCGATGGTGGGTGTCCCGGGGGAGGGGATCGCGATCGTCCTCGGGGTCGATCGCATCCTCGACATGACGCGCACGGTGGTCAACGTCGCGGGCGACATCTCCGCGACGGTGTACGTCGCCAAGTCCGAAGGGGTGTGGGACGCCTCGATGGTGCCGGCGAAGGCGGTCTAGCCCCTCCGCCGCGGTGGCGACGGCCTCAGGCCGTCGCCACCGCCTTCCGCGCGAACTTCACCGCGCCACGGGCCGCATCGATCGGCTCGCCATGCAGGTGCGATCCGGGCACCGCGCTCTTGAGGCGATGTTCCACCAGACGGCGCAGGAAGCTGCCGCGCCGGAGCAATCCGCCCGAGAGCGCCACCGGAACGGAGGCGCGCTCATCGACGAAGAGCTGCCGTGCCAAGGTGCGCACATGGACCACCAGCTCCTCGGCGGCCATCGTGCAGAGGGAGTTCGCACGCAGGTCGCCATCGGCGGCGAGGGTCATCGCGGGCTCGGCGAGCTGCGCCAGATCCCGCGGCGTCGCATGGGCGGCCCAGCGGATCAGGTCATCGACCTCGTCGAGTTGGAGCGCGGTGAGGATCGCCCCCACGAGGCGCGTCTCCGGCTCTCGCCCATCGTGCGAGGCGGTGACGATGCTCAAGATGCGCCGCCCCATCCAGGCGCCGCTGCCTTCATCGCCGCAGTTGGGGCCCCAGCCGCCGCAGCGGAGGAAGGTCCCCGTCGGCCCTCGCCCGAAGGCGACCGACCCCGTCCCGCCGATCAGGAGGATCCCGGCCCCATCACCGAAGGCATCCTCCAGCGCGATCTCGGCATCGGTGGTCACGAGCACCTCCTCGGCGAGCGACTGCCCCTGCAGCGCGCGGAGCAGCGCCCTCCGTTCGGTGGCCTGACCAGCCCCCGCGACCCCGACGCAGAGCAGGCGCGGCTTCTCCTCATGGCCGGCCTGGGTCAACGCATCGCGCACGAGCCCGCCGATCACCTCAGCGGAGTGCAGGGATTCCCCGGGACGGAGCGCGCTCCCCTCGCCGGTCAACGTGGCGAGGACCTTCCCGCGACCATCGGCGACCTCGACCGCGGTCTTGCTCCCCCCTCCATCGACTCCCACGACCAGATGCGACATAGACGTCCCGTTCCCGGTTCAGGCGGTGCGTGCCGCGGACGACGCGGCATGCGTGAAGGAGGACAAGATACCCACCCCCAGGGTGATCGTGGTGCCGATCAGCACGAACCAGGGCCAGGCGATCCCCTTGACGGGGGTGAGCAGCCCGTCCAGCGCGGGGACGGCGGCCGCGATCCGTGTGGCGAAGACGATCAGCGTCATCACCGCGATCCCCGTCACTATTCCGGTGATCGCGTCGCGCTGCGTCGCGCGCGGCCAGGCCATGGCGAGGAAGAACCCGCCGAGGAGCCCACCGTAGGTGAAGGAGGCGACGCTGAGCGCGATCACCACGACCGGCGTCCCCTCGGCGCGATAGGTGAGCGCTCCACCGATGAGGATCAACGCCCAGACGAGGGTGAAGATCTTTGAGACCCGGAGCAATGCGGCGGCGTCGGCTCCACGCCCCCGGAGCGGGACCCAGAGATCGTGCGTCGTCGCCGCCGCGAGGGCGTTGATCGAGCCCGAGATCGTGCTCATCGCCGCGGCAAGGATCGCCGCGATCACGAGGCCGGTCATCCCCGGCGGCATCTCCTCGACGATGAAGGTGGGGAAGATCTTGTCGGGCGCCGAGAAGGTGCGTCCCTCATAGAACGCCCAGAGGCCGACCCCGATCAGAAGGAAGAGCGCGAACTGGAGGATCACCCCGATCCCGCTCCCGATCAGCGCCCGTCGCGCATCCCGCAGCGAGCTCGACGCCATGAGGCGCTGGACGATGATCTGATCCGCGCCATGGGAGGCGGCGGAGAGGAAGGCGCCCCCGAGGAGACCGCCGATGAGGGTGTGCGGCTTGTCGAGCCCGAGGGAGGGGTCGATGAGTCGCAGCTTCCCGGCCTCCCCCGCACGCGCGAGGATCGCGCTCCACCCGCCATCGACGCCTTGGCCGATCAGGTAGACCGCCCCCAGTCCGCCGAGCAGATACACGCCGGTCTGGATGACATCGGTCCAGACGACGGCGCGCATCCCGCCATGGTAGGTGTAGAGGAGGGTCGTCCCCCCGAGCGCGAGGATCGAGACCGGGGTGAGATACTGCGCCGGCACGATCGGTCCCAGGATCAACGCGATCGGGATCGCGGTCGCGAACACCCGTACCGAATCGCCAAAGGCGCGGGTGAACATGAAGGTCACCGAGGCGAGGCGCCGCGTCGCCGTCCCGAACCGGCGCTCGAGCAGGGCGTACGCCGTCACGAGCTCCCCATCCATGTATTTGGGGAGCAGCGTATAGGCGATCACGATTCGTCCGAGCAGATACCCGGTCGCCACCTGGAGAAAGGTGAAGTCGCCGAGGTAGGCGAGGCCGGGGATCGAGATGAAGGTCAGCGCACTCGTCTCGGTCGCGATGATGGAGAAGAGGACCGCCCACCAGGGGATCGTCCCGCCGGCGACGAAATAATCCTTGGCATCCTTCTGCCCACGCCCGAGCCAGATCCCCAGCGCGGTGGTTCCCGCGAGGTAGACGAGGAGGATCCCCCAGTCGAGGGCGGTGAAGACGGCATGGTCAGTCGACGACATAAGCCTCGATGGCGTTGTACTCGGCGAGGCCGAGTCCGTTGAGGAGATCGGCGGTGCCGGTGTTGCGTTGTTCGACGCGCTGCCAGAACTCGCGCTCGTCCTGCCCCGGGAAGGGGGCGGAGTCCTTCTGCGATTGATGCTTGAAGATCGCCTGGATCTTGAGCCGGAGCTCGTCGCCCGAGAGTGGGACGAGCCAGGTGGCCTCGTGGATCGGCCACTCCTGCCAGGCGCCGCGATAGAGCCAGACCTCCGGGGCGACGGGCGCCCCGTCACGCTCGGCGACTTCGGGCGCCGGCTGCTGTGGACCACGCGGCCGCGCCGGGTAGCAGCGCGCGAGAGCCGCATCGATCGCGTCCTTACACATGCGATGAGTGCCGTGTGGATCGCTCAGATCACCGGCCACGAAGATGTAATGGGGCTGCAGCTCGCGGATGAGCCGCTCGACGATCGCCACGTCCTCAGGGCCGACGGGGCGCTTCTCGATCGTCCCCGTATGATAGAAGGGGAGATCGAGGAATCGGGCGTGCGACGCGTCGAGCCCCATCGCCTCGAGCCCGGAGATCGCCTCGGACTCACGGATGATCCGCTTGAGGTCAGCGACCTCCGCGTGGTCGGGGGCACCAGCCGCCTTCTGTTCCATCGCAGCCAGGAGCCGCGCCGCGTAGCTATCCATCTCGGTGGTGGCGAGGTGCCGCTCGGAGGCGATCCGCCGCAGCACGTCGAGCTGTCGCCGTACATCATGATCGAAGACCGCGATATTCCCGCTCGTCATGTACGCCACGGTGATGGCGTTCCCGTTCTCGACGAGCTTGCGCAGGATCCCTCCCATCGAGATCACGTCGTCATCGGGGTGCGGCGAGAAGCAGAGCACCCGAGCGCCCTTCGGGAGCTTGGTCCGCCCCCGGATCCGCCCGACGAGATCGAGGAAGATGTCGCCGTTGACGGTGCCGGTCGACCCGGCGTGCCGCGCGAGGAGGCCGGAGAGCCGGTGCTCCTCATAGTCGGTCTCGCTCAGCTTCAGGATCGCCTTGCCGACGGTCTGCGAGAGCCAGATCACCGCGCGCGTCTCGAGCTCCGGGGTCCACTGCACGCTGTCGACCAACCAGGGGGTCGCCACGCGCGTGAGTTCGGCGGCGGCGGCCGCATCGCAGTAGAACGTCGCCTTCGGGTGTCGCTGCAAGAAGGTTGCGGGGACGCCAAGGTCGACCTCCCCCTCCACCGCCCGACGCACGATCGCCGCCTTGTGTTCGCCGGTGGCCAGGATCGCGATCTCCCGGGCGGCGAGGATCGTCGCGACGCCCATCGTGAGCGCTTCATGCGGCACATGCCGCTCGCTGAAGAAGCCGCTCGCCGCATCGCGACGCGTGATCCGGTCGAGGTGGATGCGCCGCGTCCGGCTGTCGAGCCCCGAGCCCGGCTCATTGAAGCCGATGTGCCCTGTCTTGCCGATCCCGAGCAGCTGGAAGTCGATCCCCCCCGCCGCCTCGATCGCCGCCTCGAACGCCGCACAGTGTGCCTCGATAGCCGAACCGGTCAGGCGTCCGTCGAGCAGATGGACGTTCGCCGGGTCGATGTCGATCTGCGAGAAGAGGTGCGTCCACATGAAGCGGTGGTACGAGTGCGGACTCTCCGGATCCATCGGGAGATACTCGTCGAGATTGAAGGTCGCGACGCGGGCGAAGGAGAGCCCCTCCTCGCGATGGAGGCGGACGAGTTCGCGATAGACCCCGATCGGGGTGGAGCCGGTCGCGAGGCCGAGGACGGCGATCCGTCCCTCGGCATTCCGCGCGCGGATCACCGTGGCGATGCGATGGGCGACCTCGCGGGCGAGGTGGGCGTGGTCGGGAAGGATCCGTGTGGGGAGTCGTTCGGACATCGATCGGGGAGATGCGACGAGGCCCGCGCCCCCAGATGGGGACACGGGCCTCGTCCGTCAGGTCGAGTGAGGGTGCGACATCAGAGGGCGCACCCTCGAAGCGCTTACGCCGAGAAGCTGCTGCCGCAGCCGCAGCCGCCGGTGGCGTTCGGGTTCTTGAAGGTGAAGCCCGAGCCCTGCATCGAGGTCACATAGTCGATGATGACGCCGTTGAGGTACTGCATCGAGAAGGGATCGACGAAGACATTGAACCCGGTCTGCGCGAGGATCGTGTCATCCTCGGCCGGCTTGTCCTCGATGAGGAGGCTGTACTTGAAGCCCGAGCATCCGCCGGGCTGGACGCTCACGCGGAGCCCACCGACCTCAGGGGCGACATTCTCGGCGACCATGAACTTCGCCACCTCGGCCGCAGCGGCCGTGGTGATGGTGACCATGACCTCAGGGGCATTCATCGTGCTCATCGCGTTCCTCCGCGATCAAGGGTGGGGTCGCCGGGAGGCGACCAGACTGCGAACCATTGAAATATGCGCCCCGGAGAGGGAGCGAACAAGATTGTCAGGGGCTACTGACACTCCGAGCCGGGCCCGCACCGAGGGTCAGGGCGAGGTCGGCGACCGTGGTCCGGACCGGTCCGATCCGGGAGTTCTCGCGGGTGGGGTTCACTCGGTTGGTCAGGAGGATCACGAAGCGGTCATTCGCCGGATCGATCCAGAGGGAGGTCCCGGTGAACCCGGTGTGTCCGAAGGCGGGGCGCCGCATGAGCCGGCCGGCGGAGTTGGTCCCCGTCGGGGTCTCCCAGCCCAGAGCCCGGTTCGAGAACTCCGCGAACTGCACGCGGGTGAAGGCCTGGATGGTCCCAGGCTCGAAGAGGCGGACCCCATCGAGGGAGCCCCCGTTCAGGTACATCTGGGCAAAGCGGGTGAGGTCGGCGGCGGTGGAGAAGAGTCCGGCGTGCCCGGAGACGCCCCCCAACAGGAAGGCGTTCTCGTCATGGACCTCGCCCCGCACGAGTCGGCCACGCCACGGGTCGCGCTCGGTGGGGGCGGTGCGCGCGTGCAGGGCGGGGGGCGGGGTGTAGCGGGTGTCCCGCATCTGCAGCGGTCCGAAGACGTGGGTCGCGAGATAGGCGTCGAGCCGCTGGCCACTCACGCGCTCGACGATCAGCCCGAGGAGGATCGCGCCGAGGTCGGAGTAGACCATCTTCGCGCCCGGGGTGGTATCGAGCGGCGCGGCCAGGACGAGCGCGCGCGCCGAGTCGGCGCTGGCGGTGCGCTTCCAGAGTTGGATGAAGGGGGCAAGTCCCGAGGAATGGGTCAGGAGATGGCGCACCGTCACCAGCTCCTTGTGGCGCCCCTTCCACTCGGGGAGGTAGCGCTGCACCGGGGCATCGAGGATGATCTTCCCCTGCTCGCTCAGCTGCATCACCGCCGAGGTGAGTCCGACGACCTTGGTGAGGGAGGCGAGGTCCCAGAGCGTCTCGGTGGAGGGGGCAGGGGCGTCGGCGGCCCAGTCGATGCGGCCGGCGCTGACCTGTGCGAGGATCTGGGTCCCTGAGCCGATGACGGCGATCGCGCCGGGGGTCACGGAGTCGCGGACGGCGCGATCGAGGACCCGTTGGATGGAATCGGCGAGGGAGAGCGTCGCGGATGGCGTGGGGGTCGTGGGGGGGGCGGTCACGATCCCATCGCCGACGCGGAAGATTCCTGGGAGGGAGATCGGCGCGCGGCCGCGGAAGGGGATCCGTCCGGTGAGGGCCTGCACCACGGCACGCTCCATCGCGTCCCCGCGTCCGAAGGCGGCCACGTAGTGCCGGACCGAGGGGAACTCGCGGATCACATAGGGATTCGAGAAGGCGACGACGATCGTCGGCTGCACCCGTGCGATGGAATCGATCCAGCGGGCGGTCTGTTGACCGACGGCGAAGCGCCCCTCCCCCTCGATGGTGCGGATGAAGGTCGCGAGCACCACCCGCTCCCCCGGGCGTACGAGCGAATCGAGTCGGGCCCGCGAGGTGGTGGGATTGATCCGCACGATGCGGCTCTCGGGGAGCGCCGCGCGCAGGTCGGCGGCGAAGGTGCGGCCCGCGACGATGTCGTTCTCCCCGCCGAAGGTGAGGATGACCGTCCGGCCAGTGCGAGCGAGGGGGAGGAGGGTGGCGTCGTTCCGGAGCAGGGTGATCGCCTCATCGGCGATGCGCTGCGCGGTGCGGCGGTTGGCGGCCGACCCGACGATCTCGCGCAGCGAATCGAGGTCGACGATCGGGCGCTGGATCGCGCCGGTGCGGAGCTTGTACTCGAGGATGCGTCGCACCGAGGCGTCGATGCGCGCCGCGGTGAGATCCCCCCGCTCGATCGCGGCCGTGACGGCGTTGATCGCGGCGTTCACGTCAGCCGGCATGAGGAGGACATCGGCGCCCGCCCGCACCGCCTTCACCACGCTCTCGTCGAGCCCATAGCCTGCGCCGATCCCCCGCATGTCCATCGCGTCGGTGACGGCGAGCCCCACGAAGCCGAGGGTATCACGCAGCAACGACTGGAAGATCGCGGGGACGAGGGTCGCCGGCGTCGAATCCTTCGAGACGGCGGGGAGCGCGATGTGCGCGCTCATCACCGCGGCCACATTCGCGGCGATTGTCGCGCGAAAGGGACGGAGCTCGACGCTGTCCATCCGCGCCCGCGTCGCGCCGACGACCGGGAGGGCGAGATGCGAGTCGGTGTCGGTGTCACCATGCCCCGGGAAGTGCTTCACCGTCGCCATCACCGAGGCCGACTGTACCCCCTCCACGAAGGCGGCGCTCATCGACGAGACACGCTCAGGGTCCTCGCCGAATGACCGGACGTTGATCACCGGGTTTGCCGGATTGTT
>SXGQ01827345.1_pt1 | contig 17670 bp, 8 predicted proteins | sample 3178371 | NCBI WGS metagenome assembly SXGQ01 (sample SAMN11356859, study PRJNA531348) | freshwater metagenome | isolation source: freshwater sample F1-20 | place: China: Fuxian Lake, Yuxi | collected 2017-12-25 | reverse complement strand
TTAGTGACCTTCACGTTCTCAGAGGACCCAGGCACGACCTTCAATTGGGACGGCACGTCTGGGGATGTGACCTTTACAGGGGGAAGCTTAAGTGCCATCAGCGGATCTGGATTGACCCGAACAGCCACCTTCACGCCTACTGCGAACACCATTCTTTCAAACAGAACGATAGCCGTTACGTCATCTAGTTATTCTGACGCCCTAGGCAATGATGGTGGCTATGGCATCAGTCCCACATTCAGCATTGACAGCACCGTGCCCAAGGTCAGCACTTTCTCATGGTCAAGCCCCGGTGCTTTGAACAACTTCCTTAATGCGGGGGACACTCTGACCATTGTAATGAATGCCGACAAATCCGACATGACACTCATCACTGGCGGCAACTCACCCACCCTGGCACTCACCATCGGCAGCACTGTGGTTCAAGCTTCTTTCAATTCTTCCAGTGGTCCTTCAATCGTCTTTAGATACACCATCTTGGTGGGTCAAACGGATACGGATGGAATCAGCATCAATGCAAACGGCATCAACTACAACGGCGCCGTATTTCAGGACAGTTATGGCAATGTCATTTCAAACACTTTCACAGCTGTCAGTAACAATGCCAATTTTAAAGTGGATACAACACCCCCCACGTTGACCATCACGTCAAGCCGCAGCACGATGCTGGCGGGTCAAACTGCAATAATCACTTTCACCTTCAGTGAAGACCCCGGCAGCACCTTTGCATGGGATGGCACCACGGGCGACGTCAGTGTTTCAGGCGGCACCTTAAGTGCCATCAGCGGTACGGGTATCACGCGCACAGCTACGTTCACTCCCACCGCCAACACAGCCAGCGGCAATGCCAGCATCACGGTGGCGGCCAACAGCTACCAAGACTTGGCGGGCAACAATGGCACTGCTGGTACTACGCCAGCTATCAGCATTGACTTGGTGGCGCCGTCTGTCGCCATCACCTCGAATGTATCTGCCGTCAAGGTGGGCGGCACCGCCAACATCACCTTCACCTTCAGTGAAGACCCCGGTAGCAGTTTTGCATGGAACGGCACAACGGGCGATGTGGCCGTGACAGGCGGCACCTTGGGGGCTATCAGTGGTACAGGGCTGACACGCACCGCCGTGTTTACACCCACTGCCAATTTGGCGAATGGCAACGCCAGCATCACCGTCACGGCACTCAGCTATCAAGACACCGCAGGCAATTTGGGCACGGCGGGTACCACGCCTAGCCTCAGCATTGACACGGTGGCACCCACCGTCACAGGTCGAGCCAATTCAAATAACCTCATTGCTGGGCAAACCACCCGGGTTTATTTCACTTTCAGTGAAGACCCAGGGACCAGTTTCACGTGGGATGGCAGCGTTGGCGATTTGACTGTGACTGGCGCCGGCAACTTGGTCATTAGCACCATACCGGGCCAACAAGTGGGCGTGATGAGGGGCTTTGATTTCACACCACCTGCCAACGTCAATGCGGGTACGACCACCGTTTCCGTCAAGAATGTCAGCTATCAAGATGCTGCAGGCAATTTGGGTTCTGCCAGCGGAAATGTAACGATCCGCTACGACACCTTAGCGCCGACTGTGGTCATTACGTCCAACTTATCAACTGTGGGTATGGGTCAAACCGCCAACATCACCTTCACCTTCAGTGAAGACCCTGGCAGCACGTTTGCTTGGGATGGCACCACCGGGGACGTGGTGGTGACGCAAGGCACGCTCAGCGCCATTTCTGGTACCGGTCTCACTCGCACAGCGGTGTATACGCCCTTTGCAGACACAGCCTTGGTTGCTGCCAGCATCACTGTGACCGCCGGCAGCTACACCGATACCGCCGGTAATGCGGGCCTTGCAGGCGCCTCCCCCTCTCTGAGCGTCAACACCTTCAAAAACGCCATCTACTTGGACGACATTGCCAACAACATTGGCGGCTATGCCATTGAAGCCCCCAACACGGGCGCCTACTTTGGCTTTGCGGTGAGTTTGGCTGGAGACGTCAACGGCGACGGCTATGGCGATGTGGTGATGGGTGCTCCACTGAGCAACTTTACAGAAAGCAATGGCACCGTGAGATCTCAAAGTGGCGCAGCCGTTATTTACCAAGGCGGCCAAAACACAAGCAATGTCCCTACAGGGTACAGCGGCACGGGACAAGTGAATGGTCAGTACATGTACTACAACGTCACCAAAGGTTGGCTGGGATTTTCTGTGGCGGGTGTGGGTGACATGAACAAAGATGGCTTTGCAGATGTGCTAATTGGCATGCCGCAAGATGCCGCCAGCTCAAACCCAGGTGGCGCATTTTTAGTCTATGGCAAAGCCAATAACACCACAGGCAGCTTGGCCGAATACCAAAAAGACATCGTCGCGCTGGGCGCCACACCAGCCGCCCTCAGCATTACCAGCACCTTTGACACGGCAGGATTTTCTGTCAGCAGTGCGGGCGATGTGAATGGTGATGGTTGGAGTGACATGATCATCAGTGCACACTTTCAAGTGGTGTCGGGTTTGGCAGGTAACACTGGCAAAACTTATGTGGTTTATGGCAGTGCTTGGTTGTCAGACCAGCAGACCATTTCTCTGGGCAATGTGGGCGGCAGTGTGCCGGGCTTTGTGATTTCTGGCTGGCAAGCCGGCGAGGAAAGTGGCACTTCCGTCAGCAGCGCTGGCGACTTTAACGGCGATGGCAAAGCAGACATGCTGGTCAGCGCTTATTTCAATGACACCGCCGGCACCAATGCTGGCATGACCTATGTCGTGTTGGGTAAAAATGGCAACGCTGCAGTTGACCTTGAAAACATCAAGAACAACATCGGTGGCTTTGCTATTCGCGGCGAAAATGCCTCCGACTTCAGCGGCGTGTCGGTTAGCAGTGGCGGTGACATCAATGGCGATGGCTTGGGCGACATCATCATTGGCGCCATCATCGGTGGTTCGGCCAATGCCAACCCCTACAGCGGCAAAACCTATGTTGTTTTTGGCAGAAGCACCGCCAATGCCACCATCGACTTAGGTCAAGTAGCCGCGGGTGTAGGCGGTTTTGCCATTGTGTCAAGTACCGACGATGAACAAAGCGGCCACAGTGTGAGCAGCGCAGGTGACATCAATGGCGACGGCTTGGCCGACATTATTTTGGGCGCACCCTTTAAAGCGGAAGGTGGTGGCGCCAATACAGGCCACAGCTTTGTGGTGTATGGCAAGTCAAGCACCACGCAGGTGAATTTAACGGACATTGGCAACAACATTGGCGGCTTTGCCATCGTGGGTCAAGGTGCACAGGATTTAAGTGGCTACTCGGTAGGAGCTGCTGGGGATGTGAATGGCGACGGCTTGGCCGATTTGATTGTGGGTGCACACGGGTATGACGCAGCTCACAGTGGTGTTCAAACAGGTCGGTCTTACATCATCTTCGGCAGCAAGACGGGCGCATTTGCAGCCGGCAGTGCAGTTGACAATACAGGCACCAGCGCCAACGACACCCTCACCTCCACTGGCAGTCAAACATTGGCAGGTGGAAGTTTCTCCGCTGGCACTGGCAATGACACGTTTGTGGCCAGCGGTGCCGACGTTTTGTTAGGCGGCATGGGCAAGGACATTTTTACCGTCAACAGCAGCATGATCACGGCACTGCAAAACAACTATGGCGCTGGCGGCAACACCACGCAACTGGCCAAGATCGATGGCGGCGGCGGCATTGATACGCTGCGCATGGGCGGTACTGGCGGACTGAGTTTGGATTTCTCTCTGATCGGCAACGCTTCAGTTGGCAACATTGAAGGCGCCAGTCGGATCAACAGCATTGAACGCATTGATTTGCGAACGGATACGGCTGCCAACCAAATCACACTGCGAGTTGCAGATGTTTTGGACATGGCAGGTAGCAATTGGGCCAATTTGAGTACATTGAACACACTTGGCGCAGGTGGTTGGCAAAACGTCAGTACAGGTACATTGTTTAGCGCCTCTGGCGTGAATTACCATCAAGTGGCCATCGATGGCACCAGCAACGATCGCGTCAACACCAGTGGCTGGACTCTCCAGAGCGGTAAGGTGCGTGACGCCAACTCAATTGTCTACGACGTTTATTTGGCGACTTCCAATGCCCCAGCCATGATGTTGGTGCAAGAAAACATCGTGCGCTTCAGCGTTCCATGAAGACGCAGCCCACTACAGCGCTACTTCTTCAAAGGACGAAGAATTGACTTAAGGTGTTGCCCTTTGCATGGAAGCTTTCAAACTTGCATTCAATGTGTCAAGCGAGTCAGCATAATGCGCACGCGTGGTTTTGGACAAACCGTGTTTGGCATTGGCTTTTTCCAACGTAGCAACCAACTGACGCGCATTTTCACGCATGATGCTGCGCGCATCGGCTGGCCATGAGCCTGCGGGCTTCACCAGCACATCGGCCATGCGGCGCAATTGTTCACGCTGCAAACTGCGGCGCATGAGACTGGTCTCTTGACCTGCTTTGGCTTCAGCCCAAATAGCATCTTGAAGTGAGTCGTACACATCAGACAAGCCCAAAGTTTCTTTGGGGTCGTTCACCTTCATGCCCACTTCGGCCAAGCGGGTGGCCACGGCAGGGGAATAAACATGATCGAGAATGCCTTTTTGTACACCGGCCACCAAACGCGCCACAGAAGTTTGCATGCTGCCATCGGCTTCTGTTCGCTCGAATCGATCGGTGGCCAAACGGGCAATGAATTCTGGTTTGAATTTGAAACTGTCGGTCCCAAAGAAGTCTTTGGTAATAAGCGCCAATGCCTCTCTTTGCTGGACAGCACTTACCGGTTCAAACACCGCTTTTTTACTGCCTGCGCGCTCTCGGCGTATGTGCACACCGCCAATGTACTTGGCAGCCAAAGGCGCTACGCGGTTCAGTTGATTGAAGCCGCTTCGGAAACTCCGTGTGAGGCGTTCATAACTGTCACCCGTGGCCAAGTTCATGTTTTGCAAACGGTCCCACAACTCGCGAGAGAGTTTCATGCGAAGTTTGTAATAAGCCAATGGGTCGGCACCTAAGTCAAAACGGTTGACCAAGGGGTCTACCCCGCCCATGCTGCCAAAGCCTGCATCCTCATCGGAGTCAAATTGCAGTTCGGGTTGGCTGGCTTTGGCCAAAATTTGCGCCAGTCCTTGCGCCTCTTGGCCAGGTGGAAATTGTTTGTAACCAAACTCAATGGCCCAGTAGTCGTAGGCGCCCAAAGTGGACATGACGTACTCGCCCTGCTTCTCACCTTTGGGTGAAATGTTGTAAGGGTTGTAGTCCATGACAGACGATGTCACGCCGTTGATCTTGGTGAAGTTGGGATCTTGAATTTGTTTCAAGTCGTACACCGTGGAGGCGCGGAAATTGTGGCGCAGACCTAAGGTATGACCAACCTCATGCATCATGACGTCTTTGACATAGGCTTGCGCCAAGGCATCTGCTTGCGGACTGTCCAACTCCATGCCGCGAGCCTCTAGCAAATCAAGGGCGTAATTCAATTCTTGCGCAGAAGAATGTGCATGGTTGCACATTTCACCATCTGCGCCGTGAGCACCATGCACATGGCCCATGTCTTCAATGACCGCCCGACGTGCGCCTCGCGCAAAAACATCCGACATGCCAATGTCGGCATCTAAAATTTCGCCGGTTCGGGGGTCGGCTTGAGATGGGCCAATGGCAAAGCCCACATCGGCGCCCGTGAACCACCGCACGGATGCGTGCTTGGCGTCCATGTTGTTGAAGTCGTCTGTGGCTTGTTGTTGCTTCACCACCAAGGCGTTTTTAAAGCCCGCTTTTTCAAATGCTTTGTTCCATTCCAAAACACCTTCCGAAACCGACTTGCGGTATTTGTCTGGAATGTTTTTGTCAAGCCAAAAAACGATAGGCTCTTTGGGCTCGGACACTGCTGCAGCGGCATCTTTCTTTTCTAAGCGCCAGCGTTTGAGGAGATGTGTTTTAGGTTTGATGTTCAGGTCGGTGGTGTAGTCGGTGCGTGCCACTGTAAAGAAACCCACGCGCTCATCGGCAATGCGCGTTGGCATCGGCTCTGGCAGTGGCATGAGACTGTAATAGAAGGATACAAAAAGACTGCGAGGATCGGGCGTCGCGCGGGGAGGCGGCGTCATGGGCGCAGGGCCTGGCATGATGGGCGGCGCAGAAATTCTGGGCACTGAAAAGTGCACCTTGACTTCCAAGCCAGTGAGCTTGTCTGTGTTTTTGACGGCCGAGAAAGAAGTGTTGCGCGTATCAATGGCAAATGGCATTCTGAATGCCGCATCCAATCGTGTTTGATATCCAGGAATATCGGTGAACAGCAAACTGTTGGCTTCAATCAAAACCGATTTACTTTCGGGGTTGGGCTGCGTGAGCACAGCCGCGCTGGCCAACAAACTGTCCGAAAAAGATTCAGAGACAAACTGCGCTTGGGGTGTGCCCTCTTGTGCAAAGAACTGAGTGTTCTTGGCAATCAATTGAATTTGATTGCCTATTTTCTTAAATTCCACCAACCTAGAACTGCCCATTTGGCTGCCATACAGACCGCGTTCACCCACTGAATTGGAAATGTTGTATGAAAAGAAGAATGGCTTGTTGAGCTGACTGGGCAAAATTTCGAGCCAGATCTTGTCGTCTTTTTGGTGGAGCGTGAAATAGCCAGGGATGGCTTTGGCATCCCTCAAAAAGTCTTTCATAGGCCGCAAAGCGCCCGGAGCTGCGGGCGGCGTTCCTGGCGTAGCAGGGGCAGCACCTGATGCAGCGGGTGCGGCTGCAGGTGCAGTGGCGGGAGGGGTTTGAGCGTGAACAGCAGTCAAAGCCAAGAGGCTAATGCAAGCGGCTGTGAGGGTGGTCAATTTGTAGGAGGGTGTTGTGGACCTAGACATGCGAATTCCCCAATAAAATCTAATTTAATAATGGCGACCATTCTAAAGACCTGCGTATTCGGGTTATTACTAGGTTCAGCTTGAAGCAGGTTATTTGTCCTTGCATATTCCAAGAACAGGGTTTGCACGTCTTCCTCATAAGCCCACTAGCTTGGAAAATGTAGCTAATGACCGCACTCATTCTGATCAACCCTCATGCTGCTGGGGGACGGGCACGGCAACTTGTCAGCCCTGTTCAGGCATGGTGTCGCGAGCGGCCGGCTTATAAAGAACAGCCCCAAATTGCCGTCCCCGAAAGCATTGACAAAGCACTTGAGGTTCTTGCTCAACTGCCACCTCAAACACGCGTCGTGATCGTAGGAGGCGACGGCACTTTGAACCAAATGCTGCCAGGCTTGTTACGAGGCGCACATTCGGTTGGCTTATTGCCTTACGGCAGCGGCAACGATTGCGCCCGCGCATGGGGCTTGCATCGCATGTCATGGCAACAAGCTTTGGCCTATGCGCTTGAAGGCCAACTTAGCGCCATCGACATGGGGCGTGTTGTGCTGGACCAGAGTACAAGTTTTTATTTTCATTCAAGTTTGGCGGTTGGCTTTGATGCTTCGGTTGGCAACCGCGCGTTGGCAGGACCTAAATCACTAAGAGGTCTGCCCCGCTACTTGCTAGCCACTTTGCGTGAGTTGGTCCATTTGAATAACTGGTCCTTGAAAATTGAAATCAATGGTGAACCGGTCTTCGAGGGGCAAAGCTTGTTGGCGTCTTCTCTGAACACGTCTACTTACGGCGGCGGCATGCCTGCTGTGCCGCACGCCAAGATCGATGACGGCCAACTCAACTTGCTCATTGGCGGCACGTTCAACCGTTTGCAAACTCTGCTGATGCTGCCTCGCCTTTTGATTGGCAAACATCTGGGCCATTCGCGCATTCAGTGCCATGCCTTTTCAAATACCACCCTCCACTGCGCCACGTTGATACCCGTTGCAGCAGATGGCGAAACTCTGGGGTTTGCAAATCGCATCGAAGTTGAGTGCCTCCCTAAGTCACTTCAAGTTGTGAAACGTTAATTGGGGTCAGATCAACATTGATTTGCTTGGTTTCTTGAAGGGGGAGCGTTGCAAAGCAAGAGTGACTGTTCGCAGTCTGTGGGAACCTGCCCAATGCACCGTCCCGCAGCGAGCTCAGAAAAGCACAAAAAACTAATTCCCCCCAACCTTCACATTCCCAGTGAACCAACTAAACCCCGCCCCCAACACAACTCTCTCCAAAATATTCCGACTCGGTATTTCCATCCCCCCGCACACCTTAGAGACATAAGACGCATCAAAATGATCAAGCGCATCCAAGCCCATATTCATCCCCAACAAAGGCAACAAATACCCACCGCCTGTGAGCAATAACAAAGAAGGGGTTGCAATCGATCGAGCGAACTTAATCTCATCATGCATGGGCGCCAAAGCAAACGAACGCTGACAAGCAGGCTCATTGAATTGCGGCGTACTCGGATTGATGCTGTCGGCCATAGTGCGAGTCTGACTGGCACAACCCGTCAGACCTAGCCACAAAAGTACCCAAAATAAATATCGGAGATTCACTTGCGTTCCGGTTGAAATCCTGACTCACCCATTTGCCAAAGCATGAAGGCCTGAAACTCAGCTGTGCGTTGCATCGCCTGTTCAGCGCTAGATCCAGACCCATGACCCGCTTCATAGTCTAGGCGGAGCAACACAGGCTGAGCACCCTTTTGCGCACTTGCCAATTGAGAAGCAAATTTCAAACTCTGCCAAACATCCACACGGGAATCGTTCACGCCGTGCATCAGCATGGTGGCGGGATATTTCACGCCCTCTTTGACCGCGTGGTATGAACTGTTGCGCAAAAGTGCATGAAACTCAGGCTCCACTTTCACGGTGCCATATTCAGGAATATTGGCCACGCCATTGGCACGCTGCTCAGACCGAACCATGTCTAGCACGGGCACAGAAGGTACTGCCACAGCAAACAAATCGGGGCGTTCAGTGATGGCACGACCCACAAAAATGCCGCCCGCGCTGCCACCATAAATACCCAACTTCGCGGCATTGGTGTAGCCATTGGCAATCAGCCATTCGGCCGCAGCAATGCCATCCTTCCAAGTATTGAACTTGGTGGTCTTGTGGCCAGCTTCGTGCCACTGACTGCCCATAGCGCCACCGCCGCGCACATGAGCATAGACATAAATACCGCCGCGCTCCACCCACGCCATCACACCATTGCTTCGAGCTGGCTCTTCAGTCGTGCCATAAGCACCATAGCCATACAAAATAGTGGGGTTCTTGCCATTCAGAACTGCATCCTTGCGCATGATGATGGAGACCGGCACCCTCACCCCATCGTGGCTGGGCACCATCACTTCACGAGCTACTATTTCGGCGCGTTGAATGGGTTCTACAGGCGGCGCTAAGTTCAGACGAACAATCTGACTAGTATTGGAAGTGCTTGAAGTAGTTGGCGTATAGACATAGCGACGCAAAGCTTGTGTCCAACTGCTTACAGCCACAATCAAATCTGGATGATCGACACTGCCCACCACAGTGACATTGCCCTCTATTGGCAAGGACACTTTTTGAACATCGAGTTTGCTTGGACTTGAGCTTGAACCTGAACTCCCCACAGCATTGATTGAAGCCGCAGGCAAGCGCAGCAAGGCCGTGTTCACACCTTCTCTTCGCGTGACATTCAGAGCGTCTTGACTGACTGTCATAGCACGCAGCACACCTTCTGACTCTGGCAACAATGTTTCAGCCGTTTTCAAATCAAGCTGCATCAATTTGAGTTTCAAAATTTTGAAACGAGGCGCGTTGAGTGCGCTGCGCAAATAGACATTGCCATGCCCCATATCAACTTCGCGGATGTCGGCCGATTGATTGAAAACTTCGCGCCACTTGGCTTTGCCGTTCATCACGTCATCCATGTTGGCCACGTACATAGCCAAACGCCTGTCGACCCCAAAGTTCACCACCATGCCAGCCAATTCGGTGCCAGGCAACTCTTGCACATAGCCTGTCGCAAAGCTTGGCAACTTGAGTTCGGCATACATCGACGCATTGAAGATCAGCTTGTCTGGATTGGGCTGACTCAAATCCAAGTAATAACGCCCAGTGTCTGCAAATCGCTCTGTCGAGCGCATCGACTCAAAGCCTGGCCGCAAACGTGAAAAAAACAAACCCGATCCATTTTTACGCCAACTGGCTCCGGCAAATCGAACGCGATCGATCGGTGGCAAGAGCTGCTTGCCAGTAGCCACTTCAATCACATGCATGTGGCCAATTTCTGAACCTGATGCATGCATGCCGTAGGCCAGCAATTTGCCATCGGGAGAAGGATGGAAACTTTGAATGGCATGCGGTCTGCCTTTTTCTTTGGTCACGGCTTCTGGATCAATCAAAAGCCGCTCCTCACCTGCCACCCCATCGCGCCAAACCAGCTTGGCTTGAGATTGGCCCTGCTCGCGTTTCAAATAAAACCAGCGCCCCAATTCAGTTCTGGTGATGGCCGAAATCACAGTCCCGCCCACAGAATCTTTTTCCTTCAGAGACGCCATGATGGACGCTCTTCCGGGAATTTGCCTCAAAATGGATTCTGTTGCGTCAGCCTGCCCTTTCATCCACGTCATAACTGCTGGGTCTTTGACTTGTTCTAAAAATCTGTAAGGATCATTGACGGTCACACCCCAATAAACGTCTTGCACATTTTGTGCCGCCAATGGCGGGGGAATATCAATGCCGGCAAAGTGAAAAGCCTTGCTTGGTTGGGCAAAGACAGAAAAAGACAAGCAAAAACCGACAAAACAAAAATTGAGCTTTATAAATTTCATTATTTAGTGATTAGATTTGCAATAATTTGCATAATACCTGTTCTGTCTATTTTCAAATCCCAAATACTGGCTTGTAAAGCCACGTTCATTTGCGAAAATAAGAACTATTTAAATACATTTTTAAAAGTCCCATTCCATGAAAAGCTTATCCATCCATGACGCTTGGCGCGACCCTATTGGCATGATCCCGCGTCAGCCCGTCACGTGGATGGCGTTGGCTGCGCTGACCGCGCCAATCAGCGTTTGGGCCCAAGACAGCAGCGTTGGCGGTCAAACTGAAACCACCACTGCCCCACAAACCAGCGTCATCCAACGCGTTGAGATTGTGGGTCGTCAAGGATCTACCGAACTCAGACGTGCAGCCAGTGTGGCCAAACAGATCTATGGTCGCGAAGAACTCGATCGCTTTGGCGATACCAACGTGCTCGACGTGATGCGCCGGCTACCAGGGGTGAATGTCAGCTCGGGTGGCCCCCGCATGCGTGGCCTTGGTGCTGGGTACACTCAAATTCTCATCAATGGCGATCCCGCCCCTCAAGGCTTTAACCTAGACCAACTCAGCCCCTCCCAGATTGAGCGCATTGAAGTTCTGCGCGCCCCAACAGCAGATCAAAGTGCTCAAGCCGTGGCTGGCACGATCAATATCATTTTGAAAGAAGCCCCGCGCAGTTCACAAAAAAGCTTGCGCCTTGGTCTTAGCAACGGCCGCGACAGGCCCATGGCCAACATGAACTACTCGATCAGCGAATCGAAAGGTCCTTTCAACATGTCCGTGCCGGTATCCATCTTTGAATGGGATCGCCAAGTTCGCACCACCGTAGACCGTCAAATGGAGGGTACTGACGGAAAGTCCGCCTTATCTGAACAAATAGGCACAGGCACTAATTGGGGCTGGGGCTACAACATTGCCCCACGTTTTAACTTCAAGTTCAGCGACGAGCAAACACTTTCTGTTGCGACATTTTTCCAAAAAGGCTATTGGAACAACCGCACCGATTTTCTCAATCGGACCATTTCTGGCAACCCCGTTTTTGACGACAATTTCATCCAAGATGGTTATTGGGAAAATCGACGCGGCAATTTAACTTGGGTCAATCGCTTCAGCCCAGACCAACGCATTGAAATCAAAGCGGGCATTCAACAAGGACGGTCTGCTTTTGACTCTCGCAACCTACGCTCAGGCGCCTTGCAGCTCAATACAGTGGGTAGCAACCAAGACAATGCCATCACGCAGTCTGGTAAGTACAGTCACCTGCTGGGTAGCTCGCACTCATTGACTGCAGGCTGGGATCTAGAAAACAGAGATCGTCTTGAACGCCGAACCACCACCGATGCGGCTGGCACTGCGTTGTTGCCAAGCTTTGAAGGTCAGCCCTTTGAAGCGCAAGTTCGCAGGCAAGCCTTTTACATTCAAGACGAGTGGGAAATCTCTCCTCAGTGGCAGCTCTATTTGGGTTTGCGCAATGAGCGCATTCTTTCTGAAAGCGCCACCACAGCTTCACCAGTGCGCAATGAAAGCAGCGTGCTGTCGCCACTTGCCCATGTGACCTACAAATTCAACCCCAAAAGTCGCGACATGATCCGTGCTAGCTTGACACGAAGCTACAAAGCGCCAGGCCTCAACACATTGCTGGCCAGACCCCAAATCAACGGGGCATTCATCAACACCAACCTCACCAACACACCGCTGGCTCCCGATCGCATGGGCAACCCTGCCCTCACACCAGAACTCGCAACGGGCCTTGACATCGCTTATGAAAATTATTTAACCAATGACGGCATCTTCAGCGTTGGTATCTTTCACCGCAACCTTACCAATGTGGTGAGGAATGTGACTGAGTTGCGCACGGTGAGCTGGGCCAATGCACCGCGTTGGGTTTCGCAGCCCCAAAACTTCTCGGACGCTGTCACCAGTGGGCTTGAATTTGAGTTGCGGGGCCGCGCTTCCGATTTGTTGCCATCTTTGCTGGGCACTGCCAAGGCTCTGAATATTCGAACTTCTCTGAGCATTTACAACTCAAGCATTGCTGCTCTGAATGGACCCAACAATCGCTTGGACGGCCAACAACCCTGGTCTGCCAACTTTGGTTTTGATCAACGGATTGCGGGTTTGCCCTTGAGCGTTGGCGGCAACTTCAGCTACACGCCAGGCTATGACACACGCCAGACTGAAGACCAACTTCTCAAACGCTCGTCGGCTCGCAGCATCGACTTGTTTGCAATGATGTTCTTGAGTCCCACCATGTCGTTCAGAGCCGCTGCCAGCGCAGGCGTTCAACAATTTGGACCACCCAACGGGGTCAACTTCACCCAGTACGCCAACGGCGATTATTTGCGCTCCGATCGTTATGCCAAGCCGCAGCTAAACCTGTCCTTGGACATGCGCCTTTAAATAACTGGGGTCAGATCAAAGTCCGCCCAAACTAACCCACAAAAACGTATTCTCCAACGCCACCAAATTGGCACGCTGCTCGTTGTTGGCAGCGCCGCCATGCCCACCCTCTATGTTCTCGAAATAAAGAACATCGTGGCCCTGCTCTATCATCCGAGCTGCCATTTTTCGAGCATGCCCAGGATGAACACGATCGTCGCGTGTTGAGGTGGCAAACAGCACCTTGGGGTACTTCACGCCTTTTTTGACATTTTGATAAGGGCTGTAACGGCTGATGTAAGCCCACTCATCGGCTTTGTCGGGATTGCCATACTCCGCCATCCAACTGTTGCCAGCCAATAGCTTGTGATAGCGCTGCATATCCAGTAAGGGCACACTGCACACCACTGCGCCAAACAACTCTGGCCTCTGAACCATGACTGCGCCCACCAACAAGCCACCGTTGCTGCCGCCCATGATGCCTAAGTGTTGTGGCTTGGTGATGCCGGCTTTGATCAAATCCTCGGCCACCGCAGCAAAGTCGTCATAACTTTTTTGCTTGTTCTGCTTGACGGCGCTTTGATGCCAAGACGGACCAAACTCACCGCCACCGCGTATGTTGGCCACCACAAAAACACCGCCGCGCTGAAGCCAGGTGGTACCCCAACCACCGCTGTAAAAAGGTGTCATAGAAATTTGAAAGCCGCCATAACCGTACAACACGGTTGGGTTGGTGCCATCGTTTTTTGCGCCTTTGGGATACACCACAAAGTAAGGCACTTTGGTGCCGTCTTTTGAAGTGGCAAAACGTTGCTCTGTGCGCATGCCAGTGTTGTCAAAAAAAGTTGGATTGCGCTTGAGCAACTCGCGCTCGTCGCTGCCAGCCTTGGCCAAGAACAAACTTGCCGGCGTTAAAAAGTCGAGGTACGACATGCTGTAGTGGTTGGCCAGCGGATCATTTTTAACAAAAGGATCGTGCATGCCCGCTGCACCCAATGCGCCTGGAAATGGCGCTTTCACTTCGCGGCGTTGCCATTTGCCACCAAGGTATTGCAGCTCTTCAATGCGGCTAGCAACGTTGTCCATGATGTTGAGCAGCACAAAATCGCGCGTCAATGTAGGACCACCGCGCGATAAGGAGCGTGTTGACGAGGGCTCAAACAGCACCTCAAAGTTGCGCTCACCTTTCATCAAAGCATCAAATTGGATGGCCAGCAAACTTCCTGATTTGAAAGTTTTGTTTGCAGCTTTTAAATCGCTCTTGAGCAACAAGAACGCCCACTCACGCCGCCAAGAAAGTGTTGCGTCGCTGGGCTTGTCAATCTTGACCAGTTTGCCATTGATCAGCAGATTGATCTCGTTGTTGTAAAAGTCTGTCGATCGACCAAAAGTGATTCGCTCAAATCCAGGCGTTTTGTCAACGGTGGCAAACGCGGACACATCACTTTCTTTGCCTTCGTAAATGATCTCAGCTTGGGCCAGCGGCGTACCGCGTGTCCATCGCTTGATGATTCTGGCGTAGCCGCTTTGTGTCATGCTGCCGGGGCCAAAATCGGTGCCCACGTACAAGGTATTGATGTCCACCCAATCGAGCTGCGACTTGGCCTCTGGCAAGTTAAAACCATCTTTCACAAACTCTCGTTTGTCGATGTCAAACTCGCGCGATACTTTGGCGTCTGCACCGCCACGCGACAAGTAAATGAGACACCGGTTGTATTCAGGCGCTAGGCAGTCTGAGCCACCCCACACCCAGTTTTCTTTTTCAGCTTGCCCCAGTGCATCAAGGTCTAGGAGCACGTCCCATTTGGGCTCAGCTTTGCGGTATTCATCCAGCGTGGTGCGGCGCCAGAGACCGCGGGGGTTTTTGGCATCTCGCCAGTAGTTGTAAAAGTAATCGCCTCGACGTGTAATGCCTGGAATTTGATCTCGGTTGTTAAGCACACCCAGTACTTTGGCCTTGTTTTCTGCAAAAACCGGCGCTGCTTGCAGTTGCGCTGTCGACACCGAATTGCGCTCACGCACCCAAGCCAAGGCCTTTTCGCCCTGCACTTCTTCTAGCCATAAATGGGGATCAATGAGCGCTGAATTCACGGGTTGAGCCTTTACAAAAAATGCACACACAAGAGCGCCCACACCAACAGCAGAACGCAAGCAAAAAATCAAACATTTGGACATCGCCACAAACTTCTCCAAAAAAATAATTGGGGTCAGATCAACATTAATTTCCAATCAGTGAGGGTTGAAGGCAAGGGGGGCTGAACGATTTCTGGTACTCCAGTATGAGGAAGCCCCCCTTGCCTTCAACCCTCACTGATTGACCAAATTAATGTTGATCTGACCCCAATTATTCCGCAAAGGGCTTTTTCACTGAAATTGATATCATGGCGGCACTCAAAACCGAATTCCAATGGAGACCATCTTGAAATCTTTCCCTACCCGCCGCACACTGCTTCAAACCACATTGGCCACCGCCGGCCTTTGTTTGATCAGCCTGGTTGCCATGCCTGTTGCAGCCCAAACTTGGCCCACCAAACCCGTCAAAGTGGTTGTGCCTGCCCCAGCAGGCAGTTCCTTGGACGTCATTGTGCGCGGCATGAGCGAGACCTTGAGCAAACGGTGGGGACAGCCTTTGGTGGTTGACAACAAGCCAGGTGCAGGCGGCACCATTGGCATGGACTTGGTTGCCAAAGCCCCTGCAGATGGCTACACACTTGGCATTGGATTCAACGGCCCCATTGCTTTTGGACCCTTCATGTTCAAGAAAATGCCTTACGACCCTACCAAAGATTTATTGCCCATTGTGCTCACCTCTTCACAACCCAATGTGTTGGCGGTGCCGGCTGCACACCCTGCCAACAATTTGCGAGAGTTCATTGCATGGTCTAAAACTCAAGGCGACAAAGTGAGCTATGCCTCTGTCGGCCTTGGCAGCTCTTCTCACTTGTCAATGGAATTGCTCAAGGCCTCTGCAGGTTTTGAAGCCACGCACGTTCCGTTCAATGGCTCACCCCCCGCCGCTCTTTCTGTGGCACAAAATGAAACACAAGCATTGCTGGCTGTAGAGCCAGCATTGCTTTCCCTGGTTCAAGGCGGTCGCCTTAAATTGATTGCGGTGACCAGCCAACAACGGTTGCCCACCCGCCCCGATTTGCAAACCGTTGCCGAAGCTGGTTTTCCTGGCTTTGATGCATTGGCTTGGAACGGTATCTTCGCACCCGCCGGCACACCAGCGGATGTTGTAAATCGATTGAATGCCGACATCAATGCGGCCATGGCTGAGCCTGCATTTAGGCAAAGCATGATCAAACAAGGCTTGATTGTTGGTGGCGGCACGGCAGCCAGTTTCAAAACATTCATTGACAGCGAAACGCGCAAATGGGGCGCCATCATTACCAAGACTGGTATCAAACTTGATTAAATAAATTAATCAGGTGCACTGCTCCCAATACCACCCACCGCCTCAAACAGCGCCCGCAATCGATCGGCTTCCATGTTGCGGGTGATGAAAACAATGCGGCTTGTCTGGTCCTCACTGGGCCAGCGGTCGAGTGTGACGGGTGGATGGAAAACATGGCCCACGCCCTGCACGACAACTGGGCTGCCATCGACATTGACAATGCCCTTGACGCGCAACATGTCCTGACCCCGCAAGGAAATTAGCAACTCCACGGCCGCAGAAAAAGCGGCCCAAGTAAAAGGCTGATCGAAACGCAAGGACAGCGTGCGCACCGAAGGGTGATGCCGACCAGGCAGTCGGGCGCCCAAGTAGCCTGGCTCCTTGGCACCGCTGGATTCGCCATCGGCAGACGCATTGTCTTGAAGCTCACCCAAAAAACGCAGCGTATCGGCACTCGCCCGATTGCTTTGCAAACCCAGTCCCTTGAGCTCACGCGGGTGCACTTCACCCATAGGGCAACTTTGAATGTCGGCACGCGGGTTGATGCTGGCAATGTCCTGAGCCAGCGACGCCAGCGCTTGAGGCTCAGCCAAGTCAGCCTTGGTGATGAAGACGCGATCGGCCAGCGCCACCTGCTGTTGAAACTCTGGCTGGCGAGCCATCTGGTCTGGTGCGTTGATGGCGTCAACCAACGTGACCACCCCATCGAGCCGATAGTGAGCGCCCAGCATGGTGTCGCTCGACAGTGTCTGAATTACGGGGCCCGGATCGGCCAGGCCCGTCGTCTCGATAATGACGCGGTCAAAATCTGGAATGAGGCCGGCGCGTCGCTCACCAAAGAGCTCTCGCAGCGTGTCTTGCAAATCGGTGCGCACACTGCAACACAGGCAGCCGTTGGCCAGCAAGCTTACGTTCTCGGTCGACATCTTGACCAGATCGTTGTCGATCCCAATCTCACCCACCTCATTGATCACCACGGCCACCCTATCCATATCGGGGTGCCGTATGAGTTTGCTCACCAGGGTGGTCTTGCCAGCACCCAGAAAGCCGGTGATCAGGGTGACCGGAATCTTGCTGGCGAGCACATCACGTGCGCCCGCCGTTGCAAAGCCGTCAGACATTCATTTCGAGGATGTAAAGACCACCCGAGAACCGGTCGACGGTGTAAACCAATTT
>SXGQ01804821.1_pt1 | contig 17670 bp, 16 predicted proteins | sample 3178371 | NCBI WGS metagenome assembly SXGQ01 (sample SAMN11356859, study PRJNA531348) | freshwater metagenome | isolation source: freshwater sample F1-20 | place: China: Fuxian Lake, Yuxi | collected 2017-12-25 | reverse complement strand
TTGGACACATTATGAAAGTAGCACAAGAAATACGCGTTGGTAACGTCATCATGCAAGGCAAAGACCCCATGATCGTTTTGCGCACGGAATACAGCCGCGGCGGCCGCGGTGCTGCCACTGTTCGCATGAAGCTCAAGGCTTTGCTGAGCAACATGGGCACTGAGTCTGTGTTCAAGGCCGACGACAAAATGGACCAAGTGATCTTGGACCAAAAAGAATGCACCTACTCTTACTTTGCCGACCCCATGTATGTGTTCATGGACAATGATTTCAACCAATACGAAGTTGAATCAGAAAACATGGGCGACGCCATGAATTACCTTGAAGACGGCATGGCCGTTGAAGTGGTGTTCTACGACGGCAAGGCCATCTCTGTTGAATTGCCCACCAGCGTCGAACGCGAAATTACTTGGACTGAACCCGCCGTCAAAGGCGATACCTCTGGCAAGGTACTCAAGCCTGCCAAGATTGCCACTGGCTTTGAAGTGCCCGTACCCTTGTTTGTCAACCAAGGTGACAAGATTGAAATTGACACCCGCACCGGCGAATATCGCAAGCGTGTTTAAGACGTTGCACTGCGTTCTTGGCCATAGCCAAGCAAGACCTCTTCGGAGGTCTTTTTTTTGCTTGAAAAAAGTTCATATTGCCTCACAATGAACCCATGCAATCCACTCAAAACCTTCACAACAGCGAAGACACTGCCGATGCATACCGCTTGGCATTCAAAGACCCAGAGTTTTTGATTCGCCCTGAAACTCGAGGTATTCGATTCCAGCTTGAGTTACTCAAGCCCGATTTGATTCAGACCGAACATGGCATTGTCAATACGGTGGTGGTGTTTGGCAGCGCGCGTTTCAAAAGCTTAGAGCAAGCGCAAAGTCAACTTGCAAAGGTGCAGCTTGCGCATCCAGACTTGCCCCAAAGCGAGGCCATGCAACAGGCCCAACAAGACCTCCAAAATGCCAATTATTACGAAGCAGCCAGAGAACTGGCTTCATTGGTTTCTCATGGCTGCATGGCTTTAGCGCCATCCGAGCGCTTGACCATTTGCACAGGAGGTGGGCCTGGCATCATGGAAGCTGCCAACCGCGGCGCCTATGAAGCCGGTGCTGTTTCTGTGGCCTTGAACATCTCTTTGCCACACGAACAAGCACCCAACGCCTACATCACACCTGCATTGAGCTTTCAGTTTCATTATTTCGCTCTCAGAAAAATGCACTTTGCAATGCGTGCAAAAATTCTGATCGCATTTCCTGGAGGCTTTGGAACCTTGGATGAATTGTTTGAAATATTGACCTTGGTGCAAACACGCAAAGTGCAAACCACACCCGTTCTGCTTTACGGCTCAGACTATTGGAAAAAACTCATCAACTTCGAATGGATGCTTGAATCGGGCACCATTTCCAAACAAGACCTAGAGTGTTTCAAGTTTGTTGATTCACCTGAAGCGGCATGGCAAGAAATCAAGAAACTTTTGCCTTGCTAGGCGTGCTCAGCTGCTTGGCCGTTAGGGCGCAAACGCCACGCTTGAGGGGCACCGCCAGCCACCGCCAAGCCCATCATCCAAAAAATCAATGAAACGCCTACCACTGCGCCTGCAGCCCCAAACATCAGAGGCATCAAGACGCTTGAAGCGTTGATGGTCATGATTCGCAGGCCGAACGCCTCGCCCTGGCGGTGCTCGGGGGTAATTTGATGCAGGGTGCTCATCACCATTGGCTGTACCACACCCAAAACCACGCCCAAACAAACGGAGCAAATGCCCATGGCCAAAGCCGAATCAACCAAGGGATAAATGGCAAAGATCAAGCCTGTTCCAATCATGGCGCCAGTGAGCAACCTATACTCTTGTAGGCGCTTTGCAATCCAGGGCAAAAACACCCGTGTCAGGGCCGAAGCCACAGCAAACGATCCCAGAATGGTGCCCACCACCGATGCACTTAGACCGCGTTCGTGTCCTAAAACTGGCACCACAAAAGTATGCACATCCCAACAAGAAGCCAGCAGCCAGTTGACCAACAGCAAGCGCCGCATCATGGGCTCATGCAACAAATCCCAGACACGCGAATTAGCATGTTCAGGCAGTTGCGGCGCAATGGGTTTCTCGCGAATGTTGCGAATCCAAAGCCATGCCAAAAGCGGAAACAGAGTCAGCATGACAAACGTCGCTCGAAACCCATCGGCATCGGCTGGCATGGCACCTGCATGGTCAATCATCAATCCCGAAAAAAATGGACCGATAAAATTAGAAAATGCAGGGCCAATGGCCAACCAACTGAATGTTTCTTTGAGTTGATTGGTATCTGCAGCCATTCGACCAACGTGCCGTTGAAGCGCAATCACAGCTACGCCCGTAGCGCCACCTGTGGTGAGTGCTGCAACGCACAATACCGGGAAGGTGGGCCAAACAGCGGCCAGTCCTGCACCAACACAAGCCATCACCACACTGATCTTCACTGGCGGCTTCAAACCATGTCGATCTGTGAATCGTCCAGCTGGAATGGCCATGAAAACTTGCGTGACAGAAAACAGCGCCAACAAAACACCCACCGCCATGGTGCTATATCCCTGCTGCAGGGCCAAAAGTGGCGTGGCCAAACGCATGCCCGTCATACAAGCATGCAAAAAAATCTGACCTGTGATCAGTTTGGCGAGTTCACGATTCACGGGTTGTCGCTGTCAGTGGCATCCGCTTCGTTGGGCAACAATCCAGCGGCTTGTCCTTCTGGCAAAGCCTCTACTTGTCGCAAAGCGCGGTGCATCACATTGCTGCGAGTTTGGGCTTTGTCCAGTGTGTTCAAAACCGATTGCGTTTGCTCTTTCACTTTGGCCAACACATCGCCAAACTTGCCAAACTCTGTTTTGACAGCACCCAAAACTTGCCAAACTTCACTCGACCGTTTTTCAAGTGCCAAGGTTCTGAAACCCATCTGCAAAGAATTCAACATGGCCATGAGCGTGGTCGGGCCAGCCAACGTGACACGGTAATCGCGCTGCAAAGACTCAATCAATCCGGGTCTGCGCAGCACCTCTGCATACAAGCCCTCCGTGGGCAAGAACATGATGGCGAAGTCTGTGGTGTAAGGCGGCTCCACATATTTTTCGGTCATTGATTTGGCTTCCAATCGCACACGCGCTTCCAAGGCCTTGCTGCACAACTCGGCTTGAATGACATCGGCACGAGACTGTGCATCTAGCAAGCGCTCGTAGTCTTCATTGGGAAACTTGGCATCAATGGGCAACCAAACGGGCTCACCATCGTCTGACCGACCTGGCAAACGAATGGCAAAGTCGACTCGATTTTTGCTACCGGGGCGCGTGGCGTGCTGCGTTGCATACTGATCGGGCGCCATCACTTGCTCTAACAAAGAAGCCAGCTGCGCTTCGCCAAACATGCCGCGTGTTTTGACATTGGTGAGCAAATGTTTGAGGTCACCAACGCCTTGAGCCAGGGTGTTCATCTCTCCCAGGCCCTTGTGCACTTGCTCCAAGCGGTCTGCCACTTGCTTGAAGCTTTCGCCCAAGCGGGCTTGCAAAGTTGTTTGCAGTTTTTCGTCAACTGTTTGGCGCATCTCGTCCAGCTTGGCAGTGTTGCTTTGCTGAAGCTGGGCCAGTTGAGTTTCCAAGGTGCCGCGCATTTCTGTCAGGCGGCGTGCATTGGCTTCTGACAACTGCTGAACCTGCAAAGTGAGTGTGTCAGACAAGGTTTTTTGCAGCAGTGCCAGTTGCTGCGCAAAAGCATCCATTTGGCTGTTTTGGGTGCGCGTGGCTTCGGCGCTTTGTTGCACCAAACTTTGCTGAAAGGTGCCCAAAGTTTGAATGAGTTCTTGGCGCCCACCTCTGGCAGATTCACTGATGGCGTTGCGCAACTCGCGCTCTAAACGCTCATTGGCCGCCTGCAAATTGAGGGCCAATTGATTGACTTGATTGGCTTCTTCGGCTGTGCCAGAAACATTGCCCGTTTGTTTTCGCCACAAGGCCAAGACCAAGACCAGAACCAACAAGTTGGCAAGCAACAAAACCCATAAAAAAACTGAACTGTCCATCTTGAGCTTATTGGCCCGTCACTTGATTGAGCGGTGTGAGGGCCTTGCCCTTCGTTAAAAATTCAATGAGGTTGTCTGCCGCCAACTTGGCCATTGCCATGCGCGTTGGGATGGTTGCACTGGCAATATGGGGGGTAAGCACCACGTTGGGTACGGTGAGAAGCGCCGAATTGAGGGCAGGTTCGCCTTCAAAGACATCAAGGCCAGCAGCCGCAATTTGTTTGTTCTTCAAGGCCAAGGCCAATGCTGCATCGTCCACAATACCGCCGCGTGCAATATTGACCAGCGTGGCCGAAGGCTTCATGCAACTTAACTCTTTGGCACCAATGGTGTGATGCGATTCAGCGCTGTAAGGTACGACCAACATCACATGGTCGGCCGTGCGAAGCAGTTCTTCCTTGGCAACATAGGTGGCCTTGCAAGCTGCCTCAAGGTCAGCGCTCAAGCGGCTGCGGTTGTGATAGATCACTCGCATACCAAATCCATGCGCAGCTCGCTTGGCAATGCCTTGGCCAATTCGGCCCATGCCAATGATGCCAATGGTGCTGCCATGCACTTCAGCACCAGTAAACATGTCATAGCTCCACTTTGTCCACAAGCCCTTGCGCAAGTAGTGCTCACTCTCAGTGATGCGTCTTGCGGTGGCCATGAGCAATGCAAAGCCAAAGTCAGCGGTGGTTTCTGTCAACACATCGGGTGCGTTGGTGGCCAGGACACCTGCCGATGTCATGGCGGCAATGTCAAAGTTGTTGTAACCCACCGCCATGTTGGCCACAATTTGAAGCTGCGGATTGGCTTGGAGGAGAGCAGCATCAATGCGCTCGCTTCCAGAAGTGAGGGCACCCACCTTGCCTTGCATTTTTTGTTTCAAGACGTCAGGTGGCCAGACATCATCAGCCTGATTGCTCTCAACTTGAAAGTGCTGCGAAAGCATCTCAAGCACTTCCGGAAAAATAGCACGCGCTACCAAGATAGATTTTTGTGTCATGTTCGAAACCAAATGAACGTCATCACAATGAACAACGGAATTAATACGCACATGGACCAAGCCATGTAACCAAAGAAACTTGGCATCTTGATGCCACGGTCTTCAGCAATGGCTTTGACCATCAAATTGGGCGCGTTGCCAATGTAGCTGTTGGCGCCCATGAACACTGCGCCTGCCGAAATGGCCGCCAAAGTAGGCGCCAAGGTGGTCATCAATACCTGAGCATCGCCACCTGCGGTATTGAAAAATACCAAATAAGTGGGCGCGTTGTCGAGGAAAGAACTGAGCAGACCAGTGATCCAGAAATACATCATCACATTGGGTGAACCATCTGGGTTGGTCACAGCCGATACAACCGCACCAAACGGGCCATTGACGCCCGCCTTCAACATGGCAATCACAGGAATGATGGTTAAAAAGATGCCCGCAAACAGTTTGGCAACTTCTTGCATGGGGCCCCAGCCAAATTGATTGTCAGCATGCACTTGCGATGGCGTGAGCTTCAGAGAGATGAAGATGATCAGCAAAAGTCCTGCATCGCGAACCATGCCAGGCAAGCCCACTTCAGTGCCTGCCACATCAAAAACCACATCGGATTTCCAAAGACCGCTCATCAAGACCAAGGCCACCACACCTGCAAGAAGGGCAAAGTTGACTTTGCCGTCAAAGCCAATTTGACGTGAGTCTGGCGTGGGGTCAAACACCTGAATTTCTTCGCGCTTGTGGTAGTACCAAGAATCCAATACGAAAAAAATTACCAACAATGAGCCCATCAAAAAGAGTGATTCAGGGAAAATGTTTTTCAGTGTCCAGAAAAAATCAACACCCTTTAAAAAACCCAAGAACAAAGGGGGATCGCCCAATGGGGTCAGTGAGCCCCCCGCGTTAGATACGATGAAGATAAAAAACACAACCACATGGGCCACATGCTTGCGGTTGTCGTTGGCCCTGATCAGGGGGCGAATCATGAGCATGGAAGCGCCGGTGGTGCCCATGAAGCTGGCCAAAAATGCACCAATGGCCAAGATGGCCGTGTTGAGGCCTGGGCTGCCATGCAAATTGCCACGAATAAAAATTCCGCCAGACACTGTGTACAAGGCTGTGAGGAGAACAATGAACGGAATGTATTCAGCAAACAGCGCATGAACCAAATTCGCGCCTGCCACATTGGCGCCAAACATGACGGCAAATGGAATAAAGAACGCCAAGGACCAAGCCGCCACCACCTTGCCGTAATGGTGGTGCCAAAAATGCGGCGTTAAAAGTGGCATGAGGGCAATGCACAGCAAGATGCCCGCAAATGGAACGCCCCATACAGCAGTGAGTTGAGCGCCATCAAAATCAGCTGCCAAAGCCGCACTAGGTACGCCCAAACAACTCAAAAGTAGGGCCAGCATGAGCCAGGGTGAAAACACAGATTTCATGTCACATCACTTTCTTCAATCAATTCAAGCAAACATCCAATGACACACGATCAGGGGTTGGGCGTGATTTCAAAAACTTGGGCCAGATAGGCCAAATACTTCTCGTCGTCGCACATGCCCTTGCCTGGGGAGTCCGACAACTTGGCAACCGGTTGATCGTTGCAGCGGGTCATTTTGATCACAATTTGAAGAGGCTCATAGCCCAGATCGTTGGTCAAATTGGTTCCAATGCCAAAAGCCAGCATACACCGTCCATTGAACTGCCTGAACAGCTCAATGGTTTTTGGCACAGTCAGGCCATCACTGAAAATCAGGGTTTTGGTCAGTGGATCGACCCGGTGAGTGCGGTAATGCGCAATCATGCGCTCGCCCCAAATAAAGGGATCCCCGCTGTCATGGCGAGCGCCATCAAACAGCTTGCAGAAGTACATGTCAAAGTCGCGCAAAAAGGCGTTGAATCCATACACATCGCTCAGAGCGATGCCCAGGTCGCCCCGGTATTCGCGCGCCCACGACTCAAATGCAAAAACTTGACTGTCTCTCAACCGAGGCCCCAAGGCTTGGCAAGCCTGTAAATATTCGTGAGCCATGGTGCCTAGGGGCGTGAGTCCCAGGGTGTAGGCAAAGTAGACATTGCTGGTACCCGCAAACTGACCCGCTTGACCAAAACCCAAGCGTCCGGTGAGAACTCTCAAGACCTCTTCATGCCAAGCCCTAGAGAAGCGACGACGCGTGCCGTAGTCGGCAATTTTGAGCGCCCGCAAGTCATCGATTTGCAATTGCTTGATTTTGGTATCGAGTCGCTGCCTGCCTTCGATCAAATCGGGCAAGCGTTGGGTGTTTCTGAAATAAACCTCATTGACGATGGCCAATACCGGAATTTCAAACAAGATGGTGTGTAGCCAAGGGCCTTGAATGACGATGTCAATCTCACCCGTCAAACTGGGCGTGACTTGGATGTATTTTTCGTTGAGCCTGAACAAGCCCAAAAAGTCGACAAAATCGCTTTTGATAAATCGCAGGGTGCGCAGGTAAGCCAGTTCGTCCTCTTTGAAATGCAAGCTGCACAGCGATTTGATTTCGTTGCGAATTTCATCGACATAAGGCGCAAGCTCTACGCCGGGGTTGCGGCAACGAAACCGATATTCCACTTGTGCACCCGGAAACTGGTGCAAGACCACCTGCATCATGGTGAACTTGTAGAGGTCGGTATCCAGCAAACTGGTAATGATCATGTCGCAAATTGAGGCATAGAACAGAGGTGTTAGAAGTGTACGTGAAGCCGCGTACTTTCTCAGTCAAGGGATATCAGGATAAACGTGATGAAAGGAGGAATAGCGATGGCCACCAAACTAGCGGACAAGCAGCGCAAAACCAGCAGACAAGCAGCCAATAGCATCAATCCTGAAGGCTGCCACCTGCCAGTGTCAGCACCTGGTCTGCCATGTCAGCCAGCGTCTGATTTTGCTCTGCCACCAGCATCGTCAAGCCCTGCTGCTTAAGACGCTCTAGCGCGCGGGCCATGGCTTGAACCAAGACTGGCGCAATGCCCTCACAAGGCTCGTCCAAAATCAACAAATGGGCTTGGGTCATCAAGGTTCGACCCATTGACAGCATTTGTTGTTCCCCCCCGCTCATTTGCGACGCAGGTCGGTTAAGCATGCCCGCCAGTGCCGGAAAGAGGTCCAAGACATCAGACAGCTGCAGTCCCGCCTGGCCATTGGGAAGCTTGCGCTGTAATCGAGGGATGGCAATTTCCAGGTTTTGCTTCACCGTCAATGCCGAAAACAGTCGGCGGTCTTCAGGCACATAGCCCAAGCCTTTTTGCGATCGTTCATAAGGGGACAAAGCATGAAGTGCTTCGCCCTGCCAAAAAATCTGGCCCGTGGCTTGCGGCATCAAACCCATGATGGTTTTGAGCAAACTCGACTTGCCTGCGCCATTCAAACCACGAATCAGCAACAAGTTTCCACTTTTCACGGCCAAGCTGACATTGAACAAAACTTGCGCTTGGCCATAACTGGCATTGACATTTTGCAACTCAAGCATGCTCAGCCCCCACTTTGAAGGAAAAGCTTTGCCCCAAATATCGCTGCCGAACCACATCATTGGCCGCAACCTCTTGCGCTGTGCCTTGAGCCACCAATTGACCATCAATCAAAACCAAAACCCGATCGGCCACGCCAAACACGGCATCCATGTTGTGCTCGGTGTACAAAACTGTGGTGCCCGCGTCGGTCATCCGCTTCACGCGGTCCATCATGTCTGACCTTTCCTCTGGTGAGAGCCCCGCAGCAGGCTCATCGAGCAACATCAAACCCTCACTCGGGCTTGGCAAACCCGCCATGGCCATGGCCAGCTCTAAGCGTTTTTTGCCGCCATAAGAAAGGCGGTCTGCTGGGGAGTGAAGCATGTCTTGTCCCAAGTCACTCAGCCCAGCCTGGTCAATCCAATGCATGGCTTCGTCCAGCAAACAGTCGCTCAAGACATCGCGCATTGAAACCCCTCGTTTTGCCTTCAAAACCAACTGCATGTTTTGCAGCACGCTAAGCGCTTCAAACACTTGCGCCACTTGAAAGGTTCGCGCTACACCCAAGCCTGTTCGATGCGCCACCGACACTGGTTGCAAATCGTGACCGCGCCAAACCACATGTCCCGCAGCCGCTTTTTGCTGGCCTGCCAAACAAGCAAAGCAAGTGGATTTGCCAGCACCATTGGGCCCAATGAGTGCCACACACTCACCTGCATTCAATTCAAAATCAATGCCTTTGAGGGCTTGAAAGCCACCGTAGTTTTGCTGAAGGCCTTGAACACTCAAAACTGGCTTCATAGCGCTCTTCCGTCTGACATTTTTTTAGCTCTGCGAAGACCCAGCATGCCCTCAGGTGCAAAGACCATCAGGAGCATGATGAGAAAACCCAAACTGCCACGCCAGTATTCAAAGTGACGCCCTATTTCAGAGCCCAAGCCCACCAAAAAGACGCTGCCAGCCAGTGCGCCCCAAAGGTGATGAACGCCCCCCAACAAAACAACCATCAAGGCATCGACTGAATTCGAAATAGAAGCTGCAGAGGGAAACACTGCGCCTTTGCTAATGGCCCACAAACTGCCCGACAAGCCCGCCAAGCAGGCGCTCACCAAAAAAACGCGCAGGTTCAATTGAGGCACATTCAAGGCACTGGCTTGTGCGCGCAGAGGCGCATCGCGCCCCGCCTGCAAGGCTGCGCCAAAGCTGGAGCGAACCAAACGAGAGAACCCATACAGAGACACAAAGCACAAGAGGACTAAGGCAACTTGAAATTGCCAGCGCGGCATGGCATTGAAAAATTGCAAACCGATTAGACCATTGTCGCCACCGGTGAGTGACACCCATTGGCTGGCACTGGCCCAAACCATTTGTGCAAACGCCAGTGACAACATGGCCAAATAAACGCCAGCACTGCGCAACAACAATTGACCCATAAACAGTGCGGCCACTGTGGCCACCAAAGAGCCCGTTAAGGCGGCTGTCAGCGCATTGAACTGCCATTGCAAATGACTTAAAGCTGCAGCATAGGCACCCAAGCCAAAGTAAGCCGCATGACCAAAACTCACCCAGCCCGACAAGGCCATCATGCACTGCAAACTCAATCCAAACAGCATCATAATGAGCACATCCTCCAAGACGCGTTGAGAATAGTCATTGACCACCAAAAGACTCAGTGCACAGCCCGCCAAAACCATCCAGCCTGTCCATTGAAAAATACGATGCGCACTTCCCAAATGAAAAGGCATTACCTTTTCGCGGGGTGCTGCACCAGGCAGCTCACCCATCAAGCCTTGCGGCCTAATAGCCAGCACCAAAGCCATGGTGAGAAATACCAAGATCAAGGTGGCCTCTGGAAAAAAATGAATGCCAAAGGCATGGACACAGCCAATCAAAATGGCCGCATAAAAAGCGCCAGCAATGCTACCCAGACCGCCCATGACCACCACCACAAAGGTTTCGACCACCATTTGCAAATCCATTTGCAAATGGGCAGGCATTCTGGGCAATTGCAATGCACCCGCCAGGCCTGCCAGGCCACAACCCAAAACCACCACACTCAACATGATCGGCGCTGGGTTGACACCCAAGGCATCTAGCATGTCGCGATCTTGTGTTGCCGCTCGCACGCGTTGGCCCCAGTTGGTTCGAGTGAGCAACAAATGCAGCAGGCCCCACACAACCGGCCCCAAACACAGGGTCAAAATTTGCCATTGCGGAAAAAAGTCTTCGCCTAATTGAACCGCACCCTTCAAGCCCGGAAAGCGCGGCGCAAAAACCTCACCCGGCCCTAGCAACCAAAGCAAGACATCGTGAATGACCAAGCTCAGCCCAAAGGTAGCGACCAGTGGGTAGAGGGGCGGCGAATGGCGCAAGGGTCTGAAAAGAAAGATTTCAGTCAAAGCACCGAGCAGTGCTGCAGCAACAGCGCCAAGCACCATGGCCAAGAGGTACAAAGCGGCATGCTCAGACCAACCAGGCTGCCATTGGGTGACCAGGGTGCCCGCCAGCAACGCACCCAACATGTAAAAACTGCCGTGGGCAAAATTGACAATGCGGGTGACGCCAAACACCAGCGTCAAGCCCGCAGCCATGATGAACAAGGTGCTTGCGTGGCTCAGGCCATTCAAGCACTGAATCAGCCAAAAACTCATTCAATCCAATGTGTGAAGGTGCTGGGGTCAATGCGCGTGGTTTTGAAGGTGTTGACCAAGGCAGCCTCGTCGGCATAGCCCAAGGACATGCCACATACCATCATTTCGTTGTCACCGGCGCCCACGTGCTTGTAAATAATTTTTGAGAAATTGTTCCAAGCGGCTTGCGGGCAAGTGTGCAAACCCCTTGCTCTGGCCGCCACCATCACACTTTGCAAGAACATGCCGTAGTCGAGCAAACTGCCGCGGCCCATGACCTTGTCAATGGTGAAAATCAAACCCACTGGCGCGCCAAAGAAACGGAAATTTTGCTGCTGCTGTAAATGCATTTTTTCTTTCTCGCCCTTGGCAATGCCCAGCACGCCGTACAAGCCAAATCCGCACTCACGACGGCGGTCAATGTAGGGGCTGACCCACTGGCTAGGGTAGTAATCGTATTCTTCTGCATGGTCGGCCGCCAGGGCTGGGTTGGCCGCCATGGCATTGTGGGCATCGCAAACTTCATTCACCAATTTGTCTTTGGCAGCGCCTTGCAACACATACACTTTCCAGGGCTGTGTGTTGGTGCCACTGGGCGCCCGTGCAGCCACTTGAAGCAAATCTTCGAGCACCATTTTTTCGACGGGCTTATTCAAAAAAGCGCGCGCTGAAAAACGGCTCAAGATGGCGGCGTCGACGCTGTTGCCGTCGGCCACCTGCGTGCTAACTTGGGATGTACTGAGTTCTTTCATGAGAGGGTCTCCAAAACTTGAATAAATTGAGTGGGCAAGGGCTGAGGGCGTCGCGTGAGCTTGTTCACATAAACATGCACAAAGTGCCCGCGTGCTGCGGTAAGTGCTTCGCCTTGAGCAAACAAGCCCACCTCGTAGCGAACACTTGAGCTGCCGCGATGCGCCACCCGAATGCCCGCTTCAATGGTTTGTGGAAAAGCCAAAGGCGCAAAATAATTGCACTGCGTTTCCACCACCAGACCAATGGTCTCACCGTTGTGAATGTCCAGCACACCTTGTTCAATGAGGTGCGCATTAACCGCTGTGTCAAACCAGCTGTAATAAACGACATTGTTGACATGGCCATACACATCGTTGTCCATCCAACGGGTGGTAATGGGGCGAAAGGCACGATAAGCACTGCGCGGCAAAGCCTCTGGCTTGGCGGCAGCAACTTGGGGCTGAGAATCTACTGAAGTCATAAGCCCCGATTTTGCCAGTGAAGCCAGTGCATATGTGCCAGGCGCCAAGTATTCATTTGCACGGCAACGGTCGTTTCTAAATCTCGGCCATAGCCACCGCCCATGCAAATGATCATTGGCAAATGATGGGCCTTGGCCCAGTCAAACACTTTTTGGTCCCTGGCTTGCATGCCCGCTTCAGTGAGTTTGAGGCGGCCCAGTCGGTCGCCTTCATGCGCATCGGCGCCTGCCAAGTAAATCAAAAACTCAGGCTGAACACGCTGCAGGACGGTCTCAAGCGCACCGTCCAAGGCTTCCATATAGGGCTCATCGGTACAGCCATCCGGCAAGCCCACGTCCAAATCACTTTCGACCTTTCGAAAGGGAAAGTTCTTTTCACCATGCACAGACAGCGTGAAAACACTGGGATCATTGGCAAAAATACTGGCAGTGCCGTTGCCCTGGTGCACATCCAGATCGACCACCAGCACCTGCAGGGTTCTTTTGGTCTGCCTGAAATGCTCCATTTGACAGACCCGAGCCGCCACTGCAATGTCGTTGAAGACGCAGAAGCCACCGCCTTGATTGGCACTTGCGTGATGGGTGCCGCCTGCCAAATTACCGGCAATGCCCTCCAAAGCCGCCGCCCTCACTGCTGCAATGGAGGCCCCAGCGGAGCGCAATGAGCGCTCGGCCATGGCCAGCGACCAGGGGAAACCAATTTCGCGCAAAGCCTGCTGGCTGAGGGTGCCCTCTTGAACAGCTCTGACATAGTCAGGATCGTGAACCAGCGCCAGTTCGCCCAGAGTGGCCGCGGGCGCCTCCAACATATTCACTCCGCCAAGCTCGGTGGCAACCCTATTCCGAAGCATGCTGTACTTGGCCATAGGAAAGCGATGCCCCTCTGGCAATGGCAACACAAAGTGATCCGAGTAGAAGGCTTTCATGTCTGAATTGTGACGCTTTCAAGCCCTTGTCCATTTCTAGAACGCCGACTCTAAAATGCTGCAATGCAACAAAAAGTGCTTGTAATTGGCTTGAGAGTCCCTAAAATTCAACCCATGCTGCACTGCAACAAGATGTTAGGCCTAGCGACAAGCAAAGCCGGTTCAGAGCAGTCCTGTGAAACCTTTTTTAAATCAATGGAGAAATCATGATGACTACAGAACAAATCGTTGCATCCCACAAAGCCAATGTCGAAACCCTCTTCGGTTTGACATCCAAAGCCTTCGAAGGCATGGAAAAATTGGTCGAGTTGAACTTGACAGCCACCAAAGCCGCCTTGAGCGAGTCTGCACAAAGCACCAAAGCTGCTTTGAGCGTGAAAGATGCTCAAGAATTGATGGCTTTGCAAGCCAACCTGTTTCAGCCTTTGGCCGAGAAAACAGCTGCTTACAGCCGTCACCTCTATGACATCGCTTCTGGTACTTCTAACGAATTCACCAAGGCTTTGGAAGCCCAAACAGCGGCTGCTCAAAAGCAGTTTGCCAACTTGGTTGACTCCGCTACTTCCAACGCACCTGCTGGCACAGAGACAGCCGTTGCCGTGATGAAAAGCGCTGTGAACGCTGCCAACACCGCTTATGAATCCGTTCAAAAAGCTGTGAAACAAGCCACTGACATGGCTGAAGCCAACATGGCTGCTGTGACCAACACAGCCGTTGCCACTGCAAAGACTGCTTCTAAAAAGCGTTAATGAGTCCAACCTGAATCAGGCCAGAGTTCATCTGGCTTGAGCCAGACAAAAAAGCCGGTTTGAAAACCGGCTTTTTTTCGTTCAAACAAAGACGATCATGGCTTCATGGCATAGCCGCTGAGCACTTCTTTCAGCCTTGGCAGGGCTTTGAGCATGGCTTCCCTGCCCGCTTCAATTGATTTGCGTCTGGCTGCAAAGTCGGCACTCTTCACACCCATCAAGGCGGGCTTGACCACCACGTCGGCATCTTTCAACAAAACAGTGTTCAAGCTTTTGCCCATGATGTTGAAGGTCTGCATCAAGATTTGAAATGTGTCAGATGCAGGACTGCCTTCAGGGTCGGTGGAGATATCGACCGCAATGACCACATTGGCACCCATGTCACGTGCCTGCCTCACAGGCACCGGTGAGACCAAGCCACCATCGACATACTCTCGAGTGCCAATTTTGACGGGTTGAAAAACAGCTGGCACCGCACTAGAGGCCCTCACAGCCGAACCCGTGTTGCCTCTTCTAAAAAGCACTGGCTCGCCACTGTGCAAATCGGTGGCCACAATGCCCAAGGGCATCTTCATTTGCTCAATCAAACGATTGCCAACCTGGGTGTTGACATACCGCGCCAAGGCCTCGCCTCTGAGAGCACCTCGATTCAAAATGGGCATCATCCAGTCTGTAATTTCTGCCTCTTCCATGGTCTCGGCCACGCGTCTCAATTGGGTGCTGTTTTTACCACTGGCGTACATGGCTGCAACCAAGCTGCCTGCAGAAGTGCCCACCACCAAGTCGGGTTGAATGCCCGCCTCTTCTAGAACTTGAATGACCCCCACATGCGCAAATCCTCGCGCAGCACCGCCCCCCAAAGCCAAGCCCAAATTCAGAACCTTTAAAGGGGGTGGTGCAGGAGGTAAAGCGATAGGCGCAACCGTGCCTGACCCAGCCGTGGGCGTCTCCACAGCTCCAGGTGTTTTGATCACTTGGGTGTCTGGCGCTTTGACGCTGGCACAGCCCGTTAAAACAAGAACGCCGATCAAACTCATGCGGCAAAGACTGATTCTGAGCACATCTCGCCAAACAGGGCTTGACCTCAAGGGCCACAACTTCACTTGCATAATGTTGAATCTAAATTGAACTACTTTGATTGTCATGGAACACCTTCAACAAACCACTCTCAAGCGCTGGCCAAAGGGGTTCATTGCGATGGGCGCTTTGTTGGCGGCCTTGTCGGTCATTGCGTCAGCTTACGCAGCGCATGCCAACAGTTTAAACGGCAGTTCGCCGCTCATGGTTCAAGCCAGCTTGAACTTGATGCAATTTCATTCGATTGGTCTCATTTTGGTGGGCATCCTTGGACAGTCAAGGCCAAATGAAAAACGCCTGCAGTTTGCAGGCGCATTCTTTTTGCTGGGCTGCTTGCTCTTTTCAATCAACATCTTGCTGCGCGCTTGGCACGACATCCAAACTTTCAAAGCCTTGGTGCCATGGGGTGGCACCAGTTTTATTCTAGGATGGTTGGCCTTGACTTTGGCTTATCTACGCAAGAGTTAGATGAGGGCGTCTGAACTTAGGCTGCCACCGGCGTCCGAATGAGGTGGTCAAAAGCACTGAGCGCTGCTTTCGCACCCTCACCCGCAGCAATCACAATTTGCTTGAATGGCACCGTGGTGCAATCGCCAGCGGCAAACACACCCGGCAAATTGGTATGACCCTTGGCATCCACCACAATTTCACCAAACTTGGACAGCTCGAGGGTGCCCTTTAAAAACTCGGTGTTGGGTATCAAGCCAATCTGAACAAACACTCCTTCTAAGGCCACATGGTGCTCTTCACCTGAGGTGCGGTCTTTGAATCGAATGCCATTGACCACGCTGCCGTCTCCCGTAATTTCGGTGGTTTGGGCGTTGGTGTGAATGGTCACGTTGTTCAAGCTTTTGAGTTTATTCACCAGCACTGCATCGGCTTTGAGTTGGTCGGCAAACTCAATGACCGTGACATGCGCCACGATGCCCGCCAAGTCAATGGCGGCTTCAACACCAGAGTTGCCACCCCCAATGACAGCTGTTCGCTTACCTTTGAACAAAGGACCATCGCAATGCGGGCAGTAAGCCACACCTTTGTTTTTGTAGGTTTGCTCTCCCGGCACGTTCACATTGCGCCAGCGTGCACCAGTTGACAAGATCACGCTGCGCGCATTCAACACACCGCCGTTTTCCATCTGCACTCGGATCAGCCCGCCTGGCTCTGTGGCCGGAATCACTTTGGCTGCCTTTTGCAAATTCATGATGTCAACACCGTAGTGACGAACCTGGGCTTCCATGGCGGCGCCAAATTTGGGGCCGTCCGTTTCCAACACGGAGATGTAGTTTTCAATGGCCATGGTGTCATTCACCTGACCGCCAAAACGCTCAGCTGCAATGCCCACCCGAATACCTTTGCGCGCTGCATACACTGCAGCCGCGGCGCCAGCAGGACCACCGCCCACAATCAACACATCAAAGTCTTCTTTGGCGTTGATCTTGGCAGCATCGCGATGAGCAGCCCCTGTGTCGATCTTGGCCACAATTTCTTCTACCGACATGCGGCCAGAGCCAAATACTTTGCCATTCAAAAACACCATGGGCACTGCCATGATTTCGCGCTCGGTCACTTCTTGTTGGAACGCACCGCCTTCAATGACCACCGTTTTCACTTTGGGATTGAAGATGGCCATGAGCGACAAAGCCTGCACCACATCAGGACAGTTGTGGCAAGACAAGGACATGTAGACCTCGAAGTTGAAGTCGCCATCGAGTGCCTTGATGGCATCGATGACATCGGCTTCTACTTTGGGCGGGTGACCCCCCGTCCAAAGCAAAGCCAATACCAAGGATGTGAACTCGTGACCCAAAGGCAAGCCTGCAAAGCAAACACCTTGCGTCTCACCTTCGCGCACCACGAGAAAAGAAGGGCTGCGCGCATCGGCGCCTGAAGTGTCCAGGCTCACCTTGTCAGACAAACCCACAATGGTCTCAAGCAAACTGCGCATCTCCAGGCCGGTCTCGCTATCGTCCAAAGTGGCTATCAAGCGAATGGGGCTTCTGAGCATGCCCAAGTAAGTTTGCAATTGAGATTTGAGGGTGTCGTCTAACATGGTTTTCTCCCGACGCGATGCGCCGATTTGTTTTAAAAAATTAGATCTTGCCGACCAAATCCAAGGAAGGTGTCAATGTCTTGGCGCCTTCTTTCCACTTGGCGGGGCAAACTTGACCTGGGTTGGCGGCTGTGTATTGCGCTGCTGTCAACTTGCGCAATGTTTCAGACACGTCACGTGCAATTTCGTTGGAATGCACTTCCATGGTCTTGATGATGCCTTCAGGGTTGATGATGAAGGTACCGCGCAAAGCCAAGCCTTCTTCAGCAATGTGAACGCCAAACGCGTTGGTCAGGGTGTGAGTCGGGTCGCCCACCAATGGGAACTTGGCTTTGCCCACAGCGGGTGAAGTCTCGTGCCACACTTTGTGTGAAAAGTGGGTGTCGGTGGTCACGATGTAAACCTCGGCACCGGCCTTTTGGAAAGCTGGGTAGTTGTCAGCTGCGTCTTCAATTTCGGTGGGGCAGTTGAAGGTGAAAGCGGCTGGCATGAAAATCAGCACAGACCACTTGCCTTTGAGGCTGGCGTCTGACACTTC